>Ga0206828_1044_pt1 | contig 23305 bp, 22 predicted proteins | sample Alteio_BWOrgCont_78_FD_152858 | JGI IMG/M metagenome (GOLD analysis project Ga0206828, IMG submission 152858) | Enriched cells from forest soil in Barre Woods Harvard Forest LTER site, Petersham, Massachusetts, United States -... | ecosystem: Environmental > Terrestrial > Soil > Temperate forest >... | reverse complement strand
TCAAGCGCGTCGCCGGCGGCGGCAGCCTCTTCATGACGGAATACCGCGCCATGGGCGGCCAGGCCGAACTCGCCTTCGCCACGCGCGTTCCCGGCCACATTCTCCCGCTCGAAGTCGCGCCCGGCTACGAGTACATGGTCCACCGTCATGGATTCCTCTGCGCCACCGCCGCTGTCAGCATAGGCGTCGGCTTCCAGCAGTCGCTCGGCGCCGGAATCTTCGGCGGCGACGGCTTCCTCCTCCAAAAAGTCGGCGGCCAGGGTACCGCGTGGCTCGAGCTTTCCGGCGAAGTCGTCACCCGCGACCTGCAGGCCGGCGAAACCCTGCTCGTTCACCCCGGTCACGTCGGAGCGTTTCAGGGCAGTGTCTCGTTTCAAATCACCATGGTGCGCGGCATCAAGAACCTCATCTTCGGCGGCGACGGGCTCTTCCTCGCGCAACTCACCGGACCAGGACGCATCTGGCTGCAAACGCTGCCCATCTCGCGCCTCGCTCACCAGATCATGGAATACATGCCCTCGCGGCCCCGCGAAACCACCCAGGCAGGTCTGCTCGGCGGCATCGTCGGCTCCGTCCTCGACAACATGAAGTAACGCAGTTCATCTCCATCACGCGGCCGGCTGGCATTTCAGCCGGCCGCGCTCGTTCCCGCTGTTACGCAAACGGTCCCAATTCCCGTTACCTGCGTGACCGAAACACACGCAAGTGATCTGTTCGCCACCGGTTCCGCGTCCTATCCTCGAAAGAGGAACACGATCCAGGGCTCGGAACTATGCTCACTCACCAAAGATTCTCCGAAGCCTCGCTGGTTTCCGCCGTCATTCCTACGCGCGGCCGGCCCGAACTGCTCCTCTGCGCCATCCGCAGCGCATTCCATCAAACCTGGCGTCCCATGGAAGTCATCGTCGTCATCGACGGCCCTGACGCCGATACCGAAGCGCGCCTCGCCCAAATCTCTGACGCCCGCCTCCGCGTCGTAATCCTGCCGGAGATTTCCGGCGGCTGCATTGCGCGCAATGCCGGCGTGCGCGCCGCCTGCGGCGATTGGATCGCCTTCCTCGACGACGACGACGAATGGCTTCCCGAAAAAATCGAGCGCCAAATGTCCGCCATCGCCGAATCCGATGCATGGTTTCCCGTCCTCACCTGTCGCCTCATCGCGCACTCGCCCACCACCAGCCGCATGTTGCCGCCGCGCGTCTACGATTCCTCGCAGCCGGTCGCCGACTACCTCTTCTGCCGCACCGGACTCACCGATCCAGGCGGCCTCATCCAGACCTCCACGCTGCTCGCCTCGCGCGATCTGCTTCTCGCCATCCCGTTTCGCGAAGGCCTGCGCATGCACCAGGACTGGGACTGGGTCATCCGCGTCGCCTCCCACGAAGGCGTGACCGTTACCATGCTGCCCAAGCCGCTCGTCATCTGGCGTGTCGACGATGGCCGCGCCACCGTCGGCCGCAGCCAAAACTGGCAATTCTCCCTCGCGTGGATTCGCGAAATGCGCCGCCTCGTCTCCGGCCGCGCCTTCTCTGCCTTCATCGCGATTCAATGCGTCTGGCGCGCTCAATCCAGCCGCGCCAACCTGTTCGCGCGCCTGCGCATTCTTTGGGCCTTCCTCGTAGAAGGCCAACCCGAATGGCGCTCCTCCATCGACTTCCTCGCCTACAGTGTCGTCCCCGCAAGCCTGCGCAAAACCATCCGTAACCGTGTCGGGAAGCACCGCCCCGGAGTCGACGCCGGCTCCGGCCTCAGCCTCGCCTTCACCAACAAAACCTCGCACGCCCCTTTGCGCAAAACCTCCCGCTGAAACCCGAACCTTCGGAGCAGCCATGCCCATCACTGATTACACACGCGAATACCTCGCCGAAGTTGCAAGCATTCCCAATCAGCTCGACACGCAATCCATTGATCGCATGATCGCGCTCCTGCTCGCCACACGCGAACAGCGCGGCCGCGTTTTCTTCCTCGGCGTCGGCGGTGGCGCGGGCCACGCCAGCCATGCCGTCAACGACTTCCGCAAGATCACCGGCCTCGAATGCTACGCGCCTACGGACAATGTTTCCGAACTCACCGCGCGCATCAACGACGATGGATGGGAAACCTGCTACGCCAACTGGCTGCGCGTCAGCCATATTTGCGCCCGCGACGCGGTCTTTGTCTTCTCCGTCGGAGGAGGCAGCGAGGAACGCCACATCAGCATGAATCTCGTCGCCTCGCTCAATCTCGCTCGGGAGCGCGGCGCGCGCATCCTCGGCGTTGTCGGACGCGACGGCGGCTACACCGCGCAGCTCGCTGACGCCTGCCTCATCATTCCCACGCTCACAGCGGCCACCGTCACGCCGCATACTGAGGAATTCCAGGCCGTCGTTTGGCACCTCATCGTTTCGCACCCTCTGCTTCGCGCTCACGAGATGAAATGGGAATCCTCGCAATAAACCGGCCCGCCGTCTTCCTCGACCGCGATGGCGTCCTCAACGCGCTCGTCGTCAATCCCGCAAACGGCAAAATGGAATCGCCGCTCACTCCCGACGATGTCCATCTCCTCGACGGTGTCATCCCATCGTTGTACCGTCTGCAGGATGCGGGCTATTCCCTTTTGCTGGTGTCGAATCAGCCCAACTACGCGCTCGGCAAATCCTCCCTCGACACGCTCGCCGCCATCCACAATCGTTTGGTGAAAGAGTTCATCGAGGCCGGCATCCGCTTCACGCGCTTCTCTTACTGCCTGCACCACCCCAAAGGCGTGGTCGCGGATTATTCCGGACTCTGCGTCTGCCGCAAGCCGTCGCCATGGTTCCTGCTGCGCGCCCGCGACGACTTTGGCTACTCGCTGCCCAACAGCTGGATGATCGGCGATCAGCCCACCGACACGCAGTGTGGCAAAGCCGCAGGCGTTCGCACCATTCGCATCGACTCAGGCACCGTTCTCGCCGGGCACAACGGCGCTCCCGCTGCCGATTATCTGGTGTGGCAGCTCCCCGAAGCCGTCGAAATCATCCTCTCGCACCGCAAGTACTGAACGCGCGGCCACCACGCTCGTGTCAATCTGGAACGCCGATGCCGCCGCGTCCCGGTGAAACATCTCCACCGTCTCCCGCGAATACGCTGCCAGATCCTTCCCTACCAAATCCATCTTCCGCAGAATCTCCGGCGGCACCGTGATAATGTCGCAACCCGCCTCATCCGCCTGAAACACGTTCAGCAATTCCCGCGGACTCGCCCACAGCAGCCGCGCCAACGGCCGCGCGCGCAGCATCCGCTTAGCCTCCGCCATCAGCGGCATCGGATCGATTCCCGTATCCGCGATGCGCCCCGCAAACACTGAAACGATCGCTGCAACACCGGGCGTCAACGCTTCGGCTACCTGGCTCACCTGTTCCAGCGTTAGAATCGCCGTCACATTCAAAGCGACGCCCGCATCGCCCAGCCGCCGAATCAGCGGCCCCAGAAAGTCTCCCGCGCGATTCGTCACCGGAATCTTCACGTTGACGTTCGGTCCCCACGTTGAGATGATCAGCGCCTGCAACTCCATCTCCGCCTCATCCTCTGCGAACACCTCGAACGAGATCGGCCGGTCCGGCACCGCCCGCACCAGCGCTCGCGCAAACGCCTCGTAGTCGCGCACGCCCGCTTTCCGCATCAGCGTCGGATTCGTCGTGAATCCCCGAATCCACGGCTTCGCATACATCTCCAGAATGCTCGCCAGATCCGCCCCATCGCTGAACAGGCTCACACCCAGCTCATCAATCCGCGCGTCGATTCTGTTCATTCCTTGCCTTAGTCCCCTGAAGCGGCCTGCACCTGCGCCTTCGTCTCGTCCGATCCGCGTTTCAGCCGTGTGCGCTCCTGCCGGATCCACTGCCGCAGCGCCAGCGTCAGGAACTGTGCGTTGCCGATCAGGTACCGCCGACCCAACCGCCGCGGTTCCATCACCAGCCGAAAAAACCATTCCATGCCGAATTGCTGGATCCACTTCGGAGCGCGCCGCCGCAGCCCCGATTGCGTGTCGAACGCCGCGCCCACCGGCAAAATCGCACCCACCCGCAGCTTGTCCCGGTTCTCCTGCATCCAGATCTCCTGCTTCGGAGCGCCAAATGCGATGCACAGCACATCCGGCGCAACGGTATTGATCTCATTGCGAATTTGCGTCATCTGCTCCGAATCATTCTCGAACCCCGGAGGCGGGCAAGCCGTCCCGCAAATCCTCAGTCCTGGATATCGCCGCCGCAGATTGTGCGCAGCCATTGCCGCCGCGCCCGGCAATCCGCCCAGAAAGTACATCCGCAATCCGTAGTGCGCCGCTTCCTCGCACATGCGTTCCATCAAATCGCCGCCGGGCACGCGTTCCGGAATCGGCACCCTCAGCAGCCGCGATGCCATCACCACGGAAATTCCGTCGGGTACCGACAAATCCGCTGCCTGCATCGCCGCAGCAAAGCGAGCGTCGCGCTCCGCCAAATTGACCAGATGCGCATTGGGTCCCACGATCGTCAGCGGCGGGAATACGCCGCGATGCAGCAGCGCTTCCACAATCAGCACCGCTGCGTATTCCATCGAAATCCTGTCGATCGGCACGCGCCCCAGCACCAACCGCGGCGGGCGCGGCAACAACGTGCGTGCCAATTCCATTTCCGGTTCGGCCACCGCCGATTCCGCTTCCATCATGACCAAAGTGCTTCCTTCCTCTCCAGATAAAGCCGTGGCGCGACGCCATTCGTAATCGCCCCGTTCATCAATTCATCGCGCAGCCGCCCCGCCACATACCGCGGCGATTGCCACGTCGCCAGCGCCAGCGCGCGCATCCCATTCAGCGTCCGGCCTTCCGCCCAATGCAGGTTGCATTGCCGCAGCGATTCCTTCGCCGCCATCGACGAAGGCCGCAGAAATTCCAGCAGCGTCCGCGCCACCTCCGCCAACGGCCGCGGCCGCAACTCCCATAGCTCCGACAGCAACAGATACTGCACATACAGCCCCGCTAACTGCTGCTTCTCCAGGTTGCGCGAACTCACGCTCTGCGCATTCTGCCGAAATCCCACCAGCGCCTCCGGAATGCAGCGAATCTCGAAGTTCCGCACCATCCGCCACCATAAGTCCGCATCTTCCGCGTGGATATCCATCCGATACCCACCCACCGCCAGCGCCTTTTCCACATCCAGCGCCACCGTCGAATGACAGATCGAAAGCAGATACCCGCGTTCCACAATGGAACGCAATTCTCCCGGAGTTCCCCGCGAACAGCGAAATCTTCCGGCACATCGTTCCCGCGGATGATAGTCCGCCAGCGAATACACCAGTCCAGCATCGGGATATCTCCGAATCGCTTCCATCAGTTTTTCCAGGCGCTGTGGATACGAGACATCGTCCGCATCCTGCCGCACCATCCACGGCGTGCCCGTCTCATGGAGGAGCCGGTTCAGCGTCGCTGTCACTCCTGCGTTCGGCTGTTCCAACACGCGCAGGCGCGCATCATGCACACTGCGCAGATACGCAAGGCTTCCATCCGTGCCCCCATCGACGATCGCCAGAATCTCGAAGTCGCCCGCCGTTTGCCGCAGCAGGCTCTCCATCGCTTCGGGCAGCCACGGCATCGCGTTACAAACCGGCATTCCCACCGTGATCATGCCCGTAACTTTCTCCCATCTTCAATCGAGCCGCTGCTAGTTATGGATGACTTATAGCGTCATCCATCCCGGACGCAAGAAGGTTTTTTGCCGATTTTTATGACCGCGGTAACCCTGCTAACTTACGTAACTATGTTTGTGCCCCAATCTGTTGCCAGACCCTCGCTGCGCGCCTCACGATGGGCTATTGATTTCCCAACCTGCCCGGATCCTGCAGACCGCCAGGCAAGTTTGAGACCCCGTCCTGGCAATCCCAGGCGAAGGACATGCATGCTCCTGTGTGAAGGCAGCTATTTTGTGGTGGGAGGCGCAGGTTTCATCGGCAGCCATTTCACTGATGCGTTTCTCGCGTCGCCCCTCACCCGTCGCGTCACCCTCTTCGACAATTTCTCCTCCGGCCGCGACTGGCACTTCGAACAGCACCGCAACGATCCACGCCTCACCGTCATCCGCGCCGACGCCAGCGACGTCAACTCCCTCACCGCCACCATGGAAGGCCATGACTGGGTCATCCATCTCGCTTCCAATCCCGACATCGCTCTCGCCGCTGAAAACCCGGAAATCGACTTCTACCGCGGCACCATGCTCACAAACAATGTCGTCGAAGCCATGCGCCGCGCCAAAGTGAAACATCTCTTCTATGCGTCCGGCAGCGGCGTCTACGGCGACGCAGGCCACACTACCCTCGCCGAGGATTACGCCCCGCTTCGTCCCGTCTCCACCTACGGCGCGAGTAAACTCGCCGGAGAAGCCCTCATCGCCAGCTACTGCTTCATGTTCGGCCTGCGCGCCTGCGCCTTCCGCTTTGGCAACGTCGTCGGCGCGCGCCAAACCCACGGCGTCGGCTACGACTTCCTCCGCCGCCTCACTGCCCGGCCCAATCGCCTCCGCATTCTCGGCGACGGCCAACAGAGCAAGCCCTACATTCATGTGTCGGACATTGTCGCGGCCGTTCTCCGCGCCGCGGAGAAAGCGACCGGTGCCTTCTCCGTCTTCAATGTCGCCACCGACGACGCCGTCACCGTCACCGAAATCGCCGATCTTGCCGTCGAAACCCTCGGCCTTCCCGCCAAACCCATCTTCGAATATGCTGGAGGCCGTTGCGGCTGGCGGGGCGACGTTCCCGTTCTCCGCCTCGACTCCACGCGCATGCGCTCGCTCGGCTGGGTCCCGAAATGGAACAGCCGCGAGGCCGTCCGCCATTCTCTCCAGGAGCTCCTCGTCGATGACCGCTCGCTCCGCAATTGAATCTCCCTGGCCGCCGCGCCTCGCCCTGCTCGCAGGCGGTCTCGCCACGCGCCTCCGCCCCGTCACGGATACCCTTCCTAAATCACTCGTCCCCATAGCTGGCGAACCCTTTCTTGCTCACCAGCTGCGCCGTTTCCGCGCCAACGGATTGCGCGAGATCGTTATCTGCACCGGCCATCTCGGCAACCAGATCGAAGACTTCGCCGGCGACGGCTCCGGCTTCGGCCTCGAAATCGCCTATAGTCACGATGGCAACCAGCCTCTCGGAACCGGAGGCGCTCTCCGCTCCGCCCTGCCACTGCTCGGCTCGAGCTTCCTCGCAACCTATGGCGACAGTTGGCTCACCGAGCCTATCGAGCCCGTCTGGCGCGCCTTTCTTCACTGCGCCAAGCCGGCCCTCATGACCGTCTTCCGCAACAACAACAAATGGGCCGCCAGCAATGTCGATTTCCGCGAGGGGGCTGTCCTCCGCTACGACAAAACTCATGCCTCTCCAGGCCTGCAGTACATCGACTACGGTCTCGAAGCCCTCGATGCCAGCGTCATCGCCAACCGGATCGCGCCCTCCTTCGACCTCTCTGAAGTCTGGTCCGGCCTCGCCGAATACGGCCTGCTCGCCGGCCTTGAAACTGCCAAACGATTCTATGAAATCGGCACCATCCCCGGACTTCGCGAAACTGAAGCCTACCTGATCGCCAACCGCTCGTCCGCCTCCCGCAACAAAATCACCACGCCCCGAAAAATACTGAAAGGGAAGCGCTTGTGATCATGACGCGCACCCCGTTGCGCATCTCCATCGGCGGCGGGGGCACCGACCTTCCTTCGTATTACCGCGAGCATGGCGGCGGCTTCGTCATCTCCGCCGCCATCGATAAATACGTCTACATCACCATCAATCGCAGCTTCATGCCCGGCTTTTTCCTCAAGTACTCCGAGACCGAGCACGTCCTCACCTGCGACGAAATCCGCCATCCCCTCATGCGCGAAGCCATTCGCCTCCATCACGCAGCGCCCCCGCTGGAAATCGTCAGCGTCGCAGACGTTCCCGCCGGCACCGGCCTCGGATCCTCGGGAACCTTTCTCGTCGGCTTGCTCCACGCTCTCTATGCCCTGCGCCGCGAATCGGTCACCGCCGAGGAACTTGCTCGCGAGGCCATCGACATTGAAATGACCCGGCTCGGCAACCCCGTCGGCAAGCAGGACCAGTACATCGCCGCGTACGGCGGCCTGCTCTGCCAGGAATATCTCCCCGATGGCGAAGTCCGCGTCACCTCCCTGCACATGAAGGAGGACGCCCTCCACGAAATGCGCGACTCGCTCATGCTCTTCTTCGTCGGCGATACGCGCAGCGCCGCCTCCCTGCTCGACGAACAAAAGCGCCTCTCCGAAGCCCACGACGCCGCCATGATCGATAGCCTGCACTTCGCGCGCGCCCTCGGCCGCGAGATTCGTGACGTCCTCGAAAGCGGCCACATCGCCGAATTCGGCCACCTCCTGCATGAACACTGGAAGTGCAAACGCGCCCGGTCCTGCCGCATCTCCTCCAGCCGCATCGACCAACTCTACGACCTGGCCCGCGGAACCGGCGGCGCCACCGGCGGCAAACTCGTCGGAGCCGGCGGCTGCGGATTCCTGCTCCTCCACACTCCAGACCGCCGCCGCCTCCGCGACACCATGCTCCACGCCGGCCTCGACGAAATGAATTTCACCTTCGACTTCGACGGATCGGTGGTCCTCCTCCGCAATGACTAACGGCGCCACCTTCGAGGCCCAGCCATGAATCCGCACAGCCGCACTCTCGCTGCCCATGATTCCAACGGCCCCTCAGTCGAGTGGACGATCGCCGACCTCCTCTCCGTCCTTGCCCGTCGCCGCGTTTGGATTTTCTCGGCGCTCGCCATCTGCTGCGCCGTCGCCCTCCTCTACGGCATCTGCGCCGCGCCGCACTATCGCGCAACCGCCGTCATCGAAATGCAAAAAGGTTCCCGCGGAGCCTTCGGCCTCGACAACACCACCAGCGACGCCCAGGCCACCTCCATCAGCGATTCCTTCGACGACAACCTCACCCTCCAAACTGAAATCGGCATCCTCCAGTCCGACGCGCTCGCCCTCGACGTCATCCACCGCGAAGGCCTCGAAGCCACACCCGATTACTTCGCGCTGCGCCCCACCCATCTTTCCTGGGCGCACCGCCTCTTCTTTTGGCGCAAGCCGCTCGAGCCGCTCTCCATTCCCCTCGCCGACGCACCCAACCGCCGCTACATCGCGCTGAAAATCTTCGCGAAACACACCAGAATCGCTCCCACCGCCGGAACCCGCCTCATCTCCGTCGAATATTCTGACCCCGACCCCGCCCGCGCCGCCGCCGTTGTCACCGCGCTTCTCCAGTCCCTCGCCGACTACCGTTTCCAGTCCCGCTCCTCTGCCGCCGCGGAATCCGGTGTATGGCTCCAGGCGCAACTCGCCGATCTCCGCCAGCAAACCGACGCGCTCGATGCCCGCGCCGCCGCGCTCGACCGCGTTGCCGGCGCCTTCGGCGACGACGACGCCCACAACGTGGTCCTCGCCCGCCTCGACGCCCTCAACACCTCCCTCTCCGCCGCTCAATCCAATCGCATCGTTCGCGAAGCCATCTGGCGCGCCGTTGAAACCGGCGACCCCGAAGTCATCTCCGGACTTGGCGGCAACGCCGGTGCCGGCGTCAACACCCAAAACTCCTTCGCCCTCCTGCAATCCCTCCGCACCCAGGAAGCCGTCGCCAAGTCTCAGATCGCCGAATCCGCCGGCCGCTATGGCGACAACTGGCCCGCCCTTGCTGAGCAGCGCGCCGGCCTCGCCACCATTCAGCATTCCATTCAGGACGAAGTCCATCGCCTCGCCGACCGCGCCCACTCCGACTACACCGTCTCTCTGCAGGCCGAGAACTCCGCGCGTGACGCCTTCGACCAGCAAAAGTCCCTCGCCTCCAGCCTCACCGGCAACGCCGTCGCCCTGCGCCTCGCCCGCCAGGAAGCCGATGCCAGCCGCACCCTCTACACCTCGCTGCTCTCGCGCCTCCAGCAAACCGGCGTCCTCGCCGGCCTCCACTCCGGCAACTTTGCCGTTGTCACCCCCGCGCTCGTCCCTCCGCCCGACCACCCCACCAGCCCCAGCATCCCGCTCCTCGCCGCCCTGGCTCTCGTCGGCGGAACCACCCTCGGTTGCTGCGCCGCGCTCACCCGCGAACTCACCGACAACACCATCCACGCCGCCGCCGATCTCGAAAACCTCGCGGAATCCGCCTTCGACGCGCCCATCTTCGCCGTCCTGCCTCCTCTGCAACCAGAAACTCCGTGGTATCGCCGCCTGCTTCCTTCCACCACCCACGCGAATCTCGCCCTCGAAGCCGCAGCCGCCTCGGATTACGCCCTCCCCGCTCCTGAATCCCCCTTCAGCGACGCGCTCCACCGCCTCCGCGCGAACCTCCTCCTCGCCCACAGCGATCGCGCTCCGCAAGTCATCACCATCACCTCGGCTGAGCCCGCGCTCCGCCGCCCGCATGCCCCGCAGAACGCCGACTACATCGAAGAACAGTCCCCGTCTCTCGCGCTCAGCCTCGCCACCGTCCTCGCGCAATACGGCGCGCCGGTTCTCTTCGTCGATGCCGACCTCCGCAACGCTCCCTCCGCCGGCGTCTTCCCCGTAGCGCCCGGCCTCAGCGACGCGCTCGCCGCCAACCAGTCGCCCGACTACGACCACTCCGGCATCCCGTTGCTCTCGGTCCTTCACACCGGCCCGCGCCCCCCGAGCCCTGCCGAGCTCATCGCCTCCTCGCGCATGTCCGCGCTCCTCGCCGCCTGGCGTCAGGACTTCCGCTTCATCGTCATCAGCAGCCCCTCAACCGCCTGCGCTGAAGCCCTCGTCCTCGCTCAACAATCCGACGCCGTCCTTCTCACCACCCGCGCCGGCCATACCCGCCGCGACGCCATCGCCCCCGCCATCCACGCCCTCAGCCGCCAGGTTCCCGACCACGCCGTCCTCGGCCTCGTCCTCGAAAACGTTCCCGCAGGCCCCCATGCTTAACAAAATGCCCGGCATCTCCCGATCCGAACCAACACAGCCAAGGCGCTCACAAACAAGCCTTTTTTTTGAACAACCGCAATTGAGCTACGAGCGGAAAAACCCAAATCCTGTATCAGGGCACGACTTCAGTCGTGCCGAAAAGCGCCTGAGATTTCGGGGCTTAAGCCCCTGCGTGCTGTTAGTTCTCTTCGTCGCTCACGCGTTCGGTTTCTCGGCAGCAGCACAAATCTCTTCTGCTCCCCCATCTGTTGTCGGAGCCTCCAATTCCGCCGCCCCCCCACCTGAAAGCCTCCTCATCGGCCCCGGCGACCTCCTCCGCATCACCGTCCTCCGCGAGTCCGAACTCGATCAGCGCGTCCGCGTTCTTGACTCCGGCGAAATCACCCTCGCCCTCGTCGGCAACCTCCCCGTTCAGGGACTCACGCCCGCCCAGGCCGCCGCCCGCATCGCCGACCAATATCGGGCCGGAAAATTCCTGCTCCATCCCGAGGTCTCCGTCTTTGTCGACGAATATGGCACCGAAACGGTGACAATCTTAGGCCAGGTCGCCCACCCCGGCACCGTCCACCTCGCCGCTCCCCGCTCCCTCATCGACGTCCTCTCCCTCGCCGGCGGCCTCACCGAAATTGCCGATCGCCACATCGTCATCGAGCGCAAATCCGTCGACGCCCAGCACACCCCCGAACGCATCCGCGCCTTCCTCCCCAATCGCGCCGACGACGCCCTCAGCGCCAATATCCTCGTCCGCCCCGGGGACACCATCATCGTTCCCAAGGCCGGCATCGTCTACGTCCTCGGCGACGTCGCGCACCCCGGCGGCTACGTCATGCAGAACGATTCCCAGCTCACCGTCCTCCAGGCCATCGCCCTCGCCGCCGGAGCCTCCAAAACCGCCAGCGAAAAGCGCGTGCGCCTCGTCCGCAATGTGGACGGCATCACCAACTCCCTCGACCTCCCTCTGCGCGACATGGAACGCGGCCGCGAGCCCGACGTCCCTCTCCAGGCCGGCGACATCCTCTACGTCCCCTTCAGCATGGTCCGCAATCTCTCCATGGGCCTCGCCAACATTACCGCCGCCGCCAGCTCGGCGCTCATCTACGCAACCCACTAAATGACGCCGCGCCGCCCGCCCCACCCCCACCGCATTCCGCTGCTCCCGCTCGAAGACCTGGCCTGCGCCGCGCTCTTCGCCTTTTTCTCCATGCAGGGCTCCATTCCGGGCATCGCTCCCAGCGCCGCCCTCGAAATGACCGCCTCCGCGCCCTCCAGCCTCAACACCATCGGCGGCATCATCTCCCAGGCCCTCGCGAACCTTCTCATCGTCTTCCTCATCCTGCGCCGCCCGCGCCTCCTGCTCCACTCGATCCCCAAAATCCCCTGGGTCGCGCTGCTCGCCGTGCTCGCCATCGCCTCCACCGCGTGGTCGCTCGATCCCTCCCTCACCTTGCGCCGCTCCATCCCCTTCGCTCTCGCCGGACTCTTCGGACTCTACTTCGCCGCCCGCTTCCCCGCGCCCCGCCAGTTCGCCATCCTCCGCCTCGCCATGGTCGCCGTCGCCATCGCCACCATCGCCATCGTCATCTTCGCCCCGTCCATCGGACTCGATCACACCCCCGGCCACAGCGCCGACTGGCAAGGCGTGTTCACTCAGAAAAACGCCTGCGGACGCATCATGGTCCTGGCCTCCGCCGTCATCCTCTTTGGCTCGCGCATCACAACCGCCCGCGCCGCCGCGCTGCTCCTCTTCCTCTTCGTCCTCGTCATGAGCGGATCCCGCGGCGCGTGGATGATCGAAGCCGCCATCCTCCTCCTCTGGCTCACGCTCTTTGTCGCGCGCCGCGCCAGCTCCCGCATCCGTCTCATCCTCGCCATCGCCGCGCCCATCGTCCTCGCCCTCATCGCAGCCGCTGCCACGCTGTTCTTCCCGCCACTCATGCGCTTCCTCGGCCGCGACGCCACGCTCTCCGGACGCACCGCCATCTGGGCCCAGGTCGCCCACTTCATCGCTCAACGCCCCTGCTTCGGTTATGGATACGACGCCTTCTGGCGCGGCATGCAGGGCCCATCCCTGCAGATCGATGCCGCCGTCCACTTCATCGTCGAACACGCCCACAACGGCTTCCTCGAAATCTGCCTCGATCTCGGATTCACCGGCCTTGCACTTTTTCTCATCAGCTGGCTCCGCGCCGCGCACCAACTCTGGCCCTCGTGGCACAGAGGCGAAATCCCCCGCATAGCCTTCCCCCTCGCCATCCTCGTCCTCATCGCGGTTTACGATATCGACGAGAACACCTTCCTCATCTACAACGGCCTCTTCTGGCCCCTCTATGTCGCCGCCCTCGCCACCATCGATACCACCGCTCGTGACCGCCATCACACCCAACCAACCGCTCCGCGTGACATCATGTCCGCGCAAGTCCACGACCGTCCCGCCCTCGAGGAAGTCTCATGATTCCCACCGTCCTCATCTTTCGCGCCGACCTTCTTCCGCCCTCTGAAACCTTCATCGCCGCCCAGGCCCACGCCCTCCGCCGCCACGTCCCGGTCTTCACCGGACTCCGCCGCATCCCCACCGGCCTTGAACTCGACTCCGAAGAGACCGTCACCCTCACCCACAGCGACTCCCTCTCTGACAAGCTCCGCCGCCGCTTCTTCCTCCACTCCAGCCCCGTCCCGCAATTCCTCCGCAAGCTCGCGCGCTGCCATCCCCAGCTCCTCCACGCCCACTTCGCCGTCGATGCCGCCGCCGCCCTCCCCATCCAAAAACATTTCGGCCTCCCCTTCATCGTCACGCTCCACGGCTACGACGCCACCTCCACCGACGAATCCCTCCACCACACCCCCGCTGGCCGCGTCTTCCTTCGCCGCCGCGACGAGCTCTTCGCCCGCGCCAGCCTCTTCGTCTGTGTCTCCGAACACATCCGCACCCAGGCCCTCGCTCGCGGATTCCCCGCTGCCAAACTCCGCACCCTTCCCATCGGGGTCGACCTCGATCTCTTCGCGCCCGATCCCTGCTACTCACGTTCCCGCGATCCCATCGTTCTTTTTGTCGGCCGCCTCGTCGAGAAAAAGGGCTGCTCCCACCTGCTCCGCGCCATGTCGATCGTTGCCGAGCGTCATCCCACTGCCAAGCTCCTCATCGTTGGTGACGGACCCCTCCTCGATCCCCTCCGCGCCCAGGCCAGCGCCACTCTGCGCCACTGCACCTTCCTCGGACCCCAACCGCCCTCCGTCGTCCGCGACCTCATGCATCGCGCTACCGTTCTCGCCGCGCCCAGCATCGTCGCCGCCAACGGCGACACCGAAGGACTGCCCATCGTCCTCTGCGAAGCGCAGGCTATGGCCCTGCCCATCGCCGCCTTCAACGGCCCCGGCATCTCGGAAGCTGTCGTCGATCACGAAACCGCGCTGCTCTCCCCCTACGCCGACCATGCCGATCTCGCAGAAAACATCTGCGCCATCCTCGCCGATCCCAATCTCGCCGCGCGCCTCGGCGCAGCCGGACGCCGCCGCGCCCAGCAACACTTCTCCCTCGCCACGCAAACCGCGCTGCTCGAAAACACCTACGACGAAGTCCTCATGCCTGTGTTGAAATCCTGAAATGCCGGAAGAATCTCTGCGCCGTAGCTCGCTCTGGATGATCTCCGGCCAGAGCGTCTCCGTCGTCGCGCAGGCTCTCTACTTCGTCCTCATCGGACGCACCCTCGGCAGCCGCGAATACGGCGCGTTCATCGGCGTCGTCGCCCTCGTCACCGCGCTCAGCCAGTTCTCCTCCTTCGGCATGGAAATGCTCCTCGTCCGCAACATCAGCCGCGATCGCGCGTCCTTTGCCGCCACCTGGGGCCAGTCGCTCGTCATCCTCACCGGCGGATTCTTCCTGCTCCTCGCCGCTGCCATGCTCTTCGCCCACTTCGCGCTGCGCCCCGACCTCCGCACCCTCGTCCCCTGGATCGCCCTCTCTGACGGATTGCTCGGCAAATTCGTTCAACTCGCCAGCCGCGCCTTCCAGGGAGCAGGCCAACTCTCCATCACCGCCCGCCTCTCCGCGCTCACGAATCTCTGCCGCACCGCCACCGCCGCCATCGTCTGGGCCTGGGCCCGCTCCCACGGCGTCCATCCCACCGCGCATCTCTGGGCGAAAATCTACTGGCTCTCCACCCTCACCGTCGCCCTCATCGCCGCCGTTCTCGTCACCAAACGTTTAGGAGGTCCGCGTTTCCGCCGCCTCCGCGCACGCGACCTCAGCGAAGGCTTCAGCTTCTCCCTCTCCAGCTCTTCCATTTCCGTCTACAACGACGTCGACAAGACCTTCCTCGTCAGCCTCGGACAAACCGGCGCCGCCGGAATCTACTCCGCCGCCTATCGCGTCATCGACGCCGCCACCATGCCCATTTACAGCGTCTACGCTGCAGCCGCGCCGCGCTTCTTCCGCCACGGCGCCGAAGGCGTGCAACCCGCTGCCGCTTTCGCCCGCAAAACGCTTAAGCGCACGCTGCCCTACTCGATCCTCGCCGCCGTTGCCATGTTTTTAGCCGCGCCTCTGCTGCCGCTCGCCTTCGGCCCGTCGTTCCACGAATCGGTCAACGCGCTCCGCTGGCTCTGCCTCCTGCCCATCCTGCGCGCACTCCACTACGCCTGGGGATCGGCCATCACCGGCTCCGCCTCGCAGTGGAACCGCACCGCCACGCAGCTATCCGCAGCCGCCCTCAATGTCGCTCTTGATTTTCTGTTGATTCCCCACTGGTCCTGGCGCGGAGCCGCCGCCGCCAGCCTGCTCACCGACGCCGCCTTAGCCCTCTTCAGCTACGCCGTCCTGGCAAATCTCCTGCGCCGCGAAACCAGAGTCTCGTGTCAGGGCACGGCTTCAGCCGTGCCGTAATACGCATGAAAATAGGCTGGGCCGTAGCCCCTGAGGGAATATTGCGTACCGCTTGACTAACCGCGCCTCGCGGATCCGGCGCGAAGCGCGTCCGCCTGGACGGCTAGTCCCAGCTCCCGCAGCAAAAACGCATAGTCCAGCGCAATTTCTTTCAAATAGTCATACCGCCCCGAAGCCCCGCCATGCCCCGCGGTCAAATTCGTATGGAGCACCACCGGCCGCACACCGGTCATCAACGTCCGCAGCTTCGCCACATATTTCGCCGGCTCCCAATACATCACCTGGCTGTCGTGCAGCGACGTCTTCACCAAAATCGCCGGATATTCTCCTGCCGCGTTTGGGGACTCGGGGTCCCCGGCACGCCCGGTTTTGGCGTGATGGGGTGAGAGATTGTCATAAGGCGAATAACTCAGCATGTATTCAAACGCGGCCTTCCCGTTCGGATCGCCCCACTCCTCATACTCCGGCACCGTCAGCGGCAGCGTCGGATCCAGCATCGTGTTCATCACGTCCACGAACGGAACTCCGGTCACAATCGCCCGATACAAATCAGGCCGCAGATTCACGATAGCGCCCATCAGCAGCCCACCCGCACTGCGCCCCTCGGCCGCCACGCGATCCGCCGCGCAAGTCCCTCGCGCCACCAGGGCCTCCGTCACCGCCACAAAATCGGTGAACGTGTTCTTCTTCTTCATCAGCCGCCCGTCATCGTGCCACGGCTTGCCCATATCGCCGCCGCCCCGCACATGCGCGTACGCCAGCACCATCCCGCGATCCAGCAGGCTCAGCCGGTTGCTGTTGAACCCCATCGGCAGCGAGTACCCATACGACCCATACCCGTATAGCCACATCGGATTCTTCCCTGCTTCGCGCTTATCCTTCCGCCAAACCAGCGACACCGGAATTCCCACGCCATCCGGAGCCGGAACAAAAATCCGTTCAGACTCATACAGCGTCCGGTCAAATCCCCCCGGCACTTCCTGCTGCTTCAGCAGCTTCGATTCGCCCGTCGCCACGTCGTACTCAAACACCGAGTTCGGCGTCACCAGCGATTGGTACGCATACCGGTACGTGGTCGCCTCAAAGATGCGGTTCGTGCCAGGACCGACGCTGTACACCGGCTCCGGAAACGCAATCTCCCGCCCCGCCGCCATCTCCGCCCCGCGTCCGGCAACCGGGGTCCCCGATGCGCCCGGTGTTGGCGCAGTGGGGTGGACAAACGGCCGCACCACCACATGCTGCAAAGCCTTCGTCCGCTCCCACACCACCGCGTGCCCGGCAAACAGATCAACCTCTTCCAGCATCGTTTCCGCGCGATGCGGAATCAGCTCCGTCCAGTGCTCCCGCCCCGGCGTCTCCACCGGCGTCGTCACCAGACGAAAATTCCGCCCCGTATCGTTCACCTTGATGTAGAGCTGCCCGTAGCGATGGTCCGCGTAGTATTCAATCTCCTCGCGCCGCGGCTCAATCAGCGTCCACGCGCCCCGCGGATCGTCCGCCCGCAGAAACCGCTCCTCCGTCGTCGTGTGGCTGGAGCACTCCAGCAAAATGTACTCATCGTCGCGCGTCCGCCCCGCGCCAATGTTGAAGCGCTCGTCCGCCTCCTCATACACCAGCTCGTCTTCCGCGTGCGGCGTCCCCAGCACATGGCGATACAGCTGGAACTGCCGCTTCTGCTCCTCATCTTCCACCGTGAAGAACAGCGTCCGGTTATCCGTCGCCCACACCACCGACCCCACCCGCTGCGCCCGCTCCGGCAGCACTTCGCCGGTCCGCAGATCCTTCACATACAGCGTGTATTGCCTGAACCCCTTGTTGTCGCACGAATACGCCAGCAGATTTCCGTCATCGGAAACCACCATCGTCCCCAGCGCCAGAAAGCTCTCATGCTCCGCCAGCGCGTTCACATCCAGCAGAACTTCTTCCTCGCCCACCGGCCCGTCCGCCGACCCGCGCTTGCGGCAATAAATCTCGTACTGCTTGCCCTGCTCGGTGCGCGAGTAGTACCACCACTCCCCATCGCGAAACGGCACGGAAACATCCGTCTCCTTGATGTGGCTCAGCATCTCCTCGTACAGCTGCTTCTGCAACTCTTCCGTCCCGGAAAAATTCGCCGCGCAATAAGCGTTCTCCGCTTCCAGATACGCAATGACCTCGGGATTCTCTTTCTCCCGCAACCACGCGTAATCATCCACCAGCGTGTGCCCGTGCAGAGTCCGTTCCGTATGCCGACGCGCCGCCACCGGCGCCACAACAACGCTCTCAATACTCATAGTTTGATTTTAAAGGGGAGATCGCCATCGCAATGGATAGCAGCGAAACCTGGGGACTGAGGACTGAGAACTGGGGATGGAGAACTGACAACTGACAACCGCCAGCTACACCCTACCCCCTACACCCTATCCCCTGCTCTACTGCGCCTGGTCCAGCATCGAGTACAGCTTGTTCCAGTCCATCACCTGCTTGTACCCCTTGGCCGTCACCACAAACGCAGTCGGCGTCTCCCCAATGCCCATCCGGTTCCCCAGGTCCACGTCCGCCTGCACTTCCGCCTTCAGCGTTCCCTGCGGATCCATCACGAAAGGCATCGCCGTCCCATGCTGCTGCGCAAACTTCTGCGTGAAGTCCTGCAAGTCCGCCTTCGTCTCAATGCTCCGCTGGTTGGCAAAAATCGCGTTGCGATAATCGTCGCCCAGCTTCTTTGATCTGGTGTCGAACCAGCGAGCGTTCACCGCGGCCTGGAAGCTCCAGTTATGCATGGGCAGCGGGAAGTCATGCCGCACCCACGCCACGTGGTAGTGGTCCACCGCCTGCAGAATCACTGGATTCTCCATCGCGCACATCGGGCACTCCAGGTCGGCGAACTCCACAATTGCCACCTTCGCACCCGCCGGCGGATGCAGCGCCGAAGTATCTTTCGGCTGCAAAAGCTTCGCCTGCTGGGCAAACGCACCCAACCCCATCAATCCAACCACGCTCAATACGGCAATTTTCCGAAATCCACGCATTTTTCTAATGTATGTGTCCCAACAACGATTTGTCATCCCGACCGGAGCGCGCAGCGCGGAGTGGAGGGACCTGCTGTGCGCTGTTGCTCTTGTCGTTGCCGTTGTTCTTGTCTTTGTTTTGATTGTTGTCATCCCGACCGGAGCGCGCAGCGCGGAGCGGAGGAACCCGCTGTTCGCTCTTCCCTCAAAACCAATCGGCGCTCAAATCTTCCCAGGTCGGGCTTTTCTCGGTGATCAGCGCAACCTTCTTCTCGCGTCGCCACCGCTTGATCTGTTTTTCCCGCGCAATCGCCCGATCCACGTATTGAAAGGGCTCAAACCAAACGAGCCGGTCGCATTTGTACTGAGACGTGAATCCCTGAAACTCCCCGTTCTTGGGCTCCCATGCACGTGTTCGAATCGAAGAGGTGACGCCGCAGTAAAGCGTACGGCTCCGGTTCGCCATCAGATAGACGAAGTACGAATGCTCCCGGTGAGCGGTCACTGCGGTTAGCTAAACAACCGCCCGCTTTGAAGCCCGCCACTTCACCGCCACAAACGTTACATACACCACATGAATCAAAATCGTCGCCGCGTACGCCAGCACCAGATGCCGATGTCCCATATCCATAGCTATCTCCCCGCTCCGCCGGACACGCCGGACAGTTCCTGTTCCGCATCCAACAACCGCAGCGCCTCATCCTGCTCGGCCTTCTGCGTCCGGTACTCCGCCACGTAGCGCATACTCGCTACAAAAATTCCCCACATCACCCAGCCCGCCAAATTCCACCACACCGCCGGCATCATGCTCGGGTCGATCCCCGATCCCGGCGCGCCGCCAAACACCGGCGCCGGATGCTGCGTCCGCCACCACCGCGTCGAAAAATAAACCAGCGGCACATCCAGATACCCAAAGATCGCCATCACCGCCGCCAGCGTCCGCATCTGCGGACCCGCGCCAAATCGCCGCAGCAGCAGGTACGCCACATAGATCAGCCACAGCACCAGCGTCGAGGTCAGCCGCGCGTCCCATGTCCACCAGATGCCCCACACCGCGCGTCCCCACAGCGATCCCGTCACCAGGCCGATCAGACAGTACACCACCCCAATCTCCGCCGACGCCACCGCCAGCGCATCCGCTTTCAGCGCCAGCACCGGCTTCCCGTTCCGCACCGCCAGATACACCAGCGAGCACCCCAGGTTGATCGCGAAGAAGATCCCCATCCCCACCCACGAAGGAATGTGATAGTAGAAAATCCGCTGCACATCGCCTTGCGCCGCATCCATCGGCACCTGAAACAGCGCTACCCGGAACCCCTCCGCCAATACCGCCAGCGTCACCGCCAGCCACAACCATCGCCACAATTTCATAAATCCTGCCTCACGCCGAAAATTCGGCCTCTTCCTTACAAAACCGCCAACCCCAGCAAAATCAATGCCCCGCGCATCGTCTTCATCCGCAATCTCCTCCGACCGGGCTTCATTCCACCACTCGCCGCTCGCAAAACGCAATTCCCTCTTTCCGCATCCACCTAATCCAGGGTAAAAAGGTTATCCATGGCTTGGTTCACCCTCACGCTCGGCGCTCTGCTCATGGCCATTGGACTTGGTGGCCAAATCTTCGGCACCCGCAAATCCTCCACCCTCGCCGCCCACGACCGACCCGTCCGTAAATGGATCCTCACTGTAGGCTCCCTCGTCGCCGGGCTCTGGGTCGTCGCTTTCTCCGCCGCCCACTACCTCCACCATCACGTCGGCCGCTGGTAAACCCCACCAACCCTGTCATCCCGACCGGAGCGCGAAGCGCGCAGCGGAGGGACCTGCTGTTTCCTATTCCGCGTGCAAAATCACCTCGAACAACATCAAACAAGCCGTAGTAAAAATCACGTCATAGGCCGCGAGACTTTTAATGGAAGTCACCGCGTCCCCTTCCCCGGTCAATATCGATGAAGTCGCCATCACCATCCACACCAGCGCCGGGATAAAAATCGGAAACAACAGCAGCGGCAGCAGCAATTCCCGCACCCGCGTCCGAATCGACAGCGCCGCAAAGAACACGCCATTCACAATCAGCGCCCACGTCCCCAGCGGCAGCACCAGCAGCAGCAGCCACGAATTGCCCAGCGCATGCAGGTTGTAAAACACCACAAACACCGGCGCCAGCACCATCTCCACCACCATCACAAACAGAAAATTCGCCAGCGTCTTTCCCAGGAACAGTGCCGCCCCCGGCACCGGCGTCATGCGCAACGCATCCAGCACCTGGTTGCGCAGTTCCCGCGCCCACGCCTGATTCAGCGCGCTCACCGCCGCAAACATCGTCGCCACGCACAAAATCCCGCCCGCAATCTGCCGGCTCACCGCGCGCGTCGGGTCGAACGCCATGCTGAACACCACCACCACCAGCAGCGCGAAAAACAGCATCGAGTTGATCGCGTCCTTCGACCGCCACTCCAGCCGCAAATCTTTTTTCAGGTGCGTCAGAAAATACATCTGATCTTCCTCGTCATCCCCGCGTCGCAGTTGCTGTTGCCGTTGCCCTTGCTGTTGCTGCTGCCGTTGCTGTTGTCGTTGTTTTTCCTTTTGTTTTTGCTTTTCTTGTTGTCATCCCGACCGGAGCGCGCAGCGCGGAGCGGAGGGACCTGCTGTTAGTTTTTGCTCTTGCTTTTGTTCCTGCTCGTGCTATTCCAGTTTCACTTTCGTCAAATCCGCCACCGTCCCCAACGCCCCCCGCAAATAATCCGCTGGCGTCAGCAACACCTGCACGCCCCGCGTTCCCGCCGACACGCTCACCACATCGAACAGCTCCAGCGTCTCGTCCACGAACACGCGAAAATCCTTCTTCGCCCCAAACACCGTCACGCCGCCGCGCACATACCCGGTCAGCGGCTGCACATCTTTCACCGCGACCATTTCCGCCTTGCGCGTCCCGGCCGCAGCCGCCAGTTTCTTAAAATCCAGCTCCGCATCCCCGGGCACCACCGCAAACACATGCTCGCGATCCGACGTCACGCACAGCAGCGTCTTGAACACCTGCTCCGGCGGCAACTCAATCTTCTCCGCCACCACCAGCGCCGAAAATTCCTCGAGACTCACCTCGTACTCGCGAATCTCATACGAAATCCCCAAACCATCCAAAATCCGCGCCGCATTCGTTTTGGAGTGCGTTTTCATCGCGACCCGCTCCCAATCGCCACGCCCGCCAGCCGCAGCTCCCCGGCCTTCGTATACGGACCCTCCACCAGCGATTCCACCGCGCCCGCCTTCAGCGTCAGCACAAAATCCGCCAGCGGCTCGGCCAGCTCCCGCTGATGCGTCGTCAGCAAAATCGTCCGCTGCTCGCTCCTGAACGTCTCCAACAGCCGCAGCATCTGGTGCGCGCTCCCAATATCCATGTTCGAAAACGGCTCATCCAGCAGTAGCAGCTCCGGCCGCGTCACCAGCACCCTCGCCAGCGACGCCCGCTGCTTCATTCCCTGCGAATATTGCCCCACCGGCCGCGTCAGCTTCGGATCCAGCCCCACGCTCCGCAGCGCCTCCTCCGGCGCCACGCAATCGCGATCCCGATACAGGCTCGCGAAAAATCGCAGATTCTCAACCCCCGAAAACTCGTCGTACAGCATGGTCGCGTGGCTCATGTAGCCAATCCGCTCCCGCGCCTCCGACGGAGTCTCCGCCTTCCCCGCAGCCGTAAAAATCCGCACCTTGCCATAGCTCGGCTGCAGCAGCCCAGCCAGCGTACGCAGCAGCGTCGACTTGCCCGCGCCGTTTTCTCCCAGCACCAGGTAGCAGCGCCCGCGCTCGAACTGGACCGCAACCTTGCGCAATGCCGCGAACGTCCCATACAGCTTGGACACCTGCTCGAATTCGGCAATCACGTTAGTCATCGTCCGTCCCTGAGCAGGCCCACATCTGAACACACGTCCGCTACGGCATAAGAAAGCGGCTAACCCACCTGCCCTACACCCTAATCCCTACACCCTATACCCTGTTTGGATCGCCTCTCGCCGCTGCTTTCCGCAACCGCCCTGGGCCCTGCACGCTACCCGCTACCCGCTAGCTCCCCGTCGCCATCGCCGTAGTCTGCGTCGCCGGAGCACCCGTCTTCCCCGGTGCCGGTGCATACTTCGACGCGCACTTCGCCTGCAATCCCGTCGCGTGGAACACCCCATCGCGCCCGTACGTCCCAATCGCCAGCGCCTGGCTATTGTCCTTAAATGTGTCCGGAGGCGGCTCTTCGCCCGTATACGCCACCGTCAGCTTGCGGTCGTTCTCCACCAGCACAAAGTTGGCGTGCGATCCTTCGCGCGCAATCGTCCCCGGCTGCACGCTGCCCGCCACCCGCAAATTGCGCGTGTAGACCTTGGAGCCCATGCTCTGCAGTTCCTGAATCGTGACGTAATAGCTCTTGTTCGCTTCCGTGGCCGTCACCGCCAGGTACAGAATCGCACCCAGCACCACCGCCACCGCCACCACGATCCGCGTCTTTTGATATGCCAGCTTCATAA
>Ga0206828_1043_pt1 | contig 24283 bp, 23 predicted proteins | sample Alteio_BWOrgCont_78_FD_152858 | JGI IMG/M metagenome (GOLD analysis project Ga0206828, IMG submission 152858) | Enriched cells from forest soil in Barre Woods Harvard Forest LTER site, Petersham, Massachusetts, United States -... | ecosystem: Environmental > Terrestrial > Soil > Temperate forest >... | reverse complement strand
GAATTTCCCTGACAAAACCAACAAATAGCTCCGGCACTGGTACCGCAAAGTACTTTTCCAAATTAGATCTTCCCAAGCGCGAATAAATCAGCGTTTTCACTATCAAAAAGCTAAAAGTAATCAATTTTAAATTCTAAAAAGCTCGAAAATCCATTTATTGTATTTATCTACATATTTGTATTTCATTATTTGTTTTATGAAAATCTTCTCGTAAATCCTTATTAGGGATTATGGCTAAAGGCTTGAATTTTATAGTTTTTTTAATGTTTGAGTAAATGGCACAAGGCTTGCTTAACCTAAGGGGCTGTTGGGCTGTTCGTTGCCCTGAGTTGAATTGCAGAAATCTTTCATAGCTAGAAATGTCCGGTTATGAAAGAGTCGCGATTTGTTTTTAAATCACTAAGGAGGAAGAGTATATGTTATCCAAAATTAGAAAAAAGATAGGAAGCGTCGGTTTGATGCTTTGTTGCCTCGCGGTACTTGCCGTACCGATGATGGTACATGCTCAATCTGCTGCTCCGGCACCTGCCCCTGCGGCGGCTGCTCCGGCTCCAGCTGCTCCGGCGGCACCGGCTATTAGTTCAGGTGATACCGCTTGGCTTTTGACTTCGTCGGCGCTGGTATTGTTGATGACACCCGGTTTGGCTTTCTTCTACGGCGGCATGGTTCGCAAGAAGAACGTCATGGCAACGATCATGCAGAGCTTCTTTATCATCTGCTTGATCAGCGTTCAATGGGTGGTTTTTGGTTATTCTTGGGCCTTTGGTGACGGAACACCCTGGTGGGGTGGTTTTGCCTGGTTTATGTTGAACAATATGCCGGTGGTCAGCCCTCTGGCTCCCACCATTCCGCATTACGCCTATATGATTTTCCAATGTATGTTCGCGGTCATTACCCCGGCCTTGATTTGCGGTGGTTATGCCGAACGCGTAGGCTTCAAAGGGTTCGTGGTGTTTTCGCTCCTTTGGGCTACGTTTATCTATGATCCGGTCGCTCATTGGGTGTGGTCGCCAAACGGCTATTTTGCCCATTTGGGTGCGTTGGACTTTGCCGGTGGAACGGTCGTTCATATGACTTCCGGTTATTCGGCCTTGGCCTTAGCTCTTCTCTTAGGGAAACGCAAAGGTTATGGGAAGGACCCGATGGTTGCTCACAACTTGCCTTTCGTGCTTTTGGGAGCCAGCTTGTTGTGGTTCGGATGGTTCGGGTTTAACGCTGGTTCGGCCTGCGCGGCGAACACGCTTTCCTGTAACGCTTTCGTGACCACGAATACGGCGACCGCTATGGCCGCTATTTCTTGGGCTGTGATTGAATTGATCCACAAAGGCAAGGCGACGACTTTGGGCGCCGCTTCGGGCGCGGTCGCTGGCTTGGTTGCCATCACTCCGGCTTGCGGTTGGGTAGACTTGGTTGGATCGATCTGGATTGGCGCTTTAGTCAGCTTGTTCTGCTATATCGCCATTCTGGTGAAGATCAAGCTTGGATATGACGACTCCCTGGATACGTTCGGCGTGCATGGCATTGGAGGAACTTTTGGTGCTATCGCTACCGGTCTTTGGGCGGTTAAGTCTGTGAATGGTGTTGACGGATATTTTGCCGGCAACCATCCTCAATTATGGATTCAATGCCAGACCATTCTGGCTGTTGGAATCTTCTCATTCGTGGGAACGGTTATTCTTTACTTCCTCGTGGAAAAGACCATTGGTTTCAAGGTCACTGCGAAAGAAGAAGAAGAAGGCTTGGATATGTCTCAACATGGCGAAGAGGGTTACATAATGTAATTCTAGTTTGAGTATGTTTTGATGTTAAGAAACAATTTAGCTCTTAAGGCCAGCCGAAAGGCTGGCCTTTTATTTTTCAGTTGATGGTTAATTAGACATAAGAATTACGTTTATCCAGGTTATAAAGCGAGAAAATTAAATTTTTGCCTAATTAATATAAATTAAGTGATAATTTGTCTCCGATTATTTGAGTTTAAGTTAATTGGTTCTATTTTGGGTAGGGTTTAAATAGGAAATTTATTATTGTTGAAAAAGAGTCGCAAGATGATTCAATTTATTCAATTTTATAGCCATTTATGTCGTATGAATAATCGGTCAAAATTGTCGATATTGACAATTTAGGCAATATCGATCTTGTTTTTTGAAAAATAGGAATTTAAGAAGTTGTCTAAAATGGCCCAATTCACATAGAATTAACCGCTTTGCAACAAATCCGTTTTAGGTACTAGGTTGGCATAAGGTTTGCTTAATCCAAAGTACTGAATTGCGGAACCCTTCTTGTCTCTGAATGCTTTTTGGGAAGGTTGTTGTAATGATGTCGACGTTGAAGTTAAGCCTATTAATTTTTTAGGAGGAAGAGATGAAAAAGATGATCAATCTGTTGTTTGGTTTGATGGCTGCGTTCGTCATGGCGGGAGTTTCACCCGTTCTGGCGCAAACTGCGGCTACGCCAGCCCCGACGCCTGCGGCGCCGACGGTTGCGGTGGATGGTTTGGTGGATGCGTACTATTCGTACAATTTCACTAACGCGGCGAATAAAAAAACGGGTGCGGGAAATGTTGGCACTTATTTTGATAACACGGATGGTTCCTACAGCCTTGGCTTGGCCGAATTAAAAGCTACGGCAACCCAGGGATTGGCCAGCGGTCATTTGGTTTTGGCCTATGGTCAGGAAGTCAATCTGGGTTATGATACCGCTTTGGCTGCTGGTACGATCCAACCCGGTCTTGATGTGGAGCAGGCATATGTTTCCTACGCTCCGGGCGAGTTTACCTTTTCAGGAGGCCGTTTTGTGACTTGGATGGGCAATGAAGTCATTGAAAGTACTGGCAACTGGAACATCAGCCGTTCGTTGTTGTTCTGGTATACCATTCCTTTGTGGCACAATGGAGTTAGCGTAGCTTACGCTCCTGATTCGACCTTCAAAGTGACTGGTTATGCCACCAACGGCTGGAACAATTCTGTTAACACTTCTACTGATGCATTAGCTGAGACCTATGGATTATCCGTTGCTGAGACGCCCAATTCAGTTTGGGGTTTCATCTTGAACGGCATTTATGGTCCGGAAAGCCAAGCCGCTGCTACTGGTAATGTTGCTGGAAAAGACAGGTATGTTGGCGAAGCCATCATTGACTTTAACGCTACCTCTGACTTGTCTTTTGCGTTGGATGCTGAGGCCGGTGGAGAAGGCGGAGCTAAGGCTACCTTCTGGGGTGCGGACATCTATGCGAAATACGCTATTGCCAGCGACTTGTCAGCCGCTCTTCGTTTAGAAGAGTTGTGTGACGATGAAAATTCGTATGCAATTTATGGAAACGGCTTTGGTGCTGGCACGTACGAAGGACGTGACGCCACTTTGACTTTGGCTCATAACCTCACGTCTTCTTTCGTGGTGTCGTTGGAAGGCCGTTATGACTATGCCTTGGGCAATGGTAAGGTTTTAGCTCCTGCTGCTGGTCCATTTGCTGGAGGATTGAGTGCGGATCAGTTGACCACGACTTTAGATACTTCGATTGTGTTCTAAGGTTTAGCTGAAAAGTTGTTGGCTTTTTTGTAAGTAGAAATCTTTAAAGTCCGGTCGGGTTTGGATGACGATGGCAAAGTTTGTTGAGTTTACGATGCCATACAATTTCTAAATTCGGCCGGTTTTAAAGATTAAAGTGAAAAGCAGGTTAAATTTTTAAGCCTTTCTTGTTTGCCAAGTAATGATTTTCTAAGATGACGTCCGACTCAAAACAAACTCAAGCTTTAAGGAGATGATTGACATGTCCACCCCTCGTAAAACCATCGCTATGTCCATTGGAAAAGAAGTTTCCCCTGTTGAAGCTTATAAAGCCCAACCCGGAACCGCCATTTATGGTTCACTCGTTTTTAATGACACTGCTCAAAAGCAGTTTTTATCTAAAGATGTTTATAAAAAATTAAGGGCCACCACACTTCGCGGCGAACCGCTGGATCCTTCGATCGCCGATCAAGTCGCCCAAGGCATGAAAGAATGGGCTTTGGCTCACGGAGCTACCCACTATACCCACTGGTTCATCCCGATGACCGGGTTGACCGCTGAAAAACATGATTCTTTTCTCGAACCGACCGCCGAAGGCGGCGCAATCGCTGAATTTGACGGCAAAACACTTATTAAGGGCGAGCCGGATGCTTCGTCATTCCCCTCTGGCGGAACCCGTTCCACCTTTGAAGCCCGCGGTTATACCGCCTGGGATCCAACTTCCTCCGCTTTCATTCAGGAAGAATTAAACGGCGCGACTTTGACGATTCCCACCGCTTTTGTCAGCTATACGGGCGAGGCTTTGGATCATAAAACGCCTTTACTTCGTTCGGTGGAGGCTCTCTCGGTTCAAGCTATCCGTTTACTGCGCCTTTTTGGAAACAAGACGGCCAAGCGCGTGTTTACGAACATGGGACCGGAACAAGAGTATTTCTTAATTGATCGTAAATATTTTGAACTTCGTCCGGATTTAATCGCGGGCGGCAGAACTCTATTCGGCGCTCCGCCTTACCGCGGACAAGAATTAGAAGATCATTATTTTGGCACTATCCGTGAACGTATTCTTGCTTTTATGATGGATTTAGACCGCGAATTGTGGCGCTTAGGTATTCCGTCCAAAACCCGTCATAACGAAGTGGCTCCCGCTCAGTTTGAAATGGCGCCTATTTTTGAAAAGTCTTCTATTGCGGCTGACCACAATATGATCGTGATGGAATTGATGCGCCGCATCGCCTTGCGTCATGGTTTGGTCTGCTTGTTGCATGAAAAGCCTTTCGCGGGAATCAACGGCAATGGCAAACACAACAACTGGTCTATGTCGACCGATGAAAATGAAAACCTTCTGGATCCGGGCAAAACGCCGCATGAAAACGCTCAGTTCCTGGCGTTTTTGGTTGCGACTATTTCGGCCGTAGACAAATACGCTGAACTTTTACGTATCGGTATCAGCGGACCTGGCAACGATCATCGTTTGGGAGCCAATGAAGCTCCTCCGGCGATTATCTCGGTCTTCTTGGGTGAACAGTTGGAGGACATCGTAGATCAATTGGAAAAGGGCAAAACTTCCGGCAGCAAGTCCGGAGGCGTCATGGAATTGGGAGTCTCGACCCTTCCGCCTTTGCCAAAGGATGCGACCGATCGTAATCGCACTTCGCCTTTTGCCTTCACCGGTAACAAATTTGAATTCCGCGCGGTGGGTTCTACTGCTCCGATTTACTGGCCGAACACCATCTTGAACACGATTGTCGCCGATTCGATTGACCGTATCGCAACTGAATTGGAAAAGGCGAAGGGTGACTTGAACAGCGCTTTGGCTACAGTTCTTCAAAAGGAAATTAAAGAACACAAAAAAGTTCTTTATAGCGGCAACGGCTATAGTCAAGACTGGCATGCGGAAGCGGCCAAACGCGGCTTGCCAAACCTGAAGAGCACAGTGGATGCTTTAAAGGCTATGCCAAAGAAAGAATACAAAGAACTTTTCGCCAAGTACAAAGTCTTGAACGAGAAGGAATACGACAGCCGTGAAGAAATTATGTGGGAACGGTACGTGAAGGTATTGAACATTGAAGCCAACGCGACGGTGGACATTGCCCGTAACCAAATCCTGCCGGCGATCATTAAATACCAATCCAAATTGGCCGATACGATCGCGACGACCGCGGGAGTACTGAAAAGCCCCCAGAAGGGTCAAAACGATCTCTTGTCCAATGTGGCCAAGGGTGCCAGCGATCTTTTTGAAGCCGTTGAAGCCTTGGATGGTTTAATTGATAAGGCGAACGAAGGTTCGAGTCTGCATCAAATCGCCGCTTCTTTTAAGGATTCCGTGTTTCCCGCTACGCTGAAAGTTCGTGAGATTGCGGACTGGCTGGAAGGTTACGTGGATGACGATCTTTGGCCTTTGCCGAAGTACCGGGAGATGTTGTTCCAGTACTAAGCGTTTTAAAGCCGAAAAAAGGGCCTTGCCGCAAGGGAAAGGCCCTTTTTGTTTTTGAATTTGGTTGGGATATTCCTTGACCGAGCGGTTTTCCCCTAAAGCCCGTTCTTAATCTTTCGAAACCATTTTGGCCATGATCTCCGAATAGCGCCCTCCGGATACGGGGATATCGGCCAGAATTTGGCGAATACCGGCTAAATCCGAAGCGCTCAAGGCAATTTCGGCCGCTTTGGCGTTTTCTTCCAGATGGAGGACGTGGGTGGTACCAGGAATGGCAGTAATATCCGGTCCCTGATGAAGCAACCAAGCCAACGCGATCTGGGAAGGCGTAGCTTCCTTGGCGGCGCCCAAGACCTTTACCGCATCCACCAGTTTCAAGTTGGCGGCGAAGTTTTCTTCCTGAAAGCGGGGTAGATTGCGCCGCATGTCATTTTCCGGGATGTCCTCAAAGCGCTTGATGTGACCGGTTAAAAAGCCTCGGCCCACGGGGCTGAAGGCTACTAGGCCGATGCCCAATTCCCGAAGCACTGGCAAAATTTTTTCTTCCAAACCTGTTTCCCAAAGAGAGTATTCGCTTTGAAGAGCGGTCAGGGGATGAACGGCGTGGGCTTTCCGCAGGGTATTGGGACCAACCTCGCTTAAGCCAATATATTTAACCTTGCCTTCCTTGACCAATTGGCCCATGGCCCCGACGGTTTCCTCGATGGGCACCTTGGGGTCGCGGCGGTGGAGATAATAAAGATCCACATAATCCGTCCCCAACCGGTTCAGGCAGCCTTCTAGGCTTTGACAGGCGTTTTGAGGAGAACCATCCAAAGTATTAGGCCTAGCCACACCCTCTTTCCAGGCAAACTTGGTGGCGACAATGACTTTGTCCCGCCGTCCCTTAAGGGCTTTTCCCAGCAGTTCCTCGTTAGTAAAGGGGCCATAACTTTGGGCGGTATCCCAAAAGTTGATTCCTAATTCCAGCGACCTGTCCAAAACCTTCAGGCATTCGTTGTGATCCGCCGTACCAACACGGTAAGCGAAGGTCATGCCCATGCAGCCTAAACCTAAAGCGGAAACTTCCAGGCCTTGGCGGCCCAATTTACGTTTTTGCATTCGAAACTCCTTAAAGAGGATTGGTTTAGCCTAGGCTTGGAGTGGTTTAAATTGCAAGGAGGGTTAAGAACATAAAAAAACCGGAATCCCGCTTGTACAGGATTCCGGCTAAAACTATTTGAGAATATTCGGTTTATTTTTTTGAATCTGAAACTTGAATTCCCTCGACTTCGAAATAGAGCTTTACCTCGTTGGCCGCCAAAAGACCGCCCTTGTCCAGGGTTTCGCTGAAATCAATTCCATAATCCTGGCGGTTGATTTCGGTTTCGGCGCTAAAAGCCGCGTGCATTTGACCCTGGTCGTCCGCGATCGAACCTTCATAATTAGCTTTTAAAACAACAGGCTTGGTTACGCCATGAAGGGTTAAATTTCCCTCAATCGTAAAATCACCGTTGCTAAAGCCGCTGACTTTGGTGCTTTTGAAAACAGCGGTGGGGTAGGTCTCCACCTCGAAAAAAGCGTCGCTCCGCAAGTGATCATCCCGGCCTTTGACGCCCGTATCCACGCTGGCGGGATCAATGGTGACCTCGACTTTTGAATCGCTAGGCTTCTTCTCGTCAAATTCAAATTGTCCGGAAAATTTAGAGAACTTTCCCGTGACCGTGCTGATGGTCAGATGTTTTACCTTAAAGGTAATACTGCTATGATCGGGGTCGATCTTGTAAACGGCAGCTTGGCTGGAACTGAAGGTGGAAAAAACTAAGAAAATAAAGGCTATAAATCCCTTTTTCATATGCGGCTCCTTATGTTGATCGGCTGTTGGATGCTGGAATAGATTACGAAATGAGTGATAAAAGGGTTACATGAATAAATTTTTTCCCGGTAACTTTCAAACGGGTCAACGAGTATTTAACGACAGCTCTTCTTTGGAGGGGCGCATTAATTTTAAAAGGAGTTGCTATGAACGGTACAAAATTGGCTTCGACAACCGCTATTGCCACTGCCGTGGCTTTTGGCGCCGTCGCCCTTACTTCTACGGCTCATGCCGGGGATTGGACGAAGGTTAAGGGAATCAAGGTGGAAAAGGTTTACGGCGTGGCGAAGGCGGGAAAAAACGATTGCGCCAACAAGTCGCATCAGTGCGCCGGTCAGTCCAAGGTGGATAATGATCCGAATGAATGGATCTTCCTGCCGAAAGGTGTAAGCGCGAAAATTGGTGGAAGCTTGATGCCCGCTGGTTCAACCGCTACGGCGACGATGTAAGGAATTTTATGGGTTCAGCGATTCAGGGAGCGGGGATGGGTCTCCGCTCCCCCCATTTATCACACGTTTTAGAAAAAAAGCCGCCCGTTCCCTGGTTTGAGATTATGGCGGATAATTATCTGCATCACGGTGAGATCCCCCACCGGGCTTTGGAAAAAATGAGGGCCCGCTATCCTATAACTTTTCATTGTCTGGGTATGAATTTAGGCTCGACCGATACTCTGGATGACGGCTACTTTAAAAGACTTTCTGAATTGATCAACCATTACCAGCCTCAATGGATATCCGATCATCTTTGCTGGGTGGGTGCGAACGGCCTCCAATCACACGATTTATTGCCATTACCCTATACGGCCGAAGCGGTTTCGCACGCGGCATCCCGCATTCAACAGGCCCAGGAAAAATTGGGCCACCGCATACTAATTGAAAATCTATCCGGCTATCTTCGGTTTAATCAGTCTCAAATGACCGAGTGGGAGTTTGTCAGAGCGGTAGTAGAAAAAGCCGACTGCAATTTACTTTTGGACATCAATAATATTTATGTTAATTCCGAAAATCTTCGGTTTGATCCCTACGCCTATATTGACGCCATGCCGGTGGACCGGATAAAGGAGATGCACTTGGCAGGTCATTTAAGAACCGATGGTATTTTGGTCGATAACCACGGTTCGGCGGTTTGCGACGAGGTTTGGGAGCTTTATCGGTACGCTACCGCCCGATTTCCCCGAGTGCCCACCTTAATGGAATGGGATTTAAACATCCCCGACTTTGAGGTGGTCTGGGACGAAGCGAAGAAAGCGCAGGCAGTCATGAGCGGGGTGCCTAGTGTCGCTTGATCAAATTCAGAAGCGTTTCATCGAATTTCTTTATACATCCAGACCCCTGGAAGCCCAGAAAGACCTCGTTCGGTCCTTCTTTTTAGACCCACAATACCCTGATCCCCACAACGGTTTGAAGGTTTATCGGGGTAACCTGGTTTTTGGATTGATTGGAGCCATGAAAGAAACCTATGTTTTTACCAGGGTTTTATTGGGCGAAAATAACTTCAACTTTTTCTGCCGGGATTTCCTTTATCAAAATCCTTCCCATAATACCGACCTTATCCAGTATGGCGCCGGGTTTAGCGAGTTTTTGGCGGATCGGGAAGAGATCCAGCATTTGGCCTTCATCGCGGACGTGGCCCGGTTGGAATGGGCGTTGGAAAGGGCATTTTATTCCAAACCGGAAGACTCGTTTTTTGGGGAAATGCCTGAAAATTGGCGAGAAATGCCGCCCCGATTTAAAAGTTCGGTTCATCGGATTCAAACCCAGTATAAAATTCAGGAAGCTTGGCTTAACTTTACTGAAAAAGGAGAAGAGGGTATTCGGGCCGAAATGTTCAAAAAGGAACCTGAATATTTGGTTGTTTGGTCGGATGAAGGCAGTCCCCGGGTTACGCCGGTCAGCCAGAGCTTAGCCGTTAGTATCGAAGGAATGATTCAAGGTAAAACTGTTTCTGCCCTGATGCAATCTGAACGACTTTCAAAGGAAAATGTCTTAGACGTTTACTGTTTTGCCCTCCACCAGGGTTGGATTGCTCGGTAACTTTTCATATTAACTTACAGTAATGGAGTTCAAGACGTACGAGGAGGGAATCATGAAAAAAGCCACTTTTGGAGCGGGTTGTTTTTGGGGTGTGGAAGAATTTTTTCGCAAATTGAAAGGTGTCACTTCGACCGCTGTGGGATATGAAGGTGGTTCTTTGGAACGGCCCACCTATGAGGACGTTTGCACGGGCCGAACGCTTCACGCCGAAGTGGTAGAAGTAACTTACGACCCTGAAAAAATTTCTTACGATGCTCTTTTAGATGTTTTTTGGAAAGGTCATAATCCAACTACCTTAAACCGTCAGGGGCCTGATATCGGCACCCAGTATCGTTCCGCCATTTTCTTTCATGGCTCCGAACAGGAAAAAACAGCAAAGGCCTCCAAAGAAAAGGCACAAAAGGATTTTACCAGGCCTATTGTTACTGAAATTGTGCCGGCACAAACCTTTTGGAAGGCTGAGGATTACCATCAGCAGTATCTGGTCAAGCGAGGGCTGGGGAGCTGTCACTTTTAACCTGTCCGAAATAGATTTTGAAAAAGCCTTTTAAAAGCCCCGAAAAACGTCAAAACAATCCATGAACCGCCAGGGCCTTTGCGCTAGAATCACTCCCCAAGCCTGGGGTTTGACCCTTAGGTATTACCGGAAGAAGGATGGTTGAACAAAAGCTCATGAGAATAAAGCCTTGGGTGAGTGAAGCGGTGGAAGTGAAGAAGAGCGGCATGGAAGGAAAAGGGGTTTATTCCGTTCGCGGTATCAAGAAGGGTGATGTGATCGGTGTTTTCGGCGGCATTGTGATGCCCGAAGAAGAAATTGAGACCTTGAAAAAGAACGTTCCCGCTGAAAAACTGAATATCGATCATGCCATGTATATTTATCCGGGTTTTATCATGCTTCACGATTACGAGAACGGCTGTGATCCACTTTGTTTCGTGAATCACGCCTGCACTCCCAGCGCCCATATCGAAAACGGGATTATTCTTCTCGCTTCCCGGGATATTCCGGCGGGTGAGGAAATCAGCTGGGATTACCGAAAAACCGACAACATCGGCAATTGGACTTACGAATTTGATTGTCAATGCGGGACGGCCACCTGTACGGGCAAGGTTCAAGTGGGGCCGCAATTTCGTTCCAAAGCGCCGGTCTCAGTTCATTAAAAGTTTCTAGTCCTTAACACCGTTCTTTCCATGTCAGAAAGAACGGTGTTTTTTGTTTAAGTTGATTTTTCCTTTGTTTTTGACGGATTTTTAACCCTGGTTCTCCTCCTTTTTCCTCAAGATTTCTTCAAAAAAAACCGTTAGGAAAGACGGCTTACTATGTACTGCTTAATAGACATTTGTTGAAAGAGACGGTCAATGGGCTCCTCGGCACTAAATAGCGCGATTTCCGGTCTGCAAGCGGATAGCACTTGGCTGGACGTGATTGGAAATAATATTTCCAACACTAATACCATTGCTTATAAATCCAGTTCGGTGAGTTTTGCCAATCAATTTAACCAAACCCTTTCGGGCGGTGAGGGTGATGATATTTCATCCAAGCTCGGCGGGGTTGACCCCGTATCCATGGGAACGGGGACAAGAATTCAATCAATTCAAACTGATTTTTCCGCGGGCGTGATTCAACAAACGGGTGTTTCCACCGATTTGGCGATCCAAGGCAACGGATTTTTAGTAACCAAAACAGGATCCAATACCTATCTCACTCAGGCGGGGAACCTGATTTTTGACAGCCAAGGCTATCTGGTAGACTCCACCGGTTCTTTGGTTCAGGGATATACGGCAACCACGCAATACACAACGCAAGTTATTAATTCGGTGTTGAATGGACCCAATGTCACCCCGCTGGACACGACTACGGCCAGTTTGGTATTGGATAATTCCAATCCTTCGGCCATAGGCAATATTCAAATCAACCCCAACATGATGATCCCGCCTAAGCCCACCACTGAAATTAATTTTACGGGTAACCTGGACGCGGCCCAACAAGCGACAGCCAGCGGAGGAATACTCAACATGGCCCCCAATGGACAGCCGGTATTACCCTGCGCGGCGACATTAATTGAGTTGGGAACGGCAAATACGGTTGATCCGGACCGAATGGCCACGAATCCTCCTCTTCCGGGGGCCGTTGCCGCCAATTTTACTTATACTCAAAGCGCTAATTTGAGCGAACAAATCGGCGGACAGCCAGTCCCATTAGAAAATGGATTTATCAATTTAACGGGCGCCAAGGCTTTCGCGGGAAACTACGCCTGGGAACAGCAGCCACCCCTGCCGCCGGCGTTGCAAATGTCCGAAACCATATATGACTCAAACGGAAATCAAAGAAACATTACCTTTCAGTTTTATCAGATTAACGATATTGGCGCGGGCGGAGTTAACCCGGCCATTGGTCCCAGCCAGGCTTGTTACGCTTGGTATGCCTTCGACACCACCGGCGGTGCTCCTGTATCTACCAACACTTTATTGGGCGGGACTGGTATTGGCGAGGGTGATTTTGGAATCGGTGGATTCTTCAACGGATATGACCGGGGGAGCACGACCGTCGCGGGACAACCGGTGCTTTATGGCGGTGATTTTCTTTATTTCAATACGGACGGTTCTTTGGCTTCCAGTGGCGGCATAGGGGGGCCGCCATCACCGCCTGGTCCTCCTAATTTTATGTCGATTCCCAGGCTTTATTTACCTCCGGTCAATATACCGGGCGCTCCAGTATCTCCTTTGCCGAGCCAGGGGGCTGAAATCACGGTCGTGAATCTGAATTTTGGAACCTTTGGAGTACTGGGGGTAGGACAACGTAATGGATTGACCGGGGATGCTCAAGGGTCTTATCAGGTCATCAACGGTGTGAATACCTATGTTCCCGACAGCCACGCTACAACCACACAGAACGGTTACGCGGATGGCACCTTGCAAAGCGTTGATTTTGACCAGACAGGTACTTTAGTAGGATCTTTCTCGAATGGAGAAAAGGCGGATTTGGCTCAGGTGGTTTTAGCCAGCGTTAGTAATGAAGGGGGACTTTCAAACACCGGAAACAACCATTTTCAGGTCTCGTCGAATTCGGGATCGCTACAAGTGGGGCTTGCCGGCCAAAACGGCCTGGGAACCATCACGGGTGATTCGGTGGAAAATTCCAATGTTGATCTAACCGTTGAATTATCCAATATGATTGTGGCTCAAAGAGGTTTTGAAACGAATGCCAGGGTTATTTCGGTCGTTAACAGCGAACTTCAGACCCTTTCCCAATTAGGCCAATAAAGCTCCAGCGGTTTGGTGTCGTCGTCCATCCGGTTTTTAAAGTTAGATGATTTTTGTTGTTTCTATTAATTGATTCCTCCTTGTACCCACCCCCCCAGCCCCTTTACAATCGTTTTCGGATGTTTAGACGAGTTAAGTGTTTAAAACTCTAATCGTGAAAGCGGAGGCTGTATGTTTATTTATAAAGCGGGTGTGATTGGGGCCGGGGCGATGGGCGCTGGTATCGCTCAAGTGATTTCCTTTTCGGGTCTCCCGGTGGTTTTGAAAGATACGGATCAGGAACGGGTGGACAAGGGTATTGGGATGATCCGCAAGGTTTACCAGGGACGGGTAGACAAAGGAAAGATGACCGCTTCTGAAATGGACCAAAAAATGAAGTTGGTGATTGGAACGACTTCCTACGACGACTTTAAAGAGTGCGATTTGGTGATTGAGGCTGTGTTTGAAAACATGAAAGTGAAGCACCAGGTATTTCAAGAACTGGAAAAAGTGCTTCCCGAAACCGCCATTATGGCCACCAACACTTCGGCGCTTTCGATCAGCCAGATCGCTTCGGCGGTGAAAAGATCAGACAAAGTAATTGGGATTCATTTCTTTAATCCTGCTCCCGTCATGAAACTCGTTGAAGTCATTCCCGGTCTTCAAACTTCCGCCGAAACGGTGGATGACGCCGTGGCTTTCGCCGAATCACTTCGCAAAATGCCAGTCCGGGTTAAGGAATGCGCCGGGTTTTTGGTGAATCGGCTTTTATTGCCTTATCTCAATGAAGCAGCCTACGCCTTTCAGGAAAGTTCCGCGCCGGCTGATGATATTGACAAGGCCATGCTGGCTTTTGGAATGCCCATGGGTCCCTTTGCCCTTTTAGATATGCTGGGTCTGGATGTATGCGCGGATGTTTCGATGATTCTTTACGATTCTTTCGGGCCCCGCATGAAAGCCGCCGAAATTTTGGCCGAAATGCAAAAAAACAATCGTTTAGGCGTGAAGAATGGCATCGGTTTTTATGTTTATGATGACTCGAAAAAAGCCGATTTGAAACCGGTGGTGGACGGCATCCAGGCCAAAACGGGCATTAAAGGCACGTCCTTTTCGCCCGAACGGCTGGTGTTTCAAATGATCAACGAGGCGGCTTTTTGTTTGGAAGAAAACGTAGCTTCTCCTTCGGACATTGACCTGGCGATGCTGGCTGGAACCGGTTTTCCGCAGGATAAAGGTGGACCTTTACACTGCGCCGATGCTATTGGAATTGACGTGGTAGTTGAAAAGCTTAAAGAGTTTTCAAAGCAATTAGGCCCTCGTTTCTGGCCTGCGCCCATATTAAAGCGCATGGTTTCGGCTAATTACTTGGGTCAGAAAACTAAACGCGGTTTTTTTAATTATTAATTCCGGGAGGCAATAATGGGTCAATTTTTAAATGTAGCGGTTGACAGCAAAGTCGCGACAGTCACAATCAACAACCCGCCGGTGAACGCTCTTTCCCAGGATGTCTTGAAAGAACTGGAAACGACAATTGATGAGTTGAAGGCTAATAAAGATGTGAAGGTGATTATCTTCACGGGTGTGGGACCTGTTTTTATTGCGGGAGCCGATATTAAGCAGTTTTCCCAGATTCAATCCGAAGAGGACGGCAAAAAAGCGGCGGGTTTTGGCCAGCGTATCTTTTCGAAAATCGAACGGCTGGAAAAACCGGTGATCGCCGCTATCAATGGGGTTTGCTTGGGCGGCGGTATGGAGCTGGCTTTAGCCTGTCATATCCGCATCGCGTCCGACCGGGCGCGGTTAGGCCAGCCTGAAATCAATCTGGGAATTATTCCAGGGTTTGGCGGTACTCAGCGCTTGTCCCGTTTAGTGGGGACTGGTAAGGCGTTGGAATGGATTTTAACCGGCGACAATATTCCGCCACAGGATGCCAAGGCTTTAGGGCTGGTCAATCATGTCGTGCCGGAAGCCGAAGTGTTACGGCAGGCCCAAGGGTTGGCCAAAAAAATAGCAATGAAGCCGGCGGTAGGGATTGCTCAGATTCTTAAGACTGTCTATCAAGGATTGGATCAAACGACTTTGGAAGAAGGCTTAAAAATTGAGCTCGAAGGTTTTGGCGCCTGTTGTAAATCACCCGATATGAAAGAAGGCGTGAAGGCTTTTGTGGAAAAGCGCCAGCCGCAGTTTACCGATCAGTGAAAGAGGTTTCGTTTCCATGATGAAAAAAAAACGTGAAGAAGCTCCACACTTTTATACTTTGAGCCAGTTAAAAGAATCGGGTTCAGAAAACAAGTATAAGGTCGGTGTGGCACTTTGCGGGGGCGTTGCCTATGGGGTTGCCCAGATCGGCGTGCTTAAGGCGTTGGAAGAGGCGGGAATTCACGTGGACTGTATCGCGGGTACCAGCGCGGGAGCGATTATCGCGGCGGCTTACGCTTCGGGTCTTCCGGTTTCGCGCATCGAGGAAATAGGCATTCAAACGGGCTGGAACCAGTTATTTTCTTTTAGACCTTCCCGCAAGGGTTTGGTTTCTTCCGGGCCGATTGAGGAATATATCCGAAAATTTTTGAAAGTGGAGACTTTTGCGCAGTTAAAAAAACCTCTGGCAGTGGTCACCACTGACCTTTGTTCTGGCGAAGAGATTGTTTTTACCAGCGGACCCTTGGATAAGGCGGTGCGCGCGTCCTGTTCCATACCTGGTGTTTATTCTCCGGTTGAGTTGGAAGGCCACCAATTAGCGGATGGCGGCATGGCTGAAAATGTCCCGGTAAAGGCCTTGAAGCATCTTGGCGCGGATGTGGTCATCGCGGTCAATTTGTTCGGACACCATCAGGTTTTTCCACCCGCTTCCAATGTTTTTCAAATTTTGATGAGAGTCTGGTATTTTTTCGTTCAGGAAGAGTCGTCCTGGAGGGAAAGGGCGGACATCATTATCGAACCGGACATGACAAAGTTTGATCTTTTCGATTTCAGCGTCGGAAAAGAAATGATTGCGGTGGGTGAAAAAGAAGCTAAACGCCATATTCCTAAGATCAAACAGGTTATCCAGCGCAGGTTCTTTTTTCGCCCTGAAATTTATCGTTAATAGTAGTTTTTAAGGATTCTTTATTTCGGTTTAAAATTTTTCAACTACATAAGCATAAATAGACCCGAAGGTTAGCCGTAAACGGGCTAATAAAAGTCATTTTGTAAAATAATCAGTTCAAGATAGGGTTTGTTGCAAAAACTGAATCATAGGCGTAATCTAAACGCATAAGAATTTGAAGTCTTTTTGGAGGTGGATATGGAACCCTATTCACAACCCCAGTCTGACCCTAAAGACGTTGAGTTGGAAAATAATATTAGTCGCATTGTCCGCCGTTTGGGCCAAGGTCTTCGCGTCCATGTTAGTGGAGGTCATGTAACGGTCTCTGGCATTGTGAATGATTTCGGCACAAAACGACAAATTTCTCAAGAAATCCAAAGTGTTGGCGGAGTTCGCGAGGTAACGAACAATATTCGAGTTTCCAGAGACTAAAAGGATTTTCTTAAACCCCATAGGATTTCTCCTGTGGGGTTTTCTTTTTGGGGGTTTTTGAAGGTTTGGTGAAACAGGTCATTTCTTCAGTTATACTTCCACCGCTTTTTACTTTTTTTCTAATTAGGGAGGTTTTGATGTCTTATCGTTTTATTATTTTGGGTTTGGTGGCATTAGCCGGTGTAGCTTATGCGGTTACGGCCTGCGTCAAAAAGGATCAGCAAGATCAAGCGGCGGCACCTGCCCCCGTGTCCGTAACGGCTAATTCCCCAGCCGCTAATAGCATGGTGACAACCGTTTCCGGGTTGAAGTACGAAGTTCTTCGCACCGGCAACGGTCCGGCCGCCCAATCAGGTCAAACCGTAACTGTTCATTACACAGGTTGGCTGACCGATGGAACCAAGTTTGATAGTTCGGTGGACCGGGGCCAGCCATTTAGTTTTTCATTGGGCTCGGGCCAGGTGATCAAGGGCTGGGATGAGGGTGTGGCAGGCATGAAGGTGGGCGAAAAGCGTAAATTGACTATTCCGCCTGAATTAGGTTATGGCCAGCAAGGCGCGGGTGGTGTGATTCCACCGAATGCCACTTTGGTATTTGATGTGGAGCTTTTGGCAATTCAATAAGTTGTAAAAGGTAAAATGGTTGAAAGCCATTTTACCTTTTATTGGAGTTTTTATGACGGCCGATGAAATTATCAGGTTTCTTGGTTTGCAGCCGCATCCGGAAGGCGGGTTTTACCTAGAAACTTATCGAAGCGGTCATTTGATTCCGGGATTGGGCCGGGTTTACTCTACGGCGATTTATTATTTGCTGGTCCCCGGTGCGGTTTCAAAATTCCACGCACTTCAACAGGACGAAATGTTTCATTTTTATCTGGGTGATCCGGTGACCTGGGTTTTGCTACATGAAGACGGCGAGATTGAAAAGATTGTTCTGGGTCAGAATATCGTTCAAGGTCAGCGTCTTCAACTTCTGGTAAAAGCGGGCACTTGGTTCGGCGGTTATTTAAATGATGGGGGCGGATTTGGATTAATGGGCACCACGGTGGCGCCGGGATTTGATTTTAAGGATTTTGTATTCGGCCAAAAAGAAAAGCTTTTAAATGCTTTCCCGGCGGCTGGAGTTGAAATCGCCAAACTGACTTAATGCCAAGGAGGAAATTTTGAAAAAAATATTCATGATTTTAGTTTTTGCCGGTCTGATAACCGATTATGTTTTTGCGGATGGAACGACGGATCAAGACCAGGATTCAAAGGCGAAAATTATAATGGTTCAAGGAACTTTAGTCGATACGTCCTGCTATTTCGCGGAAGGACAAAAAGGGGATGATCATGACGGTATGGAAGGCTGCGGTAAGGATTGCCTGAATTCGGGCGTGCCAGCCGGAGTTTTAGTAGACGATAAGGTTTATATTTTAATTTTTCCATCTAAGGCTTTTGCGGATGTGGTAGGTAAAACGGTTGAAATTAAAGGTGAGGCTTACGGCAATAATCTGATCCACCCTAAAAAAGCCGAAGTAGTCGATAAGGATGGTAAAAAACCTATCAAGTTGACGGGTTTTGAGATGATGTGAGTTTTTCGTTTCTTCGTTTTATGGTCTGAAAAGGCGCTTGGGGCGCCTTTTTTGTTTTATCGATCCCAACACCTCTGTAAAATGCGCGCATGAAAAGCTATCCCTCGAAGTCGCAGCTTAAACATTTCCTGTCGGTCGGCTGGCTGGCCGCTCACAAAGGCGGCCAAAGGTCCCTTAAATATTTCCGTAAAGACGTTACAATCATCAGAAAAGTCGACCGGACGCCCGTGACCAGGGCTGACCGGGAAGGCGAAGTGGTGATCCGTGCCATTTTATCCAAGTCTTTTCCCGCGCATCAATTGTGCGGTGAAGAGTTTGGATGGGATAAAAACGTTTGTTCCGATTACAAGTGGTGGATTGATCCAGTGGATGGAACCCTTCAATTTATTCGTGGTCTGCCTTTTTGGGGAACCCTGTTGGGCTTGGAATATAAAGGGGAAGTTGTAGCGGGGGTGATTCATCATCCGGCGATTAACTTGACGCTTTGGGCCGGCAAAGGGTTGGGCTGCTACGCTAACGGCAAAAGGGTTCATGTTTCAAAAATTTCAAGAATTCAAGACGGCACTTTAACCTATGGCGGCATTCGCCGCATCGCCAAAGAACGCTATGGTAAAAAAATGTTGGATCTTCTAAAAACCTGTTATGACGACAGGGGTTTCGGCGATTCTTTTGGTCATTCATTGGTGATCCAAGGCATGACGGAGGCAATGGTGGACCCCATTGTGAAGCCTTATGATGTGGCGCCTATTAAAATTTGTTTGGAAGAAGCGGGAGGCAAATTTACCGACCTTAAGGGCAATATCACCATTCATGGCCATAATGCGCTCTCCAGCAATGGACTGGTGCATTCCCAAATTTTGAAAGCTACCCGTTAAGAACCCTGTAATTTAATTTTTTGAAAATAAATAAAATTATGCTATGTGTTCCGGATGCTCTTTTCATTTATCACGGTTTGATTTGATCCCCCTTTTTATTCGTTTCAGGGTTCAACCAAGTTTATAATGACTTAGTTTTTAATTTGATTCCTGGGAACATTTTTATGCATTTACACCTTATTTTTCAGATCTTATCCGGCATTATTGTGGGGTGGTTGGCCGGTATTGTTGTTCAAGGAAAGGGATTGGGGTTGATTCCTGATCTGGTTATTGGCGCTTTAGGGGCCTTTTTAGGCGCTGTTTTTATTCATCAGTTTCATATTCATATAGCCGGATTTTGGCAAGCCCTAGGGGTATCGGTCGGTGGCGCGGTGATTTTGTTGATAGTTATTCGAGTCATCAAAAACGACTAATTTCTTCAGAAAGAATAAATCGTGATCCAAAAAAAGAAAATTGTAGTCGTGATGCCCGCTTATAACGCGGCAAAAACTCTTCGTGATACTTACGCGGAAGTGCCTAAGGGGATAGTGGATGAAGTGATTCTGGTGGATGATGCCAGCAAGGATGAGACAGTCAAAGTGGCCAAAAAGCTCGGCATTAAAACTATCATGCATCCAAAAAATCGAGGTTATGGTGGAAACCAAAAAACCTGTTATAAGGCGGCGTTAAAGTCCGGTGCGGATATTGTCATCATGCTTCATCCGGATTATCAATACACTCCTAAGCTCATTGCTCCGATGGCTTATCTGTTGGCATCAGGTCTTTATGATGTTGTCTTGGGTTCCCGTATTTTGGGCGGTCAGGCTTTGGCGGGTGGCATGCCGCTTTATAAATATATTAGTAATCGATTTTTAACGATGGTTCAAAACATCCTGATAGGAGCAAAAATCTCAGAATACCACACGGGTTATCGAGCTTTTACACGAAAAGTATTGGAAACCTTGCCGGTCGCTAAAAACTCGGATGATTTTGTATTTGATAATCAAATGCTTTCGCAGGTTCATTTTTTTGGATTTAAAATCGCCGAAATTACATGCCCGGCGAAATATTTTCCCGAAGCCTCTTCCATTAATTTTATGCGAAGCTCGATTTACGGGTTGGGTTGTCTATGGACGGCTTTTCAATTTCGTCTAACCAAAATGAAAATAATTCGTTTTAAGCTTTTTTCACTTAAGTAAAGGAATGCTTTTGAAGAAAAAAATGTTATTTGATCAATGGGTCTTGAATGAAAAATTTCAATTTCTGTTTTTAAGCCTTTTCACCGCGACGATCTTTTTTGCCAAACTAGGATTAAATGGATTGGCGAACTACGACGATTGTTTTTACGCCGAAGAGGCAAAAGAGGTCATTAGGACGGGTAATTGGGTGATCCTCCATTACAATGGAGGAGCGGCTTACAATAATGCGCCTTTATTTATGTGGTTGGTGGCTCTTTCCTTTAAGGTTTTTGGACTCAGTGTTTATGCGGCTAAATTTCCATCAGCATTAATGGGCTTTTTGACTGTTTTTTTGGTGTATTTTCTAGGTAAAACCCTTTTTAACCCAAACCACGCATTTTTGGCGGCCTTTATTTTGGCAACCACCTATCCCTTTTTTAAATACGCCCGGCACGCCATGCTGGATGTGACTTTGGCTTTTTTTGTCACCCTTGCCATGACCGCTTTGGTTTTAGCGCTTCGTGGCAATTCAAAGTTTTTTTTGCTTTGGGGATTGGCAATTGGACTAGCCATTTTGACGAAAAGCGCTTTTGGTGTTTTTCCTCTGCTGATTACCTTTTTATTTCTTTCTTTAGTTGGCCGATGGAAAGTGTTTCTCGACATCTATTTCTGGATAGGTGTTTTTATGGCCATGTTTATTGGCGGGGCGTGGGTGATGAGTCAGTACGTTATCGGTGGACAAGATTTCATCAATACGCATCTCAAGTTTATCATTCTTGGAAAGATATCAGACGACACTCCCGAAGCTTGGTACGCTCACTTTGGTTTTATCAAAGACCTCTTCATTTTCTATTGGCCGTGGATTCCTGCGGCGATTTACGGTTTATTTCGATTGATTCGAGGGGACCTAAAAGACAGAGAAACCACGGTTCTGCTTTTATTGTGGTCTTTGACGGTATTGGTCGTGATGAGTTTCATGAAAATAAGGTTTATTTGGTATCTCATGCAGTCATTGCCCGCTTTGGCGCTGGTATCGGCTTACGGACTTTATCACTGGATTGATTTGCCTGAACATCGTGTAAGACTCTTTAATGGGATTATGGTTATTGGTTTGGCCGCAATTGTTTTTTTCAACTTTTTACCTTATGCGCTAGATGAAGACCGGGAAAGCGATACCCGAGTTATCGCACCTTATGTGAAGCATTTCGGGGATAACGGTGATAAAGTCATCGCCCTAAGAGAGGACTTTTTCGGATTAAACAACGCATTGCTTTTTTTCTCCGATCACGTCGCTCAGCCGCTTTACTGCAATGTGGCGGATATTCAAAAGGAATTTGCTTCAGCTCAACCGGTTCTTTGTGTGGCCCACCGGGAAGATCTTGCCGAGATTCAAAAGACCATTCCCTTATGGTATCCGGTCAAATATGCCGGTGATTTAATTTTGATTTCGAATCAAAAATTAGATACCAGTGATGTTCAAACCTGGGGCGGGTTATGGCAAAACTGATTCTGGCGATTGACCAGGGGACAACTGGCACCAGAACTTATCTGTTTGATCGTGCTGGCAAGGTGGTGGGAAATGCTTATCAGGAGTTTACCCAGTATTTTCCCAAGCCAGGTTGGGTTGAACATGATGCCCTGGAAATTGATCAAACTGTTCAAGAAACAGGCAAAAAAGCCTTAAAATCCGCGGGTATTCGGTCTTCTCAAGTTGCCGCTATCGGCATCACCAATCAGCGGGAAACTACGGTTCTTTGGAACCGTAAAACTGGTAGGCCCATTCATAAGGCAATTGTTTGGCAATGCCGCCGCACCGCCAACCGGTGTGACGAGCTGAAAAGACAGGGGACAGAAAAGTTATTCTTGAATAAAACCGGATTAGTGGTTGACGCTTACTTTTCGGGTACCAAAATCGAATGGCTGCTCCAAAATGTTCCGGACTCGGCGAAAAAAGCGGCTCGAGGAGAATTAGCTTTTGGAACGATGGATAGTTGGCTTTTGTGGAACTTGACGGGAGGCCGGTCGCATTTCTCGGATTATTCTAATGCTTCTCGAACGCTTCTTTTTAATATTCAAAGTAAAAAGTGGGATGCCCAACTTTTAAAAATCCTTCACGTGCCCGAATCCCTTTTGCCCCGGGTTCAGGCTTCGGCCAGTTCTTTTGGCGTGACTTCAGTCAAAAGCTATTTGGGAGCGGGTATTCCAATAGCGGGCATGGCCGGCGATCAACAGGCCGCCTTATTTGGTCAAGGTTGTCATGAACCGGGGACCTTAAAAAACACCTACGGTACTGGCTGTTTTTTACTTTTGAATGCAGGAAAGAAGCGGATTGTTTCGAAGAATAAACTTTTAACGACTTTGGCATGCGATGGGAAAGGCCGTCCAGTTTACGCTTTGGAAGGTTCGGTTTTTATCGGCGGCGCGGCTATTCAATGGATTCGAGATGGCTTGAAACTTATTAAAACTTCAGCCGAATCAGAAACTGTCGCTAAAACAGTATCCGATACGGGCGGGGTTTATTTTGTCCCAGCTTTTGTGGGTTTGGGAGCGCCTTATTGGAATGGCCATGCCCGCGGGGCATTGGTGGGCTTAACTCGCGGCACTCAAAAAGAGCATGTAGTCCGGGCCACTTTGGAATCTTTGGCTTATCAAACCAAGGATCTGGTTGATGCCATGCTGAAAGATTCCCATTTGAAGCTAAAAGAACTTCGCGTGGACGGAGGAGCCTCTAAAAATAATTTGCTCATGCAGTTTCAGTCCGACATCCTGAAAGTTGAAATCAACCGCCCGAAAATGGTGGAAACCACCGCCATGGGTGCCGCTTTTTTGGCAGGGTTACAAGTGGGTTATTGGAAGAGCAGCGAGGAGATTCAAAAGATCCGCCGTATCGATAAAGTTTTTGTCCCCAAAATGAAAGAAGTAGATCGAAAGCAATTATGGTTGGGATGGAAACGGGCAGTACGTCAGGTTTTAGTTTCATAGAGTTTCTTTGTTCAAAAATGAAAATTTTGACGTTATTTTGCCTGTCAGATTGATAGTCATGCAAAAATAATATTTTTGCGCCGTCGGAAAATTTAACAATAGATTTAATCGTTAAAAATGGCCCAAATAATGCATTTTTGCGACTGTTTTGAACAAGCTAAAGCCTTTTTTTACTGCCCAAAAACAGTCTCTTTTCTAGTACAATTATCATGACAATTTTATTTTTTACTTGGTTTTATTTATGTTTGAGGGTTAATGACAAAAATCGCAATATTTCTATTTTTAAATCGTTTTTCTAACGGAGTTATTTGTCCGTATAACCCCCATTTTTTGACCGCAAAGGCAAAAAATAAATGGGTTCGTAATATTGCTTTTTCGCTTTTCTTATTAATGACTGGAGCGATATTTAGCCCTTCCGTTGTTTTGGCCCAGTGCGGAGTTTCATACACCGGTGATTCCTCTAATGGAATGGTTACGACTAATTCGGCTCATAACACCATCAACACTTCTAGCGGGGGGCCTTTTACTAACACCATGCTGCTCATTCAGGTGGCCTCTAATTCGGGTCCTGTAACGGTCAATGTGAATGGAGTGACGATCACTACCACGGCAGTAGCGCAAACAAGCGTGTGTAATCCTGCCGGTTTCAGCATGACAACCTTTTATGAATTGGCTCCGCCAGCGGGAGCGTCGATTCCCTATACGATCACAACCGCAACCGCCAGTCCCGTTTCGCTTGTTTTCGGGCTGTCGCTTTTCGCGGGTGTCAATCAAACCACTCCTATTGGGGCCACTAACACAAATATGTCATGTTCGGCTTCCACAAACCCGAACATCACTTTAACTACTAATGTGACAGGAAGCCTGATTGCGGCATGGCTTGTGAACGGGGCCAACACGGGTAGAACATCGGGATCAGGCCAGGGTCAAATGTGGACGTCTAGCTATACAGGCGGACAGGCGGGGGGAGATGACAAGCAAGCTGGCGTGGCTGGTTCTAACACGCTGAGTTGGACATACGCAACACCTCAAAACGTTGGTATAGAAGCGGCTGAAATTGAACCAAATGTCGCTTGTGCTGAAAATACGGATACGGCTACGAATACAGCCACT
>Ga0206828_1042_pt1 | contig 24320 bp, 23 predicted proteins | sample Alteio_BWOrgCont_78_FD_152858 | JGI IMG/M metagenome (GOLD analysis project Ga0206828, IMG submission 152858) | Enriched cells from forest soil in Barre Woods Harvard Forest LTER site, Petersham, Massachusetts, United States -... | ecosystem: Environmental > Terrestrial > Soil > Temperate forest >... | reverse complement strand
TTTCTCATCCCCTCAGGGACTGTTCATTTCGATAACGGCGTAATTGGTGCCCGCGGTAACACTACCGCTTAAGTTGACTTGGGTGTTCGATAAGACGACCTGGGTCACGCTGTCGCAATAAACCGCCCCCGCGCAGGCGGTGGTCAGGGTCGTCGGCATATTCATCCCCAGTTTGCGGAACTCCGTGGTGACGGTGGCCTTCACCACGATTTGATTGGGGGCTTGGTTATACGCGATATTCCATTGGGGACAGATGCCGGTTTCATAGGTTCCGCTATACCCGTAATCGAACCGCTTATAGACATAGCCGACGCTGGTCACGCTCCAAACTTCGCCGTCGCCGTCTACCTCGCTGACGGCCCGGCTTCCCGAGATATCATGCATGGCGAGGGGGTTGTAGGTCCCCGGCCCTTGGACCGCCACTTCATATCGGGCGATATATTGGGCAGAGGTGATGACGGTGTTGTCCAGGGGATATTCATTGACGATTCCAATCGAGGCGTTGATGGTGTCGGATTGGGCTGGGTTGGTGCTGTATTGCAGGGTGGCGGTCGGGGGAAACTGGTCGATGTAAGAAACACCAGTAGCGAAGGTAGTCGTCTGGCCGGGGTAATAGGTTTGGTTAAAGGCGGAAACGATTCCGTTCTTGCGGATGAACCAATCCAACGCGTCTTCCAATCCGGCGCGGGCGGCGTTATCCGCTTCGGCGATATTGACCGAATTGGCGCTGGCCTGTTTGGAAGAATTGGAAATCAGGCGCATTCCAATGGTGATGAGGGTGGTCGCCATCATCAGGAAAATGGCGGCCATGACCAAAGCCTGACCTTTCGGGGAGCGGGGGTCGACCAAAGAACGGGAAGAACGATGGGAAAGATTTCGGAAATAACCCGAAACTTTTCGGCGGCACCCTTGATAAAAATTTAGAATTTTGAAATGAGCCTTCATTGTTTTACGCCGCTCTCCGTTGAGGTATTTAAAAATGGAAAAGATGGACTTTTGGAGCGGCAACCCCACAGATGCGACAAAGCGGATTGGGAACCAATAGCTTTGCCTATGGGTATTATCCTCCTGATTTCGCCTCACGTCAATTAACGTTCAACTAAATCAAAGGAAAGCTTTCGCTCCTGGACCCGCTAAAACGACGCGCCATTGGGTGAAACCTGACACCCGGGATTCAATTCATAGGGGTAGAACTACCTCTCACCCCCTCGGGAGGTATCCTAAAAGGAAAATTCGGCAGCTAAAAAAGTGTGATCGGACGGCTTCTCCAAACCCCGGGGCTTGGTGTCGATCCAAATTTGGCTTAACCGCTGAACCATAGGAGCCGTTCCCATGATGAAATCGATCCGCCAGCCTAAGTTCCGCTGAAAGGCCGAAGGCTGGCGCATGTCCCAAAAAGTATAGTGTCCCCCCTCTTTTATTTTTTCACGGTACAAATCCGTCCACTGATGGTTCATGGTTTCTTTCAGGGCGTTGCGGGCGTCGATGTGGAAACAGGGATGGTTTAAATTTCCCTTGGGATTATTCAGGTCAATTTCCGTGGGAGCCACGTTGAGGTCGCCCATCCAAAGGGCCGGAGCGCCCGGGGAAATATTCTTTTGAAAATATTTTTTGAGGTCGGCGTAGAACTTCATTTTGTATTGGTACTTTTCCGACTCAATATCGAATCCCTGGGGCACATAGGTATTGATCAGTTTCACACCCGCGTAATCTCCGATTAAGAATCGGGCTTGTTCTTCCGCGTCTTTCGGATAAAGCCGCTTCTCAACATTTTCGACCGGCAACTTGGAGATGAAAGCCACCCCGTTGTAACTTTTCTGCCCGTGGAAAACCACCTTCCAGCCGGCAGCTTCAATGGGCTCTTTCGGGAATTCATGGTCCTGCACTTTCGTTTCCTGCACCGCCAGCACATCCGGCTGTTCTTTCTTCAACCAGTCCAAAATAATGGGAAGCCGCATCCGGATCGAGTTGGCGTTAAAGGTGGCGATCTTGAGGCTTTTGGCGGCCGGCTTGGAGGAAGCGGTGAATTTTTTTTCTTTCGCTTTTGAGACGGTCTTGGATCTATTTTTTTTCGGGGGTGAACTAGATTTCATAATCGACCACCTTTCGATCGGAAATAATTTTTTTCACGAACTCGACGACCTTTTCGTGCTCGGGATTTTTCTGGTAAATTTCCAACGCCGCCGGATTCTCAAAAGCCGAAACCAAAACCACGTCCCACGCCGGTTCCGGGGCCTTGAATTGAAGCCCCACTTCCAATTCAAGGATCTCCGGGATGACCGCTTCCAAACTTTCCAACCGGCGTTTGAGTTCTTGGGCGTTTTGTTCGGCGGAAGCCCCCTCCGCCTGGTCTTTCATCCTCCACATCACGATATGTTTCAGCATATAAAAGCCTCTCTCTTGGAAAGCCCGGTCACGCGAAAATGTTATACCTAAAGCCTTTGGATTTTCCCATACCCGAGGGAACCCGCGGGCATTTTAAGCTTTAATCCAAGGTCAAAAAAAGTTAAGGTAGCGGGGCCTTAGTATATTTTTAAAATTTTCTGGATCAGATTTTGAGGAGGATTCGCATGGGTTTACTGACCGGCAAAAAAGCTTTCATCTTTGGGGTCGCCAACGACCGTTCCATCGCCTGGGGTATCGCCCGGGCCCTTCATGCCGAGGGCGCGGAACTGGGTTTTAATTTCCTCGGCGAAGCCCTGGAAAAACGGGTCCGTCCCCTGGCCGAATCGGTTGGGGCGAAGCTCATCCTTCCCTGCGATGTTTCCAAAGACGATCAAATTAAGGCTCTCTATCAGGAAGTCGAAAAAGCCTGGGGCAAGTTTGACATCCTGGTGCATTGCGTGGCTTTCGCCAATAAGGAAGAAATGACTCCCGGCTTCGCTTTTCACAATACCAGCCGGGCGGGTTTTCACTTGGCTATGGACGTTTCGGCCTACAGCCTGATCGCCATCACCGGACCCGCCGCGCCCCTTTTAAATGAAGGCGGCAGCGTGATCGCCTTAACTTACTACGGTTCGGAGAAAGTCATTCCCAATTACAATGTGATGGGCGTCGCCAAGGCGGCGTTGGAATGCACCGTGCGTTATCTGGCCTACGACTTGGGCGCCAAGGGAGTGCGGGTGAACGCCATTTCAGCCGGCCCGATCAAGACCCTGGCCGCCAGCGCGGTTGGCGGGATTAAATCGATGATTAAAGCGGCCGCCGAAATGACCCCCTTGCGCCGCAACGTATCCCAGGAAGAGGTCGGGGCCACCGCCACCTATTTGGCCAGTTCCTGGGCCTCCGGCGTCACCGGCGAGGTAATTTACGTCGACGCGGGCGCCAATATCGTGGGCGTGCATTTTGACGAGAAAAAGGAAGGGTAAGCCGCTTCTTAACTAAAAACATTTAATAAATTCTAACCCTTCAAGCCGCCTCCGGAATCCGGAGGCGGCTTTTTTATTGGCGTTGGTTTAAATCAAACAATAGGACTTCGGTTCCACCTTTTGAGAATCTAAGGGGATCAACCGCACCCGAAGCGGGAGAGTGTCTTTTTCCATTTCCTCCAAGTCCAAGCGGATTTCGGCTTGACCCTGGGGCGCCAGGTGACCCTCTTCCGGAAGCAAGGTGAAGTGAACCGTTAATTGATGATGGGCCTGGGGAGTGAAAGTCAGCCGGTGAAAAATGGACAGATCCATCGGCTTCCCCAACCCAAAGGCGAAAGACTGCAGTTCGGCCGCGTGAAAAGGCCAGCGTTTTTTTTCCACCCGGAAGATACCCATCATGGCCAAAATTTTATCCAAAGCCGATTCCATTGGTTGCATGTCCCGCTCCCCTAAGATTTGATCCGGATGAAAATCTATCCGGTTAAGCCAAAAACCCCGCTTGCCGAAACGAAAAATGTCCTTCCGCGCTGACGATCAAATGGTCATGTACCGTCAGCCCCAAGGCCCGCGCGGCGGTGGTGATCTGCCGGGTCAACTGCCGGTCGCCTTCGGAGGGGTCCAGGCTTCCGCCTGGATGGTTGTGGGTCAAAATAAGACCGCTGGCGTGAAGGTCCAGCGCCCGCTTGAGCACCTCCCGGGGATACACCACGGTGTGATCCACCGTGCCTTCCTGCAAAATCTCAAAGGCGATCAAATGGTTGCGGTGGTCTAAAAAGAGAGCCGCGAAAGCTTCCTTGGGTTTGCTTCCCAGTTGATTTCTCAGATAAGAAGCCACTTCTGTCGGGCTGGAAAGCACCGTTCCCCGTTTGAATTCTTCTTTTAACGCCAGACGGTGCAAATCCCCGATGGCTTTGAAATGGAGGGCGCTTTGGACCGGCAGTCCGCCCAAGGTTTGAAGCGCGGAAAGATCCGCTTCTAAAATGGATTTTAAGTTTTTGAAAACAGCAATCAGTTGTTTGGCGTAGGGTTTGGTGTCCCGGTGGGGGATGGAAAAGGAAAGTAGCAGCTCCAAGAGTTCATAATCTTGAAGGGCCTCCGCCCCGGAGGCGCTGTATTTGGCTTTCAGCCTTTGCCGGTGACCCGCCGAACTGGAGGAGTCGAAAGGCTTTTCACGAACCTCCACAAAAGAAGAATGGGCCATAAAACCTCCTAGCTAGTTTAGGATTGGAACAAATAAGGAAAACTAGCCAACGTGAATGGAACTAAAATTTAAATTTCCAAAGTACATTTGCGTGAAAAATCACTTGACGAAGAATACGGTTGTATACTAGTATACAACCGTATTCTTTTCAAATAAAAAACGGAGAAAAAATATGGCGCCTTCCGAAGAATCCTTGACCGACACCCAGCGGTTGGTACTCCAATATGTACAGGACCATCTGACCCAAAGCCACCGCCCCCCGACGGTCCGGGAAGTTATGCGGCACTTTAAATGGAACTCGCCCCAAAGCGCTCGGAAGCATCTGCTGGCGCTGGAAGAAAAAGGTTATCTGGAACGGGAAGACCATACGGCCCGTGGATTAAAATTATCCGAGGATTCATCCGTAGGGGTTTCCATTCCCATTGTGGGACGAGTCGCCGCGGGACTGCCCCTCTTGGCCGAGGAAAACCGGGACGGCAACCTGGTGGTCGATCCTTCCATGGCCCGGGGCGGACGTAGTCTTTTCGCCCTGGTGGTCCAGGGGGATTCGATGATCAACGCCCATATCCTGCCGGGCGACAAACTGATCGTGCATCAGACCACCCACGCCACTCCCGGGGAAATCGTGGTGGCCCTGGTGGATGGCGAGGCGACGGTCAAAACCTTCCGGAAATCCGGCGCCCGGGTTTGGTTGGAACCGGCCAATCCCAAATATCAGCCCATTATTGTTTCCGAAGACCAGGATTTTCGGGTCATTGGTAAAGTGGTCGGTGTTTTCAGCCCCCGTTAAATCATTTTTCCTTTATCGAGGATTCGATGGACGCTCTTTTTTATGGAAAAAACTATCTTCAAGAAACCCCGCGGGGCTACTCATCTTCGGCCCGTCAAAATTTTGTTTATGAAATTTCATTAAGAACAAAGGACCGTTCCCCCTGGCTCTCCGATTTGCTCCAAGCTCATCGCTTAGTCCAGGCGCTGACCCAAGGCCAGCTATTGGAGCAATATGAGCTCTTAGATTTCCTCATTTGGCCGGAGGGATTTTTTCTTCGGGTGAGGCTTCAAAACATTCCCACCCTTTCGGATTTTCTGGAATTTCTCAAAGAAAAAACAACAGTGGGAGGAACGGCTACCCTAAGCTGGGAGGATGAACTACAGTGGATCAGGCCTATCCCTCCGGAGCGGTTGGCCGAATCTACCCGCCTTTTTCTGCAAAACGCCGAACAAATACAGTCCCAGTTAAAAAGTTCAGGCGGCCAATCGCCTTCACTTTTCTTTTTCTACCGGAACAGCCGGCTCGTACGGTGAATCCGCTGCCTTTTTCCGATACCCGCTTCTCCCCCTCTTTCGCCGAGCCCAGCGATGATCCCAAAGAAGTGGAATATATCGAGATCAAGGTCAAAACCGCCCTGCATCACACCCGGCTGCCCTATAGTCCGAAGCCCTTTTACTACAGTTTGAACCTCTACCGGGGATGCCGCCATGGATGCCCCTATTGTTTCGCCCGATACACTCATTGGTTTTTGGGGTTCCAAAACTCTTTCGACTTTCAGCGGAAAATCCAAGTAAAGGTGAACTTACTGGAAGTGTTGGAAAAAGAGCTTTCCCAACCCCGCCGGAAAAAGGACTGGGTTTCCCTGGGAGCGGCCACCGACCCTTACCAACCCGCCGAGAAGAAATACCAGCTGGCCCGGGGCGCCTTTAAGCTTTTCGCCAAATACGCCTGGCCGGCGGTTTTTTCCACCAAGTCCGATTTGGTCTTAAGGGACCTGGACGTGTTAAAAGAAGTGGTTGACCGGTCCAATGGCGGCGTCGCCATGACCCTCACCACCCTGGACCCCAAACTTCAGAAATTCCTGGAACCTCACGCGGTAAGCATTGACCGGCGTCTGGAAGCCCTGCGGACCCTCAAGCGCCGGGGAATTCCCTGCGGCATCCATTTGATGCCCATCATCCCTTTTGTGACGGATACCGATGAGGCGTTGGAAGCCATGATCCGGACGGCTAAGGAAATCGACGTGGATTACTTCGTCTATAACCTCCTGCGGCTGAGGGGCGAAGTCGTTCGGGGTTATTACTTTCAGGCCTTAAAAAACCATGATCCCTCTCTTTCCGACAAAACCAAGCGGCTTTACCGCTCCAGCGCCTATCCGGACGAGGCCTATCGTTCCCAATTGAGGGAAAGGGTGGAAAATCTTCGAAAAAAGTGGAAATTAAAAAATCGTTGGAATACCCGGCTTCAGGAAGAACAACTTACTTTTTTTGACCGGAAATAAAAAAGGCCGCCCAAAAGGGCGGCCTTGAAAACAAAATCCTCAAACTCCATAAGCCATTTCTTCGTCCGTACTGGCCAAACTACGGCGGTCCTCGCCTTGGGCCGCGGGAAATATGTGAGCCGAGTGCTGGTTCACGATTTCTTCCAGATTCAACACTTTATCCGTGGCCCGAACCATTTCACGGCTTTGGGCGTCGGGAAAAAGACCCAGTTCCACGTGTTTTCCCAATTCTTTTACCAGCGAAATGGCGGGGGCGAAATCCTGGTCTTCGGTGATGACAACGGCGGTGTCGTAAAAATCACGGGCCGCGTAATAGACCATGTCCGAGGCCATGCGCACATCCACACCCTTTTCCATCCGATGGCCTTCCCGGTTTTGGATAATCCGGCCCAGGCGCAGTTCCAGGAAAGGGGTCCGGTCGAGGGAGTCGAAGAAAGACTGCTGGCTCTTGGCCTTGTCGGTAAAGTGGGCGCCGTCAAATGCCGCGTTGTAATAGTAGGTGCGGATCAGCCGGCGTTTCTCCCCGACCAGGGCTTGGGAAAACTGGAAATAATCAACCCGGGTCATCTTGTTATTGCGCTTAAGGGCGAAATAAAGATTGCTGCCGTCGATGAATACGCAGACTCGGGTCATGGTAAAAATTCCTTTGAGAAAATAGAGTGGGTGTTGAGGCGTCCGTAAATTAAGTTACACTCCCGATCCTGTTTTCCGCAAGCATATCGTCGAACTTATTTTAATTTTTTTAACAATTGCCCAGCAGATTAGGCAGGAGGGTCCAAATAATTTTTAATTTTGATTTTGTCGGGATTTTCTTTTTGAAAAAGGCTGAACAACTGAAAGGCGGCGATGACCAGCGCATGCGTGATCTTTCCGTCCCGGATGAGGCCCGGAATTTTTTCCAATTCCACTTTTTCGCATTCCAATTCTTCCGCTTCATCCAAATGAAGTTCCGCCACCTTTTCGGCTCCCAAAGCCAGGTAGAAATGGCAGGTGTTGTCCAAAATGGCCGGATTGGGCCGGACCTTTCCCAGGGGAAACCATTCCTTCGCTTGGTAGCCTGTCTCTTCCAGCAGCTCCCGCTGGGCGGCCTGGAGCGGGTGGGCGTCCCGGGAATCGACCGCCCCGCCCGGGATTTCCAGGCTGATTTCGGACGAACCGTGCCGGAACTGGGAAACCAGCAAGACCTCCTGGGACGGAGTGAGGGCGATCATATTGGTCCAATCGCGGGTGGAAAGAACATAGAAAGGATGCTGGCGGCCGGTGACGGGCGACACGCTTTGCTGGACATGAATTTCAAAAAAACCGCAGTCATAATCAATTTTATCCCCGACTTTTTTCCAGGGATGGATCACTTTTTACTTCTTTTCTTTTTTTTCAGTGAACTCTTGGCTTTTTTTGGGGGGGTCGCGGCGGCTTTTTTCTTTTTCACGGGATTCACCACGAGTTTTCGCATGGAAGGGTGGGCGGTTAATTTCACTCCAGAAATAAAAACGGCCGGCACGGTTTCAATCGAAACGACTTTCTGCACCGGAAGGCCAAAGTTTCGACGATAGAGAGCCTGAGCTTTTTTGGCCGCGGCAATGGAACCCCGGGTGCCGTCCCCCGCCAAGCCATTAATACGGGCTTGATGGGAATTTCGGATTCCCGGAATTGCGACTGAAACTTCCGGGTAGGCTATTGTCCATTTCAAGGCAGCCTCCGCTAAGGACGTGGACCGGGAAGCGAGAAATTGAAGCTTTTTAACTTTTAAAAGCGTCGTTTTTAATCTTTCTCCCTCATAAAGATTACGCCGATGATCATCCCCAATAAACCGGGTCTTGGGGGTAAATTTGCCGCTAAGCGCCCCGAAAGCCAATGGAACCCTGGCGATGATTCCCGTTCCATATTTTCGAGCAAGCGGAAATAATTTCTCAATGGGTTCCTGGTACAGAAGATTGAAAAACACCTGCAGAGTATCGATCTGGCGCCAGCGAACGAGATCATTGGCCGCGTCCGGCTCTTTGTCCTTAAGGGAAAGACCGAAAGCCCTGATTTTTCCTTCCCGCTTTAATTGAGCTACGGCGTCCAGCATCGGGCCCGCTTGAGCATTCCATTCCCGAAGCCAAGTATGCAGTTGGAGCACGTCCAGGGTTTCCACTCCCAAATTTCGCAGGGATTCTTCCGCCTTCGCCCGAATCCAATCAGCTGGAAAAGCGTCATTTAAGGGTGTCCCAACCGGTCCTTCCCAATTCCAGGTTTTGGGAGGTACTTTGGTGGCGAGGAAAGGCCTCTCATGTCGTTCTTTTAAGACGGAACCGATCAATCGCTCGCTATGACCGTCGCCATAGACCCAAGCCGTGTCGATAAAATTGACGCCCATGTCCAAGGCCTGATGAAGGGCTAATCGGGAATCCTGGTCGTCTTGAGGCCCCCACCAAGTGCCGCCGATAGCCCAAGCGCCGAAACCAATTTCGCTGATATTCATCCCTGTTTTTCCAAGCCAACGGTACCGCATAGTCACCTCGCCCGCAGAATAGGTTTGTGGTTTATTTTTTGGTTTTTACAGCTCGAAAGCAATCCTTCTTAATATTAATTTGAAGGGCGGGAAGTTCGGGAAGTTTTAGTCATGGGCTTCAAATTCAGATAAACCTCACGATAGATGGCGAGAAAGGCCATGCCCATCGAGAGAATAATCGGGCCGAGAAAAATTCCAAGAAAACCGTAAACCACCAATCCTCCGATAATCGTGAAAAAAAGCGCAAAAATAGGAAGTTTGACCGCGCTCCCGATGAGCCAAGGCCGGAAAATATGATCAAAAACGGAAAGAAGGATTCCCCAAAGGATCAACAAAATAGCCGCCGCCGATTGTCCCTGGACAAAAAGCCAAAGAGACGCGGGAATCCAGACGGAAGCGGCGCCTAAAAAAGGAATAAAAGAATTCACGAAAGCGACGACTCCAAAAAGAAAAGGCAGAGGAACGCCGGTTACCACTAAACCGATGCCGGTCAGGACTCCCTGAACCAGCGCGCTCAGAAACATGGCGCGAACCACCGCGGTTACGGTGGCGGAGAGGGTTTGAACCACCTTGTCCCGGTGTTGTTTTTCCAACGGCAAAAGCTCAATGGTCTTTAACGCATAACGAGAACCGTCTCGAAAAAAGAAAAACATGGCCACTACAGTGAAAATCATCTCCAGCGCAAATTGGGCCAAGTGTTTAAATAAAAAATCCACTTTTTCCAATACCATTTGGCCGAAATCCTGCAAGGCGGTGGAAATAGCCCGTTGGACGATTTGCTGGGCTTGATCCGGACCCACACCAAACCATTGAAGCAGTTTATCCAAATCCAATAATTGAAGTTGGGCGATAACCCATTGGCTTTTTTCATCCCAAGAAGTAGCGGAAAAAAGACTGAAAGCGTTAGGTAATTCTCGGCCCAAATTGATGAAAATAAAAAACCCGGGCAAAACTAAACAAAGAACCACAACTAGAGTGGCTAAAACCGCCGATAAGGAATCACGTTTCCCCGTCCATCGATAAAACCTGTCATAAACAGGATAAAAAACCATAACTAAAATGGTGGCCCAGACGAAAGAACGTAAGAAGGGCTCCAAAAGTGAGAAAAGCAGGCTGAAAAGTCCGATAAGAAGCACAAAGAAAGCCACCACGAAAACATGCTGGCGGCTGATTTTAATTTGCGAGGCCATGAATCTCCCTTACATGAGTTTCATCATTTTACTCTTAAAAGCATCTCCTCCGCCAAGAGAAGTTTCTGAACAGAGAAAGGGCCGTTCTTGAATTATAGGGAAAGAGGCCTAATAATGAGCTATGGCTCTCAAATCATTAAAATCGATTTCAAACAAAAAAATCGATTTCAAACAGGTGAATTTCTCCGTTTTTCAAGAGGCTTGGAATATTTTTCTTTTTTCAACGGCTTTCGGTATTTTATTTAACCTTTTTTATTCAAATGGGATTGAGCTAAAGTACGTCCCCCCCAAAAGCCTCCATCTTCAGGAAATCTTGAAATCAACCAAATCTCCGCCCACTTCTCCGGGATGGAACTTTCGGGCATCTTCCCCAAATATCCAATCCCCCTTCTTCCAACCGACTCCGGCCCAGGATACTTTGCCCCGTTTAAGTCTTTCCGGTGCGAAAGACCGATTTGACCGAAAAAGTTCCATTTTTTTGGACGCCCGTTCTCCTGACGAATACAAAGAAGGGCACATTCCAGGAGCCTTGAGTTTTTACGCGGATCAATTTGATGAAATAGCCCCCCAAATACTTCCTCAATTGACGGATAAAACCAAGGAAATCATTGCCTACTGCCATGGATCCTCTTGCGATCTTTCCATCCATTTAGCGCAAAAATTGATCGAGCAAGGTTATACCAACGTCAAAGTATTTTTTGGCGGGTGGCCGGAGTGGAAAAAAGCGGGTTATCCTATTAACACAGGCTCCAATCCATGAAACTCAAAAAAAATAGGGATGCGAACTGGAAAAAAATTATTTATAGCCTGGCCCGCTTGGCCAGCGGTAGCATTTTGCTTTGCGCCAGTTTGGATAAATTAAGCGACCCGGACAAGTTTTCCAAAATGATAGAAAATTATCATTTACTACCCATGAGTCTGGTGCCTTTGGCGGCGGTGGTGATCCCATGGTTGGAGTTTTTCACGGGTTTATTTCTAGCGGTAGGATTTAAATGGCGCGGGGCATCTCTTCTTTACTGCGGCTTAATGGCGGTTTACTCTTTTTCACTGACTTGGAACTTGTTAAACGGAGTCGAAATGAACTGCGGTTGTTTTTCGATGGATTCGACGGAGAAAATTTCCTGGCTGACGGTAGGGAGAGATCTAGGCTTTCTGGTTTTAGGATTGTTAACCCTTTTTGCTCCCGACACTTACGCCGCTTTCGATTCCCTTCTGGATAGGCTCTGGATTTCTTTAAAAACTTCGGCGCCACTTAAAAATCGCTAGTTCATTCCACCAGTCAAAACAAAAAATTAAGGTTTTTAACCGGATTCGCCTTCCCTCTCCAATTCTTTAAGAATGACCTGGGTGCGCTGCTGATCGAGCACCGATAGTCCCGGGGTCTTCAGAAAATTTTTCAGGATGGTTTGGCTTTCCGAAAATTTCCCGGCGTTTCGGTAAGCGAGGGAAAGGTTAATGATCAGCGAAAAAGGCAGGGTTCCTTCCTGGGATTCTAAAAGATCGATGATTTGTTGATTGAGCCCCCGCTTGCCGAGTTGAGCCGAGTAATAAAGCAGTATTTCCTCGTGACGGGGGGATTGTTTTAAAGCCTGGAGAATAGCCGGTTCGGCTTCCTCCCAGCGTCCTTGGGATACAAAAAATTGCGCCTTCACTAAAGCAGGGGCGAAACTGCGCGGATGCTGCTGCGCCAAACGATCCATCCATTCCAATCCTTCTTCTTCCCTTTGGGTCTCCTCAAAAAATAAAAAAAACTGCTGCAGAACCTCCAACCGGTCGGGATCTAACCGAACCGCCGTTTGAATTTCATCCCAGGCCAGATCGAATTCCTCCAACGCTAAGTAAACTTTAAAAAGGTTTAAGTGTCCGGTGGCCGATTCGGGATGTTCATCCAGGTATGAAACCAAGAATCCTTCGGCCTCTCGATATTGTCCCAGCGTCAAGCGGGCGATTCCCAGTCCTAAAAGAGACTCGGCTTGATGGGGATGGATTCGTTGGATTTTCTCAAAGCAGGAGATCGAAAGTCCGGGCAATTTTTCTTGAAGCAATTGCCATCCTAATTCCAACAAGGATTCCGAATCCTGATGGCTTTCGATTTCTTTCTTCATTTTCGTCTCATAATCCGACCGTTTTAAGAATGATTGGCTGATTTCTCCATCCGCACCCGCAGGAAGGGCGTATAACTCCCCCAAGTCCACCAGCTGTTCCATCACATATAAGTCTCCGGGCAAAAGTTCCAGGGCTTTCCAATAAGATTCGACAGCCTTGATCCGGTCACCTAGGGCTTGATAGGTACGTCCCAAATTGGTGTAAATCCATCCGGCTTTCGGCGCCAATCGGGACGCCTTTAAATAAAGGGTTTCCGCTTTTTCTAACTCTCCAGTTTTTCGAAAACAATAAGCCAATTGGAAGCAAGTCAACGGACACTCAGGATCAATATCCAAAATTTCCACCAACGGCGGGATGGCTTCAGCAATTCTCCGGGCTTGAATCAAAGGCTGGACTTCTTTTAATTTAGGCCACTTCCGGACAAAAAGCTGGAAAAGGTATGCGCCTGGAACTCGAGGCGCGGCTTGAAGGAGTTCTTCCATTACATGAGCGCCCTCTTCGAAGTCATAACCTTTGATCTTGGCTTCTTTTTCATGATGAGCCCAAACGGGGACATGGTTGGGCAGATGATGAAATTGGGCCAAGGACTCCGGCAAGGCGATAAACGTCATTTCCGGAGGAATACCCGCGGCATTCGGTTGAGAATCGCTCATAAATCTTTTCTCCAATATTATTGAGATTCGGACCATTTTCCCGTTTTTTCAACCGTTAAAATCGCTTGTAGCCCTGCCGATGCCGAAGTGGCGTTGAAGGGAAATTGGAGGGCTTTTTGAAAAGCTTGCCGAGCCTCGGTAAAGCGGCTTCGGCGGAAATAAAGTGCGCCTAAATTATTATAAAGATGGGGGGTCGGAATTCCCAATTGTATAGCTTGTTTCAAAGCCTTCACCTGGGCGTCGTAATTTCGGTCGGCATATTCATTTTCGGCGATTTTTTCATAAAAACAGCTTCGAAGAAAAGGATCGGCCGAAAAAAGCGGATAAAGGCTTTCTAAACTTTGAATAACCGGTGTTCTGGATTTGTAATCCCGACAATCAAAAACCTGCGGAACCAGACTGAAACAAGCTCGATCAGCTAAAAAATATTGTTTTAAAATTTTAAAATGGGATGAAGTGAGGGGAATAATTCCAAGCATCAATCCCCCGTCGGGCCTTTCCACATCCGGCGCTAAATCAAACCATTTGCCTTCCGGAAATTGCCGAATCAGATAAGTTCTATAGTTGACGTTAATCAAAAGCGCCACCCACCGGGCTTGGGATGGATCGATAGCAGGATTCACCGTCGCGTTAAAAGAGTGGGTGGCCAAGGAAAAACTTTGGTCATAAATGTCCGGCACCATATCCGAAAGGATAAATCCCGGGCCGGCCTGGGATTGAAAATCTTTGAGAATTTCGTAAGCCCGAAGACGTTCCAAAGATTTACAAGCGAACCAATTTCCTTGTGGCTGGGTCCAAATTCGGTGATAAACCCCAAAAAGATGATAAGAGTCTAATCCCATGGAAAATAATATAAAAACCGATAAACCCCAAGGACGCCAAATGGGTCTCAACCCCATCAAAAGAATCGAAATCCCAGTTGCCACTCCTAATAACAAAACCGGAAGAATCAATAAGACTCGGCACATTTCAATCCCGCCGGTTAAAAATCCCGGCAAGAAAAAAAGAAGAAAAGCAAAGACCCATAACAAAACAAAGGGATGAGCGCGTTTTCGAAAAAACTCAAAAGTACCAATAAAAAAAGCGGCGCTCAAAAGCGGATTCCAATAACCTCCCCAAAAAGGTTTATAAGCGAAAAGATTGGACGGAACTAACGTTCGAAAGAAAAAAGCCCAAAGGTCTTGGCAAGCCATTGCGAGCTGGGGAAATAGCGGTTGATTCCAACGAAAGGGAATGACATAACGCAGGTAGTCATTGTCGGTGGCCGGTATGGCCGCTGCCGCCAGGGGAAAATAAGCGAAGAGTAATCCGAGGAGATACGGATAAAAGAAACGTCTTTTCGGATGGGACCATTCATACCAACCCATTCCAAACGTAAAAAGTAAAGCCGCCGTAGGCCAGGAAGTGAATGTATAGAAGCCGGCGCCGACGAAAAGTCCAAATAGGAAAGCCCCAAACCTGCCGGCTGACGTCTCCCGTTCTTCCCACCATAATCCGGCCGCTAACAAAGCTGCTGTTTCCCAAAAAAGCAAAAGACCGCCTTGAAAGGAAAACCGTCCCACGTATAGCGGCCAAAAACTGAACCCCATTAAAAGAACGGATAGAAACGAAAAGGATTTTGAAAAATATGTTCGTGCCGCCAGAAAAAAAACGATCACCGAAGCTAATGAAAGAACAGCGGGTAAACTCCAAAGTGAAGTTAAAGAAATGCCAAATATCTTAAAAACGAGGCCTTGGAGCCAAATATAAAGGGGCGGGAGATTGGTAAAACCGTAAATCCACTGAAAATGGCCGTGATCCGCCACTTGCATCGAATAATAGCCGTCTAAGGCTTCATCCGTTAAAGGCCAAAGAGATAAAGTTGTCAGCTGAAAACAGCGTAAAAGACCGGCGGCCAAAATAAGAATAATCAAAATCCAAAAGGAAACGGAAGGAAGTATTTCCTTTTGATAGATCAAATCAGACTTTGAGACCTTTCGACTATAGAACCAAGCTCCCACCACCCAGGGTAAAATGATTCCCCCGATAAAAATGACTAATGTCTCCAAAAAAGAAAGAGAAAAATAAGCCAAAAGAACCGATGAAAAAGCGAAAATCAAAAACAAAATCCATGCCCTTGAAGCTAAAAAAGAGAAGAGGTTTAAAGTAGAAATGAAAGAACCGCCCGGAATGAATTAGTAACAAAACTTTATGGTTAATTATATAAACATATATGAAAAAATAACCTTGGCTTTCAATTTCGGGAAAAATAAACCGAATCATTCGTAAAAACGGGAGAAACTATGCAAGCAATGATTGATTTACTCGGTCTTCTACATCCTGCGGTCGTTCATTTTGCGGTCGCCTGCCCCATCCTAGCTTTTTTCGCCATTACGCTTCAAAGATTTTGGCCTCAACCTTGGCTTTCTTACTCGACGGCCGCACTTTGGATATTGACCGTCGCGGCCGCCTTGGCTTCGGGTCTGACTGGCCATTTGCTTTCGCTTCATCTGGGATTCGAGTCCCACCTCTCTTTTATTCCTCCGGATAACGCAGAAAAGGGCCAATTGCGCGAGCACGCCCTTTGGGGAACCGCTGCCACCTTTTTTTCCCTTCTGACATTTTGGGCCGGTGTCCGGGTTTTCTGTCAAAAGCCTTGGAGCTGGAACACTCAATATTTCTTGGCTTTAATTTTGGCGTTTCTATTCGGAATCACGGGACATGAAGGAGGGGAAATGGTTTACGGAATCGAGGATTCCCCCTCCCCTGCCGCTGCTTCTACGGCTTCCCTGACCCCTATTGCGGCCGAAACTTTATTGGATCAAACCCTCGGCTACTCCACCCGCCTCATTAAAATGAATACTCGCCCTTGGCTCAGCCGTACCCACGGCAACCGCTGGGTGAATACCTATGTCTCGAAGGATGCGGTCCAGGCTTATAAAAATTCAGACCCCCTGCCGGAGGGCTCCTTGGTGGTCAAGGAATCCTTTGAGGGTTTTGGGGGGCAGCCTTCTTCGATTTCAGGACCGCTTTATGTGATGCGTAAAGGAAAGCTTTCGGATTCACCCAAAACCGGCGGATGGCAATATGCCCTGCAGTGGGATCATCCGGTTCCCGGAAATCCGGAAAAGATTTCAGGACCGGTCACCTGGCTGCCCGGCAATCCCGCGCTTCAATCTTGCGTCCGATGCCACAATCATTTTCACGCGGTGGATGAGATGGGCGGGGTCCCCTCGGAAGTCGCCGTTCCTTAAAAACGTAGGTTCAGAGTAATTTTCGAGGGATTTGAACTGTAAAGAGAGTTCCATGGGGATAAACCCATTCCACTTCGATTTTTCCCCCATGAGCCTCGACAATTTTTTGGCTTACGGAAAGCCCCAGTCCCGAGCCGTGTTTTTTGGTGGTGAAGAAAGGCTCAAAAAGCCTGGCCATATCTCCTTCAGGAATTCCCGGACCGTTATCCTGAACCTTTAGAAACATCCAATCCGGAGTGCTTTCGCAGGAAAAAATAATCACCCCTCCCGGACCGACCGCTTCATAAGCGTTTAACATCAGATTCAAAAATACTTGTTCCAACCGTTCCCGGTCGGCGAGGAATTTTTCGAGCCCTTCCGGTAGATTCCATCTGACTTCTACTTTTTGATGCTCCACGCCTATTTGCGTTTGAACTAAACGCAGGCATTGCTCCAAAAGGGATTTGGGATAAATCAACTTCTTGTTGAGGGTCAGACCCCGGGAATAATCGAGAATATCGTTCATCAGCCTTTTGAGCCTCTTCGTTTGGGCTGTGATGGTTTCCATTTCCCTCGCGTAAGAATCTTGACCCGCAAACCGGTCACTCAACTGCTGCGTCATAGAAGACAAAACCGCCAAGGGATTGCGGATATCGTGGGCGATTCCGGCGATAACCTGTCCAATCGCGGCCAGCCTCTCATAACGCAGAAGCATTTGCTGAGTCCTCTTTCGTTCCGAAACATTTCGGAGAATTGAAAGAACGGCGGGCTTGCCCATAAAACTGAAAAAAGTTCCTCGGACTTCAATATCGATCGGACTTTGGTCCAACCGGAGCCAGACCTGTTCCATCGGGTCGGAGGATAATTTATTCAAGTTGATGGTCTCCACCCGGGTTCGGGCGGTTTCGACAAATTCCGGGGAAACAAAATCATAGACGGACCGGCCTAAAATCTGGCTTGAATCAGTCGCCCCGAACATTTGAAGACCGGGAGCGTTGATGTAGATGATCTTTCCCCCGCTGTGGACCAATACGGTCTCGGGAAAAAACTCCACGAGCCGCCGGTAGCTTTCTTGGCTTTCCCGAAAAGCGCCTTGGGCTTTTTTGCGTTCCGTAATGTCGCGGACAATGACCAGTCCGGCGGGCCTTCCCATATAAGTGAAGTAAGTTCCTTGGGCTTCCACCTCCACTATCTGCCCGTCCAATCGGACGAATCGTTGTTCCAAAGGCGGATTAACTCTCCCACTCACGCTGACATGATCAATCCTAATCTTAATTTTTTCCTGATCCTCTGGATGCACAATGGATAAAACAGGACGGCCGACTAATTGTTCCGGCCTCGCCGCGCCTAATAACTTGAGTCCCGCCGGGTTGACATAGACAATTTTTTCCTTCACATAAACGAAAATCCCTTCAGGAGAGAATTCCACCAACCGCCGGTAGCGTTCTTCACTTTCCCGGACTGTGACCTCGGCCTTTTTACGCTCGGTAATATTCTCGACGATTCCAAGTCCATGCATCATGCGTCCCTGAGAATCTTGGATCGTCGTGAATGTCATATTAGCCCAAAGCACTTCTCCTTCTTTATGAAGAAGTCGTTTTTCAATCTGGCCGCTTTTCTCACGCTCCATTCCAAGGGAACTTTCCGTCAAGAAGGGAGTTTGCTGATCTTCCGGATGAGTGATATCCAGAAATGTCATACTTTGAAGTTCCTCCGTTGTATATCCAAGAAAATCGCAAAAAGCTCTGTTCACGTAGGTAAATCGATAGCTTCGGTCAACCACGGTCATCCCGACAGAGGTGTCCTCGAAAATCCGGCGGAATCGTTCTTCGCTTTCTCGAAGACTTTCCTCGGATTTCTTTCGATCGTCGATATTGACAACCGTCAAGCAAATACCGGTTACTTCCCTTTCTTCATTTAAAATGGGATAGTATTGAATCTCGAACCAATGGGCTTGGCCGTCCAACCCCGGAACCATCCGTTCACTTCTCAAAGTTTCTCCCGCCAAAGCCTTTTGAAACCGTTCCTGGAAATACCAAGTCAATGGCGGCTCCAAATAATCAGTGAAAAGATGACCCACTTCTAAATCTTTTCCAAGCATTCGTTTGACTTCTAAGGCGGCGCTTTGATTAAAGGTTTCTAACCTACCCGAGATATCTAGAACTCCTACGCTTTGGGATCCGCTATTGAAGATTGATTTCAATCGGGCTTCGGAGTTTTTAAGGGCCTGCTCGGCCTTTTTTTGATCGGTAATATTTTGAATCATGGCCAGGGCGTAGAGCGGTTGAGTCTCCTCCCCTCGGATAACGGTTAAAGTGACATGGGCCCATAAAATCTCACCATTTTTTTTCAAATATCTTTTTTCGGAATCGTGGCCTTTGGTTTCATTTTTAATCAAGAGTTCGAGATTTTGTTTTTTGGGGTTAAAATTTTCAGGATACCAGAATTCATCGATCGCTTTCCCCACCATTTCATCTTCGGTATAACCTAACATTTCACAAAAAGCTCGATTGACTTGAAGAATATGACGAAAAGATTTTTGACTTAAATCGGCCAATACCATTCCAATAGAAGCCCCTTCGAAAACTTTCCGGAATTTATCATCATCTCCTTTTAATTTCGCTGGATTTGGTTTTGCCGTTGACGGATCAAGAATAATTTTAAAAATCCAAACTCGAACCGTGTATCCCTGATGGGGAAAAAGGCGGCCTGAAATTTCAATGCGAAAAGTTGTCCCATCTTTGCGGACGCCCACCGCCTCGTAAGGTTGCTCCGAATCAGAAAGAGTCATTTTTCCCACTAAATCTCGGCTTTCAGGAGCGGCAAACTCCATAACGCCGCGGCCGATCATTTCGGATAACTTCCATCCAAACATCCGCGCTAAAGCCGGATTACCATCAATGATTTTACCTTGTTGGGTAATGACAATTCCTTCGGTGGAGGATTCTACTAAAATGCGGAATTTTTGCTCGCTTTCCAAGAGATCTTGTTCCCGTTTTTTGAGCTGGCTGATATCAAGAAAGGTCGAAATGCGTACTGGGCGCCCTTGGTAAATCAGGGCCCGGCCTCGAAGTTGACAGGGAAATGAACTTCCGTTTTTTCGAATTCCAGTAACTTCGTAAACCGCCTCCGAATTGGCGAAAATATGTTTTCGAATTTTTTCTCGGCCTTCCGGATTGGTTAAATCCAGGCCATTTTGGCCCAGCATATCCTCTGCCCGCTCATAACCGAACATTTTGGCTAAAGCCTGGTTGGCCTCAAGAATGATTCCTTTTTCATGAATCGCTATGCCTTCTGCGGATAAATCGCTGAGCCTCAAAAATTTTTCACGGCTTTCATTTAAATCTTTTTCAACTTTCCGGAGGTCAGTTAAGTTCCGTCCTGAAAGATAAAACCTTTGTTCTTCAATATTGATAGTCCAAGTCCAAGAAATCCAACGAAGGGAATGATTTTTGGCCTCGCAAGCGGTTTCAAATGAAATCATTTTTCTATTTTGCTTAGAGAGTTTTTCAATTTTATTGACCGCGCGGGGTCTATCCGAAAGCGGTACCAGATTAAGAAAAGGTTGTCCTACTAATTCCTCTAGGGAGAATCCCAATTGTTTTTCCCAGGCAGGGTTTAGTTGAAGGAAATGGCCGTCGAAATGAACTAAAGCCGCCAGATCGGGAGACATCAAAAAGAATTGGTCGATAGAAGGAAGTGACGGGTTAAAGCTCATGAAGCTATTCCTAACATGAAGTTCGAATTTAAATGCGGGGCCTGTCAAAAAAACATGGATTGAACCAAGTTTAATTTTAACATTTTATTCGACAAGTTGTTTGATTCTACCAACCGCCTCTGGAAATCACAAATTCCAATGAAAAAGATTAAAAATCATTTGGAAGAAGGCGGCTTTTTCCAAGAAAGAGTTTCATCCTGAGACAGGGGAGCCCAAAGTTTTATTTCTAATGGTATGTTTTTCACAAAAACTAGAGTGGCTGAGTCTGGTCGGCGGTCCGGCCAATCAATCGGAATCGTGGTTTTAAAAAGAACGGGTTTTAAGGTTCGGGTATCTTTTTTCCAAAAATCTGAAACGAACCGATGCCAAAACAAAATCACCATCTCGATAAATAAATCCGGAGAATCGGAAGGACTTTTGGAACGATTCACGATTTCGCAAAGTAAATCCTCAAAATTCATGGACGTTCGAATGACGAGCATTCCGCGCAGAGGATCGGAAAAAAGAAGGCCCCTTTCCAATCTTAAGGGTGGAATATCATCCAGTGGACGACCGACCCATTGAGCGTCCAATTTAGCCCATCGTTTCAAAAAAGAAAAAAAACATTGGTAAAGTTCATCATCGGTGGGAATAACAAAGGATTCATGAAATTTTTGATTTTCCATAAAAGAACTTTCAGTTTTTAAATTAGGTTCCAGGACCTTGGGAATGTTTTCATCGGATCAGAACATGACTTTTGGAGTCTTTTTTGACTTTTACTTGAATCCTAACTTGATGAACAAACTTCTCATAGAATTTTTAAGATTTTGAAAGCAGTTCTAAAAAATACAAAGATAAAATAACTTTAATGAGCCATCCAAGAAGGTTGGATCAAAGCGTTTACATCTAAAATCAATCCAACTTTACCATCACCCAGGATAGCTCCGCCGCTGACTCCGGGCATAGATTGCAGGGCGTCGCCTAATCCTTTCATCATGACCTGTTGCTTCCCCATGACTTCGTCGGCCAAAAGACACATCCGGGTCCGTCCCGCTTCGACTTGGAGAGAAACCCGACCCCGGCCGATTTCCGCTTCTCCAAACCATTGGTTTAAATCAACAACGGGATAATCGCCGTCTGGAGTCTTAAGAATTTTCTGCCCATCCAACCCTTCTTCATAATCTTGCACACCGGTCAATGAAATTTTACGAACCTGGGTCATGGGCAGTAGATACCGTTTGCGGCCAACTCGGATGAGCACCCCTTCAATCAAGGCCAAAGTTTTGGGAAGGCGTAAAATAATACGGCAGCCTTCGCCTTCTTGGCTTTGAACCCGAATGGAACCTTTTAACTTTTGGACTCGTTGTTCCACCTCTTCCAATCCAGCCACGCGACCCTGTGCATGAAGAGGCGCGAACCCGGGCTTAAAGAGAAAATCAATCAATTGAGCAGGGGAAAGTTCCGTTTCCGCCGGAACCCACCCTAATTCCTGCGCCCGGGATCGAATACGGTTCAGGAGAATACCCCGACCGTCATCCTCGACCTCCAAAATAAAGGCCCCCCCCCCATGTGGCTGGCCTTCAATTTAAAAAGTCCTTGAGGAGCCTTTCCCAAACTTTGGCGTTCGGCCGTACTTTCCAAACCGTGTTCCAAAGTATTGGCTAGAAGATGCGTCAATAAGATTTCGATATCTTCGATGAGCAATTGATCTAATTCAAATTCTTCGCCCTCCGTGATGATTTCCACGGGTTTCCTCATTTTTCGCGAAAGAGTTTGGGCTTGTTCAGTAATTTTTTGAAAAAGGGGCTGAACCGGAACCATCCGTAGGGTTAAAACCAGATCTCGAATTTGGCGGGTTAATTTTTCTAACCGGACCGCTTCTGAATTGAGTCCCGCCGACTCGGATAAGGCGGAGGCGTGCAAATCTTCCGATAGTTGAGCCTGACAAAGGGTTAATTCTCCCAAAGCCTCTAAAAGGCTTTCCATGTTATTAATTTTGGCTTGAAAAGTTTTTTGAAGGATCTCATGAAATTTTTCCATGCTCTGCGTTGGAACCGGTTCACTGACTGCTTCCGGAAGAGAGGCCGGGGCTAGTTCCGGGACGGAAACGGGAGCCGGGGTGATCTGGGTTTCCATGGGGACGGGACGTTGTTCCCTCTCCTTATCCAGGGTTCGATGAATTTGCAATAGGGCTCGAAGCAGATTCTCCATACACTTGGGAACCGGTCGGCCCGTTTGCAAGTCCGTCACCAATTGTTGAGCCTGGATGCGGTAATCTTCTATCCATATTCCGCAAAGAGTACTGGCATGAAGGGTCCACTTCTCAAAAATTTGAGCCAGTTCCAAGACTTGGCTTAAATCGTTAAGATTAGACCCAATCGCTTTCTGGCTAATCGCCGTGAGGGACAAACGTAATTCTTCAAATTTTTTTTGATCTTCTTTTTCCACCGCGAAAACGTCCATGACAAAATCCTTTAAGTCACGGGACAATGAATGTTGGAATTTTGTTGAGTGCCAACGTGACGTTGAACGCCAAACCAAGGCAAAAATGCTTTTGGCGTTCAGAGAATGCATGATACAGGACCGTAAATTACCGAATCCAGAATAAAATTGAGTTTTATGAGGTATTTTGACTAACTACCATGGGAAATGAAGATCCTCTGGACCAATTCATCGCCTATCAAAAGAAAAACGATTTCAGGGTTAAAAGTCCAAAGAAAAGATACGATGGGGAAAAAGAATAATCGTGAAGTTAGTCGACGACTCGCCGAACCTGAGTCGGATCGACTAGCGGCCAGCCCCAATAGGATTCACCCAGGATCGTTTGAACGGCCTTGGCCCCTTCGATTAGACGGGGACTGGGTAAGTTGAGACTATTGGCATCCACGCTGTAGACCTTCCGCTTTCGAATCGCCATGATCTTTTCCCAACCAATCCTTTTAAGTGCCTCGTTCGGGTTGAACTGGAGCCCTTGGCCATAAATGGAGAAAACAATAACATCTGGATCAAACCGTAGAATTTCTTCCATTTTGGCTGATCGATGTATCTCCCGGGGTAGAATAGGAAAATAATGGGCCCCGATTTGGGTCATCAATTCGGGCCACCACCGGCCCGGGATAAGATGGGGGTGATTCCATTCTTCGCAATAAAGCTTGGGCCGGTAAGCGCCGGGCGGTATTTTTTCTCCCAAAGTCGCCAATCCCCCGGCGAAATCCCGAGCCAATTGACGGGCGCCTTCCAAAACACCGGCCGCTTTCCCAATTTGGCTGAAACTATCCTCAACCTCTCTTAATAAAAAAGGGTCCAAATGCACCACATTTAAACCCTTTTCTTTTAACCGCTTCTGCAAATATTGTTGAGCGATTGAATAGGTAAAGACTAAATCCGGCTTCAAGCTGAGTACCCGGTTGATTGCCATCGAGAACCAATATTCCGGATGAGGCTGATCCGTTTCCGGGGGTTGTTCTTCCAAATAGTCCTTAATCGATGTGACTTTATCCGACAATCCCAGATAGATGAGGATTTCGGTAATCGGCGGGGCTAAGGAAACGATTCGTTGCGGAGTTAGGTTCTGCATGAAAAGGAGTTTAGAAGTCCTGGATGATGATTTTTACCCTTTTATTTCGGAAAGACTTACTTGTAAAGAAAGAGCGTTAAGTCCAATGGATGATAATGATCGAATAAATGAACCTTGGAAACTTTTAATTGCCTTCCAAACAAAACCAGTTCCCGCGGTTTTACCGAGAAGCGATTGGATTCTTTTAATCCCGCTTCGGCATTGAGAACATTGAAAGCCACTACTTTTTGGGTTTGCTTTAGCGCGGAAGAAAGCAAAGCTTTCATATATTGCCAATTGTCTTGAATCTTCACGTTGAAAACACCGGAAAGAAATGTGTAATCAAAACTTTTATTCGGAAAAGGGCGTGACAAAATATTTCGGACTTCGAATTTTGCGCCGGGATGTGTCCGGCGGGCTTCCTGAACAACCTTTGGGAAAATATCCACTCCGGTATACCGCGGTTTTATTCTCTGCTCCTTTAAATGAGCCCAAAAAGCTCCCAACCCACAACCCACATCCAGGACTTTCGTCCGATGGAGGGGCGCCGCGCTGATAAAGGTTTCAAAG
>Ga0206828_1032_pt2 | contig 24947 bp, 22 predicted proteins | sample Alteio_BWOrgCont_78_FD_152858 | JGI IMG/M metagenome (GOLD analysis project Ga0206828, IMG submission 152858) | Enriched cells from forest soil in Barre Woods Harvard Forest LTER site, Petersham, Massachusetts, United States -... | ecosystem: Environmental > Terrestrial > Soil > Temperate forest >... | reverse complement strand
ACCCGGGTCATGGCCAGGGAAGAGACCATAAAGAAAACCAGCAGGAAAAAGATCACGTCGATCATGGGAATAATCTCGATCCGCACGCGCTTAATGGGCTTTTGACGGACCTGCATTATTTTTTCCCCCGTTCGGTCGTCATGCGGGTTTCGGTCAGACGGGAAGCGGCTGATTCCATCTCATAGATGAGATTCTTGATGAGCGTGTTGTAATAATTGTGATAGACCACGCAGATGAGGGCGATGACGATACCCGTGGCGGTCGCGATGAGGGCCTCAGCGATGCCGCCGGTGATGGAGTAGGGATCATCCACCCCGCTTTGGGTCAGCACCCGAAAGGAACCCATCATGCCCAGGATGGTGCCGAGTAAGCCCATGAGGGGGGCGATCGTGATGATGGTATCCAACACATGAACCCGTTTTTCCAAACGGGGAAGCCAGCCTTCAGCCTCGTTCTTCATGGCGATTTCCATCTCAGCGGGAGGATTGGAAAAATGCTCCAACCCGGCCTTGAGCACGGCCGCCACGGGGGCGGGGCTTTCGGCGCATAGCCGGATGGCTTCCGGCCCTTTTCCTTCACCCGCCTTTTCCAACACGCTATGGATAAAACCCGAAGGGACCACATATTCCTTCCGCAAGACCTTCCAGCGGTCGATGATGACCGTCAGGGCCACCAGCGACGAGGCCAGGAGGGGGATCATCATGAACCCGCCCCGGAAGATAAACTTAAAGCCGTCGAAAAACTGTTCCATTCTTTATTCCTTTTAATGGTCTTCAACCCAAAAACCACGTCCCACGTTACGCCGAATTTAAAGCAATAACGTTGGATATGGATTTTGAAACAAGTGAGGCGCCGGCGGATAACCGAATCCGCCGGCGCTTTTCCCGTAACTTTTAGACGAAATCCCTTCTTCTAGAGTGCTTCCGCCAGACGGAAAATAAATTCCCGGCCATTTTCATAATGGTTCCCGTTGTAACCGTTATCGATGAAGATGGTGTAAGGATTATCCAAGATATTCAAAACATCCAGGCTGGCTTTCATTCCCGAAAGGCCGGTGTCCTTCTGAAAGGCGTAGCCCAGGGTGGCGTCCATCGTGAAATGGGACGGCAGCCTTAAGCTGTTGTCGGGCCCAGTGCTTAAACCCCCACCAAAAAGCCCTTCCGCGGTGACCCAAATGTCGCCGGGGTTATAGGTGAGGCCCGCGTTGGCCGTATGGATCTGGCAATGGTCCAGGAACTGGTAGACGCCTGGCTCAAAGTTCGTGCCCGGAGGAAAGGCGAAGATGCCGCCGCTGATCCCCTGGCCCTTGGCGATTTCATAGGAATAATTGGCGAAATCGGTCCAATCCTTGGCCAAGTCCCCGCGCGCGGAGAATTCCACCCCATAGGCGTAACCCGAGGCGAAGTTGAAGGGCTGGGCGATGGCCGTGTTCAAGAGCTGATTTTCATCCAGCATGTTCAACGCGTATTTGTAATAGGCGTTCAACGTAAACAATTGGTTTCCCACCTGCTGGGCGATGCCGGTTTCGAAATAGTCGTCTTTCTCGGCCTTCAGGTCATAGGGCGCCAAAGTATTCCCCACACCCAAGTTGACAAAGGTATCCCGAAGATCTTCCGGGGGGGCCGGCATGAACATTTTGCCGTAAAAGAAATGGAGCTTGGTGCCTTCAGTGGGGAGAAAGCTGAGACCGACCCGGGGTTCCAGCATGTTGTCGTTGGAAGTGGCTCCTGGAAAAGTGAATTGAATAGCGTCAAAACGCACTCCTCCGCTCAACACCAGCCATTTGGAGAAACTGATCTCATCCTGGGCGTAAATGCCTTCCTGGTAGCCGACATCGGTGGAGTCGTCCCCGCTGCTGTTGACCGTAACCGGGTCTCCCGGAGTCCCGTCGAAATTGGCCTCGATGACCGAAACAGGGCCGGATGACTGCGTCAAGAGGGCCTGCCCGCCGATCTTGACCAGGTTGTTGGCGTCCGCGTGCCAGGTGTAATCCGCCTGCGTCCCGTAATTGTCGCTGGTACGGTCTTCGGAGAAAGACGAAATACTGAACGGCGTCCCCGAGTTCTGATCCTGAATTTGGGTGTTATAGGCCGCCGCCAGGTCGTCCTGCGGATCGTTGGTGAAGGTAATGTTGGATTCCTTCCAATAGGGAGCGATCTGAAGGAAAGAATCGTCGCCAAAGGTATGCCTCCAGGCCAGTTCAATGTACTTGTTGGCCTCGGCCTGCGTGTCGTTGGTGGTGGAGGGGACGTAATTGACTACGTTCCCGTAAATATCACCCCCGTTGAGGAAGTACTGGAAGTTCGCCCCTCCCGGATCAAAGGAACTGTCGTAGTCCGGGATTTGGAAGAACTTGTCCTCGCTGAAGGCGATCAGGTCAAACTTATTGGCGTTGTCCGCCACCCAGTCGAGCTTCAGGAAGGCGTCCGTGCCGTAACTTTTGTCATGGACGGCCTGTTCGCTCCCGCCGTTCTGGTCGGCGTTGATATTGGCGGGGGCCGGGGTATCCAGCCCGCGGTCGGTGGAAAAGGAATTGGCCGAGAGGTAATAATGGAAGGCCCCTGTGGCATCGGAGCCGCCGTAGCTGGCGTAATCGGCGGTCTGGTTATAGGACCCATAGCTGAGCCCGATCTCGCCGCCGGGAGTGGTGGTGCCCGACTTGGTCACGATGTTCACCACGCCCGCCATGCGGGTTCCAAATTCAGGCTGGAGGCCGCCGGTCAGGATTTCCATATGGTCGATATTGACCGGAGTGAAGGCTTCTCCGAAAGAGCCGCCGACCGAATCGGGCAGCTGGATGCCGTCAATCTGGTACTGCAAATTGGCGTGGTTGCCCCGGGTAAAGACCTGGCCAAAGTCCCCCTCCACAAATCCGGCGGTAGTGGTATAGAGAAGCTTCGGTAGATTCGTCGTGGAACCTCCCGGGAGTTGGGCGATGTCGTCTTTATTCAGCGCCCGGCTACTGTCGGGGGCGGGCGCGACCAGCTGCTTGGCCCTCACCGTGATTTGCATTTCTCCCACCGGCGATAATTGAACCGCCAAGGGGGAATTGTCACTGGATACGGCGACGGTCCCTTGGTAGGGGCTGAACCCGTCGGCCTGGACATTCACTTGATAATTTCCGAGCGTTAAGGGGAATGCCTGGAAGGTTCCCGTCGCTGAGGAAAGGGTATCCTTCTCTATTCCATTCCCCGTGATCGTCACCTTCGCGTTGGGAACGGCGACACCTTTGTCATCCAAGACGGTGCCGGAAAGGGAACCGTCCACCGTGGCGCGTGACTTTTGCGGCATGGCAACGAAAAACAGGAGACTACAGAAAGTCATGGTTAAAAGTTTTCGAAACATTGGATCAATCCTCCAAAAGGAAATAGTTTGAATTGGTTTAAAGGGTTTGGGTCTGAAACAGTGAAAATGGAAAATGATGAAAGACAGCTTGAGGAGCCGGCGGGTTTTTAAAAGCTATGGATTCTTTAGAAAGAAGACAGGGAGCCGACAGAACTCAAGCGGTTGTTTCAGGCGATGGAGGCGGCTGGAGGAGAACGACCGAAAGGTGAAATGAAAAGGTAAGAAAAAAAGACCGGCTGTAAAACGAACAAACGAAAAACCAGAAAAGTAAAAAAAAGAACGGGCGGCAGGGGGGAGGAAGGCGCTTGGGAATTGTTTTGCTGCCAGTTACAGAGGGAACAATCGTCATGGCTTTTTAGGTCCGCGTGATGATGAAAGCCCTCGGCGATCAAAAGAGGAGTGAAGGTGGACAGGCAGAGAAGGGCTAGAGTGAATGAGAATTGTCGAAAAGCGCTCATGCGGCCCAAACCTTTTTCGCTTCAGGTGAAAAACAGGAAACATTATTAGGAAGCGATTCGGGGTTTGTCAACGGCATAAAAAAAGATAAGATGGACCCGTCGAATCATCGGTTCCCATTTACTTAACCACTAGGATGAATGGTTCATGAGCCTATTAAACCTGAAGACCCGTTTCTTTTTGACCAGCGCTCTCGCCGTGAGTTTATTGATTTCCGCTGGGTGTAGTAATCAAGGTTCGGTGACCGCCTACAAAGCCGGGGCGGCGGGGTTGGGCGATCAAGCACCGGACTTCTCGCTGCCGGACAGTACGGGGCATTTCGTGAAACTTTCCGACGCCCAGCCCGGCTGGTACCTAGTCCTCGTTTTTTATCGGGGGCACTGGTGCAACGCCTGCCTCAATCAACTGCTGAATTTGAAACAGGATTTCGCCAGCTTCGCCCCGCTGCATACGGCTTTGGCCGCCATCAGCGTGGATTCGATCGAGGATTCGGCGGCCTTTAATGATCAGTGGCGATTTCCCTTTCCGCTCCTTTCGGATACTTCTTTAAAATTAATCGACGCCTACGGCATCCGCCATCCGAATGGACACGGCGTTTACGATATCGCCCGTCCGACGGTGGTGATTCTCGACCCCCATCATGTCATCCGCTTCAAGTATGTGGGAACCAGCCCGGTCGACCGGCCCACGGACAACGAAATTATTTCAGCCATTCAGCAAATACAACAAATTGATTCCCATCCCAGCCATCCTTAAAAGTCTTTTTAAGAAGATCGACACAGATATATTCATAATTCAAAATAAACCCCTCTTTTTCTAAGGGCGGTACAATAGACAAAAGAAGCGGGAGGCCGCCATGCGAATCGGATTTGAAGCACGCAAAGGAAAAACGGGAATTCTCCTGATCCACGGCTTGACCGGCACCCCGTCGGAAGTGAAACCTCTGGGGGATTATCTCGCCGCCAAGGGTATTTCCACCCTCGGCCCCTGGCTGGCGGGACACGGCACCTCGCCCGAAGACTTGGTTAAAACTCGTTGGCAGGATTGGGCCCAAAGCGCCCGGGAAGGCTTGGAGATTTTAAAAAAACGCTGCTCCAAGATTTATCTCGGCGGACTTTCTATGGGAGCGGATCAGGCCCTGCACTTGGCTTCCCATTATCCCGTGGCCGGCGTTATTTCCATGGCGGGACTCATCCGTATTTTTGACTTCCGTTTCAATGGAATCGGGGTTTTCCGGTTTTTACAAAAAAGAACTTCCAATTTGGCCGGAGGCATTTCGGACCCTTCCGCTCCGAAACATGACACCTATCCTTATGTGAACACCAAAAGCCTCTATGAGCTTAAAAAGCTCATGCGGCATGTGGAAGACGATCTGCCTTATATCACCGCCCCCGCTTTGGTGGTGCAGGGCCGCAAGGATTCGATGGTACCGCCCCCCAATGGGAACCTGATCTACCAGGGCTTGGGTTCCAAAGTAAAACACTTGCTTTATCTTGACCGTTCGGATCACGTCATCCCGATGGACTATGACAAAGAAATCCTCTTTAAGAAGGCCTACTGCTTCATCCAGTCAGGCGGGCAAAAGATCGGCTAACGGACCCAACAAATTCTGATATCCTTTACCTGACGCAGAGCGGGTATGTCGTTGACAGGCTTTTTATTGCCATTTATGTTGTTTAAGAGAGGTTAACCCTTTTTAGGAGCCATTCCCATTTCCATGCCTCACCCGATTCGGTCCTACTTTAAGAAAAAAATCACCTTGATGATTATTCCCCATGACGGACAAAAATCCGTTCACGTCAAAACCCATTTATTCATGATTCATTCGGGACTATTGGCGTTCGCGGGAATACTCGCCTGGGCCGTCTTCGTAGTCGGGCAGGACGTTAATTATCACTTGGAGCAGGCCAACGATCAGCGGTTAAAGTCCAGCATGGAAGCCATCGGCAGCGAATTGCAGAATAACCAGCAGTTGTTATCCCAAATGGCGGGGGTCGATACTAAATTCCGCAAGCTTCTAAATCTGGGTGACCGGAAAACGGTCCTGGAGTACAACGGGATGGGCGGGCCCACAGAGGAAGATTCCACCAAGTTCTCGAAACTTCTCGAAGAAAACAACGAACAGCTCCTGACCAAAATCCAAGACAGCTTGAAAACCACCAATCAGGAAGCCAACCAACAGGAAGCCAGTTTTCAACAAATTAGTTTTTTCCTGGATAAACAACAGTCCATTTTAGCCGCCACTCCCTCGATCTGGCCGGTGAGGGGCTGGGTGACCTCAGGATTCGGCAAGCGCATGAACCCGCTCACCGGGGAGCCGGGCCGGCATATGGGTGTGGATATCGCCAATGAGGCCAACACCCCCATTCACGCCACGGCGGACGGATTGGTGACCTACGCCGGATGGGAAGCGGGATACGGCCGGGTCGTCGTCATTGAGCATGGTTATGGATTCAGCACCCGATATGGCCATTGCAACCGGGTCGATGTGAAGGTCGGGGATCAAGTCACCCGGGGCCAGGTGATCGGTTACATGGGTTCCACCGGCATGAGCACAGGCAGCCACTGTCATTATGAAGTCCGGATTCACGGGGTGCCGGTGGACCCGATGAAATACCTGCCCAAGATCGATTGAACTTTTAGATTCAGGAGCGTCCGATGGGACTATTCGCGTTTGGAGCCACTTCGAAGGGAATGGGGGAAGTGGACACCATTGTCGGCGCCGACGCCAGTCTTCGGGGAAGCTTTAACTCCAAACACAGCATCCGGATCGACGGCGAAATTTACGGCAACGTGGTGAGCGAGGACGGGGTCATCGTCGGGCCCAAAGGACTGATCCGCGGGAACATCTCGGCCAAGACGGTGATGGTCAGTGGAAAAGTGAAGGGCAATATTACGGCGCATCAAAAATTAGAAGTTCAAAGCATCGCCCATGTGGAAGGGGATATGACCGCTCCCAATATTTCAATTGAGGACGGCGCTTTCTTCGAGGGCAATTGCCAAATGAAAGAGTCGGGTAAAGTGGTGGATATGCCCAAGGCGGCCAAAGAATAAACCCGTTTTTATTGTTTAGGAACCTGTTTCAAAACCCCAAACATAAGACAATTTTCACCACCAAGGCACCAAGACTCCAAGAAAATCTTTTCATTTTTTAATCAAAATCTTCGTTTTCGCCTTCCTTGGTGCCTTAGTGTTTTGTGCCGATTTTCATTAATGAAATTTATAGAAATCGGTACTATGTCGAACTTTTTAGAATACATTTTGGAAGGTCGATATGGTGGTAAAGAGGTTTTGAAATGACTTCTAATATATTCGTTAAACAAGGGGCCCGGAGTTTGAGCCCCTTGTCGGTTTTGAGGAAGGGTTACTGTCAATCCGGGTCCCCGGCCTGTTAGAATAAGAACCTCATGAAAAAACAAACGCGAAAAGAAATTTATCTGGATTGCGCCGCTACCAGCCGGCAAAAACCGCCCCAGGTTTTAAAGGCGGTGGTGGAATACGCGAATAGCGTGGGCGTCTCTCACGGGCGCGGGGCCTACCGGCCGGGTATCGCCGCCAACGGCATGATTTACGGAACCCGGGCGGCCTTGGCCCGCCTGTTTCACGTCACCCGATCGGATCGGATTCTTTTCATGAAGAACGTGACGGAGGCGATCAACACCGCCTTGAAGGGTTTCCTCAAGGCGGGCGACCATGTGGTTTTATCCGGCCTGGAACATAACGCGGTCATCCGCCCTTTGAACAAACTCAAAGCCGCCCGGGGTGTCGAGTACACGATCGTGGCCGCCAACGCCCACGGCCGGTTGAATCCTTATGATTTTGAAAAGGCGCTTAAACCCAATACCAAGCTGGTTTGCCTGACCCATGCCTCTAACGTGACGGGCAATTTAACCCCGGTGGCGGAAGTCGGGGCCCTTTGCGCCCGAAAAGGGATCGCTTTTCTGGTGGATACGGCCCAAACGGCGGGTTGCGTTCCTATTGATATGGGAGAAATGAAAATCGATTTTTTGGCCTTTACAGGCCACAAAGGGCTGATGGGGCCGCCGGGAACGGGAGGATTGATTGTCTCGCCCAAATGGAATTTGGAATCTTTGATAGAGGGTGGAACCGGATCCAATAGTGACAAAGAAGAACAGCCAGCCCAATGGCCGGATAAATTCGAAAGCGGGACCCAGAATTATTGGGGATTGGCGGGCTTGAAAGCGGGAGTGGAGTTTCTATTGAAGACCAGCGTCACCGCTGTCCGCAAAAAAGAAGAGGCGCTCACGGCCCAGTTTTTAAAAGAGGCCCAGAATATCAAGGGCCTGAAACTTTACGGTTTGCCCGGGGAGGGGACCGACGGCCGGGTGGCGGTCGTATCACTCAATGTGGAAGGCAAGGACCCCTCCGAAGTCGGCTATGAACTAGATGAAAAATACGGCATCCTGACACGGGTCGGGCTCCATTGCGCCCCCCTGGCCCACCGCACCATCGGGACTTATCCTATCGGGACAGTAAGGTTCAGTTTTGGGTATTACAACAAGCCAGCGGAAATCGAAAAGGCTTTGAAGGCCTTAAAAGACATAACGAAGAAATAAGCATTCACCACCAAGACACGAAGGCGCCGAGAAAGGCGAAAGATTTTTAAAATATATTATTGTTTAAAGGTTTCCTTGGTGTCTTGGCGTCTTGGTGGTGAAAATAGATTTGGATGCGGAGTTAAAGCATGAAAATCGGTGTTGCGATGAGCGGGGGAGTGGATTCCAGCGTGGCTTTGGGGCTTTTAAAAGAACAAGGGCACGAGGTCATGGGATTGACCCTGAAAATTTTACCTTGCGAAATCACCCCCGGCGAGAACGGTGCGGTGAGCGTGAAGACGGTGGAGCCTAAGGGCCAGCGCTGCTGTTCTGTTGAGGATATCCAGGACGCCCGAACCGTGGCTTTGAAGCTCGGCGCGGCCCACTATGTGAATGAGGGGCTGGACGTGTTCCGGGCCAATGTGGTGGACCGATTTCTGGATGAATATGAGCAAGGGCTCACCCCCAATCCTTGCGTGGAATGCAACCGGTTCGCCAAGCTTCCTCTCTTGCTTCAGCAGGCCTTAGGGCTCGGCTGTGAAAAACTGGCGACGGGCCATTACGCTAAATTGGATCAAGACCCGGTCACCGGGCGCTACCGCATCCGCAAAGCCGCGGACCCGGACAAAGACCAGAGTTATGTTCTTTATAAATTAACCCAAAAGCTGTTGTCGCATTTGCTTTTTCCTTTAGGTGAATATCAAAAAGAAACCGTGCGTTTGGATGCTCGACGCATGGGATTAAATACCGCTGAAAAACCCGAGAGCATGGATATTTGTTTCGTGACCCAGGGTAGTTACCGTGATTTCGTGAAGATCCATCGGCCCCGTGCTTTCGTGCCCGGTAATATTGTCGATACGCAAGGCCATGTGCTGGGCCAGCACGAGGGGATCGCCGGTTACACTATCGGTCAGCGAAAAGGCTTGTCGCTTTCGGGCGGGCCCTATTTCGTGGTGGAGCTTCACCCGGATACGGCCACCGTGGTGGTGGGCCGGGACCAGGACACTTTTGTGAAAGAATTCACGGTGGCTGAAATGAACTGGGTGGCCTGGGAGCCGATCACCGAGCCAAAGGAAGTGCTTGCGAAAATCCGCTACCGTTCGATAGAACAACCGGCGGTCCTATATCCCGATGGGCCGAAAAAGGTTCGGGTAGTCTTGAAAGATCCGGCTCGCGCGGTGACACCCGGCCAATCCACAGTTTTTTATGATGGGGATATTGTTGTGGGCGGCGGGGTGATCCAAAGGCCTGAATTCCGGTAAACATTTCTTTTCACCTGCTTCAAACAGAGCCAGGTTTTTTGCTTTTCAAGCCCTCAAATCAAGGTATAATTTTTGCCATGTCCTCCAAGTTCCTCAAAATCACCTTATGTTTTACCCTGCTTTTCCAGTTGGCGGGTTTGATGGTTCCTCATTTCGTTTCCAAGGCTTACGCGCTTTATTGGGAAGATGACAGTGATTTGAGCGATCCGAAGGAAAGGGTGAACCGCCCCACCGGTTTTTTTCTTTTTGATTGGATCAACGATTTAGACCGGGACAATAAAGAAAATGGTTACAAAGGGCTGGAAAATCAGGATCACGGTCCTTCGGTCAATAACGGCAAAAAAGGCCTGATTATTGTGACTTCCGCGGTGGTGGGGCTGGGCGCGGGGCTGGTCACGGCTTACGGCCTGACGAATGACCCGAGCCAACAAACCGAGAACCTTTTTATCGGGGGAGCTTTGGGCCTTTGCCTGGGGGTGGCGGTGGGTGCCCTGATCATGCCGACGGATTATGAATTTAAAGAAACATCGATTCCCGAAGTCAAGTATCGGATGGCTTGGGCGCAGGATCCGGTGGCCCTAAAAACCAGACAAGCCTTTCATCCCACGGTTTCGGTTGTATCCTTGAAGTTTTAAGCGGACCGCGAGCCGACCCTCGTTTTTCACTTGTTCCTTTCCATTAAAATAAAAGTTCAGGAAGTTTTTCATGCTCTCTTATATTCGAATTAAGTTAAAGCCCAAGGAAGAGGACCGTCTTTTGGCCGGCCATCCCTGGGTTTTCGCCAATGAGGTGGAAGGAACCCCCAAACATTTGACCCCCGGATGTTTGGTGGAAGTCCTGACCGCCCAAGGCGCTCCCGTGGGCCGGGGCCTGGCCAATCCGGTTTCCAAGATCATGGTCCGGCTTTTAACTTACGGATTTGAACAGGATATTGACGATGCCTTTATCGCCCACCGGGTCGAAGCCGCCCTGAAGGCCCGCCAAACGCTTCAGGACCGCTATCACACCAACGGCCTGCGGCTGATTTTCGGGGAGGCCGACGGACTGCCGGGGCTTATCGCCGACGCCTTTGGGGACGCGGTGGTTTTATCCTGCTTTAGTGCCGGGTTGAAAAATTTTCTGCCAATCGTCACCCAAACCCTTCAAAAAAACGGCTACCCCTTTGTCTATGAGAAGACGGTCGGGGAAATCTGCGCCAAGGAAGGCATGGAAGAACATCAGGGATGGCTGACCGACCCCAAACCTTTGCCCTTGGAATTAAAAGAGGGGACCGCCCGTTTTTTGACGCACCCGGACGCTGGACAGAAGACCGGATGTTATTTGGATATCCGGGAAGCCCGAACCCGGCTTTTTGAGCTGAGCCGGGGTAAGAAAATCCTCGACGCTTTTTGCTATACCGGGTTCGCTTCCGTGCGGGCCGCCCTGGGCGGAGCGGCGGAGGTTTTAGCCGCGGATTCTTCCCAAACGGCGCTGGATGACGCCGCCGAGAACGCCAAGTTGAACGGCGTGGAAACAAAAATACGATTTGAAAAAGCCGATACCTTTAAGGCTATGCGGGAATGGAAAAAGCAAGGGCTGGAATTCGACGGTGTTTTTCTGGATCCGCCGCCCCTGGCCAAGAACGTTCATGACCTGCCCGAGGGCCGAAACGCCCTCAAGCGGATGCTTTCCCATTCCATCGACCTTTTGACGCCGGGAGGCTTCGTGATCGTCGCCACCTGTTCCCATCACTTTTCTTGGACCCTTTTAGAAGGGGTGGCCCGGGAAGCGGTGGAGCAATCGGGCCGTTCTTTTCAGTTAACCGAACGGCTCACCCAGCCTTTGGATCATCCGATCCTCCTTTCGGTGCCGGAAACCGAGTATTTGAGGGCATTGGTTTTGAGAGAAGTTTCTTTCTAAACTTAGAAATTCACAAGGAGAAACCCTTTTCATGAAGATACTCGTCACAGGCGCGGCAGGTTTTATCGGTTCCCATGTGGTGGCCCGGCTTTTAAAAGAGGGACATGAAGTCACCGGAGTCGATGACTTCGACACCTATTATTCGCGCGCGCACAAAGAAAAAAATCTGCTTCCTATTTTGCTGCACCCCAACTTCAAATTTATCGAAGATAACCTCACCACGATGGCCCTCGTGAAGGTTCAAAAGGGCACCGAGGCTGTTGTCCATCTGGCTGGCCAGCCGGGAGTCCGGGGCTCCTGGGGTTCGTCCTTCAACCGCTATGTGGCCAATAATATCCAAGCCACCCAAAGACTTTTGGAGGAATTCAAGGGAAGTAAACTTAAACGGTTTGTCTACGCCTCGTCCTCCTCGGTTTATGGGGATGTGGGCGAAGTTTTAAGCGAGGACATGAGGGTCCAACCCCGGAGCCCTTACGGCGTCACCAAATTGGCCGCTGAACATCTCTGCCAGCTTTATCATTCGGAATATAAGATGCCCACGGTTTCCCTCCGGTTTTTCTCGGTCTATGGACCGGGTCAAAGGTCCGATATGGCTTTTCACCGGTTCGGCCTCAGTCTGCTGCGGGAAGCGGCCATTTCCATTTATGGCGACGGAAAACAAATCAGGGACTATACCTATGTGGAGGATGTGGTGGAAGTCGTGAACGCCGCCCTCGCGGCGGACGTGACGGGCCAAGTGATTAATGTGGGAGGAGGATCGCCCGCGACCCTACTCGAGGCGGTGGGTATTTTGGAAGAAGTCAGCGGGATGACCTGCGCGAAAACTTTTCTTGAACGCCAGAAGGGCGACGTTCTCAGCACCCGGGCTGACACGGCCAAGCTGGAAAGACTTTTTGGTTTCAAGCCCCGTGTTGGCCTGAAGGAAGGTCTGGCTCGCCAATGGGAATGGATGAAGCAATTCGTTCAAACTGAGGAAGAGGAAAGCGCCATCAAGGCCAACGTCCAGCCGATCACGGAAGTGGATGAGGCCGCTTTAGCAGAATTTAAGGCAGACGAGAAGGCCGCTAAAAAGGCCGCTAAAAAAGCGGCGAAACAAGCCGCTGCCGAGTCAACTAAGGCCGAACCCGAATCCGCCGGTTCTTAATGAAACGCCGCCTCAAGGTCGCCCATATTATTACCCGGTTGGAGTTGGGCGGAGCGCAGCAAAACACCCTTTATTGCTGTACCCATCATGACCGACGGAAGTTTGAGGTGCTTTTACTGACTGGACCGGGCGGATTACTCGACGAAGACGCCCGACGCGTCAAAAACTTTAAAACTTATTTTTTGCCCGAATTGAAACATCCCATCCGCCCCTGGTGGGACTGGCAGGCCGCCCGAAAAATCGCTGAAATTCTAAAAGACGAAAAAGTGGATGTTGTTCACACCCATAGCTCCAAGGCGGGCATTTTGGGCCGCTGGGCGGCCCGCCGGGCCGGAGTTCCCCGGATCATTCACACGGTTCACGGATGGGGATTCTATCCCGGCCAATTTTTTCTGACCCGTTGGATCTATCAGGCTCTGGAGCGTTGGGTGGCGGGTTTGACCGATGTTCTCATCGCGGTCAGCGCGGACAATCAAAGGGAAGGCTTGGAAGCCCGTATCGGCCGGAAAGAACAATACCAGGTTATCCACAGCGGCATCGACCCCAAATCTTACGCTTTATCCCAGGCCCAAAGCCGCTGGGCCAAGCGGGAACTCAACCCCGAAAACCGTCCTTGTGTATTGATTCTTTCCAATTTTAAAAAACAAAAATCCCCGATGGATGTGGTGAATATAGCGGCACAACTGACAAAGAAAATGCCGGGGGTCTTATTCCTTTGGGCGGGAGACGGCCTTTTTCGGGCGAAGGTCGAAGCGAAGATCGCCCAATGGAGTCTGGAATCCAATTTCAAACTCTTGGGCTGGCGGCAGGATGTGGACCGGCTATTGGCCGCCTCTGACGTGATGCTGTTAGCTTCCCGGCATGAGGGGCTTCCCCGGGTCGTGCTCCAGGCCATGGCGGCGAAGAAGCCGGTGGTGGCCACCGCGGTTAACGGAACGCCGGAAGCGGTGAAAAACGCGGTGACCGGGTTTTTAGCCCCGGCCCAAGACATTGGGTTCATGGTTGAAAGTCTGCTCAAAATACTTTCGAACCCGGCCCTGGGGCGGAAAATGGGTCAGGCGGGACAACGAGCGTTAATAGGAACTTTTCGGATTCAAACGATGCTCCAAGAAGTTGAAAAAACTTACCTTTCGCGAGACCGCTGAAAATCCAGGAATACACATGTTTAAAAGGTGTATGATTTAGTTATCTTTTTAATCGGAGTTCATCATCGTGATTTTCCGCAAAAAATCAGGTTTTTCCTGGGAAGGCCGTTTAGTCGGTTTGTTTTTCCTTGGAAGTTTGGCCTTTTCCACGATCGTTCCCATCACTCCGGTTCCGGTTTGGCTGACGCTGGATATGGTGGTCCGCTGGTCGGCCCTGTTGGTTTTTTTGATGGTGGTTTATCAAAGTTTTTTTCCCGAATCCGAAACGGTCTCTGTTCATTTTGACTTTCTGGATATCCTGCTTCTCTTAGGCTTGGCATGGGTGATGTTATCGGCTTGGAATTCCACCGAAAAATTCCAGAGCTTCGGCGCTTTTAAAAGTTTTCTAGCGATCGTGGTTTGGTGGTTCGCTCTTCGACGGATTTGGAGCCGCTGGCCCAATCTTTTTTCATGGTTTGAGGGGGTTGTCTTAACCTTAGCGGGTGTGGTGTCCCTTTGGGTGCTAATTGAGGGCTTATTTCATCACTTTGAGGCCCAAGCCGGGCCCTTTCCGAACGTCAATGGAACGGCCAGTTTCTTAGGCATCGCGCTGATTATTTTAATGCTCCGCATCATGCATAAAAGCTCTCCCTGGACGATCGGGTTCTTCCTATTTGTATTTGCGGCTTGGGGAAGCACCCGAAGCCGGGGCGCTTTTTTGGCCTTGGGCGCGGCCGCCATTCTTTATATTGTTTTTCATTACGCCGAGATTGAGGACCGGCTCCGCCGGTTTCAAACCAAGCAATGGTTCGTTTTTGCCGCGGCTATCCTGATTATGGTTTTGTCGGTGGCTTTCATGGTGGAAAGGCTTTTCGAGGGGGACAAGATTGACCCCCGGGCTAGTTGGCGGCCCTATATTTGGGCCAGCGCTTTTCAAATGGCCTCGGACCAGCCGGTCTTCGGGTTTGGGCCGGGAACCTTTGAGACAATCTACCCCTATTACCGCTCCCCCGACCTATGGAATACTACCACCGGTTTCGCCCATGATGAATTTTTACAGGTGGCGTCCGAATGCGGTTGGCCGGCCCTCGGATTGGTCCTGGTTTTCCTGGCGGTGGTTTTTTGGAATCTTTGGAATCTGGCCCGCCGCAACCCCCCTTTCCGGACGCTGGCCCCGCCGCTGCGGGCCGCTGAAATATCGCTTTTGGTTTTGGTTTATACGGGCATCCATAACTTGGTCGATTTTACCTACCACGAATGGTCCATCCTTTTGGTGGTCTTAGGATACCTGACTTTCGCCCTCAGGAATGAGCGGGCCAGTGGAGTGGAAATCAACCTTGATTTTTCATGGACCGCCTTCCGGGGTGTGGGTCTTTTGACGGCTTTTTTCCTCGTTTGGATATTAGGGTTCGGGGTTTGGCGCGACACCTTCGCTCAATGGAATTATTTCCAGGGTGAACAAGCTCAAGCCCAGGGCCAATGGGATTCGGCCGAAGCCTTCCTACAAAAGAGCACGATTCTCCAGCCCGACCTCATGGGCGCCTGGAATTCGCTGGGCGACATCGCCATCACGCGGGCGCAGCAGGCCAAAAATAACGCCGTGAAAACCGCTTATTTCCACCAGGCGGAGGATGATTTCAACCGGGCGGTGCGCTTTTCTCCCCACTCGGTGACGCCCCAAGAAAACCAGGTCGAGTTGATGGAGATCCAGAGACGGTACGATCAGGCGCTGGACCTCCAAGCCCAATTGACCCAGAAGCTGCCCAACCTTCCCACCAATTATTTGGAAGAGGGAAAAATTTTAATGGCCCAGGGAAAACCGGTGGAGGCTATTCCGGTGGCCGACAAGGCCATCGCTCTGGACCAGTATTTTCTGGAAGCCTACCTGCTCAAGGCCCGGGCCCTGGAAGCTATTGGCCATAAGGCCGACGCTGTTCAGGTTTATCAGGATGTGGAAACCAAACTGCAATCGGTCAACCTGCTGGATAAGATTCCCCTGGTGGAAGAGCAGGTTCGGCGGTTGAAAGGCGGCGCGTGATCTTGGTCGGAAAACGCGATTCGACCACGCCCTTTTCCGCGATTTTGACAGGATGGAAGACGGCCTTTCTCATCGCTGGCGGTTTATTTCTTCTCAACGCGGTTCTCGTTTCCCCTTATATCGGCTGGTACGATTCGGGCGAATTCATCGCCGCCACCATCGGGCTGGGCATCTCCCACCCTTCGGGGCAGGTGCTTTATCATTTATTAGGAAAGCTATTTTTATTTTGGCCCTGGGGCACGGCGGCTTTTCGATTAGGCCTGCTTTCGGTTTTTTGTTCCGCCGGGGCTTCCGCTTTATTTTTTATGCTGGCCTGCCAGCTATCCCGAAGCCTTTCTCCCCACCCCCAGAATCCTCTCGCTCCCGCGCTTCAACTTTGGATGACGGGCTTAACGGTTGTCTGGAGTCTCAGCCTCCCCTGGTGGCGTTACTCGCTGGTAGTTGTGGTTTACACCCTGCACCTGTTTTTAATATTGAACCTTTTGTGGCTTCTTTCCTTGAAAACCCGGAACAAGTGGCTGGCGATCGCCCTGGTTTTAGGCGCGGCGGTGGTTTTTCGGCCAACCCAATTTTTTGGCTTGCCTTTTTTGGCGTTGGCGTATCTTTTCGAAACCCGTAAGACTTCCGCCAGAACCGTTCAAGAAATTTTTAAAATGGGAGCCTTTTTTCTTTTGGGCTGGAGCACGGCACTTTATTTGCCCCTTCGCTCAGCCCTTCAACCCTGCATCAGCTTCGCTTCCATTGAGCGGTGGCCCGACCTGCTCCGGCAGGTTTTAGCCCTTAAATTTTCAAAATTCGTCGGGGCCATCTCGTTTTCGAATGTTGCCTCCATCTTGGGTCAATTGGCCGGACATCTTTGGACCGATTTAACCCCTTTGGGGGTTTTGCTTTTGGCCGCAGGTTTTTACGCTCTTTTTCAATGGAGGTTACGTATCCCTGTTTTTTTCTGGGCGGGCCTGGGATGGGCCTTTATTGAAGCTTTGTTTGTGGTTACCATTCCTTTTCCCACTTTTGAGTCCCATCAATTTCTTTATCCCTGGGTTTTTGGGGGTCTAATCGCGGCGGCCGGCTTAACCTGGATCGAGCATTGGGGATGGCCGGCTATTTCGCCGAAGCCCCGACGCAAGACTCTGCCCCGGAAGACCTGGGTGAACCTTTTATTTTTGGTTTGGATTTTGGCGCAACTGGGGTTGATCTGCCACCAGTGGGGCCGGCGGCAGGAAAGAGGAGCCCAGGATTACGCTCGCAACGTTTTGGAAAGCATGGAGCCAAACGCTCTTTATATTCCCAATGAAGAAAATGAGTATTTCCCTGTCATCGGATACCAGCAGGCTTTTCAATTTCGAAAAGACGTCGAAATCCTGGAACCGGGACGGAATAGTCCGGACATGATTGGCTCGAAAATTCGGGATTGTCTGACTCAGGGGAGGCCCCTTTACGTGACCCGAAAGTTAAGTGGATTTCCACCCGAATGGTATTTCAAACCCATGGGGTCGCTTCTACAAGTTTGCCGGGAACCGGCCGTGACGGCGATCCGGGTTTCCCCAGGGGCATTGCCCCTGGCTCTTTGGGGAAAGCTAGGATTGATGAACGTCGACGCCGAACCCCCGATGGTTCAAGCGGGCGGACGGCTGGCTTTGATTTATGATTGGATGAGAGAAGGCGCCAGTTATGCCGATCAATCCCAACTCATCGCGGTTTATTTCGTTGATGCTCAGGGGTCTTACCAGATGAAAGCGGGATTGCTATGGATGCATGACGTCCATGAGAGTTTTTATGGTTTGATGACCTTTGCCCAAATGCGGCCCCATTATTGGTATGAGGAAAAACGAGTGCTTTTTGTGCCGTCTGATTTCCCGCCGGGCCATTACCGGGTCATGGTGGGACTGCAAAAACCCGGGGAAGCCCCCCGGATTGGCCAAGAATCCTTCAAAACCGATTTTTACGAGAGAGCCGGCTCCCAAAACTTGGAAAAGTTCGGGGCTCAACCCGCAAACGACTTTTTGGTGCAGTACGCGCCGGAGACCTCCGACGATTTTCCTCTCGACTTTTTGCCGGTGACCTTGAACCGCTATCCCTTGACCCACATCGATTTCGCCACGGTGGCTGAGATTGAGGTTTTGCCGCCTCAGTAACCTTATCGGTTGTTTTGCTTTTTGGAAGGTCCGGCTCTAAAATACCGCCTTTCCCCAATCTTACCTGAACGGAGTTGTTCCATGGCCGACGCGCCCAAAAGACAATATGTGAGTTTTTCTTTCTATAAAGTTAGTGAAGACTTTCGGAAATTGCCGAAGGCCCGCCGTCAATCGGCAAAAAAATCTTTCGTCAAAGCTGTAAAAGCCTTTGGAAAAGACGGCATTTTACTGGCCTATTCCACCGTTGGGTTCAAAGCCGGCGTCGACCTGATGTTTTGGCGGATCAGTTACGATCTGGACAGTTTCCAGCGAATGGATTCTCGGCTATTCCAATCGGGCTTAGGTCCCTATCTCACCCAGCCCGCCTCCTATTTAGCCATGACAAAGCGCAGTATCTACATTGACAAGCATTCCCATGAGGGACAAGACGGCGGACGGACCTCCATCGTGCCGGGCCGGGGAAAATATATCTTTGTTTATCCCTTCGTGAAGACCCGCGATTGGTACCTGCTTTCCAAGGAAGAACGCCAAAGGGTGATGGATGAGCATATCCGGGTTGGAAACCTCTATCCGTCGGTGAAGCTGAACACCACCTATTCTTTTGGGCTGGATGACCAGGATTTTGTCGTGGCCTTTGAATCGGACCAACCCCAGGATTTTCTCGATTTGGTGATGGCTTTGCGGGAAACCGAAGGGTCCAGATACACGGTCCGGGATACCCCGATCTACACTTGCAAACTGATGAGTGTCCCAGAAGCGCTGGATTTGCTGGGTTGATCCTGAATTTTTCCGGCTCAAAATGTTCCCCAAAGATATAATGCGAAGAAATAAAGCCGATGAAGCATCCGCCAGTAACTTTTGTCCATGAAACTCCGTAGACCCAAAGAAGGGCTTTTTTGAAATCAAAGCCGGCCGCTAAAAAGTCATCCAAGTCCCAGCCCTGGAATCAGGAACAATGGGAATCCTGGGCCCAATTGATGGTCAAGGTCCAGGCGGGCGACACCCAGGCTTACGAGCAACTGCTCAACGAACTGGGGCCGGTTTTATTGGGATATGTGCGCCGACGGGTCTTTAACCCTGAAATCGTCCCGGATGTTTATCAAGAAGTGCTTTTAACCTTTCATAAAGCCCGGCATAGCTATGAAACTAATCGTCCCTTCGGTCCCTGGTTGTTTACGGTGGCGCGAAATTCCATGCTAGATGCCCTCGCGAAAAACCGCCGTTTCGTAGAAAGGGAAATCCCGGTGGAGGAACTGCCGGAAAAAGGCTCGACCGAGATGGACGGCAGTTTGGGGGACGATTTGGACCAGGCCTTGAAAGCCTTGCCTGAGTTGAACCGGCAGGCGATTGAGCTTTTAAAATTGAGGGGCTTGACCCTGGAAGAGGCGGCCCGGGAGTTGAATGTTTCAGTGGCGGCGTTGAAGGTCAGGGCCCACCGGGGCTACCGCCAATTGCGGGAAGCATTATTAAAAGGAAAAAATTAATGCGAGCGGTCTCTTCCAAAAAAACCAAGGATATGTCCCAGTTCCACCGGAACCTGGTTCATGATTTATTGGCACAAACCAAGCCCGCTCCTGAAATCCAAAAGGCCGGAGTTCAATGGGGGTTATGGCTGCTGGCTTCGCTGGGGACCATGGGTCTTATTTTGACCATGCTGAAATTGCAGCCCGGGGTAGGTTCGGTTTTGAATCAAATGCCGTCGATGACTTTTTTGGGTTTGGCTTTTTTGGGCTCAGCTTTAGCCGCCTGGGAAGCTATTTCATCCAGTGTGCCCGGCCGGCAAACACCCCGAGGCTACCGGATCTTTTTAAGCTTAATCCTGATTTTTCTTTTTCTGATGCCCTTTTTGTTTTTCGCCTCGGGAGGCCATGTCTTCAACCCTTGGACGGCCTTTCGGGATGGTTGGGGCTGTTTTTCCGCTGTTTCTCTGATCGGTTTCTTTCCGTGGATATTTTTGGGATGGATTGTTTCCCGCAACGCGGCTTTTCATCCTGGGTGGACCGGGGCCTGGACGGGGGCCTCCGCGTTTCTTTTAAGCAGTATGACCATTCAGTTGCATTGCCCCAATTGGCAGGCGGGACATATGTTGATGGCTCATCTTTTACCGGTGGCGATATTTACGCTGGCCACCAGCTGGTTGGGCGCCCATTGGTTTTCCCGTTGGCGGAAATAAAAATTTCGGATTAAAGTTTGTAAAGTTGGTACCGCATGGGGGACCAACGGGCTCGAGGGCCGATCAGGCGTTGCTTCAGACTTTCTGGCAGAAATTCTTTAGAAGTCAGGACAAAATTAACCGGGAGAAAATAAGCGGGATTCGGCGTCAAAAGCCAAAGCTTATCATTGAGAAAAACTTTACGGACGGAACCGAATTTCTTGCGCTGTTCCGGATTGTTCCACTGGTCGCAGGCATATTCCACCATGGTGTGGCCCAAGCCTCTTGTTTGATAAGCGGACTCCACCGTAAGACCGGTCAGTTCCACGCAGTCGGATAAAGCGGTGATACCCAAGGTGCCGGCCCAAAGGCCATTCACCTCGGCCACCCACCATAAGGTTTCTTCCATTTTTGAAGTATCCAAGAGATTGGCGGTAAGCGACCGGGAAATGGACGGCATGTCCTGAACCTTTGCCTCGCGAATCCGGATAGGATTATCCAAGGCCCAAAGGGAGGCTTCGGTCAGGCTGCCCCGATAAATCAAACCACCGTTTCCTGTAGCCCGAAGGCGGTCCACCATCCCCTCGATTTGGGAACGGGTTGCCCATTGGGCCTCCCGCACTTCTTTTTTGTCGGTAGGGTTTAACTCGGTGTCCTTGGTCGTGGCGTAAAAAATATAAGAATCCCAACGGGCGATGTCATCGGCATGGATAATATCGAGCGTGATTTGGTGGATAAACCGCCGCAAGTCGATCTTGAGTCCCGTTTCTTCCCGGGCTTCCCTGAGGGCCCCGGCGGCCAGTTCCTCGCCCGGTTCCACGCCGCCCGAAGGGGACCGGAATACGCCCGGAGGATAGCTGTGCTTGCTCATGAGGGCGAAGCGCTGATCGGGGCCCTCAATCAATAAAGTCACGTCATGAAATCGTTTTTGAAGTAAACTTTTTTGGACCAGCTTCCAGCCCAACTCGTCGAATTCTTGAGTCATCCATTGGTGATAAGGATAGCCGTAATGGGCGCGGACGGAGGCGAGTTGGGGTCGAACGTTCAAGGGACGCTCCATTGAAGGCATCAGGTTTTTAGGCTTCTTTATTCTACCAGCTTGTGAAAAAGGTGGGAACGCACGCGTGGAAAAGACCGGGTTTTTGTTGAGATTTTTTCTGATTTTGATCGGTGGGGTTTGCCAGGCGCAAGCTAATCCTTATGGTCCGGTGACTTTGGTTAATCCTTTCGTAGGAACGGCCAACGGCGGAAATACTTTTCCAGGGGCGCTGGTGCCCTGGGGCATGGTCTCCGTGAGTCCGCATAACGATCTTCAGTCACCCTCCGGCTATATTTCGGGCCGGCCTTTTATTTACGGATTCGGCCATATTCATTTGAGCGGGACGGAGTTTCCTGACTTGGGGAGTGTGGTTTTAATGCCGACCACCGGACCGATCACGGTGGGATCGGATTCACCCAAGTCCTCCTATAGTTCAGAGGCGGCCTTCCCCGGTTATTACAAAACCCGTTTGACCAATTTCAATGTGCTGGCGGAAATGACCGCCAGTTGCCGGGCCGGTTTCAGCCGTTACACTTTTTCGGCCCAATCGGGAGACGCCAATATCCTGATCAACGCGAGTCAAAGATTGACGACCGAAACGGACCGGGAAAAATTTCCATTTGAATCCAGCGTTAAAATTATTTCCAGCCATGAAGTGGAGGGATCCAGCCAAAGCGGCGGGTTTGGGCGGCCCCGATCGGATAATCAACAAACCCTTTATTTTTTCGCGGAGTTCAGCAAGGCCGCCGAGAAAATGGGAACCTGGAAAGACGGCTCCCTCTCGTCGGGACGGGAACAAAAAGGAAAGGATGTCGGCGCTTTTTTGCGGTTTTCCACCGCGGAAGGGGAATCGATTGAGGTCAAAGTAGGCTTGTCCTACGTCAGTGTGGAAAATGCCAAGTTAAATTTGGAAACTGAAATTCCCAATTGGGATTTTGAATCGGTCATGCACGCGGCGCTCAATCAGTGGGATCAACAGCTTTCGAAAATAGAAGTCAGCGGCGGACAAGACCAGGACCGCCGGATATTTTATACCGCGCTTTATCACGCCCTCATTCATCCAAGCGTTTTCAACGACGTCAACGGCCAATATCAGGGGATGGGGCATTCGGGAATCAAAACAGTGAACAATTACGTTCGCTATTCGGTTTTTCCCCTTTGGGCTACCTACCGTACTTTGCATCCTCTTTTGGCTTTGGTTTATCCCCAGGAAGAACTGGATATGGTGAAAAGTTTGGTGGAAATGGGTAAGGAAAACCAATGGCTGCCCAAGTGGGAATTAGAGGGTAATGAAACGGGAGACATGGTGGGTGATCCGGCGGTTTCCGTCATCGCGGAAGCCTACCTCAAAGGAATCACCGAATTTGACACGGCCTCGGCTTATGCCGAAATCCAAAAAAGTTTAAATCCTCAGGATAACCATCTGTATGAAGGCATGAAGTCTTTTACTCAGGATGGGTTTATTCCTCATGACGAGAAGGAACAAGGATTGGTTTGGGGATCGGTTTCCACCAGTCTGGAATATTCTCTGGCTTTTTGGAATTTGGCTCAATTCGCCAAAGGGCTGGGTAATGATGATGATTCCAAAAGGGCGATGAACCACATCGGCGCCTATCGAAACCTATACGATCCGAGTACCCATTTTTTCAGGGCGAAAAACCAAGATGGTTCTTTTATCCAGCCTTTTGATCCTTTGGCCGGCTGCTGTGATCAGGATTGGCCGGGAAGCGGGGGGCCTGGTTATGTGGAAGGGACCGCTTGGCAGTATTTGTTCACGGTTCCTCAAGATGTGGAAGGCTTAAAGATGATCTTGGGGGGGGATATCACCTTTACCAAGAGGCTTCAAGAATGCTTTGACAAAGGATATTATGACGCCACCAATGTGGAGGATTTAAACGATGCCTATCTGTTTGATTATGTTCCCCGGTCCGAATGGTTAACCCAGAAATACGTTCGTCAAATGATGAACCAATATTACGGTCCCAATGCAGACGGTATTCCTGGGCATGACGAGGCGGGCACGCTCTCGGCTTGGTACCTATTTTCGGCCATGGGTTTTTATCCGGTTTGTCCGACCAGTTTGACCTATCAATTAGGGAGCCCCCTGTTTCAAAGAGTCGAGATTCAAATCGATAAGGCCTTTTATCCGGGGGACAATTTGGTCATTAAAACCCTCAATAATTCGCCTAAAAACATTTATCTTCAATCGGTAGTTTTAAAGGGAATTCCAACAAAGTCTTTCTCGATAAGCCACGACGATTTGACCCGCGGCGGGACGCTGCTTTTAGACATGGGGTCCGAGCCGGTTCAATAAACTCTTTTGAAAATAAGGATTTTCATGCTATAACCTACGTCCCTTGGGAGTTTTCAGCCTGGGAGGCAGGTTGTTTGCGAACGACCGCCTATTTCACACGCTTTTTTCGCGCCTCTTCAAGTGTCCCTTCGGGGATGGGAAAGAGGTTTCCTTCGGGAAACGAAAGAGCGGTGGTTTTAACTAAAAAGGAGTTGTCCTATGATGTCTGTCTCGATGAAGCAGTTACTCGAAGCTGGTGTGCACTTTGGCCACCAAACCCGCCGCTGGAATCCCAAGATGGCCGCTTTTATTTTCGGCGAACGTAACGGGATCCATATCATTGACCTGCAAAAGACGGTCAAGAAACTCAAAGAAGCCTACCAGTTCGTGAAAGACCTTTCGGCCGCGGGCGAAACGATTGTTTTCGTCGGTACCAAGAAGCAAGCCCAAGACGCCATCAAGGAAGAAGCGGAACGCTGCGGTATGTATTACGTCAATTACCGCTGGCTGGGCGGAATGTTGACCAACTTCGCGACCATCAAAAAATCGATCAGTTACTTAAAAGAACTGGAAGGCATTTCTGAACCTGAAATGGCCAAGCGGTCCAAGAAAGAACAAGCCATCTTGGGAAAAGACAAGGAAAAATTGCAAAGGTCCTTGGGCGGTATCAAGAATTTGAATAAACTACCGGGCGCCATTTTTGTCATCGATACCAAAAAAGAACACATCGCCGTGCAAGAAGCCCGCAAGCTGGGAATCCCCATCGTAGCTGTGGTTGACACCAATTGTGACCCGGAAGAAATCGATGTGGTCGTGCCTGGGAACGACGACGCTATCCGTGCGGTAAAACTCATGACTTCCGTCATGGCCAGCGCCATCCTGGAAGGCCGGGCCAAAGAACTAGAAGGCCGCGAGGTGACTGTTGATGGAGCGGTCGGTCCCAGCGAAGTCGCCGAAGAGCTTTTGGCCGCCGCTGCGCAAGAAGAAAGCATCCCGTCCGAAGGTGAAACCGTTTCGGAAATAGCCGAAGAAAAGGTTGAAGAAAAGAAGGTCGAAGCCGAATTATTGGTGTCGGATGTAAGCCATTTGGCGGGCGATATCAACACCGTGTCCGCCTTGGCCGATGAATTGGCCAATCAAAAAGTCGAGCGGATCCGCACCAAACGGACCCGTGACGAGTAGTTTTTAAAATGACCCCATCTCATCAGGAGGCAGTCGTAATGGAAATCACCGCGAAGATGGTGAGCGACCTGCGCGAAAAAACCGGCGCGGGCATGATGGATTGTAAAAAGGCGTTGGTGGAAACGAACGGCGAGTTGGACAAAGCCGTGGCTTATTTGCGTGAGCGTGGAGCGGCGCAAGTGGCCAAGCGCGCTGGAAGAACAGCATCTCAGGGATTCATTGGAAGTTATGTCCACAGCGGTAAAGTCGGTGTGCTGGTAGAGCTAAACTGTGAGACTGATTTTGTCGCCAAAACAGATGACTTTATGGGGCTGGCCAAGGA
>Ga0206828_1041_pt1 | contig 25077 bp, 16 predicted proteins | sample Alteio_BWOrgCont_78_FD_152858 | JGI IMG/M metagenome (GOLD analysis project Ga0206828, IMG submission 152858) | Enriched cells from forest soil in Barre Woods Harvard Forest LTER site, Petersham, Massachusetts, United States -... | ecosystem: Environmental > Terrestrial > Soil > Temperate forest >... | reverse complement strand
TGAACCTCGCCACCGTGCAGAGCATCGCCGATTACTCGGGCACCGAAGCCAGCCCGGTTTCCATCGCCACCCAATGGCGGCTGACTTTCTACAGCGGCAGCGTCACCTTTGACACCTCGGCCACCAACCCGGACCTTCAAAAACTGAATACCGAGGGAATATTGGTGGTCAACGGGGACCTGATCATGGATTCCAGCTGCTGCCAGTACAACGGCCTGGTATTTGTCACCGGAAACCTGACCGTCGCCGACGGGGATAATATTTACGGTGCCGTGATCATGGGCAAGCCCTATTACCACGGGACCACGCCGGGCCAACTTACTCTAACCGGGTCAGGGGCCAATTATGCCCGGATTATCTTCCAACCCGCTTACCTGACCTTAGCCCAACAACAGGTTGCCGTTTATAAAGAGGATATTTCCCAGCGGAAATCCTTTCAAAGCGTTCCGAACTGGTAACCCATGGGAGACCGGACATGAGACTTAAAAAATTCAATCAAAAAGGCGTGAGCCTGGTGGAACTGATGATCGCGGTCGCCATTTTGGGCATCATGACCACTTCGGTCATCATGGCCCGGGGTTTCATGGCCAAGCAAACCATCCGCACCAATGACAAGGCCTTCGCCACCGAGAAGGCCATTCAAATGTTCGGGGAACTCAAGTCTCTGGTTAGCGGCTCCGAAACCGGCATCAATATCCTCGACAACTACAGCGACGGCACCACCTACAACACCGTTTTGACCACGGACAAAACGGTGGATACGGCCCCGCCGGGAAGCGGCAACGCCGGCAACGCCCTCAGCGGCAACATCAAAACCAACGGCCACTGGCGCTACCTGCGCCAAGTCGGGGTTACGCCCCTTCCCAACGACTCTTCCGCCCGGCTGGTCACCATCAAGCTCTGGCTCTACGGGTCCGACGCCAATCCCACTTCCCCGCCCCTTCAGCCCGGCACGATCCTCCCGGCACCGCCTCTAGCTGAAGTGGGCGGTATTTTGCGGACCCAAACCGATGTCTACGCCTATACCCAGGTCATGGACGTCTACCTGATCGATATCAACAACATCCAGGGCTGGTGGGCCGAACTTCCCAGCCTGGAAAGCACCATCAACACGGCCATCAGCAGCCTAACGACGGCCACCAACTCCTCGCTCGTCATCCGGCCCCATTACATCACCCGCACCTCCTTCGGAAGGGACGCCCAATACGCCCCCTTCATCAACGGTTACGGCACCTATAGCGCCGCCGCCACGGCCAATGTGGGCACGGATAAAAATGCCATGCCCTGGGTTTACCTTTATCCCGGCTTGGCCCCTCAGGACCAGCCTCCCAACGGCACCGGCACGGAGCAGTATTATTACGAGCCGGACGACACCAATTCGGGCGTCCTGCAGGACGGCAATTTCAATATTGATGGAACCGTTTCCACCAACGGCGTCCACCCCTTCTCAGTGGCCGACCAATACAACAATTCGGTGCGCTACCCGGATGAATTGGCCACTTATAAGGCGGTCACCGCCGCCTATGCGGCTGCGGGCGTCAATACGACCAGCAACCCGGCCACCGAAATCAGCGAGCGCATGCTGATCGAGGGCATGCTGTCCGAACCCGCTTCCTTCACTAACGCCATCATCGTTAACCTGCACGGCGAGCTGATTCCCCTGCCCCCCATGCGCGATTATTCGGACGCGGCCAAAGATCCGGCCGACTTTCCCAATGTCCGGGTGGTCACCCATCCGGAAAATATCTATTATCCCACGTCCGCCACCACGGCCAGCGTCACCTTAAGGGTCTACGGCTATATGGACGGCTTTGACACTTCCGGCGGATGCACTAACGTCAGCGCGGCTAATCCGGCCTCCATGCTGCAGGACGCCACCGCCTCCCAGGTCGTGATCGGTATTCCGGGTCTTGACATCTCCAATCCCACGACCCTTTGGGGTTCGGCGATTTATGGCGATGCCGTCAGCAATTACGCTTCTTATCCCATTACCGCTAACGGGGTCGCCGTAGCCCCGCCCTATAATATGTCCATGACCGCCACGTCCAACGCCGGCGGCACGACCATCACCCTGACCAACCTGCCTTTAAGGCATCCCCAAGCCCCTAACGGATCGGGATTGAACCCGGCCGACCTGCTTTATGGGTTGGAATATATCCCCTGCAGTCCGGACAAGACCGCCTGGGGAACGGGGGTCTTTACCTCCATGCCCTTGACCGCGACCAGTACCGGATCAGGAAATCCTAAAAATACCGCTTCTTATACTATTACCCTTCCCGTCTCGGTCACCTCCACTTACGCGCCACAGGAAATCGATACTTATATCGGAGGAGGGATCAGCGGACTCCCCAATCTCTCGAAAACTTATGTTTGGGTGGGAAACAGCAGTCCTCCTCCCACGACGGAACAATATCAATTTATGGGCGATCCCCGGGATATGCCCTACCTGGACGTGAAAGTGGGAGGCCCTAATGGGGGCGGCCCCAATAGCATTGTGGGCAACGGTTATAACTGGTACTTCAAGGCCATTCCCACCTCCACCGGATATCAGGGATACTCCACCAACACCGCCAACGGCTGGGGGAATCCCGGGACGTCAACTGGGGTCAACCTGAACATCGACCTCCCCCGCTTTTTCCAGATGATCCGAAACGGACTGTTCAATACCACCTCCATCTGGACGACGGTCAACGGCTGGACCAGTTTTTATTACGGCATGGGCGGGGAATTCGGCTCCAATGAAGCGCCTTACAGCAATGGGATCACCTTCGAGAAGGCACCTTGGGTCACCAGCGCCGCCGGCGACACCGGCGTCACCAATGTCGATGAAATGATCACCGAATCCTGGAAGCCGCCGAATGAAGAGAATTATTCCCGGGTTCCCGCCAATGTGGGCGCGGGAACTTACTCCACCGATTCCTGGTACGCCAAGACCTGGCTGGGAGAACTTTATCCGGACAGCCAATACACCGCTTATTGGTCCACGACCGGCAACCTGCCGACGGTCGCCAACGCGGCCGCCGCCACCGCCTATTTCCGGGAAGACTTCGCCAATTTCGTCACTACTGGAGGCAACACGGGTTTTCACGGAAGCGGCAACCATTTAGGGAAAGCCGCGGATTCCCTGGGCGCCATCTCCTTTTTCGACGGGCTCAACGGCAGCGACCCCTTCCAGCAGGAAGACTGCGCGGACATCGGATCTCCCACCACCATCGGCACCATCACCTCTATGGGAGTGAGCTGTTACAACATTTTCGGCTATTCCTTGCCTAACATCGTGAACGTCACCCGCTGCTGGTCCATCAATGCCGGGGCTCCGTCACCCATGCCGAATGAATGGAGTTCCACCGGCTACAGCACCCACAATAGTCTTGCCATTCCCGTGCCCTCGACCGGGGTCAGCCAGATTTATTACACCAACAACACGGGGTCCTCCTGGTTTGGGGCGGGTGCGGTGGAGCTCACCTCCCCAACGGGACAACAGGCTTACATCATTTCTTCCGGATTGGCCACCTCCGCCAACGTGGGTTCGGCCGCCTTGGGAACGGAAGCCATTATCGCCGCCCTGCGGACCTTTTTGGACGAGGGCCTCAATACGGGGAACGACCATATCACCCAGGTTCCTTTGGTCCAGGTTTCGGTGGACAGCCCCACGAACCAATATACCAACCCCAGCTCGGTCTCCATTTACCTCGCCAGCCCGGTGACCAACACTTCAGGCCCGGTGACGGACGTCTGGTACCGGTTTCCAGGGCTGACTTCCACCACTGGCAATTTTTATACCGAACTTTATCCCGGGTATCCCAACCTGCTTTCCAGTAGCTACGGGGAGACTTGTTCCCTCGACATCAATTTTAAATTCTCCGGCGACGGGCAGAACTGGCATCCGGTGCAGAATCCCACCACCACCGATTACCAAGGTATTTTGGACACCACCAACGTCATCAACACAACTTCCATGCCCCTCACCTATATTTGGGATGTTTCCAACAGTACCAATTACCCGCAAGGGGATTACCAGCTGCTGGCGGAAGCCTACCGGCATGGGTTTCCCCTTCATTACGCCTGGCATCAGGTGCTGATCACGATCGACCGTTGAGGAAAGCCATGAATTTCCGCCGATGGGCCCATTCGATCCAAAAAAGCCAGCGGGGATGGACGCTGATTGAGTTGATGGTCGTCATCGCCATCATGGGCATGGTCACGCCCGGCATCACCCTGCTTTACCTGAAGATGACTCAGGGCATGGCGGGGGATGAGATGCGCGGACAGCTTCAGACCGCGAACACGAACACCCTGCTGCGCATCCGGGACCGGCTTTTATCCAACCGGCATTTCTTTTTCTCCGATTCTTCCGGCACTTCCTTCATCGCCGATATCAACTTTTCCTCGACCGCGCCCCCGGTTTTAACCGGATCCCATCCCGCCTCCCTCCAGGCCGGCTCGTCCTTTTCCCCCGGCACGGCGGTGGCCGCCGATTTCGGCAATTGCCTGTTCATGGGCATCAATGACTCGACCCAGACGATCACCTTCAACAGCGCCACCACGGCTTTTTACGCACCCCTGACGGTGGCGGGGACCAACATCACTTGGAGCACGCCCGTTCCCACCCCGGTTGGTTTTTCCCCGACCCCCGTTCCGGCCATGCTGACCATTGACGTGTACCGCTTTTATTACTACTACCTCACCACGACCAACCCCAAATCCATCGCGAACGCCACCACCTACCGACTGGTGGAATGGCGCAGCCAGCAGTTCGCCGATTACTATGAGATATCGGCCATCCCCGACGCGGCCCTGCAAAAAAGCGTGATCGCCTGGATCGCCAGCTCGGCCAGCGTGACGACGGGCAGCCAGCCCATCACCCTTGCCTGGGATCCCACCCAAAGCGCGGTGACGCAGGCCTTTTATGACCTGAGCGCCGCCGGCGTGGCGACGGCGGCGCCGAGCCAAAAAATTCTGGAATCGGACTGGAGTTATATGACCCATGTCACCTCGGGAATCCTGACCACCGGTTTCAATTACGGGGTCGCTTCCAACAACCCGCCCTGGAGTAATGTCCCCGGCGTTCCCCTTTACGCCACACTTTCCGGGGCTTATCCGGGTGGTTTTGAGGTCGGCGTCGAGGGACCCGTCGACGGAAGGGAAATTTTGATCCGTTCCCTGCTGGTGGCGAAAGGGGCTTCCATCAGCACCGTCTATAACGACATGACCACCATCAACGCCGCCCGGGACGTTTGGTAGGTCCGGAATCTCTTTTCGTTCCACCCCAACGCGATCCCGGTTTCATTCCCGCTTAAATTTTATAGAACTCCTGTAACTCCCCGGCTTCGGCCGCCTTATATTTAGAAGACTTGTATCTTTTAAAAACCATTTCATTCAAGGAAAGCCCTGATGCCCACGCTTGAAAAAACCGCCGTCCGCCCTCCCCTGACCTTGGACGAATTTCTTGAAAAATATCCCTGGCCGGAGGAATGGCTGAAAAAGGGAAAGCCCCTTCATTTTTTCTGGCATTTCGACCTGCCGGTTTCCATTGAGAAGCTCTGGCCCCACCTGGCCAACCTGTCGTCCTTCAACAAAAGGGTGGGCCTGGGCGAGATGAAGTTCACCGAAAAAAACGGAAAGCTTCAGGGCTTCGCGGTGAACGCCGGCACCCGCATGGTGTGGGAAGAGGTGCCCTGGGAATGGGAATACGGCAAAGAGTTCAGCCACGCCCGGGTTTACAGCGAGGGCCTGCCTTACTACATGCGGGCCCGCTATCTTTTCGAGGAAACCCAGCCGGGAAACTGCCGCCTGACGGTTTACCTTTCCTGGATCCCCCGGGGGTTGAAGGGCCGGGTTCTTATTCCTATCGCCCTCACCCAAATCAAGAAAGGCTACGTCAAGGCGCTGAAAGAAATCGTTAAGTCGATCCAAACCGAAACGGTCCTTCAGCCCGCCGAGCCGCCGGTCAAATTCTCGCCCGCGGTGCGCACCCGGCTGAATCAAATAGAGCGGGCCTTGACGGCGGACGGTGTTTCGCCCGCGCTGGCGGAGAAGTTGATCCGCTACGTGGAGAGCGCCTCCAACGACAATATTTACCGCATCCGCCTGAAGGCCCTGGCCCGGGAATGGAAGATACCGGAAAAGGAACTGTTGCTGGCCTTCTTGCTGGCCACCCGCAAGGGGCTGTTCAACTTAACCTGGGACGTCATCTGCCCCCATTGCCGGGGCGTGCGCAACGAAGTTTCCACCCTGGGCGAACTGCCCAAAAGGGGAACCTGCGAGGCCTGCAAGATCGACTTTGACGCCGCCGCCTTCAACGCTTTGGAAGTCACCTTTCACGTGCACCCTTCCATCCGGACGGTGCAAAAGCGCCTTTACTGCGCCGCCGAGCCGGCCACCAAGCCCCATATTAAACTGCAAAAAACCCTGAAGCCGGAAGACATGCTGAAACTCAACACTCTTTTGGGGTCGGGCCGCTACCGCCTGCGGGTTTTGGGCAAGGATACCTTCAACCTGTTGGACGTGGAAGCCCAAGCGGGCGAGAACGAGGTGAAGTGGAACGACCAATTGGCCAAGCAAAACCTGAAAAGCTCTTATTTTCCCACCTTGAACCTGCACAACACGGCCTCCGACTTGACCACTTTCGTTTTGGAAGAACACGCCCTGGATCAGGATACCTTAAGGCCGGTGGACCTTTTCACCTTCCAGAATTTTAGGGACCTGTTCTCGCAGGAAGCCCTGGCCTCGGACTTTAAGCTGGAAATCGGCGTGCAGACGCTCCTCTTCACCGACCTGGTGGGGTCCACGAAATTTTACGAGGTGGAGGGCGACACGGTGGCCTTCACCGAGGTAAAACAGCATTTCACCAAGACCTACGCCACGGTATTGAAACACGACGGGGCGGTGGTGAAGACCATCGGCGACGCGGTGATGGCGGCCTTCAACCACCCGCTGGACGCGGTGAAGGCGGCGGTGGAACTGCAGGAATATTTCCGTCCCTCCAACCCGGAAACCCGCCTGCGCCTGCGGGTGACGCTGAACACCGGCTCCTGCCTGGCGGTGAACCTGAACAGCAATATCGACTATTTCGGCAATACGGTGAACCTGGCAGCCAAAATCCAGTCGGCGGCGGGGGCGGGGCAGATTGCCTTCACCGGCGCCGTGCTGGCCGACCCGGAGGTGGAAAAGTACCTGCGGGAGAACCGGATCGAGGTGGAAAACCTGGAATTCGAGATGAAATGGTCCAAAAGGTCCATCCCCATTTACCGGATCGAAGTGCAGTAAAAATCTTTACCGTTTTTTCTTCTTTGTTTCGGTCTTCGGCTTCAACAGCTCATAAACAATCGGCAGAACCGAAATGACCACGATGGCCAGCACGATATAATGGAAATGCTCGTGCACGCCCGGCAGGTTTCCGAAGAAGTATCCGCCCCAGGTGAACAACGTGGTCCAAAGCAAAACCGCGGTTAGGTTCAGGGCGAAAAAATTGGAGTAATTCATCTTGCCGATTCCCGCCACGAAGGGCACGAAGGTGCGGATGATGGGGATGAACTGGCCAAAGATAACGGCCTTGGAACCATGCTTTTCGTAAAAGACATGGGTTCGGTCCAGGTATTGCTTATTGAAGAGGCCGGGCTTTTTTTGCTGGAAGACCTTGGCGCCCAGATAACGGCCAATCCAATAATTCAGGTTGTCGCCTGCCAGTGCGGCGATCAAGACCAATAGATATAAGAGAACGATGTTCAGCGAGCCGCCCGAGGCGAAGGTGCCGGCGGCGAATAAGAGCGAATCACCCGGCAGGATGGGGGTGACCACCAAGCCCGTCTCGCAAAAGATGATGAGGAAAAGGATCCCATAGGTCAGGGCTCCGTAGGATTGGATGATGCCTCCCAGGTATTTGTCCAGGTGCAGAAAAAAGTCCAGCGCTTGCTTGATGAAGTCCATGAGATCTCCCTATTGATTATTTAAGATTCGGCCAAAAACCTTTTTTACCACGAAGTACACGAAGGTCACCAAGAAAGTCTGAAACATTTTTTGATTTTAAAAAACGTTAAGCCTGACTTGGTGCACTTTGTGAACTTGGTGGTTCACATTTTGTTTCAGCTTCGTCGCCGGTATTTTAGGGGTAATGAACCCCGCGCTGCGAAAATTATGACTGGCTGGGAGGCAAGGTTCCTTCCGGGGGCGCCTGGTTTTCCACGGGTTTGGGAGCCTCGGCCCCGTTGGTCTCGGGCTGGGTCGGGTCCTGGGGCTCGTCTTTTCCATTGGTGTCGCCCGGCTTCTGCCGGTTGGCGCGGGAAGCCCGTTTGCGGGGGAAGGAAATCTTTTGCGTGTCCTCGTCATAGGCGAAAAGATTCCCGAACCGGGCCCAGTGGGTGAATGTCTCGAAAGTCTTCTCGAAGTTTTCCGAGGGCAGGTTGAAGATGATGATTTCCTGCACCACTTCGGCATCGATCTTTTTCCGGGGATGCTTGGCCATCATGTCGTAAACCTGCTTGAAGAGGCGCAGTTTCAAAAGCTGTTCCCGCCAGATCACCTGGCGCTGTTGGGAGGTGGCCTTGACGAAGCGTTTGCCGTCGGGCGTCAGCACCACGTCGCGCTTGGGGGTGTCAACGAAATCCAGCAGTTCCAAGGCCTTGACCAGCTTGATGACCTCTCCGAATTCCTTGTTGGTGTCGGCGGCGATCCGGAACACATCCTCTTTTCCCTCGCGGGCGTCCAGGTATTCCAGCACGCCCACCATGATGCTGGGGATGGCGTCGGGTAGGGGTTCGGCGGGGGCCAATTCGTTGGGCTGGAGCACGGGTTCGGGCACATCGGGAATCTCATGGCCCATGATGATTTCATGCAGCAGGTCCACCAGTTTGGCAAACTCGGGTGAACGGTAGTCCCGGGGCCGGGGCAGCTTGTTCTCGACGACTTTCAAAATGTGGCCGGGATGGGTCCCCAGCACCACAATGCGGTCGGCCATATAGACAACCTCAGGGATGTCATGGCTGACCATCAACACCGACGAGGGATTCTTGTCGTGGGCGGCCCAGATGTCGATGACTTCCGCCCGGAGCGACTCGGCGGTGAGGGCGTCCACGTGACTGAAGGGCTCATCCATGAATAAAATTTCCGGGTCCACCGAAAGCGCCCGGGCGATGCCGACCCGCTGTTTCATCCCGCCGGACAGTTCGCGGGGATAGGTTTCCTCGAATCCCGCCAAGCCTACCATTTGGACCGCCTTCTGGGCCCGCTCCTCAATCTCGTCGGGCGGACATCCCCGGGATTGCAGGGCGGTTTGGATGTTCTGCGACACGGTCATCCAGGGGAAAAGCGCGAAGCTTTGGAACACGATGCTGACACCGGGGTTTAAATCATGGAGAGGCTGGTCGTGGTACAGCACCTCACCCTGTGACGGGGGAATGAGGCCGGCTAAAATACGCAAGAGGGTGGATTTGCCGCAGCCGGAAGGGCCCAGCAGAGCCACCACTTCCCGTTTCTGGATACACAGATCCACTTTTTCCAGAACCTTCAAGGTCTTGCCGTTGGGCAGATTGAATTCCTGGCTGACATTCCTCACTTCAATGAGCTTTAGATCGCCTTGAACCGCTGTTGTTTCCGCCGCCATGCCGCACCTCTTTCAACGAAACCTTTTAAGTTATTTGCTTAACGAATATTTTTCTTCCGCCAAGCGGTAGAGACGCTTCCAAACCAAGCGGTTGAAAACCACCACCATGAGCGACATCACCACCACGCTGGCCGCCAAAATGGGAAAGTTCGCCGCGGCGGCGGCCTCGCTGATCTGCGAACCCAAACCAAATGCCGTCAGGGTCTGACCCTTATCGGTGACATACTCGGCCACAATGCTGGCGTTCCAGGTTCCGCCTGCGGAAGTCACCATTCCGGTGATAAGGTAAGGGAAAATGCCGGGAAGAAGGACTTTGCGGAACCGCGCCCAGCCCTTGATGCCGTACATCCGGGCCGCTTCCAAGAGGTCCGAGGGAATGGCCATGGAGCCAGCGATGACGTTGAACAAAATATACCACTGGGCGCCCAAAAGCATGAGGGCAATGCTGCCCCAATTCAGCGGGACCCCCATCCAGTGCATCAAGAGAATCACATAAGAAAAGAGCATGGGAGCCGGGAAGGAGGCCGCCACCTGCACGAAGGGCTGGGTGACGCGGGAAAGCTTAGGTGAGAGGCCGATCATCAACCCCACGGGCACGGTCCAAAGGGCGGAAAAGACCACCGCCACCAAAACCCGTCCCAAAGTCACTAGGGCCTCTTCCAAAATCAATGTCCAGTCGGAAAGGCTGACTTTGGAGAAAAGCTCGATAATTTTCCAGGCCCCATAAACCATCGAGCCGATCAGTAAAACGAAGGCGAACAGGGAAACGATCTTAAAAACCGTTCCGTTGGAAGATTTGGCCGGAGCCACCACAGCGGTAGGGATCTGCGCGTCCGGAACCGCCGGATCGGGTGCTTTTTGCTTTCGCTTCCATAAATGCTGAAAGAATTGAATGATTTGGGAACGGTTCAGAAAATCCAGAAACCAGGAAGACATGGCCTCCTCGCCGCCGCCTTCTTCCACCCGAAATTTCTGGCCCCAAACGACCAGAGGCCTCCATAAGAACTGATCCAGAAACACGATCATGATGATCATGGCCAGGACGCCCCACAGTTTGGCCCAGTCATCGCCTTTGTCGCTGGCGACACTCATGTAAGAACCTAAGCCGGGTAGCCGGAAATCCTTGTCCCCCAGCTGGAAGGCCTCGCTGACCGTCAGGAAAAACCAGCCGCCGGCCATGCTCATCATGCTGTTCCAGATCAGGCCCAAGGCGGAAAAAGGGATTTCCAGTTTGACCGCCTTCTCAAACCAGTTGAAGCGGTAGATGGCCGCGGCTTCCTGCAGGTATTGGGGGATGGACCGGAGGGACTGGTAAAAACTAAAGGTCATATTCCAAACCTGGCCGGTGAAGATCATGATGACCGCCGCCAGTTCCAAACCGATATTGCTGTTGGGAAAAATCGCGACCAGGGCCAGAACCAACCCGGGCATAAAGCCCAGCACGGGAATGCTCTGCAAAATATCCAGCATGGGCATCAACACTTTTTCAGCCATTTTGTCCTTGGCCGCCCAATAGCCGTAAGCCAAGGTGAAGAAGAAAGAAAGGATGTAGGCCAAGAGGCCCCGGCAGAGGGAAAAAAAGGTGTATTTGGGAAGGGCCCAGGGAGACAAGTCGATATCCACCGCCGCGCGGTGCTCGCCGGTCCATTCGCCGGCGACGGTGGTCATTCCAAAAATAAACCCGATGAGCCCGAGGATCAGGGCCAAGTCGATCCACCAGATTTTCTGGTAGCGGTTCAAAAAAGAGTAGGTGTTGCCCCAGATTTTTTTGAATTCGATCATGGCGGTCTCAGTTTCGTCGCGAAGTTCAAGACGGAATAGGCCGAGGAAGAACCGTTTCCCGTCCGGGGGGTTCGGCTTGGAGCCGGTCCTGGGGCTGAGGCCAACAGGGCTGATTCGAAGAAGAACGGGGCGATTATCAATCCCACTTTTAGCCTTGTCAATCCGCAAATAAGAGGCAAATTTTCGTTATAAAATTTTAAATTTTAATGAGTATTTGCACTTGCCCAGTTCTCATTGTTTTCTTTGTTCTGGTCAAACTGGGCGGCAGGGCGGTTACAAGGCTGTAAAAAAAACGAAAAGGGTTTTCAAAAAAAGCCGGCGGACCTCGTGCTATCTTAGAACCCATCCACATCCTCTTCAGGGAGCGTCCATGATCCGCCAATGGGGTTGTTTGTTCTTCTTCAGCTGGGTTTCGCTCGCGTTCGCCGGATCCCCCTGGGCGGACATTGAAAATCTTTGGGGCCGGGCCGGGCTGGAGTCCGGAAAAGGACTGCTTCTGACTTTTCCCCGATTCGACTTAAACGTGATGATCGACGGAGTTCCCTTGGACCCGGCGATGGGCCTGACTTCCCAGATATTGTTCATGCCTCAGGAAAAAGGAGTCCGGATTCAGGGTGAATTCGTGGTCCTGGACCAGGAAATGGGCCGGGTAGAGGCCCGACTTCTTCAGCAAGGCTTTACCCTCACCGAGGCGGGGTCTTTCCTGGAAGGGGAGACGCCCGCGGTCAAACGAATCGTTTTCACGGCACAGGGGAATGGATTTGGTCTTTCCCAAAAACTGAAAACGATCCTGAACGGAACTGGAACCCCCTTGGACCGGCCGGAAAAGACAACGGCGGAGGCTTCGGACGACGATTGGTCACTGGAGCAGTCGGAATTCGGCCAAAAAGGAATCACGCAGGGGAAAGCCTTAAAATTAAACTTTCCCGCGGCCTCCTCGGGAGTGTCGGATGACTTTGATTCGTCCGTTTTGATTTTTCAGCCGAATGGGGACCAGCTGATGGTCGTCGGAAAACTTCTGGTTTTACCGGCGCAAGCCGCCGACGTCCTTAAAATTCTCGCCCGAAAAAAAATAATTGTGACGTCCCTTTCCACGGAAAGCCCCCCGGCCGCCCCGGTCACCCGGCTGCGGTTTTGGGGATCGGGTTCGCCGCAGGAGCTGATGCCGGTTCTGAAAAAAGCGCTTTTGAAAATTGGAATCCTGGCTGCTTCCGGTGAAGCGGGGTCCGACCTTCTCAACGCCGGGTTTTGACGGGAGATTGAAAAAGTCTCCGGATGAAAGCCAAGAAACCGCTGAAAAGAATTAAGGCAAACAGAGAAAGAAAAAGACCCAGCCTAAAGGCCGCCGGTTCGTAGCGGAAGTCCAACTGGTGATTTCCTCCGGCGGCTATTCCCACCGCCATAAAAAGACCATAGGCCCTCAAGAGAGGTTCCGGTTTTCCATCCACCCAAGCCCGCCATCCCGGGGCATAGGTCTCATTGAAGACCACGAATCCGGGACCGGGGAAATCCGAAATCCAGGAGAGGTCGCCGCCGGAAGGTCTTTGAAAACCGGAAGGCGCGGGTTTTTCCAGGATCCGGGAAGAGGGTGGGAGCTCCGTGAACGGACCGGAAGCGCTTTTTTCTAAATAAACTTTTTTCCGCCAGCCGCTGCCGGGCCGGGTGAGGGTATTGAGTACGGCCGGCCGGTCGGTCAGAACCGCGGTCTGTCCTACCCACCTCAGCTCTTCCGAAGCCTGGGTATTGAAAAAAAGGTAGTCTTCCCCTTCCTTTTTTAATAAATGGTATTGGGGGGCGTAAACGGGATTCGAAAGGAGGAATAGACGTACTCCCGCCAAATCCAAAAGGTCTCCGGAAAGTCCGACTTTTAGTAAATAGTTTTCAAGATTTTGCGAACCTTGGACCATGACATTGATGTAACTATTCGCGGAGCGGATATCCCAAACCGCGTTGGAATTGGGAAGCAGCCACTGGACGCGAGTTTGACAAGCCTGGTTGAACGCGTCCGGCCCCGAGAAATTCCATCGATTCGGGGCGTAAAAAGTCAGAATTCGATTACCGGAAAGAAAACTTTTGATTTCGTGAACTTCGGATTGAACGGTTGGATTATGGAAAGGGTCGGGCAGGGGGTGAAGAAAGTGAACGGGGACTGAGAAAAGATCGGCCATCCAAAGAAACGCCAGAAGCCCTACCAGCGGAAGCGTCCATTTTCGCCGGGAATATTGTCCAAAAAAAGAATGCAAAATCCGGCTGGAAAAGGTCACGACGCTGAAAATAAAAAGACCTACGGCCTTAGAAGGCTCAATAAATTCCAAGACTCTTAACGGGATAAGGTCCCCAATCCAACCATGCCTACCCGCCAACCAGAGAAGCCAGAACAAAGAGGCATAGGCCCAAAACGGAAGAAAACTTTCATTCTTCTTTCTTTTTTTAAAAATGTTTTGTCCGACCATTAGTAGGCCCATGCCAAAAGCCGTGAGAGGAATCAGGCCGAAATAGGGATTAAAGTTAGCGTTCACATATTGACCGCCGTAATCGATCGAACCTGCCCAACCTAAGAAATCCGGCCGGATTAAATTCAAGTATTCACGGGGCTGGGTGAAATAAGGAAAGCTCGGCCAAGGCGCTTGATAGGAATAAGAGAGAAAGTCCAAAAAGGGGAGCCATTGGAGACTGGTTAAAAGACCCGCGGCTAACAAACAGAAGCCAAAGCCAAGCGCCATTTTCCATCCTGGTTTTTGGAAAAAAAACCAGACGATTAAAAAAAGAACCGTATAAAAAGTGAAGTAAACATAACCCGCTAAAATTTGAAGCGTGAGGAATCCACCCAGAAGAGTCCAGTCCCTGATGCGTTTTTTATCCAGGGCCCTTTGCGCTCCCCAGAAAATCCAGGGGATCCAAGCCGCGGTCGCGATAAAAGGAAGATTGGTTTCACAATTGACCAGGTGGGCCGACCCAGCAAAGGAAAGGGCCCCCAGTGCTGACCAGGGGTCTCCTACTCTTTGGGATTTCAGCCAAAGCAGGGCCCCGAAAAAGGCCAGAATACCGTGGGCCAAGGCCATCGCCATGAACCCGTTGGAAAGCCCGGTGAGGTTCAAAAGGAAAAAGGGAGGATAAAAACAAGCCGATTGCCAATCCGCCAAGTGGGGAAGGCCAAAAGCGACGTAAGGGTTCCAAAGGGGGATAAACCCCTGATGAAAGGATTCCAGGTTAATGGCGTGGTCCGGATAGGCGTAAAGCGTCGCATCGATGTGATAGGGAAGACGGCCGTGAAACAGGAAAATCCAAAGTCCCATGGAAGCCAGGTAAAGGCCGATGACGACGCGGGATAGCGGTCTCAAACAGTTCTCTCCGAAAACTTTGGTTCAAAACCTCTTTTGATTCGACAAAGGAGGGAACAAATTTCAATGAATATGGATGTTTTTGAAAAGATCGAAAAGTTAAAAGCATAGATTTCTTTTAAAACGATCTTTCCGTTATTATACCCGGGCCAAAAGCGGTTGGAATCAAAGCTTTCTGAAATCAAAAAAACTCATCATTGAGGGAGGACGAGACAATGGCAGCCACCGGGGAACAAAACCAACAGGCCGACTTCGGGATTTTTGGGATCGCCGTCATGGGCGCGAATCTGGCGATGAATATCGAGGATCACGGCTTTTCCGTGGCGGTGGTCAACCTGCGTAGCGACCGGGTAACGCCCTTCATGAAGATGAACGCGGGCAAGAAATTTATCGGGGCCCATACCCTAGAGGATTTCGTCAAGGCTTTGAAGCTTCCCCGCCGCATCATGCTGATGGTGAAGGCCGGCGACCCGGTAGACGACGCCATTAAAATTCTCAAGCCCCTCTTGTCCAAGGGCGACATCATCATCGACGGCGGGAATTCCTGGTTCAAGGATACCCAGCGCCGCGAGGCGGAGTTGACCCAGGAAGGTTTTTATTTCTTCGGCGCCGGTGTCTCCGGCGGCGAGGAAGGCGCCCGGTTCGGTCCCTCCATCATGCCCGGCGGTAGTGAAAAGGCCTATGAATTCGTCAAGCCCATCTTCGAGGCCATTTCCGCCAAAACCAACTCGGGGCCTTGCGTGACCCATTGCGGCCCTGACGGCGCCGGCCATTACGTGAAGATGGTCCATAACGGCATTGAGTACGGCGACATGCAGCTCATCGCCGAAGCCTACGATATTCTGCGCAAGGTTCTTGGCTTAAGCGCTTCCGAACTGGCCGCCATTTTCGCCGAGTGGAACAAGGGCATTCTGGATTCCTTTCTCATCGAGTTGACCGCCAAGGTCCTGACTGTGAAGGACGACGAGACGGGAAAACCCTTGGTGGACTTGGTTCTCGATAAAGCGGGGCAAAAGGGCACGGGCAAGTGGACGGCGCAGATCGCCTTGGACCTGGGCGTTCCGATTCCCACCATCGCGGCGGCTATCGACGCGCGGAGCCTTTCCAGCATCAAGGATGAGCGGGTCGCAGCCAGCAAGCAAATCAAGGCGGTTCCGATTTCCTATAACAAGGCGGAGAAACAAGCCCTTATCGACGCGGTGCGAGACGCTTTGTATGATTCCAAAATTTGCTCCTACACCCAGGGTATGCGGCTTATCAAAGCCGGGTCCGACGAGTACAAGTGGTCCATCAACTTGAAAGAGATGGCCCGCATTTGGAAGGGCGGCTGTATCATCCGCGCCCGTCTGCTGGACGAGATCATGAAGGCTTACGACCGCAACCCGAACTTGCCGTCGCTGTTCCTGGACGATTCCTTCAAGAACCAACTGGAAACCACCAACGCCAACTGGCGCAAGGCCATTTCCACGGCCGTGGCTCAGGGCATACCGGTGCCGGCCATGAGCGGAAGCCTGGCCTATTACGACAGCTACCGTACCGCGGACCTGCCGCAAAACCTCACCCAGGCCCAGCGGGACGCTTTCGGTTCTCATACTTATGAGCGCGTGGACCATTTGGAAAAAGGTTTCATGCACAGCGAATGGTTGAAAAACGCCAAATAAGAGGGGGAAACCCGGCGGCTTTTAAAAACGTCTAATAGATAGGGTTCTCTATACCCTCGGGAGGAAAAAATGCGGTTAAAAGTTATCGTCACGGCATTACTGTTGGCGGGTTTGGCGGGGGCCCCGGCGTCGGCTCAAACCTTTGATTTAGGGTTGGAAGCGGGAGCTAATTTTTCCAGCCTGATCGGTAAAGATTTAAGCTCCTTTGGAAACGCCACCGCGTCCCGAATGGGATTTGTCGGAGGCGGGTTTCTTAGCCTGAATTTCAGCCCTTCCTTCGCTATCCGCCCCGAGGTGCTTTATGAGCAAAAGGGAGCGGCCATCTCTGGGACCAGCACCTCCACCGAACTGGATTATCTTGAAGTCCCCGTGCTTTTGAAGATTGGGTTGGGGACTCCGGTTTTTAATCCCAATATCCTGATCGGGCCTTCTTTTGATTGGAGTACCTTGGCGAAAGACGCGAACGGCACCCCCATTAATTCTTCGGATGTGGGCCTGGTGGGAGGGCTGGAAATCGACGTCGACAAGTTCTTATTGAGCGGGCGTTATGAATTAGGCTTGGACAATGTGACCCAAAAGTCCAACGTTCAAAACGGCACCTTTACTTTTTTGATCGGTTATTCTTTTATCTAAGCGTTTTGTTTCTAAAATAGTTCATGAAGGGCCCGGTTCGCCGGGCCTTTTTTGTTGGTGCCAATCGGTTATGATGGGGTCCGTTCACCCGATTCACTCGTTTCTTTTCAAAAACATGGAGTTTTCATGCTGGAGTTACAACATCTTCAAAATCTTTCCAGTGTTCCCTATGGTTGGTTTTGGCTGATCGTCGGCGCGCCCTTGTTGGGCGCGGTGGTGAATGGTTTATGGGCACTGGCGTCTGCGCGATTCAATAAATTTCCGGCTTCCGGGATTTCCGCCTGGATTGCCTGTTCCGCTTCTTTTCTTTCTTTTTTCACCGTTCTGGAAACCTATTTCTATTTCAGGAGCTTGCCTGAAAATAGCGTTCTCACCCAGTCGTTATTCAGCTGGGTTGAGGTTTCGGATCTGCGTTTCACCATTTCTTTCCAGTTAGACGCTTTGTCATTGGTCATGGCGCTTCTGATCACATTCCTTTCCACCCTTATACACGTTTATTCCATCGGTTTTCTGAAGGGGGACCCGGGCTTTAGCCGGTATTTCACTTATTTAAATCTTTCGCTCTTTTTCATGCTGATTCTGGTTCTGGCGGACGACCTTCTCTTTTTATTCGTAGGTTGGGAGGGAACCGCCGTTTGTGCCTCGCTTTTGATTGGTTTTTGCTTTAGGGAAGCGGCCAAATCTAAGGCGGCCCAGAAAGCTTTTCTCGTGAATCGGGTGGGGGATTTGGGATTTATCGCCGGGATTCTTTTAACCGCCGCTTTGACCGGTACCTTGAACTTCAACGATCTTCAAACCCACCGGCAGGATTTTCATGAGGGCCTGGCGACCCTCGTCGGACTTTGTTTTTTCCTCGCCGCCGCGGCGAAGTCCGCTCAGATTCCCCTCATGGTCTGGCTGCCCGATTCCATTGAGGCCCCGATTCCCGGGACCGCCTTTCTTCAATCCATCACGCTGGCGACGGCGGGCATCTATCTGATGGTTCGGCTTCACTTTCTTTACGTCCTGGCTCCCTGGGCCAGCTTGGTGATCGCTTTGGCGGGCATGACAACGGCGTTTTTAGGCGCGGTTTTGGCCTTAACTCAGAACGACCTGAAAAAAATATTAGCCTATTCCACTCTTTCCCAATTGGGCTTCATGGTTTTAGCCGTCGGGGTCAGCGCCTATGAGGCGGGTATCTTTCAGCTGATCACTCATGGGTTTTCCAAGACCTGCCTCTTCCTGGCGGCGGGATCCCTGATCGCCGCTCTGGAGGGCGAGACGGACATCCGAAAAATGGGAGGCCTTTTGAAACATCTGCCAATCGCCAGTTTGGCCTTTCTTTTGGGTTGGCTGTCCCTCACGGCGATTGTTCCCTTTTCGGGTTTTTTCAGCCTGAATGAGATTTTGTGGAGGACCTTGGCAACGCCCAATCCACTGATGACCTGGCTTCCGGAGGTTTTGTATTGTGCCGCTTTGGGGACCCTGTTTCTTTCCGCTTACGCCATGACCCGGCTGGTGGTTTTGGTTTTCTTCGGCGATTATCGGGGAGACCGGGAAAAACTGGATCACTTGCGAGAGTCTTCCTGGGAGATGACCGTCCCTCTGCTTTTTTTGGCTCTCGTGTCTTTAATGATCGGGTGGATCGGCATTCCCGAGGCTATCGGCGGCGGCGACGGATTGGGGAGCTTCCTTAACGCGACTTTCCGGCTTTCCACGCTGGAGCCCAATGGAGTGGCCGGCCGGTTGGAACCGGTCTTCATGCTGGTTTTCTTTTCGACCGTCAGCCTGGGGGTCGGAATTTCCTGGGCGGTCCATAGTTTGAAGTATCCCTTCAGCTCCCGTCTTTTAAAGTGGGTTCCCGCCGGGGAAAAAGCCGTGGAAGAACGGCTGGGGATGGATTCCTTTTATGAAAAGACCATTGCGGGATCGATCCGCTGGGCCGCAGACTGGATTTGCCGGCGGCTGCTTGACGAGCTGCTTTTGCTTCCCGTCGTGAAGGGTTTGGCCCGCGGGGCCTCCCGGGTCGGCGGTCTATTGAAAAAAAACCGGATCGGCTGGGTCCGGTTTTATCTGGCTTATGTTTTTCTAGGAGCGGTTTTAGTGGTGTATTTTCTTTCCCGGGGATAAAGCCCCCCGGGTTCTTGTTTTTTTATTTCCGGCGTTGCCCGCCGGTAGTCCAAAGGGGTTTCATTTGACGCTTTCATGGATCATCGGGTTGCCGCTCCTGGGAGCCCTGCTGGTGGGCTTGCTGCCGCAGGAGAGGTTCGCCAAAGTTCAGGCGCTTTTGGTTTCAGTCCTGGTTTTTTTATTTTCCCTCAAGTTTTATTTTAACTTTGACTTGTATGACGGGGGATTTCAGTTTCAGGAAAATCTGGAAATCCTCCCGTCCCTCGGGCTGCGTTACGCGGTGGGGTTGGATGGGATTTCCCTCTGGTTTGTGCTTCTGACCGCTTTTTTGACGCCCCTGGTGGTGGCAGGAAGTTTCGGCGAAAAGCGGCCCCATCATCGTGGGTTTTATGCCTGCCTGCTGGCGTTGGAAGCGCTCCTCCTCGGCGCTTTTACCGCCACCGATTTGTTTTTGTTTTATCTTTTTTGGGAGGGGGTTCTGCTGGTCCTTTACTTTCTTTTTCGGTTTTTCGGCGGAGCCCATCGGGTTCAGGCCACCCTTCAATTGGTCTTGGTCACCTTGACCGCCTCGGTTTTGATGTTGGCCGGGTTGTTGATGATCGCCCAGGAAGCCCATACTCTGGATTACAGCCGGTTGTTCGATGAATTTTTGCCCGAAGACATCCAGATTTGGTGTTTTTTAGCCTTTACCGCGGCTTTTTTGATCCAGATCCCCCTGGCGCCTTTTCACGCCTGGCTGTCGGACGCCTCCGCGGAAGCTCCCCTCAGCGGTTCCATTTATTTATCCGCCCTTCTAACACCCCTGAGCATTTATGGATTGGTCCGTTATTGCGTCCCCCTTTTTCCTTTCGCCGCCAAAGCCTTCGCCCCCTGGATTCTCGTCCTCGCCTTGGCCAGTATTTGGCACGGCGGGCTTCGTTCGATTCTGGAAACCGACATGAAACGGCTGGCGGCTTACCTGGCTTTTTCCCAGACCGGGCTGGTGGTGCTCGGACTTTTCGATTTTTCTTTGATGGGTTTTCAAGCCGGGTTACTTCAAACGCTGAGCTTGAGCCTGACCCTCAGCGGGCTTTATTTTTTATTGGGGATGTTAATGGACCGGAGGGGGAGCCGTTCCCTGGATCATTACGGCGGGCTGGCCCAGCGGGCGCCCTGGCTGGCCGCGGCCTTTTTGGGAATCCTTTTGGCGGCGATAGGATTTCCGGGGTTCGGCAATTTTATCGGGCAATTTTTAATTCTTATCGCCACTTACCGTGTTTCTTCCGTGATAGCCCTGGCGGCGGTCGCCACGGTGCTTTTTTCAGCCTGGTGTCTCATCACGCTTTATGGGAAAGTTTTCGGGGGACCCTTAAAGCCGCACGGGAAAAATCACGACCTTTCGATCCGGGAAGGCCTGCTGATTCTTCCCCTGCTGCTGATGGCGCTTTTCATCGGATGGAGTCCGGACACTTTCCTTCGGCCGATGGAAAAGTCCATTCAACTCAATGTCATCGACCGGCTCAAACCGCCGCCGGCGATGATGGATTTTGCCGTTCAGCAAAGACACCTTCAAGACGCGGCCAACCAGGACCGGGAGATGCATTCGCGGTAAAGCAGGGCGCGGGGAAAATTCCCCGGACCATCTCTTCGAAAATTATTTAAATTGGACAGCAGCTTTCACGCCTTTGGAAGGGGGGAAGTTGCCGGTGGAGAGCTCTTGCTGGATGGTTTGATTATCCTTCAAATAGGCGTCCCAAAAAGCCACAGTGGTCTTCTCAATATAAGAATGGTAGCGGGTGTTGCCCCGGCTTCCATCAAACTGTCGGTCGTTAAAGTCCATGTGCGCGGCCCCTTGAATCACAATTTGAAATTTATGATGAAGCGGCAGATGTTTATAAGTTTCCAGCCGCCAGTCAGCCGGCTCCCCGTTCAAGCCCCGATCCTGGGTTCCGCTCATGGTGAGAACGGGCCGCAAAATGGGCCGGAAGGATTCGGCGTCGAATCCCTGGGTAGATAATCCGGGAGGGGAAAGGGCGATGAAGCAAACGATCCGGTTATCCCGAAAACTACGGGGAGTGCCATCGGACAGATGGACAACGGCGCCGGCGGTCGCCAGCGCGGTATAGGCCCCGAAGGAATGGCCGGCGACTCCCAGCCGGGTAGGGTCGATCCGGTCTTTGATATTGGAAACCTGATCCTCAATCGTAGGCAGGGAATCGATCACAAAGGAAATATCTTCGGGACGGTTGATCAGGTTCTCGTCCTTTTGGGTCGACTCAATAATGGCCCGCAGGCTGGCCAGGGGCCGGCCTCTCTTTAAAAGAAAGGCGTCGCTGCCTTTATGGGTGAGGCTGATGCAGACATAGCCATGCTGGGCCCAATAGTTGCCAAGATAACCATAGGCGTCTTTCGAGCTGCCCGCTTCGGGAGAAAACAAAATGACGGGGAACCGCAGGGCCGGGCTTTGGCCCCGGGGGTAATAAACCTTGATGGGAACATCCCGGTTCCGGGAGGCGTCATGCAGCACCAGGGTTTGAACGCCGACCGGGGCCGGCCGGCCATGGGATTTGGCCTGGAGAGGCAGGGGTGCCCCGATGAGGAAAATCGATAAAAAGAGAATCCATTTCAGGAAAAGGGAAGCCAAGGTTTTTATCCAAAGGTTGATTTAACGAGGCCTTATTATCCCCCATTCGAGAAGTCTGTGGCAAAAGAACTTAAATCCGGGCGGGTAAACGAACTTTCGTTCCCGTTCGGGGAAGTTTAACCCCAACGTGACCGTTTGTTTTCGGGGGCTTCATGGAGCCGGGCTTAAGCTGAGCCTGATTTTAGAAGAAGGAGGTTCTCATGGATCGAAACGAATTGGCGGTTTTAAAGGCCGTCGGCGGATATCAAAAATTCGAAGGCGACATTCATCAGGGGCTTTATAAAGTCAGCGGTCAAAATTTACAGAAATTAACCGGCTTGAACCCCTTTGAACTTAATCAGGCCGTCCGGCTTTTGACCGATCACGAACTGGCGGCGGTTTTCGCCGGTAAGGATACGGCGCCTTTCGATTTCGTGCTAGTTTATTTGAATTCCGCCGGATTAAATTTTTACCGCTCTCTCAGCCGAAAGACCCTGCCCGACTCGGCTTCTAAAATCAGCTACATTTAAACCTGGAGTCTTTTGACAATTTGAGGGAATGATTTTTCCCGCCGCCCGGTAAACCATTTAACCGGAAATTGATTTTACGTTTTGGAGCGGATTGTAAAGAAGGTGTAAAAATTCAGATCATTTTGAGAATAGATCGTTTTAGGAAAGTCAACGGCACTATACTTTCGCTGTGATAGTTTAAGCCGTCTCACGAATCGGTTAGGCCAGCCCTGAAAGGCGGGGTCCCGGTTCGATACTAGTAGAAGAAAAAATGGCTGCCACCATGAACCGATCCGTTCTTTTTCTCATTTTGATGGCTCTCGCCGCCATGCCCCTGGCCTGCGACTGCGGCAATAACAGCCCCACGTCCCCCGCGGCTTCGGCCGCTTCCGGCGGCGGTTCCGCCTCGCCGACCTTCACGGTTTCGGGAACCGTCACACCCCCGCCGACCGGAACGCCGACCCGCACGATCACCCCGACTTTCACTTTGACTTCCACGGGTACGCCCCTGCCCACGGGTACTTCCACCCTCACGTCGACCTTGACCCAAACCTTGACGCCGACCCATACGAATACGCCGACATCAACTTCTACCTGGACCCCATCCCCTACGCCGACTAATACCCCGACAATTACGCCGACCTTCACCTTTACGAATACGCCCACCGATACGCCGACGCCGACTTTCACCTATACCCCGACGGTGACACCCACCTATACCTTTACCGCCACACCGACGAATTCCCCAACCAATACCACCACGAACACCCCGACGATCACGCCTACCTTCACTCCGACCAGCACCCCCACTGTGACGCCGACCAGTACGCCGACGGCTTGTGTAATAACCTCATCGGCGGGTGTCGCGTCTGGGAGTGGTTCGTCCCCGGTTCCAAAATTCGATATTGCTGCTATTTCGATAAATATTTCAGGCCCGGAACAGGTTCGGGATATCAAATTTCAAATTGTGAGTGGATCAAGTTCAATCAATGTAGGGCTTTACTCGGATAATGGTTCGGGTGCGCCCTTAAATTTGATTTCAAGCGCTCAAACTACCTATAACGCTGGTTCTAATACTGTGAATTTATATGATATGAGTGGCGGAACTAACGCCCCTCTTTATATCAATGCCGGTACTTATTGGTTGGTTCTGCAACCCGTTTCTATCGGGGCCAATTGCCAGACCAATTCGAGCGGGACTCTATTGGGATATACTGAAACTTCAGCTGGACTTCCCAATATTATGACTGGAACTCCAACCACAACATCTCCGCTGAGTACGGTTGTTGAGTTAGAATATTGCCCTTAGTTAAAGAATATTCCCGCCGCCAATTGAGCGCCATATTGGGTGCCGAAATTGGATGAGTTATCCTGTGAAGGCTGACCCGCCAGCAGGCCCAGATCCAATTTGAAACGAGCGTCTTGATAACCGACCCCCGCTGTGATTGTGGTGGATATAATCCGACTGTCCGGGCCCACGGTGTAAAAAAACAGCGGCACATCTTGATTGCCTGTGTTGAGATCATTTTCATAAATAATTCCCATGCGGATGGCCCAAAACGGTGACAACCAGCGCTCCCCGCCAAAAGAAACTTTGTAACTAAAGTAATTAGTCGTCCCAATCGTCGTCACCGGATCGTCCTGGGTGTCATTGATTCCGGTGGCCTCCCCTTGAAACCCCATCGTGAAATCTTGAGGGTGTTCCAATCCTAAACCAAATTCGGCGGTCCAAGTCGTACCGGTGACGTTGGATACAGGCGCAGCACTGGGGTTAAGAAAATGATTGTTTTGAGAAGTTAAGGAAAAGAGAGTGCCGCTTTTTAAGTTGAGGGAGGAGGAAATGGGATTTGTCATTTTGAATACAGCCAATCCAACAGTTTGATCCGCGTTTTCCACATTAAAGGTTGCTTGGTCTGGCAAAAAACCAAAATAGTTAATGGCCAACGAAAAGCTTTCTTGTCCCGTCAATCCAATCAGAGCGGCTTCAAAAACTCCAGGTATACGGTAATAGATTTCAGGTCCTCCAGCAATGCTTGAGGTTTCTTGGATCGTATCCGTTTCGTTATATTGTTGTAAAAAGGAAGTAGTTAATTTTGAGAAGTTATCGGTTTCTAACAATGGATTTAATTGAGTCGAAAAAATTCCGCCTATTTCTAGTTGTTCTTTCTTAGGCGATGGATCACCTAAAAGGGATGCCAAAAGGCCAAAGTTTCCAAGAATGGTATTAATGGTTCCGTTACCGCTAAGCAGTTGAGGTCCGTTAGGAATGGGGCCTGGAATAAAAGATTCATTTTCTTGAATCGGTTGGACTTCGGCGCCCAACACAAATGGCCCAAAGTTATAAGCGGTGCGGAATAATTCGCGGGTGCGTTCCACGCTGTTAACATCACCGGCGTCATTGGCCGTATTAAATTCATCATTGTGGAGAGTGTCTCCGTCCACCTGGATCGCCCAGCGATCGGTGGGAAAGGCGATGAGGCCGTGATATTTCACGGTGTCGCCGCCGAATTCATCCATGGCGCCATAATCATGGCCCGTAAACATTACGTTATTTCCGTTGTTTTGATAATTGATGACTTCTTTGACCCATAATCCTTCGGCGTCAAAGCGGGTTTGGGGGTCGATTAAAGCCAGCCCAGCGGGGTTGCCGAGCGTGAAGGGGTTAATCGCATCGGATTCGTCGGTGACAACCAAGGTCAGTCCGCCAAAAGAGTCAACCCTGGTTTCGGAAGCATGAAGGCTTCCGGATAAAAGAAAAAGCAAGGAAGTGATAGAAAGGAGAGCTTTTTTCATCAGTTTTACCGTTATCAGGATTGGGAAGCCTTTTCAATTGGTGTCA
>Ga0206828_1036_pt2 | contig 25222 bp, 27 predicted proteins | sample Alteio_BWOrgCont_78_FD_152858 | JGI IMG/M metagenome (GOLD analysis project Ga0206828, IMG submission 152858) | Enriched cells from forest soil in Barre Woods Harvard Forest LTER site, Petersham, Massachusetts, United States -... | ecosystem: Environmental > Terrestrial > Soil > Temperate forest >... | reverse complement strand
AAAAGCCTCCGAAATAGAAGAAGATGCGAAAAAGCAAGCGGAGCAAATGATTGAACAGGCCAAAACTTCGGCTGAAACGGAAGTTCGAAAAATAAAACAAGAGGCCAAAGAGGTTGGTAATAAAGAAGGCCACGAACAAGGCTACCAAAGTGGGTTTGAGAAGGGTCGGACGGAAGCTGCTGATACCTACTCGACCAAGATGAAAGAGCTGATTGGAGTTCTTCAATCGACCACGGAAGAAAGAAAAAGATTGCTGGGGGAGATGCAGCCTCTTTTAATCGACTTGGTCGGAGAAGCTCTTTATGAGTGCTTGAAAAAGAAGGGCAAATCAGGAAATACCGTTGTTCATTTTGTGGAAGAGGCCTTAAAAAAAGCGGAAGGTTGTGTGCAACTGAAGGTTCATTTAAACCCGTCAGATGTTGAAATGGTGGAATCGGAAGTTCAGAATTTACAGTTGTCCATAGGCGCAGGTGAAATTGAACTGGTGCCTGATACGCGAATTGAACAAGGCGGATGTCTTTTGGAGACCGAAGCGGGATCCGTCGATGTAAGGCTTCCAACAGTGGTGGCTCAAGTCAAGGATGCGCTGAGAGTTGAAGGGTAAAGGCTGACGGGAGGGATGCGGTGAATCCAGTTTTAAATGATGTTCTTCCCTCGGTGGATGAATATAAAAAACGCCTAGGCCGAGTAGATGTGGCCCGGGTAAACGGACAGGTGGAGCAAATTGTCGGGTTGGTGATCGAGTCTTCGGGACCAACAGCTTCAGTAGGAGAAGCTTGTTGGATTTCACCGGCAGAACCGGAACTCCAACCGGTTTTAGCTGAAGTAGTGGGGTTTCGACAGAACCGGGTTTTGTTGATGCCTTTAGGGGAAATGAGGGGTTTGGGGCCGGGTAGTCAAGTCGTACGTACGGGGGCTCCTTTTAAAATTCCCGTCGGAAACGCTCTTTTAGGCAGAACGATAGATGCCATGGGACAAGTCATAGATGGAAAGGGACGCTTAGGAGAAATTAAGAATCATTATCCTATTCATCGAGAACCGCCAAATGCAATGGAACGTCGAAGGATTGCAACTCCAATGCCGACGGGCGTAAGAGCCTTGGATGGTTTGTTGACTTTGGGTGAAGGACAGAGGCTTGGGATATTCGCCGGTTCAGGGGTTGGGAAAAGCACTCTTTTAGGAATGATTGCTCGTAATACTGACGCTGAGATTAATGTGATCGCGCTTGTAGGTGAACGCGGAAGGGAAGTTCGGGATTTTTTAGAACGAGATTTGGGCGAAAAGGGCTTAGCGAAAAGCGTGGTGGTGGTCGCAACTTCCGATCAGCCCTCACTTTTGAGAATACAAGCTGCCTTAGTCGCAACGGCGGTAGCCGAGTACTTTTGCGATCAAGGTAAAAAAGTTTTGTTGATGATGGATTCAGTCACTCGATTTGCCATGGCTCAGCGAGAGGTGGGGTTGGCGATCGGTGAACCGCCGACAACCAAGGGATATACTCCCTCGGTTTTTGCCCTTTTGCCTAAATTATTGGAAAGAGCAGGAACTACGGCTCATCGGGGAAGCATTACGGGTCTTTACACTATTTTAGTTGAGGCTGATGACATGAATGAGCCTGTGGCTGATTCTTGTCGAGCCATTCTGGATGGCCACGTGGTATTGTCGAGAGAATTGGCTTCGCGCAATCATTATCCTGCGGTTGATGTTTTGAACAGCGTTTCTCGCGTCATGAATGATATTGTGGGGCAAGTTCATCGGGATGAGGCTGCGAAAATCCGCCAGATACTTGCTTCACTAAAAAGTGTGGAGGATTTGTTGGCTATTGGAGCCTATGTTAAGGGTAGCAACCCAATGGTTGACGATGCCTTAAAACGGGTAGATTCGGTTAACAACTTTTTAATTCAAGGAAGAGAAGAGGTTTCTTCTTTCGCGCAAACGCTTCAGAAGTTAAATGGTTTTTGGGGATAGGTGAATTATGGCTCGGCGGTTTCATTTTCAGTTAGAACAGATTTTGAATTATCGTCAGCAGATAGAAGACGCCCGTAGGAAGGAATTATCTCAGGCGAAATCAGAATTATTGCGAGTTCAGGATAACTGGAAGGAACATCAAAAAGAGACGGATGACTTTTTGGACCGGTTTAGAGAATTAGAAAAAGCTGGAGGGTTTACTGTGGAAGAAGTGGTTTCTTATTCGGAATATAAGGATCGGATGTTTCGCGAACAAAAACGACTTCAAACTAAAGAAAAAAATGCTGAAGAAGAAGTTGAAAAGCGTAGATTAGAAGCGGTTCGGGCTTCTCAGGAAAGACAGCTTTTGAAGAATTTGAAAGAAAAACAAAAACAGGCTCATCGGGCCGAGGTTTCAAAGGAAGAACAGAATTTTTTAGATGATATTTCATCCGGCGCTTTTATCCGTCGGGATCGGGCTGAAAGAACTCGTCGGGCACCCAAGCTTTAATTTCGAGGAGGTGGGATTGTGGATTTAGCAACGGTCATCGGATTGGTGTTAGGCATCGCAGGGGTTGTTGGCGGTGCTTTGTTAGAAGGTATTCGTCTCACTTTCTTGTGGAAGTTTTCTGCTTTTATGATTGTCGCCGTAGGTAGCGCTGGAGCGACGATGATGAGCTTTCCTTTTGACAGCGTGAAAGAGTTTTTTCCGGTTTTGCGTAAAGCTTTCCAACGACAAGAATTGGATCCGGGAGCTATTGTTACTCAGTTAGTAGGATTTGCTACAAAAGCCCGCCGGGAAGGATTACTGGGTCTGGAAGAAGAGGCGGAAACGGTGGCTGACCCTTTCTTAAAAAAGGGCCTTCAACTGGTTGTTGATGGAACCGACATTGAGATGATTCGAAACATTATGGAAACAGACATAGCTTTTTTGGAAGGCCGACACAAGGTAGGTGAAAGCATTTTTGGAACATTTGGCGGGTTTGCTCCGACATTGGGGATTATTGGTACCGTTTTGGGTCTTGTTCATGCGTTGGGTGAATTGGGGAGCAGTGACGCCGGAAATAATGTTGAGGCTATTATTCACGTTGTCGCATCTATTGCCACGGCCTTCATTGCTACGTTTTATGGTATTTCGCTCGCTAATATTTTCTTTCTTCCTATTTCTTTCAAACTGAAACAAAACAACCAACAGGAAGTTTTGTTGAGGGAAGTCATGTTGGAAGGAATTCTGGCCATTTCAGCTGGAGATAATCCTCGAATTGTTGAGGAAAAACTAAAAGCGTTTTTACCGCCCAAGTTGAAGGTGAATATGGAAGCCCAGAAAGAAGCGGCCGCTGGGGCTCGCGAACAGTAGTATTTGACATGGAAAAATTAGAGTTTCCCATGAATTGTCCGATAGGAGCTAGGAATGCCTAAACGTCGCAAAGGGTCACATGAGGCCGGTTTGGAGTTGGAATCTGGCGGTATGATGCGCTGGCTTTTGACTTATGCCGATATGATCACGCTTCTTTTGGCGTTGTTTGTGGTTTTGTTCGCTCTGGCAACTATTAATAAAGCCACAGTTTTACGGGAAGTATTGGATCAATTTAGGGCTGTTTTTGGTCCTATCCAGGGAAATATTACAGTTCTGCCATCCCAATCGGCTAATCCTGGCGTTCATTATAAAGTTATTCCAGCCGAGCCGGAAGAGGGGGGGCCTGGTGGACCGAAAAAGCCGGCGGCCGTTACTCAGGGCGGCGAACTCAAGATGGAAAATGCCGTTCGTTCTTTGTTGCAACCACAATTAGGGGCGAAAAAAATACTGATTCGTAAAGAAGCTCGTGGTCTAGTGATTAGTATCTTGACTGACAAGGTTTTGTTTGACTTGGGCGATGCACATTTAAAAAAAGAAATGCGAGATGTTTTAGATCAGGTTTCGAAAGTGCTTGTCCAATATCCGGAAAACCAAATTGCAGTTGAGGGACATACGGACGATTTAACATTTAAAACGGCTAAAATTGCGGGTAATTGGGAACTTTCGGCTTTAAGAGCAACGTCGGTAGTAGAATATTTTGTGACGGTCAGTGGATTAGATCCAAGTCGCTTTTCTGCTGCCGGTTATGGAGAATATAAACCGCTGGTGCCGAACATTAGCGAGGCTAACCGGAGGTTGAACCGTCGTGTTGATATTGTGATCTTGAAGTTAGATTAATCTGAAATAATTACGAGGAGGGATGAAAATGGCAGACCAAACAGACAAGGGCACGAAGAATTTATTAAATCTTTTAGTGCTCTTAGGGGCCGTATCGGTTCTGGGAATCATTGGTTTGGCAGTGGGGGAATTTTTGTTGTTTGCCTCTAAAGCGCAAAACCAAGAAACTAAAATTATTGAACAAAAACCTGAACCTGGGAAGATTCTGGATTTGGGTTCTTTCATCGTGAATCTTGCAGATGAAGATGCTTCTCGTTATATAAAGGCCGATGTTCAATTGGAATATAGTCCAACGAATTTGGCTTTGGATACAGAAATCAAGCAAAGAACGCCACAATTTCAGGATATGATTAATACTCTTTTGGGGGATTACAAAGCCGCCGAATTGGCAACTTCCGAAGGTAAAGAGAAATTTCGTCGAGATTTGCAATTGAAAGTAAACGAAGCTCTGAAATTTGGCGCAGTCACAAATGTTTTCTTAACACAATTTGCCATTCAATAACAACGTTTTTGAACTTTAGAGGGGAAGGAGGAAATCATGGATGATCTGCTATCGGATGGCGAGGTAAGCGCGCTACTTTCCGAACTCGATACTGGTATGACCGGATCGAGTGGAGACTTAGAATCGTCCGCGTCTTCAGCGCCCGAATCGGGTGTAACCGTGGATGAGCGCGGCCGTAAGATCAAAACCTATGACTTCAATCGCCCCAATCGTTTTTCAAAAGACCACATGCGAACCCTTGAGATGTTGCATGAAATTTTTTCACGAGGTTTTACCGCTGCCGTTGCTGCTTATTTACGTACGGTGGCCGAAATTAAAGTGGTTTCCGTTAGTCAATTACCTTTCCGGGAATACACGATGTCTCTTCCGAGGCCGGATTGCATTTTTGTTCTAAAAATGGAACCCTTGGAAGGTTCTCTTCTTTTGGAAATCAATCCTGAACTGGTTTTAACCTTGATTGACCGAATTTTGGGTGGGCCGGGAAAAGCTCCTATGGCTGCTAGGGAATTAACTTTAATCGAGCAATCTGTTATTGAAAAGATCGTCAATCGAGGAATGGAAAATCTACAAGAAGCTTGGCTAAAAGTTGGACATTTTCAGCCCAAGTTGACAGGCTATGAGACAACCGCTCAATTTGTTCAGATAGTGGCGCCCAATGAAATCGCTGCCGTCATTGAATTTGAAGTTAAAATTAACGAAGTCACTGGAAAAATGTCGATGTGTATTCCCTATGTAGTTTTAGAGCCAGTAATTGGTGACCTGTCCGCTCAAAAATGGTTTACGGTTGGAAAAAAGGAATCCACTACTGAAACGGTAGAAAGTCTTACTAAGGTCATGAAAGAAACCATTGTCCCGGTTGTGGCACAAGTGGGAAATGCGCAAATTAATATTCGGGATCTTCTAAACCTAAAAGTCGGTGATGTGGTTCGTTTAAATAGTAGTCCGCACGCCGAAATCGAGATACTGATTGAAGGGCTAGTTAAATTGAATGGCCGTCCAGGTGTTTCTTCAAAGAAAAAAGCAATTCAAATCACTCGAATTCATTATCGAGATGACGTTTCTTAAAGCGGAGAATGATCAATGGCTGATACTGAAAAATTACAAGCTTTGGGAGCTCTAGCCGCCCAGGATATGGGGCAGACTTTGAGTTCTCTTTTGGGAAGAGAGGTTCAGGTTCATTTTTCTCATGTCGAGGATATGTCTCCGGAAGTTATGACGCCAACATTATCCGGCTCTTATTTTGTTTCCGTTTTGGAAGCTTCGGGTGGCCTAAATGGGGCCGGGATACTTTTGACCAAGGAAAAAGATTCATCTATTATCGCCGATTTATTAATTGGTCAAGATGGAACAAGTGCGCCTGACAAAATGACTGAACTTCATCTTTCGGCATTTGGAGAGGTTATCCATCAATTGGCTGAAGCTTTATCGCAAGCCATTCAAAAGTCTAATTTTTCGAAGACTACGTTTCAAGTGAAAGATATGAACGCTCAAGAGGTTGCTATTTTAGAAACTTCTTTGGGTCAACTGGGTGGGATGTTGACGGTCTTTTCGTTTGGGCTTTATATTCAAGATCTATTTTCGGGCGATCTTTATTTTTGTCTTCCCGAAGCGGTGGCCAATCATTTGGCTATTGGTGGCAAGCCGGCGGCTTCGGCGCCGACCGGCTCATTTCAACAGGGCGCGCCTTCTAAGGCCGCCCCAACAAGGGTTGGAGGTTCTGCTATGCAACAACAAATAGAAAATGAATTTTCAGGATATGCTCGAACGGGAGGGAATATCGCTTTATTAATGGATGTACCCTTGAAGTTGACCGTTGAATTGGGAAGGACAACTAAACTAGTGAAGGAAATCCTAGCTTTGGCTCCCGGTTCAGTTGTCGAATTGGATAAACTAGCGGGTGAGGCTGTGGATATTTTGGTTAATGAAAAGCTCATTGCTAAAGGTGAAGTAGTCGTCATTGACGAGAATTTTGGCGTCCGTATTACTGAAATCATTAATCCCGAAGAACGGTTAAACGCGGTTCAAGCGTAATTGGATTGGGAGAACGGTTGAGTTGCAATGGTGCTAACTGCTTGCCATGTCTTTCGGTTTCACCGGAAGGCTTCTGTGTTTTTTTTTATTCTAACGGTCGGAACCTTTTTGGGGGTTTCTGGTTGGACTACCTTTTCTTGGGCTGAAGTAGACAATAACAGTCCTATTTTTAATCAAGAGTCAAATCAACCAACGTCTGGTATCTCCGGGCAAACTCTGGCACTGCCCGATGCGACTCCAAACCCGGCTCCCGGCTTCTTTTCCATTTTTTTCCGATTTCTGGCTGCGCTCATATTGACGATCGTTTTAATTTATTTAACGATTTGGGGGTTGAAATTTATTTGGGAAAAGCGGGGTTGGACAGCTGGAGTGGATGAAGGAAAGCCCATTAAGGTTTTATCGAGTGCTTACTTAGCCCCTCGGAAAACGGTTCAGTTAGTTGAGGTTGGAAATCGAGTATTGGTAGTCGGTGTTGGGCACGAAGAAGTGAACTGTTTAGATGTGATCACCGATCCCGAAGAAGTCAAAGCGTTAAAATCTGCGACTCGCCAAGGTTTTTCGGAAATGTTTCAGCGAGTGGTTCGAAAACAAGAAGTTTCTGCCGGTGAGTCGGATTCGCAAAAATTTTTCGAGGAAAGCCGTCAAGTAGTTAGTGGTTATTTGGCAAAGCTGAAGAAGATTTCTAAAAAAAATCAAAAGCCAGAAAATAAGGATATTGATGAAGTTTAAAGTCTTAATGTTTTCAATTGTTTTGTTTTTTTATGATTGGGGAGCCGCGCGCGCCGCTGATATACCTTTCCCAGCTATTAGACTTGGTATTGATCAGGCCAAAACTCCGCAAGATGTGGCTATGAGTTTACAAATACTCTTAGTATTAACTGTTTTATCATTGGCTCCTGCGATTTTAATCATGATGACTTCTTTTACGCGAATTGTAATTATTCTGTCTTTTTTAAGGCAAGGTTTGGGAACCCAGCAAGTTCCACCGAATCAGATTCTTGTGGGATTGGCCTTATTTCTTACCTTTTTTACCATGCAACCCACTTTTGAGAGTATTGATAAAGAGGCGCTTACGCCTTACTTGGCGGGTCAATTAAGTACTCCAGAAGCTTTTAAAAAAGCGGAAGATCCATTGCGCAAGTTTATGTTCAAGCAAACCCGGGAAAAAGACTTAGCTCTTTTTGTAGCTCTTTCTAAATCGAGTCGTCCTCGAACTCCGGATGATGTTTCCACTTGGGTTTTGATTCCTGCGTTTGTGATAAGTGAATTGAAAAAATCTTTTGAAATGGGATTTGTAATTTTTATTCCATTTTTAATTATTGATATGGTGACGGCCTCGGTTCTGATGTCGATGGGGATGATGATGTTGCCCCCAGTTTTGATTTCTTTGCCTTTTAAGATTTTATTATTTGTCATGGTAGATGGGTGGAATTTGATTGTTAGATCTATTGCCTTAAGTTTTTTAAATTAGGGGGCCTTCATGTCTGTTGATTTTATCGCGGACCTGGCGAACCGGGCCCTTTTGGTAACTCTTCTGGTTTCCGCTCCAATTTTGGGTTTGGGATTGATTGTGGGTGTGCTCGTTTCCATTTTTCAAGCGGTGACCCAGATTCAGGAAATGACACTTACATTTATTCCAAAGATAATCGCTATATTCGTCGCTATCCTTATTTTTGGAAAATGGATGATGTTGATTCTTTTAAATTTCACTTCAAACCTTTGGATTAATTTGCCCAATTATGTGAAGTGAGGCTGTTATGCCAGTCAATCCTTTTGATTTTAACTCTAGGGATGTGGTGGCTTTTATTCTGGTGTTGATGCGCGTTGCGGGTTTGTTTTTAACCTCACCTATTTTTTCAAGCTCTAATATTCCCGCCCAGGTGAAAGCGGCTTGGACGCTTTTGATGGCATTTCTTATTTTCCCTATCGTGGATTATAGCGTCTCTCCATTGCCCGAGGTTGGTATTCCTTTTGCTTTGGCAGTTGCCAGGGAATTAATGGTTGGTTTTGCTATTGGATTAGGCATTTCCATGCTTTTCGCTGGCATTCAAATGGCTGGAGCGATTATTGATGTTCAGATCGGATTTGGATTAGTAAATGTTGTGGATCCAGTTACCAGTACTCAGGTTTCCGTGATAGGTCAATATTATTATTTTGTGGCTATGATGGTCTTTTTGGCTGTTGATGGGGATCACCTCGTCATTCAAGGGCTTTCTCAGACTTTTGATCTTATTCCACTCGGCCAAGCTCATTTCTCGCCGGCTCTTGCCACAAAAATGAATGAGCTTTTTTCTCAAATGTTTTTCATCGCTTTTAAAGTCGGTGCGCCTGTAATCGGGGCATTGTTTATTACAAATATAGCTTTGGGCATTATTGCTCGCACTGTGCCCCAAATGAACGTGTTTATTGTTGGAATGCCGTTGAACGTTATTGTGGGACTTGCAGTTATTGCTATGTCGATGAGTTTTTTTGTTTTCGTTTTACAAGATATGTTTAAAGGCCTTTATCGTGACATGGCTATTTTAATTCAAACGATGCGATGATTTTCAGGAGAAATGATGGCTGATCCGGCTAAAACTGAAAAAGCGACACCCAAGCGTCGTCAAGAAGCTCGTGAACGTGGACAAGTAGTTCGTTCCACAGAAGTGAATTCTGTTTTAATCTTGCTTGCTGCAATTGTCACTTTTCGTTATGCCGGCCCATATATGATGGATACCCTTGGAAAGATGTGGGTTTTTACTTATCAAAATATGCTTTTAAGTTTTAGTATTGAAAACGTATATACCTATGGTTTGTTTTACATGGGCCAAGTATTTATGATCATTGTTCCCATTTTGGCGGTAGTGTTTTTTGTTTCACTTTTAATTAATTACGTTCAAGTTGGAGTGATGTTCAGTTTGAAGCCTCTAACACCTAAATTGAGTAATATTAGCCCGGCAACGGGATTTGGGCGAATATTTTCGAGGCGTTCTTTTGTTGAGATTCTAAAAACTTTTTTGAAAGTAGCTATTATTGGGTGGATTGCGTTTGGCGGAATCAGGGGGGCTTTGCCGCAATTGGTGCCAGCGATGGATATGGCGGGAGGAGAGGCGGTCAAATTCATTGGTTCGTTAACCATGACCATTTTTGATCGTATTATTTTCGCCCTCATTGGGTTGGCTATCTTAGATTACCTATATCAGCGTTGGGAGTATGAGGAAAGCTTAAAAATGACAAAACAAGAAATTCGGGATGAATTTCGCCAATCAGAAGGTGATCCACTCATTAAAGCCCGCATTCGGCAGATGCAACGGGAAATGGCTCGGCGCAGAATGTTCGAAGCGGTTCCAAGAGCTGATGTCGTAGTCACCAATCCCACTCATGTGGCGGTTGCTTTAGAGTATAAAGAAGGAATGGGCGCACCAATTGTTTTGGCAAAAGGCGAAAGGGTAGTTGCGGAGCGAATTAAAGAAATAGCCATGAAACATCGAATCCCACTGGTGGAAAATCCGCCGATAGCTAGGGCACTTTTAAAAGCTTGTCCAATAGGCGCTCCAATTCCGGGCGATCTATATGGGGCCGTTGCCGAAATATTAGCTTATGTTTATCGAATGAATAAAAAAATGGCTGCCAACGTCAATAATTAGGGATTTTGAAGCTTAAAAGTTTGTAAAAGTATGAAGAACAAAGTCCGAAAAATCAGTAAAATAAGTGTTCTGTACATAACCAATTAATAGAGGAAGTAATGCCAGAAACAGTAGTTGCGCCTATTCCCAAAAATAACAGCGATCTCTTTTTCGCTTTTGCAGTCGTGATGGCCATTATTATGGTCGTCATTCCATTGCCGCCAATTCTTCTGGATATTCTTATTTCCTTCAACATAACAATGGCGCTAGTAGTGGTTTTGATCACGATGTACACGTTAGAACCTCTCCATTTTTCAATTTTCCCAACTTTACTTCTTATTACCACATTGTTTCGCTTAGCCCTTAGCATTTCGGCGACTCGGCTTATTCTTTTGCATGGAACCGATGGGCCGCAGGCGGCAGGACAGGTCATTGAATCAATAGGAAGCGTCGTCGTAGGGGGGAGCTATTGGGTGGGTTTTGTTGTGTTTTTGATTCTTGTCATTATCCAATTTGTAGTTATTACCAGTGGTGCGCAACGTGTAGCTGAGGTCGCTGCTCGATTTACTTTGGATGCCATGCCGGGAAAACAGATGGCTATCGATGCTGACTTAAATTCGGGCCTTATTACAGATGACCAAGCCCGTCAACGCCGTAAAGATGTGGAGCGAGAAGCGGACTTTTATGGAGCAATGGATGGCGCCAGCAAGTTCGTGCGCGGTGATGCTATTGCGGCGATTATTATCATCATTATTAATGTGCTCGGCGGATTTGGTGTTGGTTTATGGAGTGGAAGCATGACAATTCAAGAAGTTCTGGAACGGTATACACTTCTTTCCATTGGGGACGGTCTGGCTACTCAAATTCCTGCGCTGTTTCTCTCGATGGCCACTGGTATTGTAGTTACTCGAGCGGCATCGGATAGTAACCTTGGGACTGATTTGGTAAAACAAATTACTGCTCAACCTAAGGCACTTTGGATAGCTGCGGGGGTTCTTTTTGCCTTTTGCCTCGTTCCGGGTATGCCTCATATCGCCTTTTTTATCATTTCCAGTTTGACAGCGTGGTTGGCATATTCTATAGAAACGAGTGTTCGAAGAAAAACCCTTGACGATGAGAAGGAAAAGGAACAAATTGGCCAAGAAAAGAAAAAAGAACCGGAAAATGTTTCTTCACTATTGCAAATTGATCATCTTGAAATCGAGATTGGATATAGTTTAATTCCACTGGTCGACGAGGCTCAAGGCGGTGATTTGTTAGAAAGAATTACCGGAATTCGCCGTCAAATGGCTACGGATTTGGGGTTGGTGGTTCCACCTATTCGTATCCGAGACAATATGCAATTACCACCTTCTGAGTATGTTATCAAACTAAAGGGGGTCGAAGTCTCCCGGTGGAAAATTATGCCAGGGCATCTTTTGGCCATGTCGACGGGTCCTAATATGCTTAAAATCAAAGGTATCGAGACGAAGGAACCCACATTTAATCTCGTTTCTTATTGGATCACTGACGAGGAAAAAGCCGAAGCGGAACAAGCGGGATATTCGGTGGTGGACGCTTCCACTGTTATTGCGACTCATCTGACTGAGATCATTCGGAACCAAGCGCATGAGTTTTTAACGAGGCAAAGTGTTGCAAAATTAATCGAAGGTGTTAAAAAAGATACCCCGGCGGTTGTGGATGAAATGATTCCTTCTCAATTGTCGTTAGGAGATTTGCAAAAAATTCTTCAAAATCTTTTGAAAGAACATATTCCCATTCGGGATCTAGAAAGTATTTTGGAAGCGGTGGCAGATCATGTGCGCGAAACTAAAGATACTCAATTGTTAACCGAATACGCTCGAAAAGGGTTGGCCCGCTCGATAACAAAACTTCATCTTTCGGATGATGGAAAAATTTACTGTTTAACATTAGATTCAAAGTTTGAAAAAACATTGATGGATTCTGTTCAATTGGCCGAAAGCGGCAATGCTGCTGCATTAGATCCGCGTTTAGTTCAACGTATGTTCAGAAGCCTTTCCAATGGGATTGAAAAAATGGTAAGCGGCGGCCATCAACCGCTTGTGTTGTGTTCTCCGGGAGCGCGTCCTTATTTCAAAAAGTTGGTGGAAAGGTTTATTCCGAATTTAACCGTTCTTTCATTCAGCGAGCTTTTACCGCGGACAGAAATACAATCGTTAGGAGTGGTCGAAGCCAATGAGAATTAAACGCTACGAAGCCCCTACGATTCAAGAAGCCCTTCAAAAGGTGAAAAAAGATTTAGGCCCGGAAGCCGTCATCTTATACACGAAAACTTTTCGAAAGGGTGGTGTTTTGGGATTGTTTGGTAAACCCATGGCTGAAATCACCGCCGGTATTGATCTGAATTTAATGGATGATGTGGCGCGTCGAAAAACTGCTTCGACACCAGCGGGAATTATTGAGAAGTCCGAAACGATTGCAATTAAACAAAATGCAACGGTGACACCCTCCTCGATTGGAATTTTAGATCCGGCCCGTACTAAAGTGCGCGCGCTTCAAAGAGAATTAAATGAGATGAAAACGTCTAGTTTGGCGGGAGCTTTAAGAGAAATAAATCCTATGGAGAATCTGTCTCTTTTATCGGAAGCCTATTCCAAAATTAGAAAAAAAATGGCCAAGCAAGAAGTGGAAGACTTTCTGATTCAAAAAATGATCAAAGGAATGATTGGTGAAAAAGTAGATCCTGAAAAGACAATTGAGGTCCAAGAATGGATTCATCGTTTCACGGCAGGGGTAATGAAGATTGCTCCCGCTTCGTCTATGGGTGGATTCCCGAAAGTAATTGCCTTTGTTGGCCCTACAGGTGTTGGAAAAACAACTACCTTAGCCAAGTTGGCCGCTCGATTTAGTTTGATGGAGAGAAAAAAAGTAACCATGGTAACGGCGGACACCTATCGAATTGCGGCCACCGAACAATTGAAAACATATGGTCGAATTATGGGAATTCCGGTTGAGGTTTGCAATTCATCTGACGAAATTTCAGATATTTTGGTTCGACATAAGAATATGGATATGATTTTTCTTGATACGGCAGGCCGGAGCCCTTCAAACGAAGAACAATTAGAAGAACTTAAGAAGTTTATTACTAAGAGTCAAGCTGATGAAATCCACTTAGTTCTTTCGGCGACAACTAAGTATTTGGATATGATCCGTATTATTGAACGGTTTGGAATGGCGGTTCCAATTAACCGAATGATTTTCACGAAATTGGACGAGACGCGATTTTATGGTTCCTTTTTGAATTTAATGAATAATTTTCAGATTCCATTGTCCTATTGTTCAATTGGACAAAATGTTCCGGATGATTTGGAAATCCCGAACGCAAATGCGTTGGCCGATCGTATTACACAAGCATTGATTAGTTGATTTAATAGGGGGTACCGTGCAAGACCAAGCCGAAAAACTTCGTCAACTTATGGGAACCATCCCACCTCCTTCTGAGTTAACGCTTCCAAGTTTGAGCTCCGCCCATGCTCGCGTTATTGCAGTGACCAGTGGTAAAGGGGGGGTTGGGAAGACAAATGTGTCAGTGAATTTAGCTCTTCTATTGGCACAAAAAGGAAAAAAGGTTCTTCTCGTGGATGCTGACATGGGATTAGCAAATGTAGACATTTTGTTCGGCATTATTCCGCAACATACTCTTCTCAATGTTTTGAATGGGCAAAAAACTCTTCCGGAAATCATTATTGAAGGACCATTAGGTGTTCGCCTGGTGGCTTCTGGTTCCGGCGGTGTTCAAGAGTTGGCGGACATGAATGAAACGCAAAGAAATAAGTTTCTTCAAGCTCTTTCAGATATGCAGCATGATTCGGATATTATTCTCATTGATACTGGGGCTGGTCTTCATCGAAATGTGCTCGCTTTTGTTTTGGCGGCGGATGAAATTTTAATTGTAACTACTCCGGAACCGACAGCCCTGATGGATGCTTATGGTATGATCAAGATTACACAACGGGAAAAAAAGAACCCCATTATCCGTATTTTAATTAACATGGCAAGCAATCAAGCGGAAGCGGATGAAGCGGGGAAAAAGCTGGTTGTTTTGTCTAAACGATTTTTGAATTTGGATGTGAATTACCTTGGATTTGTTCCACGAGATCCGGGCATGATCAGAGCGGTAAAAGAACAAAAGCCAATTGTGTTAACCAACCCATTAAATCCTTCCGCCGTTTCTTTATTGAAACTGACGGATGCGCTTTTGCTGCAGGGAGTAAAACAGGAAGATGGAAATTTGATCCATTTTTTAAAGAAGGTTACTCAAATTTTTGGCGGAAGAGCCCATGGCCGAGAATAAAAAAAATCAAAAACGGCGTTTTGTTCGCTTAGGCGTTGTTTTACCCGTGAAATATAGGAAATATACAGGCAATCCCATCTTTATAAGCCATTTTAACGTTGGTCGGACCATAGATATTTCAAGCGGTGGTATCAAATTAAGTGTGAGTAAACCCCTTACGGTTGGAATGAAACTTGATATTGAGATTGAACTAGATGATCAAACATCGCCTTATATTGTCGGAAAGGTGTTGGGTGGAGAAGATAAAGTAGTTGATGGAGTGGCTCGACGGATTGAAAAAATCAATTTTTTGGAAGTGGATCCCGACTCACAAGATATGATAATGAAGTTTATTTTTGAAAATCAGCGAAAACAGGTTCGCCAAGAGAAAAAGTCGACAGGGAGTAAGTAATGGCAAATAAAGACAAAAAATACTATGAAATCACCAAAGAGAGGCCATCGGGTTTTTTGGGTCTTCTTTTGGTAGGAGCTTCTGCAGGGGCTGTTTTTTTGTTTCTTATTACCATATTGATTTGTGCTTATGACGGTGTCGGGTTGGATAACCTCATCTTTTATTTTCTGTTGGCGGGATTTGCGGGTTTTTTTATGGGTGGTTTTTTAACGTGGTTAATTATCCAGTATTTTTCCGAGCTGATTAGCTCGAAACCTTTGGAGACGACTACAAATCACAATTCGTCCAATGAAGTGGAGCAACCGCCAATAAATAATGCATCCCCTGTTGCGGATAATGACGAAACAAAGGGGAAATCAGTGGATTATATTTTCCCGGAATTTTCTCCTGAGAATCAGTAAAAGTATTTTATGGCTCCTAACGAAAACCTCGATGCGATTTGGGCGAGATTTTTAAAGAAAAAAAAAGACTCTTCGGATCGAGATTTTTTGGCCCATAATTATTTTTTTTTAGTGGAGGCCGAAAGCAGGAGATTGTTGGCTCGACTTCCTTTACGAGCTTATTGGGAAAAAAAAGAAGATGTGGCCTCTGCCGGGGCGATTGGCCTCTTGCAGGCTTTGGATCATTTTATCCCTCCGAAAGGAAAAGACGGTTCGCCGGGGCGGGCGTTTGAGGCTTATGCTCGGTATCGTATTCGTGGTCAAATGGTTGATGAGTTACGACAGATGGATTTTGCCAGGCGTAATTTAAGAAAACAGGAAAGACTAATTCAAGAGGCCGAAAAAAAGCTTCAGGAAAAATTGGGCCGTTTTCCTCGTGAAGAAGAGGTGGCGAAAATTTTAAGCATCCCATTGGATGAGTTTTACGAATGGGTTGCGGAAATCAACATGCTGAATTTACTTTCTTTAGACGCGGAAATGTCCGGCGAACGGGGCGAAAATGGATCTTGGTCCGACATTTTACCGGACACAAAGGCCGAGAATGCCCTTGATAAAGTGGAGAAACAAGAGAGAATTGAGATTGTGGCAAGAGTATTAAAGTGTTTGGAAGATGCAGAACAAAAAGTTCTTCATTTATATTATGTTGAGAACTTAACATTTAAAGAAGTTGGTAAAGTTTTGGGAGTGAGCGAGTCTCGAGTTTGTCAGATTCACCACATGGCTGTCTTTCGCTTACAGAAGCTGGTTGATGAAAGGAGGAGACATGACGGGATCCAACATGGACGGTTACATCACAATCACGAACGAAAATGACGGGGTGTATTTAACCGTGTTTCCTCCTCAGGGAAAAGGTTCGAAGCCTACTCTAGATGATGTGAAACGAGAATTGGCAAAATACCGAGTACAAGTTGATAACGCAAATGCGTTAACCCATGCGGTTCAAACTGCTTCTGGTAAACCCCAAAAAATCGTTTCTTCTAAAACAAGTGCGGTTCAAGAACAAGTTTTTGTTGAGATTGCCGACAATGCGATGTTGGCAAAAGTGACTGTTGTCCCTCCTCAAAACGAGAATGAGAGCTTTTCCTCTGTGGATGACGTTCGAGCGGTTTTGAAAAAAAGAAACGTTGTTTACGGAATTGATGAAACCAAAATGGCTGAAATTTCTGCCAAGCTATCTCAAATGGAGTCCAATAAAAATTTAAGTGAACCCATTGAAATGGACATCGCATTTGGAAGTCCTGTTAAAGAAGGCGAAGACGCTAGGATTGAATATCTTTATAAAAAAGAAAATACACCTGAGGAAGTAGCCGCTCCAGTTCCTGAAGAAGCCGAAGACGGCAGAATCGATTATCGAGCGGTTCATCATATTGATAACATCGCCAAAGGAACTTTATTGGCCAGAAAGATACCGGCCACCAAAGGCACTGCTGGAATGACTGTAACGGGACAGGCCACAGAAGCTCGTGATGGCAAAGATATTGAGGTGGTGGCGGGAAAAGGAGTGGTGGTTTCTCCAACCAATAAAGATGAGTGGGTTGCCGATACAGATGGCCAAGTGATTGTTAAAGACAACAAAATATCAGTTATGGCTCTTTACGAGATTCCGGGTGACGTTAACTTATCAACCGGAAATATCGATTTTGTGGGAACGGTTATCGTTAGAGGTGACGTGAAAGATGGTTTTAAAGTTTTCGCCGGAGAGGACATCGTCGTTAATGGAGTGGTTGAGGCGGCTGAACTTAAAGCCGGCGGAAAGCTAACCATCGCAGGAGGATTAAGCGGAAATGACCGGGCCAAGGTATCATGCCAAAGAGACGCCAATATCAAATATATTCGTAATGCACATGTAGATGTGGGTGGGAATCTTACAACAGCCCAAGCGATTATGCATAGTAAAGTGACAGTTGGCGGGAAAGTCACTGTTGCGGGTAAAAAGGGAGTAATTGTTGGTGGTCAAGTGATAGCGGGACAAGAAGTAAATGCGGCTTCCATTGGATCGAATTTCGCAACCCTAACAGAGATTATTGTTGGTGAGGCTGTCGGTTTGAGGGACGAATTGCAAAAGGTTGAAGCCGAATTGAAGACAGCTGTTGAAAACCTAGAGAAAACAAAAAAAGGAATACTTTTTCTTAAAGATCAACAGATGAAAATGGGCGGCAATCTTCCTCCTGATAAAAAAAGAACTTTTGACTAAATTGACCCGAGCGCAATTTAAACTTATGGCCGATACCAAAACTTTTGCGGAACGGCGTCAAGAATTAGAAAAAAAGGAACAAGAAGGTTCGGACGAAAGACGTCGCCATGCTAAAGTGATGTGTCTGGGTGTTATTCATACTGGTGTTAAAATCACCATTAACAGGGCATCGCGTCAAGTGACAGAGGAACTAAAGTATTGTACTTTGACCGAGTCGGATGGCGAAATTAGGGTCGGCCCTTTTAAGGGTTGAATGGTGTGAACTTGTTAAAAAATGACGGCTATAATTTCAAGGCGCATTGAACTAAGGAATTTTTCCATGTTTTTTTCAATTCTACAAATATTATTCGATGCAGTTCTTCTTTTCTCAGTTCTTTTTTTATTTCATTTTACTGCTCATCAAATTCAAAGAAAGAAAGAAGAAAATGACATTTTGAAAAATCTCCAAGTGCAGGAAATAAAGGATCAACTTCAAGAACTCTTGATGACGTTAAAGCAATTGGGGAAAGAAGTGTCAGACGACATACAAGAACAGGTGAGGGAAGCTGAGATTCGGACAGAACAGTTTAAGAAAATCATTGCAAAACTTCAACGAGATATAAAGAAAACGATCCTCTTATCTGAGGAGGTCAATGAGGAGAAGATTCGATTGGAGGAAAAAATCAATATCATTCAAACAGCTAAGAAAAAACTAGCTAAAGCTTCTTCGCAGCAGATTGCTTCATCTTCGGCTTCGCCGACAGATGAGAAAAAAAATGGGGTTTCTCCCTCGATGGTGGGAGAAATATATCGAATGGCTGATGCTGATATGGATTTGAATGAGATTGCCAAAAAGACGCAGTTGACTCAAGGTGAAATTCAATTGATTTTGAATTTACGAGGAAACCGCTTCACGACGCCGAACTGATGGAGCGAGTCGTTGCGATTGGGTTAGAATCTTCTTCGGGAACGGAGAGGAAATTTCCTAATCCTGTTAATAGGAATAATGGACGGGTTGTAAGTGGAATTATTGAGAAGATTTTAAGCCCGGGACGTTTTACTGTCAGTTTATCTAGTGGACAAAAAATTCAGGTACGAGGGTCGGACTCTCTAGCAGTGGGTCATCGAGTGCAAGTTTCTTGGAGTGTGATTAAGGGGGCGGAATCGGTATCGGCCATTCCTCCGGTTCTAAATAATTTAGAAGCCGAGGGATATTTATGGTCGGCTTTCATACCATTAGGATTTGGGGGCGAGGGTTCTTTCGCCCGACTTGAAGTTTTTGTTGAGAAACGAAGAAAAATGATTTTAGAAAAATTTCAGCCCGGTATTTATTTTATTTTTACAGCCATTACACGTGAGCAAGGTGAGTTGCAATGGAGTGTTTATTTGAAGGAACGGCAAGTCACATTGCAGATTCATTCTGATTCCGGTGGTTCAGGTCGAAAAAGAATTGAAGAATTGGCCCGAATTGTTGAAAAACGGTTAAAAAGTTTAGGTTTTGTATTGACGGTTCCAACTGTTTTTTTATCGAAACGATTTAAGGCTCCCTCTGGGTTTCGATTAAACGTGAGGGGTTGATTGTGGGTTTTCTGGATAGAGCCCGGAACAAAAAAAGCCAACGAAAGGCAGCTGTTGCCATCCGTTATGATAGAGCGTCAATGCCCGCCCCGCAGGTGGTGGCTAAAGGTCGGGGAGTAATTGCGGATAAATTGATTGCTTTGGCCCGGCAGAATGGAGTTCCGGTAGTGGAAGACCGGCTTTTGGTTGAAACTTTGGATCAATTGAGTTTGAATCAGGAAATACCATCGGAATTATATAAAGTGGTGGCTGAGATTTTGGTGGCCATTTACAAGGCCGAAGCGGGAATGAAAAAATAAGAAGTTCTGACATAATGCTGGATGAATGACTTTTGGAAATTGAAAAATGCTCAATGGAATTATTGGGCGAGAAGGGTGACTGGATCAGTGAGACAAGCACTAATGGCTCGCGAAAAATTTCTGCAAAAAAGATTGCGTGAGGCGAGTTTTCTTTTGGGGTTCATCCTGATTTTATTGCCACTGGATAAAGTTTTCGCCCAGACGTTTACCTCTCCGATTTTTGACCGGCCCGATACTTATGGCATTGGTCCGCGCGCTATTGGTATGGGATCCGCTTTTACGGCTTTAGCGGATGATGCTTCGGCGGTTTATTGGAACCCGGCGGGTCTTTCACAGCTTTCTTCTTATGAATTAGAACTCTCGAGTGCTCCGATTTATTTCTACCAATCGAACCAACCTTACCCTGATCCGGCCAACTCTAACGCCCAAATTAACCCGGGTTTTGGGTTTCCGTATTATGCTTCCATCCAATTTATTATGCCCATCGCTAAAGAAAACACGTTGGCCATTTCTTTTTTCAGGCCTTTTCATTATCAAACGAATTTCTTTTTGGGAGACCAATCGCTGAGTTCTGTTCAACAGTTCGAAAATAGCTATCTTATCAATCCCAGTTTTCAGGAAAATGAAATCGTATTATCTTATGCGGCCAGGTTCGCGACACTTCAAAATTTTGCCATCGGCGTGAATATCAAACGAATTGGAAGTGACCCTTATTACATTCAATATTTTGGAAATCCTGCCGGAGGGAGTGATACGGCGATTAGCCCTTCAACGGCACTTCGGAATCCTATCGAAGTTTTAGGCTATGGTGTTGATCTGGGTATTTTGTACCGAATTCCGATTACGAAATATTCTGAAGAGTTTCGAGTGGGATTGGATTTGCGAAATTTAGTTTCTCATGTACAATGGCAAAATAATCTTTTTGTTGACGGACCTTCTACTCCTCCTGGTGCGGCCGTCAGTTTTACCCAAGGACCTGGGTCTGATGTGCCGGTCCCTCCAGAGATTACCTTAGGATTTGCTTTAACCAATCATTATTTATTCAAAGTTCGAAATGTTATTACGCTTGATTATGATCAGGTATCGGATCAGCGTTTTTTAAACGCTATTGATAGTGCTTTTTTAAGATTTGGAACGGAGTTTTGGTTTTTTGATGATGTTTTGGGAATTCGAGGTGGATACTCGACACCGACCAGTACTCCTGGAACAGTTAGTTTGGGATTGAGTTTTAGGACGCTGGGCGGTGATTTCCAAACCGATATGGCATTTCTTTTTCCGGTTAGTCCTACGGCGTCTATTAGTTCGGGATCGGCCATTGCGAATTACAATACAGGCGGTATTAACTTTGAGCCGTTTTATATGGGATTATCTTATCGTTTTGGCGGCGGACAAGAGATTCCGCCTCCAAAAGTAAGTGCTTTCGTTAGACCAGCTTTTTTTACTCCGTCTCAGGGAGAAAAGGCTGATTTCTTCCTCGATACATCGGAAGATGTTACTGTTAAACGTTGGAGTGTTTTAATTTATGATTCTTCGAATCATTATGTGCGTGGCCTGAGAGGAGTCGGTGCTCCTCCGACTCAACTTATTTGGGGGGGAGAAGATGATAATTATCAGCCTCTTCCGGCCGGTGTTTATACTTGGGCTTTCCAAGTTGAGGATCAACTTGGTCACATTGGTTCTACGCCTATTCAAACTGTAGAAATTTCTATCCCTGCGCCCGCCATTATTAAAGATCCGGCCAAGCTATTGGCAATCCGTCAGCAACAAGCAGCACTTTTGGCACAAGAGCGTCAAATGCTGACGACTTTGGCACAAAAAAATCTGCAACAGTTATTGGGCGAACCGACTCCGACAACTACCAATACGGCAGTGGCTAATCCGACAATGGAGCCTCAGGGAAATACACTGACTCCAGACGCAGGAACGGTCCCGGTCATTGGTTTTACCAATCTAACTCCGGATGACGTTTTGAATGCCCATTTTGATAAAGATACTAATGGAAATACGATTACGATAGTAAGCTATCGGTCTAAACTTGATTATGTTCCTTATATTTATAACGAAGCGTCGGATGTCATAAAGGCAACTGTTAATTCAGTAGGAACAGGTTTAAAAGCGATTAATACTCATGTATATTATGGAAAGAACGAGCTCTCCATAAATACACCTAGTGAGGCTGCGGCGAATTATGCGGCTGGAAAAATAAACCAAATGCAGTTGATGCAACTGTCGGAAATCGATATTAACGGCCAAAAGGTGGGTCCGAATGGTTATTAAAACATCCCAGGCAAATCATGGTTTGCGTGGGAATATTCTCGTTTCCGCCAATGAGTTCAGAAATTTATTTTTTAAGTGTTCATTTAAGAAGAATTTATTTTCTGTCAAGTATTTAAGTTTTGCTTTTTGTCTTTTGGTTTTTATTCATAATAATGTTTCGGCCCAAACTAATTCTTCTGCTGGTGTTTTTTCCAAGGGTGGTGTTTCAGGAATAGGCGCCAGACCATTGGGGATGGGCGGTGCTTTTTCCACGGTTGCGGATTCGGGAGACGCGATCTTTTACAACCCGGCGGGTTTAGTACAAGTGTTGCGGCCTGAGATTTCAGGGATGGGTGCGATTCTTTTAAATGGCAAAGAAGACTTGTACGACCTTGCTTATGTCCAGCCTTTTAGTGATCAGTTAGCTTGGGCTTTTGCGGTTCAAGAATTGAATTACAATAATCCTACCAACGAAGAGTCTGATCGTATTTTTTATGGTTCCTTTGCGGCCCCTTTGGCGGTTGACAAATCTTTTTCGTTTGGCATGAACGTAAAACTTTTTACTGTTAGTTCTTCAAATCTCCCAACCTATTCGGCTCAAGGAATCGGGCTGGATATGGGTTTTCTATATCACCTTCCCATCTTAGACCCACGATATGGAAAAAGAATTAATATCGGTTTATCGGCAGAGGATTTGGATACAACTATTAATTGGCAGGGTGGAGCGGTTGATACAGTTCCATTGAGAGTTCGGGGTGGTTTTAGCTATGAATTTAACGATGATTTGCTGGCAGCTTTTGAATTCTCGGATTTTGATGATACCAATCTTGCGACTCACAACACATTGCTTTTAGCTGGTATTGAAAGCTGGTTCTTTGAGGATCAATTGGGTCTGCGAACAGGTTATACAGGATTTCAAACTTTGGACGGCCAGTTTACCGCAGGTATTAGTTACCGGTCTCATACTTGGGGAATTGATTATGCTTACATTGGACATTCCCAATTTTTGGGAGCTTCCCACCGCATTTCGGCTAATTGGCGCTTTGGGGATACTTTTTTTGCAAAGGCCCAAAGCTTTATTCCGGAGGGAGTCACTTCTTATGTCCAAGGGGATATCATTACATTAAAATGGTTGGGATCGCCAACCGTTTCAGTGGATGGCTATAATGTTTATTTCAGTAAAACCAGCGGCGGTGGTTATGTTAAAATAAATAAAAGTCCGCTCAAAACTACTTATTATGCCCTTCGGGGGTTGGAAAAAAATACGCAATATTATTTTGTCGTTACAACTGTGACAGACACTAAACCACCGGTAGAAAGTCAATATTCCAGGGAAGTTTTAGCGATTACGACAGCTGCTCCTGGAGCGCCTGTCGTTGTTCAAAGTCAGGTTGAAAACGAAGGTGTTGTTGACATTGCTAAACAGGCCCAAATGGGCAGTTTCCCAGACCCTGTAAAAAGTGGTTTAAGGGGCTATAATATTTACATATCAGAAGTGTCTGGTGGTCGTTTTGATCGGGTTAATGGTCAGCCTATCTCCAATGTTCCGACTTATTTGGTTCGGAAATTAAAAGTTGGGCAGCGGTATTTCTTTAAGTTTACTTCGGTTGGTTCGGATGGCTCGGAAAGTGTGCCGACTCAAGAACTAAGCTTCATTGCTTTGCCGTACAATACGGTAATTCAAACCAATACCACCAATATTTCGGGGGCCAACACTACCCCTAATACAAAACCTTAAAAGAGGAAATTATGCCAAGCGGCCTTTACATCGCGGCGTCCGGAATGAACGCAACCATGACCCAGCAAGACGTCATTGCCAATAATTTGGCTAACGCAAGTACCGTGGGTTTTAAAGGCAATCGGGCGATTGACGCCGCTTTTCCTACCTATTTGATCGCTCGAATCAACGATCAACGTTTAAAGACGCCGGATGGTACTATGGAGTTAAGGCCTAATATCGGAATTATGGGAGGTGGCGTTTTGCCGATAGAAACGCCTATTGATTACAGCCAAGGCTCTCGAGTACAAACCCAAAGTCCTTTGGATTTTTCGTTGACTGGGCCAGGTTTTTTCACCGTATTGAACCCCGATGGACAGGTTCTTTATACCAGAGATGGAAGTTTTAATTTGAACTCGGACGGAAAGTTGGTCACGAAAGACGGTCTCCCGGTATTGGGGCATAATGGACAGATATTTATAGATGGCAATAAAATGGTAGTTGACCAACAAGGAAACATAACGGTTGACGGAAAACCTGTGGATCAACTTTCAATAGTTCAAGTTAACGATGAAAATCAGCTGATGAAAGCGGGGCGTTCTTTGTTTTCGGGCCCGGCTGGACTGCAGGTGAACAAATGGCCGGATAATGTGAATGTCCAGCAGGGGTTTTTGGAACAGTCTAATGTGAATGCGGTTGAAGAGATGGTTCATATGATCGACGCAACCCGATCGTATGAAATGAACGCGCGAATTGTTTCAACCTATGATGATGTCATGCAACAAGCGGCTTCGGAAATAGGGACGTTAAGAGTTTAGTTGTGTTGTTATTATAAGGCTTTTTTGATGATGAAAAGGTTTGTTTAGACGGCCGGACTGCAATGCGGAGGCCGTTCTTACCACTGAACGATAGAAGTGGTAAAAACATTTGTGAGCTATGGAATTTATTTTTTCATCAGCCTGCAAAATTTTAGGAGGCATTTATGCAGTCACTCTACACGGCGGCGACCGGTATGGAAGCCCAGCAGTCGAGTATTGATACTATTGCGAATAATCTGGCCAACTCTAGTACCACTGGATTTAAAGCTCAAAGGGTTGATTTTCAAGATCTTCTGTACCTCAATCTGAAACCGGCCGGTACGCCAACTTCGGGTGTCACTAAAACGCCCAATGGAATTCAAATAGGTGAAGGCGTGAAGCTGGTCGCAACTGACCGCATCTTCACTCAGGGACCTGTCCAAAATACCAATAATCCTCTTGATCTGATGATTACCGGAAACAATGGTTTTTTCAAAGTTACCTTGCCGAATGGCGACACGGCCTATACCCGAGATGGAACCTTCCAACAAGATGGGGATGGAAATATTGTTACCAATAATGGTTACTTCTTGGACCCGCAAGTTCAAATTCCTCAAGATACAACCGCCATTACGATCAATACCGCTGGTCAAATTTTAGTTACGCAAGCCGGCTCAACCAATCAAACCCAGATCGGTCAATTGGAAATTAGCAATTTTGTAAATCCAAACGGATTACAATCCATCGGCAGCAATCTTTATGTTTCGACACCGGCGTCGGGTGAGGCTATTGACGGTACTCCCGGAAGTCAAGGGTTTGGAAACGTAACACAAGGATCATTGGAAGCTTCTAATGTGGATGTGGTAACGGAAATGGTCAATCTGATTACCGCTCAAAGGGCTTACGAGGATAACGCGAAGGTTGTTTCCACTTGCGACGATAACCTTTCAGTTGTGGCGCAATTGAAACAGCTCCCGTAA
>Ga0206828_1040_pt1 | contig 25467 bp, 20 predicted proteins | sample Alteio_BWOrgCont_78_FD_152858 | JGI IMG/M metagenome (GOLD analysis project Ga0206828, IMG submission 152858) | Enriched cells from forest soil in Barre Woods Harvard Forest LTER site, Petersham, Massachusetts, United States -... | ecosystem: Environmental > Terrestrial > Soil > Temperate forest >... | reverse complement strand
GGGAGAGACTTCGGCCGCCGCGGCAAAGAACCGAGGTGCCGATCCGCCCTCCCTCGCCCGGCAACTGCGCGGCGATCCCGATGCCATCGTACTCAAGGCTCTGGAGAAGAATCGAAAGAGGCGCTATGCCAGTGCATCTGCTCTGTCCGAGGATATCGGACGATACTTGCGCAATGAGCCGGTCGCGGCGCAACCGCCCAGCGCCGCGTATCGTGCTCGCAAATATGTTCGCCGTCACCGTCTGGGGGTTGTCATGGCCGCGGCCGGTCTGCTGCTCCTGGTCGGGTTCGCCGTTGCGCAGGCGTTCGAGTTGCGGCGCATCTCACGTGAGCGCGACCGTGCCGATCGCATGCGCGAACGCGCAGACCGCATCTCGCAGTTCATGACGAAGATGTTCAAAGTTTCCAACCCCAGCGAGGCGCGCGGCAATACGGTCACTGCCCGCGAAATCCTCGACCAGGCCTCGCAGCTCATCGGCAGCGGGCTCAACAACGATCCCGAACTGCGGGCGCGCCTCATGGGGACCATGGCGCAAACCTATGCCGGCCTCGGCTTGTACGGGCGTGCGCAGGCTCTTTCGCAACAAGCGTTGGATATCGAGCAGCCGCTGCTCGGAGCACAAAACCGGCTGACCCTGGAGACGGAGAGCGAGCTGGCTCAGGACATCCGCGCCCAGGGTAATCTGGCCGAAGCCGAACAAAGGCTGCGGGCGACCCTGACTGCGCAGCAGAAGGCGCTCGGGCCCGACGACCCGGACGCCATCGCTACCATGGATCGCCTTGCGTATACCTTAAGCAACGAGGCGCATCACGCCGAGGCTGAAGCCCTGCTCCGGCAAACGCTGGCGGCTGAGCGTCGCGTGCTCGGGCCGGACGATTCCCAGACACTGGGTACCCTGAATGAATTGGCGCAAACCCTCACCGTGCAGGGCCGTTACGCAGACGCGGACCAGATCTACACCGAGTTGATTTCGGCGCAGAGACAGTCTCTCGGAGCTGATCACCCTGCCACGCTTCTCTCCATGGAGCACGCAGCGGAGAATTTCTCTGAGGAAGGACGTTACAGCGAATCGGAGAAACTTGAGAATGAGGTAATCGCCGCACAGAGCCGCGTGCTTGGCCCGGATCATCCGCAAACCCTCAGGACCGAGACGTTCCTGGCGATCACGCTGATAAAGGAAGGCCACTTCGCCGAGGCCGACAAGCTACAGACTCAGGTGATCGCAGCCAAGCGCCGGGTCCTCGGCCCCTCACACGCCTCGACCTTGCAGAGCATGGAGTTTGAGGCGCTCGCCCTCAGCGGTGAACGGCGCTATGCCGAATCGGCTAAGGTTTTCGACGAGGTGATTGACACTGCCCGCAAGACGAATCAGCCCGCCACGGTGGATGAAGCCTGGTACAACCGCGCCACAGCGGAAGCAGCCAGAGGGAGGCGTGACCAGGCCTTTGCCGATCTGGACCGGGCCGTGAAGAACGGTTTGGTTTCGCCGGGATATGTCGAAGCCGACACGGAACTGCGGCCGCTGCGCGGCGACCCTCGGTTCGCGGCCGCAGTCGCGGAAGCGCGTGCGGCCACCCGTGCCAAGACAAATTAGCGCCGATCGGCGCCGCAAGCTCCCCCGATAGCTTCCAGGGCGGTTGGCAGCCGGCGATTCCCCAACCCGGAAAAGCCCGTCCCCCAACGCCCGCGCCCTCGCGGATGCAGGCACGACAGGAAGCCCCGCAAGCGCGATAAAGGCCATAGGTCACTCCAAAAAGTGTCACAATCAGGCATCCGTTTCTCGTCGCTGTCGGAGACATTCAATGTTGGGAGATGTCCCATGTCTCAACGTCAGGCTCTGTTCCTGTTCTGCATTCTCGGTGTAACTGCCTCCGTTTCTACAGGCTTCGTCAGCGCAGGCAGCGACGGCGCCGCGACGTGTGCAACCGGCAAAGAAAGCTGCTACGAGGCGGGTTATGCGGGACTAACGCCGTTAGAGCGCCAGGGCCGCGACACTTGGTATCGCTGGACCGGCGGCGATACCGACGCCCACGGAAATGTTGTAGGGGATCAGGAGCTATGGCGGCTTCTCGCTGTGCGATCGCACGGCGCAGTCGATCTCCTTCAGGCTGTCGACTCGCGCTATCGCGGCGAGCGATTCAAACGATTCGGAGTGATCAACGATCCGGACTGTTCGCAGGCAAGCGCGCCTGACCAATACGGCCTCTGGCTTGATTCGTGCTCACAGAAAAATGAGCCCGGTCCAGTGGGCGAGCCTGTTGGCATCATCGGTCTGCGCCGTTTCATGAACCCAAAATTCGATCCGAAATCGTGGAACCTGGCGAAGTATCTGGCTGATCCCGCGCAGGTCGAGCCACCTTACCTCATCGGTGTCGCTTGCGGCTTCTGCCATGTGGGCTTCAATCCGCTGCATCCCCCGGCCGATCCGGAACACCCAACGTGGCAGAATCTCCATCCCGGAATCGGCAACCAGTACTTTCGCGAGCAGGTCTTCAATACTGCCAAGTATCCGGCCTCGCGTGAACTCAAGCCCACCGACTTCCGTTGGCAGGTGGCGCACGCTGAGCCGCCGGGCACATCGGACACTTCGCAGGTGGCCACCGATCACATCAGCAATGCGGGCGCAATCAACACGATTGCGGAATTGAACTTTCGCCCCATGCACCAGGAAGTCATGGCGGATGGAAGCGTGCGCGAGGTATTCAACGTCCTCAAGGATGGCGCGGACTCGGTCGGCTCTTCGTGCCTCGACGATCCCACCACAAAGCCCGGTGTCAACGACACCGCCTGCGCTGCTCTCCGCGGATACGTGAACATCGGCGTGTGCGCCGACGCATGGACCTCGCTGCACGACCCCGTCTACGGCCTCAAGAAAGCGCAAACTCCCTTCGACATCAAGCAAGCTCGCCAGGCGAGCCCGCCGTGCGAAGAAAGTTTTTCGGCAACCGTCGCCCGGCTCGAAGGCCTCGAAGCTTTTCTACGCACCTTCGGTCCGCTGCATCTGGCAAGTGCCGACGGCGCCAGCCAGTACCTGCCAACCGACGAGTCAGTCCTGACGCGCGGCAAAATTGTCTTCGCTGAAAACTGCGCGCGCTGCCACTCCAGCAAGCAGCCGCCCGCCGCCTATCAGGGCTCAAAGACCCAGTGGTTCCGCAATGCCGTCCTGCGCGATGATTTTCTCCAAGGCAATTTTCTTTCGGATGACGAAAAGTATCCCGTCACAGAGATCGGCACCAACACTGAGCGCGCCCTCGCCACCAACGCTCTGAAGGGCCAGATCTGGGAGCAGTTCTCCTCGGAGAGTTACAAGTCCTCTCCTCCCGTCCGCGTAACCGGCCTCGTCGACCCACTGCATCCATCGGACCGCCTGCCTTCTCTCAACGCCACCGGCGGCCGCGGATACTATCGCACTCCCTCGTTGGTCGGTGTCTGGGCCACTGCGCCGTTCCTCCACAACAATTCAGTCGGGCTGTTCAACGCCGATCCCTCCGTGGCAGGCCGGCTCGCGGCTTATGAGAGCGCAATGAACATGCTCCTCTCGCCCACCCGCCGTCCCGGCCTCAAGTCGATTCCCCGAACCACGGAGCGAAGCCGGCTCGAGTTCGAAGATGGCAGCAGCCTCTGCGTCGCGCGCAACACGCCGGTCGACCTCATCACCAACGTTCACGTCTCGCCACGCGATCACTTCGTGCGAAACAGGCTCCTCGATAACGTGCTCTGCCGCATCACCGGTTCCGGCGCCGTCAATCCGCTCTTCCTTTTGATGGACAACGCTCCCGACTTCGTTGAGGACCGCGGACACACTTACGGCGCCGAGCTCCCTGACGCTGACAAGCATGCGCTGATTGAATATATGAAATTGTTCTGAAGCCAGCCCACCGCATCCTCAAGCGGAAACCTGCATATTGTTTTCGTGTGAATGCTCAAACTGGCGCGGGAACTGCGCCGCCCGCTCCCCCGTATCATTCCCTCAAGGAGTCCTGCGCCCATGTCACCGATCCTGCCCCGCATCACGCCCGGCCCCACGCCCCGCCCCATCTTCCGCTTCGCCCATCAACACATCGGCTCGCCCGCGCCCCATCGTCACATCGGCCTCTCCGCCGCCCACCGCCCCATCGCCTTCTTCGCCGCCCTTCTCGTCCTCCCCTGCGGCCTCTGCCTTCACGCGCAGGCTCCCATCATTGAAGAACCCAACTACACGCCCACTCTCACCTTTGACGTTGCCACCATCCGCCCCGCGCAGCCGCCGGACGCCAACTTCCACGTCACTGTCTCCAGCCCGCCGCACTCCAGCCGTTTTGAAGCCACCAACCTTCCCGTCAAAATCCTTCTCCAAATCGCTTACGGCTTCGATGCCCCGGTCGTCGGCGCACCCGACTGGGTCGAGAACACCTTCTACACCATCCAGGCCCGCTCTGACGATGCCGCCGACGCCCGTCTCGCGCACCTCACCGATAACGAAGTCCGGCTTGAAAAGCGCAACGCCATCCGCGCGCTGCTCGCAGACCGCCTCGGCCTCAAGACGCACCTTGAAACGCGCAATACCGCCATCTACAACCTCGTCGTCGACAAAGGCGGCGTCAAAATGCAGCTTGTGCCTCCGCCCCCCGCTCCCACTGATGGGTCGGCGCCGCCTCCACCGCCACCCGTTGACGTCCAGGCGCACGGATCGCAGCAGGGCCTCCAGTTCGTCGCAGCCAATGCCAACATGCGGTCCATCTCCGGCGTCCTCACTTCCATGGTTGAAGCGCCCGTCATCGACAAGACCGGCCTCACCGGCATCTACAATTACACGCTTCAGATTGGCCGCGAGTGGTCCGAGCGCGATCCCGATAGCTGGCCCTCCATCTTCACCGCTGTGCCGGAGCAGCTCGGCCTCAAGCTCGAATCCGCGCACGAGTCCGTGCCCAACCTCGTCATCGACCACATCACCAAACCAACAGAAAACTAATTTTCGCCAAAGGAAAACGGATTCAGGTAATGACGGCCGCGCTGTCCCTCACCCATCGCATACATCGCTAGGCCCGTACCAGACGCATATTGTTAATACGGATGACGGCCAGACGGGCTACCCGAGCTCCCCAAAGTCCCGGAGTCTCAGACCGCACAAAATATCTTCCGATCCGTGCAGACAATTTCACCGGTATCGCTAGACTGGGACTGTGCTCCTAGTCGGCAGAGCCAGCCCCGCCGACCCGCCAACACCGCGACCGACGTAACCCCTTATTCATGACGACCCTGCGATCCATCCCCATTCGTTTTCAACGGGCTTCAAGAAATGATCAAACACCATCCCGCCCGGAATCACGACGTTAGGCCAAAAACCGGGGTGGGAGGGGGGTAGGGGGTAGGCCCCGTTCCTTAGCCCCTAGCCCCTGTCTTTCTCGTTCTCCTGTCCACTACTGGCTATTGGCTACTGGCTACTGGCTACCGGCTACTGCCTACTGCCTACTGGCTACTGGCTACTGGCTATTGGCTATTGGCTATTCCCTACTGACAACGAATTGCTGCAATAATCGTTCCATGAATCTCTACGAGGAGATCGTGAAGCTCCAGCGCGAGGGCCGCCGCGGTGCCGTGGCCACCATCGTCAACGCGCGCGGCTCCATCCCCTCGTTCCAGAGCGCCAAAATGCTCATCCGCGACGACGGCTCCATCGCCGGAACCATCGGCGGCGGCTGTGTCGAGGCCGAAGTCTGGCAGGCCGCGCGCGACGTCATCTCCCAGGAGAAACCCCGCTCCCTCACCTTCGACCTCAACCAGGACCCCAAGTACGACACCGGCCTCGTCTGCGGCGGCACGCTCGAAATTTTCATTGAACCCGTGCTCCCCGTTCCGCTCCTCTACATCTTCGGCGCCGGCCACGTCTCGTTGGAGCTCTTCAAGGCCGCGCGCAACGCCGGATTCGACTGCATCGTCGCCGACGATCGCGACGCCTATGCCAACGCCGAGCGCTTTCCCGGCGCGCTGCAAATCGTCGACCGCGACTTTGACCAGGCTCTCGCCGATCTCGCTCCCGGCGAGTCTTCCTACATCGTCATCTGCACGCGCGGCCATCGCGACGACATGCGCGTCCTTCGCTGGGCCGTGCAAACTCCCGCGCGCTACATCGGCATGGTCGGATCGAAGCGCAAAGCCATCACCGTCTTTCGCGAGCTCACCCGCGAAGGACTCAATCCCGCACTCTTCGATCGCGTTCACTCGCCCGTCGGCCTCGACATCGGCGCCATCACTCCTGAAGAAATCGCGGTCTCGATCGTCGCCGAGCTCATCGCCATCCGCCGCCGCGCCGAGCGCGCCCTGCCGCACATGAGCTGGTTCCACTCCGCTCGCCACTCCGCCCCGGCAGACTCTGCACCTGCCGAATCCGTTTCAGCCGAAGCCTCTCGCGCGCAAAAAAGCTAAAGGCTGGAAGCCAGCAGCTGGAGATTGCTCCTGCGTTTCTAGTCCCTAGTGCCTAGTCCCTAGTCCCTTGTTACGTGGTTCCCTGAAGCATTATCTTTTCCCCATGCAAGACCCGCACGGCCTCTGCGGCATAATCCTCGCCGCCGGCGAATCGTCCCGCATGGGCACAGACAAAGCTCTGCTGCCCTGGCCGCCGCCTGCGCGGGTGCCCCAGGTCTCGAATTTGAGACCTGGGATAGAACCACTCTCTTCGCAGAGCGCAGCTTCACGACCGTACACCACCCTGCTCTCCGCAGCCATTCTCGCGCTGGAGCCGCACACGCGAGCCATCGTCGTCGTCGCCGGAAAAAACGCCGACGCCATCGCCACTACCGTCGGCGCCTGCGCCGCATACATGGCGCGCAATCCCGATCCCAGCCGAGGCCAATTCAGTTCGCTGCAGATCGGCCTTCGCGCCGCGCGTGATCATGGCTGCGACGCAGCCATGATCACGCCTGTCGATTGTCCGCCTCTCGCGCCCGCTTCTCTCTCGCTGCTCCACGAAGCCTTCGATCGCACCCGCGATGGCGACCTCTGGGCCGTCGCGCCCGAGAACAACGGCCATCACGGCCATCCGCTTCTGGTCAGCCGCGAGCTCATCGACATCTTTCTCGACGCGCCCGTCACCGCTAATGCACGCGACATCCTTCACGCGCATGCCGATCGCATCGTCTACGTCCCGGTCCCCGACGATCTCTCCCGCGCCGGCATGAACACCCCAGGGGAATACGCCTCCTACACCAGCGAAACTCCGCCAACAGCTGTCTAACTCGAACCCGCCAGCTCCTCCAGCAGCGCACCCAGCGCGTCGATCGCCAAATGGCTCGCATGCTCCGACGCTCGCGGCAATCCACCCACCGCGCGCACCACGTCGTCCCGCGTTAGCCGCTTTGCCTCATTCAACGTCTTTCCGCTCACCAGCTCCGTCAACGCCGATCCGCACGCCATCGACGCCACGCACCCTTTGGCGCGAAAACGAATCTCCTCAATCTTCCCGTCCGCGCATTTCGCCGTCAGTTCCAGCACGTCGCCGCACGCCGGATTCTCCACGCGCACCGCCGCGTCCGCGCCGTCCACCGTCCCGGCGTTTCTTGGATGCTCAAAATGTTCGAGAACCTGCGCGGAATACATGGAATGAGCCTGCGCGCTCACTGCGCCTCAGCCGTTTTCGCCCTTCGCGCTTCCAACGCCTCCGTCAGCAGAAACAAATCCGCCAGCAGCGCACGCAAATGAATGGACGCATTCAGATTGTCTATAAGCTGCGACCCAATCGCCGGTTGCGCCAGCACCATCTCCATTGCAGCCGTCGCGCCTTCCGCGTCGTGTTTCATCACCGCAAGAAACGCTTCGTATTTCTCTCTCGGCTCCAGCCGCTCTCGCGCAATTACCTCACGGCAACTCGCATCAAGGCCCCGCATCGCACCCACCGCGCGCGTCAGGTGGTCGCGCACCTGCCTTGTCTGCTCGCTTCCGTCGTCGCCGGCCAGTCCCCGCGCCGCATACGACAGCGTGAACTCGTAGCACTCCTCGATCCGCTCCGAGAGTTGTTCCAGCTCAATCGCCATCGCTTGCGGCCAGTCCCCGTTTCGCGTCGGGCTTCGCGCCCTTCACGGCCCAGCGCTCCGTGTCGTGTTCTTCAAGATAGAAATCGCGGCTCATCCATCCAAAGATCATCGACTTCGTGATCGGCAGCTTCTCCGGCCTCAGTCCCATGTAGATGTGCATGATCGTCAGCGCAATAAATCCCACACCCGCCAGCCCATGCAGCAGGTACATCATGCCCCACGTCATATCGCTGAACAAATATGGATTGCGAACGAAAATCCCCGTCTCCACGCGCTTCATCATGAAGAGGCCCGTCGCAATAACCGCTAAACCAGCCAACATCACGGAGCCGTGATACAGCTTGTTTTCCAGCGGATACTTGGCAAACTTGCTTGGCAGCGGCGCATCCTTGCCGAAAAATCGCAGGGTGCGATTCTTGGCGTCGATCAGGTCCGTCTTGTCCGGCCAGATCGACCAGAAATCCAGGAAAAACGTCGAGTGAATCACGTGAAACAGGATCGACGCCGTCAGCACCAGTCCCGCGATCCAGTGATACGCCACCCAGTTAAATTGAATTCCAATCTTCGGTAGAAACGCCGTGATCAGCAGCGCGATCATTGACGTTGCCATGATCCAGTGAAACAGCCTCGCCGTCAGCGAGTGCCGTGGCACACGATCCGGAACCTCCGCGGCTGCGGCTTCTGCCTTGCGCTCCGCAAACCGCTTCGGCGGTTTCACCACCATCATGTAAAGCGCGTGCACTACCATGAAGAAAAATCCTGCGATCACCGCTACCCAGATCAGCGACCACGCAATATGGATTGGAACCGATTGCCCCCACGGGCTCGTCGCCCACTGAATCAGCTCCATGTCGCCTCCTGCACGCCTGCAATCGACCGCTTCACCAGGTTCCGCATCAGCGGAATCTTGTACGCATTAAACTGCAGCGGCACCGCGCCTTCCACCGCCATCTTCCCTGCCATCTCGCCCGTCTCGGCATTCGCCGGCTTGCCGCGCACCGAGTCTTCCACTGCTTTCAGCCGCATCGGTCGCGGCGAAACTGCGTTCACCGCCAACCGGATGTCGCTGATATTTCCGCCGCCGTCGAGCTTCACCGCCGACGCCACATTCATCAGCGGAAAATCCCACACGTTCCGGTCACGCACTTTTTCGAAATAGAACTTCGCGCCCGCCCACGTATTCGGAATCCGAATCGCGGTCAGCAGATCGCCTGGCTCGAGCATATTAATCCGCGTGATGTCGTCCTCCGGCCCGACAAAATAGTCCTCCGCATCCACCACGCGCTCGCCCTTCTTCGTCTGCACCACAAATTTCGCATCCAGCGCGATCAGCGCCGGCACTGAGTCCGAAGGATGCACGGCCACGCAGCGGTTCGCTCCAAAGATCGCATGCTCGCGGTTCCGTCCTACCGGCGTGTCGGCGTAGCAAAGGTTTCCGCCCGCGCGATAACACGGCCATCCACCGCGGTAATACCAGCAGCGCACATCCTGGCTCACGTTTCCGCCCAGCGTGCCCTGGTTGCGGATTTGCGGCGACGCTACCACTGACACCGCTTCGGCCAGCACGCCGTAATTCTTTTTGATCTCCGGATGATTCGCGATTTCGGTCAGCGTGGTCATCGCGCCAATTTCGAAATGTTCTTCGACGTGGCCCATGCGAATCCCGCGCAGCTCATCCACGCCGCTCAGGTCCACCAGCACCTTCGGCTTCTTGATGCGGTCCTTCAGCCAGTCAAAGCTGTCCAGCCCACCGGCCATCACCCACGCATCCGCTCCGTTCTGCTCCAGCAAACTCTGCGCTTCCGCGGCAGAACTCGGCTGCAGCAGCTCAAATGCCGGCATCACATCTCGAATGACCGCCATCGCTCACTCCATTCCCGCGTCCACGTTCCTAGCCCCTTGCCTCTAAACCCACGTCCCTGCCTTTGTTTTTTCTATTCCTTATTCCCTGTTCCCTACTCCCTGCTTTTAAATACTCGCCACCAGCGGATGCTGCATCGGCCGTCCCGCTTCGAGTGACGCCAAAATTGTGTCGGGATTCACCGGCGCGCGTTGGAAGATCTCATCGCCCAGCGCATCGCTCAGCGCATTCAAGATCGACGCGCACCCGCCGCCCACCGGCGGCTCGCCCACGCCGCGCGCTCCCACCGGCGTCTCCGGGTCGGGAATATTCAGCGCACCCCATTGCATGTCCACCGGCACATCCAGAATCGTCGGCGGCTTGTTCTGGTAGAAACGCTTCGCCACCGTCACACCATATTCGGGATCGAATACCCACTTCTGCCCGATCGCGTGCCCGATGCCCAGAATCGACCGCCCCAGCATCTGCCCGCCCAGCGAATGCGGATGCAGCACGGTTCCCACGTCGCCATACGCCAGAAAATCCGTGATGTAGTACTTGCCCGTCTCTATGTCGGCTTCCACTTCCGCAAAGCTCGCCACAAACGAATAGGTGTCGCCGTCGCGCGGATAGTTATCCTTGGCTGCAACCACCAGTCCCTGCCCGGCCAGCGCAGCCACCGCCGCCTTCGTCTGCTTGTGCACGCCGTCCGGCGCCTGGTGTCCGTCGTAGATTCCGCCCAGTTCCACCGCTTTCTGCGCGGCCTGCGCCAGCGTCATCACCGTGCCGCCGCCTTTGTGCACCACGCGCCCATCCACCACGTCATAACTCTCAGCACCACCGCCGTGCGACTTCGCAGCCACTTCCTTCAGCTTCTGCTTGCACTCCGTCGCCACGGAATACGCCGCACGCGTCATCGCGTGTGTCGTCTGGCTGCCGCCGCTCGCGCAGGTGTAGGGCATGATCTTCGATGTATCGCCCCACACCACGTCGCACATCTCCCAGGGCACGCCCAGCATCTCTGCGCCCGCGCGGTGCACGTCCATCACTGACTCGGTTCCCAGGTTCCCGATCCCCGAGTGGAACCGCACGCGCCCCTCTGGCGTTACCACAATCAATCCGTCGAATCCGATCGTCCCGCCGACATAGCAGCTCAGCGAAACGCCCAGCCCGCGCACCTTCGTGCCACTCCTCTTCTGCTGCGCCACGCGCTCCTTCCACTTGAACTGCTCCGCGCCTTTGTCCAGCGCATCCCGCATAAAGCAGCTCGTCGTATAGTTGCGCTTGCCTTGCGCGTTCGGCGCTCCGTATTCCGCCTTTCCTTCAGGGCAATTCACGTCGCGCAGCGCCACCTGGTCCACACCTAGCTTGCGTGCCGCCTTGGCCAGCACCGGCTCCATGATCGCAATGCCCTGCATCCCGCCCGGTGCGCTCTGCGCGCTGCGCGGCGGCGTATTCGTCATCACCGTAATGCCGCGCCAGCGCATCGCCGGCGGCTGATACAGCAGTGACACAATCCGCGCCGCCGATCCGCCGTCGCCCGATGCGTCATACGATCCGGCGTTCGTCACCGTATACATATCGAGAGCCGTGATCCGTCCGTTCTTATCGAACCCCGCCTTCACGCGCCCCATCACGCTCGGCCGCGCCCGCCCAATATAGTGCTCCTCTTCGCGGCTGATTCTCATCATCACCGGCGCGTTCAGCTTTCGCGACAGCACCGCGGGAATAATCATCGTGATGCCGCCCGTGATCTTGCTCCCGAATCCGCCGCCCGTATATTCGCTGATGAACACAATGTCTTCAGGCTTCATGTTCATCCAGCGCGCAATCGCCGGCACCGTCTGGAACGTGCTTTGTGTTCCCGTGTGCATGTGCAGCTTGCCGTTCTGCCAATACGCCATCGCCGTCCGCGGCTCCAGGCATTGGTGGCTCACGTCCGGCGTCACGAAGCTCTCATCCAGAATCAGCGCCGCACTCTTGAATCCCGCATCGATGTCGCCGAACTTCCAAGTATCCGGCGCTTCGCCCATCGGCAACTCGCCCTTGTCGTAGTCGGCAAAATCCGCATCGGTCCACTTCATCGAGGTCAGCGTCGGCAGCGGCGGCGCCGGCGGATTTGGCCGCACCCACACGTTCCCATCCGCACGCGGATTCGGTCCGCCCGGCCGCAAACTGTCCAGCGGATCGATCACGAACGGAAGCGGCTCCATGTCCACCTTCACCCGCTCGATGGCCTCCGCGCACGTCAGCTCGTCCACTGCTGCTACCGCAAAAATCGGCTCGCCCTGGTACACCGGCTCGCTGGCCAGCGCGCGCTCGCCCCATTTGCTCGCCTTGATCGTTCTTCCGTTGTCGTCCAGGTAATCGGCCTGCGGAGGAATATCGTCCGCCGTCAGCACTGCCTTCACGCCCGGCATCGCCAGCGCATCGCTCGCATCGATGCTCTTGATCCGTCCGTGCGGCATCTGGCTCAGCGCGAGCCTGCAGAACAGCATTCCCTCTGCGCGAAAATCCTCGGCGTACTTCGACTTCCCCGTCACCTTCGCAATCATGTCGGGCGTTTGGTAGTCCTTGCCGATCAGCTTGTACCCGGTGCCGTACGGCTTGGGCTGCTGGCTCGCCGCTTTCGTCGCTTCCACAGGAGCTATGTCCGCCATCGCTATGCCCTCCTCGTACCGGCCGTCAAAGTGGTCAGGGCCGCCGTCATCTGCTTACCCGCAGTTCCGCCCCGCATGTACTCCGCGCCGCGCATCATCGCGTCCAGAATCTTCGCGTAGTCCTGGCACCGGCAAAGGTTCCCGCTGATCCCGTGCGCCAGCTCCGCCCGCGTCGGATTCGGATTCTGTTTAAGGAACCCTACCGCCGACATGATGAATCCCGACATGCAGAACGCGCACTGGAATCCCTGCTCGTCCACCACCGCCTTCTGCACCGGATGCAGCGCCCCGTCGGCCGCCGCCAGGCCTTCGATCGTCGTCACCCGCTTGTCACGAACCGTATTCGTCAAAACTGAACAACTGTAGTGCGGCACGTCGTCCAGCAGCACCGTGCAGGCTCCGCACTCAGCGCGATCGCAGCCCAGCTTCGTTCCCGTCAACCCCAACTTGTAGCGCAGCGTGAAGGCCAGCGTCTCCTGCTTCATCACATCCACGCGACGCTGTTGTCCGTTCACGTTCAGCGTGATCAGCCGCGTCCCGGGGCCGCTCCGCCCCCGGCCCGGCGCCAGGATCTTGTAGCTCGCTGCGCCCACCACGGCGCCCCCGGCAATTACTCCCAGAATGAATCTGCGCCGAGTAATCGACCTCTGCTTGCTTTCGTTTGTCGTGGGTTCTTCCATCTCCGGCATAGCGGACTCTCCGGTCTTGGTGGATTTTCGCGCGGCACTCTCGGAAGAATTTGGAGCCCGCATCTGCGCATCAAGTAAGGGGGTCGCGCGACGCTTGCCGCTATCTTAGTCCCGCCGCCTCACTTCTGTGAAGGTAGGACCAATTACCCAGCTGCATCTCTAATCGCTTCTCTCACTTCGCCACGTACTTCTAGGCCCCTGATTCATCGGTCCCTAGTCCCTATTCCCTGGTCCCGAGCCCCTACTCCCTATTCCCTGTCTTACCGTCCAACCATCACGAACGCGCCCCAGTAAAACGGCAAATCCTTCCCATACCGTTTTTTCACTGTCTCCCGCTCCGCGAGTTGCGCCAGACGCAGCGCCTCCGGCTTCTCCATTCCGCTCGTCCAGTTCTTGTAGAACCCAGCCATCAGCTCCTGCGTCTCTTTGTCCGGCACCGACCACATGCTCATCATTACCGCGTCCGCTCCCGCCTCCTGCAACCCGCGCCGCAGTCCGAACACGCCGTCGCTGTTCAGTACCTTGCCCAGTCCCGTCTCGCACGCGCTCAAAACCACCAGCTCCGTCCCTTGCAGGTTCAGTTGGCTCGCCTCGAACGCCGTCAGCACTCCGTCGTCCACGCCCGCCTCCGGCGCCGCGCCTTCTCTCACCCGATCGGCTCCAGCGAAAAACAGCCCTGAGCGCAGCATTGGGTCCTCATTCACGTTCGCCGTTGTCCCCTGCGCCGCGGCATTCGCCTTCAGTTCTTCGTCCGACAAAAAGAATCCGTGCGTCGCAATGTGCACAATGCGCGGCGCGTGCGCCTGCGTCATCGTCTGCTTCAGCGCCAGGTCGCCCGTGTACTCGCTCGCCTGCCAGCCCGCGTTCTTCAAGAGACCATCAACCGTGTCCACTTCCACCTGCGTCCCCGGCAGCGGATTCAGGTCTCCGCCCGCCAGATCGCCTCCGCGCGATGCAACCTCCACCGGCTTCGCCGGCGCGTCCACCGGCGGCAATCCCTGCTGCTCTTCTGTTCCGCCGTCCGTCACCCCGCGTTGCAGCTCGGCGAGCGCCGTCTTTTGCTGCGCTCCAGAAAGATCGAACTTCGGATTCCCCACCAACAGCGCGTTCCTCGTCTGCCCTCCTGCCGTCGCTGGCGGCAGCAGCAGATCTTTGGTGCTGTTCACAATTCGCAGTTGCGTCTTCTCCATCAGCAGTTTCCCGTCGCTGTCGGTCATCAGTCCCATTGGGATCGTGTCCAGCACTCCATCCGGCGAGATATACACGCGCTTGGCTCCGTTCAGCGCTGGTTCCAGCGGCTTCCAGAACGCCGCATAAGCCGCGCCCGTGTTCGGCGCCGTCGCCGGCGTCTGTCCCGCCGCAGGCACCTCGACTTCCTCCATGCCGCGCGTCTGCGCCACGTCGTCGCGATACGCCAGCATGGGCCCGGCTTCCAGGTCCTTCGCGGTGCCCAGGTCCACAAAGATCGGCTCCTTGCAATCGGGCGTCACCACCAGGGCCACGTAGAAAGAGTCGGCCGTCGGCCCCATCCCGTTATCGAATTGGAATCGTGTCACCTCCACTGCCGACTCGCCCGGCTTCAGCGCCTTCTGCACATCGCGCCACGTCGCCGCGTTCTGTGCCCGCTGCCTCGTCAGCACCGCCGAGCTCTTCATCAGCGTCTGCTCCAGCGTGTTGGCCTCGTCGCCCAATTGATTGATCTGTGTCTGGTGGTTCGCCTGATTTCCCGCAGTGTCTTCCACCAGCGCCGCCAGCTGCGCCTTGTCGCTCGCCAGCTTGTCCAGCATCTGCACGGCTTGCGGATTGCCGCTCGCCTCCACCGCGGCGCGCATCGAGGCTGCGCTCGCCGCCACCAGTCCCTTTTCCTGGAGCAGATCGTCGTACATCTCTTCTGTGAGCTCCGGCATCTGGTCGTGATACTTCACCACAAAGCTGAAGAAAAGCGGAAACGCGCCTCGCCAAGTTGAAAAATAGATCAGCCTCTCCCGTTCACTCATCGTCGCAGCGTTCGAGCGAAACTCGTCCATCAGGTTTCCCAGGTAGCTCTGGAAATACGGCGCCGCCTGCGCTGGCTTGCCCCACGCGTAATACAGCGCCGCCAGGTCGGCCTCGTTATAACGCAGGCTTGGGTCGTTCGCCTTCAAATGCGCCTGCTCGATCTTCAGCGCCCGTAGATACTCGGGCTCCGCATCCGCAAATCGCTGCGCATCCTGGTAGACCCTCCCCAATCCTTCCAGCGGATCCACAAGCCGGATGTCATCCGGGCCCAACAGTTTCTCGTAGGTGGCCAGCGCGCTCTTGTGCAGCCGTTCGGCGTCGTCATGCCTTCCCATCGTCTCCGCGATTGTCCCCAGCCGGTCCTGGCATTTCGCCACATCCGCCGTCCCCGCGCCTTCTGTCTGCTGGAAAATGCCTCCCGCCGAGTTGAAGAGCTTCGCCGCGGTGTCCAGGTTTCCATCATTCATAAACTGCTCAGCCCCGGCGAAAACTAAGTTCGCCGTTTGCTTGGGCGCCTGCGCCATCACCTTCAGATAGATCTGGATCGCGTTGTAATAAAGTTGGTCGGCCGGGCCCGATTGCCCATGCGACCCATAGAGCTCTGCCAGATCGCGCATGTCGTGCGCCACCTGCACGCTCCCCGCCCCCAGCGCCTTGGTGTCGATATCCAGCGCCTGCCGCAGGGCCCGCTCCGCATCGCTGAAGCGCATCTCATACTCGTAAAGCAATCCCAGGCTCGCCAGCACCGAGGCTACGTCAGGATGATTCGGTCCCAGCGCCTTGGCCCGGCTGGCCAGCGCCTGCAGCATCAGCTGCTCCGCCTGCGCGTACTTGCCTTCGTTCCGGTAGAGCGAGCCCATGTTCACTTCAATCTGCGAGATCAGCGCCGCATCGGGCGAGCTGGCCTTCGTGGCGAGAGCGAGCGCCTTGCCGTAAGCCTGCTCTGCCTCCACAAGCTTTCCATTCAGCGCGTAATCCACTCCCAGGTTGTCCAACGCATCGGCCACCCGCGCATCCTGCGGCCCATACGCCTTCACCGCCTCCGCCAGTTCCTGCTGCGAGGCCTGCTCAGCCTGCGCGTACTTGCCCGTCTCCGCGTACAGCTTGCCTAGCCCCGCGAGATCAAGCTCGATTTTTCCCGCGTCTGCGTGACTCTCGTCGGTTGCGATTGCCTTCTGGTAGAGAGCCTCCGCCTGGCTGAACTTGTCCTCTTTCTCGTAGATCAGCGCCAGGTTGCTCTCCGCAATCGCCACGTCCGGGTCATTTTCGCCCTTCAGCTTCACCTGGATCGCCAGTGCCTGCTGCGTCATCTTTTCCGCATCGGGAAATCGCGCCAGCGTCTGGTAAAGCAATCCCAGGTTGTCCAGCGCGCCGGCCACGTCCTTGCCCTGCGCGCCCTCGATATTCGTAAAAATATTGAGAGATCTTTTCAGGTGCGTCTCCGCGTCGGCGTACTTCTCGAGATCCATCTCGAGAATTCCCATCACATTCAGTGACAGCGCGACGTGCTGGTCGTTCGCTCCCCACGTCGCTTCCGCCACCTGCTCTGCCTGCTGCTCGATCGGCAGCGCCGCCGCGTTGTTGCCCTGGTTCTTCAGCTGAACCGCCTGCTCACTCAGGTCATACCAGCGCTGAAACTGCGCCCGTGCCGGCGCCACCGCCGCGGCCAGCGCGCACACCGCTCCCACCCGCAACGAGACACTCGTAAAATATCGCGATTTCATCCTAGGAACCTTCGCCAACTTCCGTCGGCACTGTCAAGCAAATCCTGCCTGTCTGATGGAGGTGCAAACCCGCAGTCTGGCCGCGTGACCTTCGACATGTGCCCCATCGCTCTTTTGTTCCCTATTCTCTGGTCCCTGGCTCCCACCGGGGTTGCCCCATCCTTTTCGTTCGCGGCAGCGAACGAAAGGGTGGGAACCCTCCCTCGCTCCCCGCCCACGCGACCCGGCGTTAAAAAGTCAAAATGTCCTTTCTCCACAACTTCGCCGTCACCACTCCGAACAAAAACCCTCCCACATGTGCCAGGTACGCGACGCCGCCTGTCTTCACATTCGCGACCAGGCCAAAATCCACCAGTTGAATGAGGAACCAGATTCCGATCAGCAGCACCGCCGGAATATAAGTGATCCGGATAAAGATCAGAATCCACACGAACGATCGAATCTCATCGCGCGGGTACATCACTATGAACGCGCCCATCACCGCCGCAATCACCCCGCTAGCTCCCAGGCACGGAATCTGCGAGCTCGGGTCTCCCGCTACCTGCGCCAGCATCGCCACCACACCGCCCAGCAGGTAGAACGCCAAATAGCGCACCCGCCCCATCGCGTCTTCGATCTCCGGACCGAACGCCCACAGGTACACCATGTTCCCAATGATGTGCAGCCATCCCGCATGCATAAACATTGCGGTGATTATTGTGACCCAGTCGTGCCCCCGCGTGATGTGCGCCGGAATCACCGCCCAGCGCGCCACAAATGCATCCCCTCCCACAAGTTCGCACAGGAATACGCAGGCGTTCGCCACGATGATCAGCAGCGTGATGATCGCAAATCGGCGCGTGCGCCGCGACGCATCGCCCAGGGGAATCAATGTGCCCACGTTTGCCTCGCAACCGGCGGAAAGACCAGTGACTGTTTTGTATCAGAGCCACCGCCAATTCTGTTTTAGATAGCGCCTTCGTCTTTGTTTTTGAGCGGGCGGTGGCGTTCAAGATCGCAACTCGCCAGGCTCATGCGCTTTCGCGCTCGAGCTCGCCGATCTCCCGCCGGCACACCAGTAGCGGAATGCAGCCCAAGACTCCGAAGCTGCAATCGATCAATCGCCACCCCGCGGGAATGCCGCGCACCGCGCCCGCGATCAAAGCCAGCGGGATCACGCCCGCGCAGGCGATCAGTCCGAACGTAATCACCCATTTGTTGCGCACCGGTTCGATAAACGGCCCGATGAACGCGATCGCAATCACCAGATGCGCGAAAGCCAGCCAGTCAGTTCCGTAAGCGAGAAACGGATAGCTCGCATGGGTCGCATCCAGCGCCGCACTCACGCGCTGCATCCACCCGAGCAATCCGCTCGATTGCGCGAACGATTCAACAAATCCGCGATGCAGCAACCCAACCAGCCATCGCACCTCCGTCGCAAGCGGAAACGCCGTCACTCCGCTCACCACCAGTCCGGCAATAAAGACGCCGAGCCAGATGCGAATGCGGCGCAAGGTCGCGCGCCTCGGCACTTGCGAATGACTCACAGCGAATCCTCAGCGAGAGCGCAGCCACGGCCTTTGTGTGAACCCGGCCCATCAAGAATCGGGAACAGATCGCGCGACGACTCCGCGGCCCAATTTGTTTTCGTACCCGTTACGCGCGCCAGCACTGCTTCCAGCAAAGGCGTTGCCCAATTCAGTTGTCGCGCGCGGATCATGAGATCCCAAATCGGCTCGAACTTCTTCCAACCCGCCGCGTAGAAAAAATGTTTCGCCTGGTGTTTCAATGAACCATGTCGCAACGATGCGCGTGCCATCGATCCCCATCGATAGAACTCGCGATATGCCCAGTCGTAACCCGCCTTGAGAGCTGCCGGATCGAGTTTGGCCGGCCGATAAACCACATGCCTCGTATCGTAAAGGTCCCAGTCCTGTGTCAGCAGGCGTCCTTCCTGCACCATGCGTGCGTAAAGCCGCGTTCCAGGGTAGGGTGTTTGAATGTGGAACGTGCAAGTGGTAATCCCATGTTCGACTGCCCAATCCACCGTCCGCCGAAAAACGTCTTCATTGTCGTCATCCATGCCGAACACGAAACTGCCGTTGATCATGATTCCCAGCGAGTGTAGACGATCGGCAACCGCCTTATAGTCCCTGCCGAGATTCTGTCGTTTGTTGCTCCGCCTCAGGTTCTCCGGAGCCAGCGTTTCAAATCCCACGAAGATGCTTCGCATGCCGGCCTCCGCGGCGCGCTCGATCAGATCGCCACGAAGGATCGAGTCAACCGTTGCCGCGCCCTGAAACACACGTCCCATGCCGCGCATGCCCTCAAAAAGAGCCTCCGCGAAACGCCGATCACCGAGCAGATGGTCGTCGAGAAAATAGAGATGGCGGCCCGGCAGCCGGTTGATCTCGGCCAGCGCGTCATCCACGCGCTGAGTGTAGAAGCCACGTCCGCCCTGAAAGAAAGCATCCTTGTAACAGAAATCGCAATGCTGCGGGCATCCCCGCGTCACCACAATCGAATTCGGCACGAGGTAGCGGCTCCGCCGAATCAAATCGCGCCGGATCGGCGGCACGCGATCGAGTGTTCGGCCCTCTGTTGAACGGTAGACCGGCTGCGCCCTTCCTGCGCGAAAATCCTTGAGGAAATGCGGAAACGTTTGTTCGCCAGGCCCCAGAAAGATCGCATCCGCGTGCGGCGCTCCCTCGGCAGGCAATGAAGTCACGTGAAGACCGCCGAGGCACACAAACGTGCCTTTCTCGCGGTAGTGGTCGGCGATTCCATAAGCCCGCCTGGCATTCGTGATGTACACCTGAATGACCACCACATCTGGCGCGTCATCCAGGGTGAGCGGTTCAACATGCTCATCCTGAATCACGGCCCGATCGTCCGGCGACAAATATGCGGCCAGCGTCGCCAGCCCCAACGGAGGAAAAAGCGAATACTTGATGGGCCGCCAATACGGATCGGTCGCTTCGGTCAGTGCCGGCAGAATGAACTTAACGCTGAGATCCCGTGAAGGGGGCACCGAGCCCGCGCAACCGCTCGCCGTCAAGCGCTTCGTTCTTGAAGAGGACTCTCCTGGATTGGATTCAGCGTCACACTGGTCGTTCATAAACTTCCTCAACAGGTGAAATAACTTTGCAGTGCAAAGCAACAGAACAAAAAAATCAAGATGCCAGCTGCTGCGAGGCTCCAGGGTGAGGCACAGCGCCAAAGCGCCGTTCTCGACTGCCAAACTCCCTCAGCGCCGCATCCAGATCGCGCTCGCCAAATTCGGGCCACATACGCTCTGTAAAACAGAGCTCTGCGTAAGCGCACTCCCACAGCAGAAAATCCGACAGCCGCTTTTCCCCTCCGGTGCGAATGACCAAGTCCACGTCGCCGCTTTCCCCAGCCAACGCGCTCATCATCGCCGCTCGCATCCGCTCCGGTCTCAAATCCTTCTCAACGCCCGTTTCACTTCCTCGCTCGGCAGCCTCGCACGCCGCGCGCGCCATCTCATCGCGCGACGAGTAGTCGATGGCCACGCGCAAATGCAGCCCATGCCCGCCGGCAGTCGCATTCTCCGCCCGCTCAATCGCGCCCAGCGCCGCCCGTGGCATCCTGTCGCGCCTTCCGATCACGCTCAACCGCGCGCCACGCCGCCGCAGCCCTTCTGTCTCCAGCCGCAAGAATGCTCTTAGCAGCCAGAAAATCCGTTCCACCTCCGCCGCCGGCCGCCGCCAGTTGTCCGATGAAAACGCGTAAAGCGTCAAGCAGCGTACACCCATCGCATCCGCATGCTCCACCGTGCGGCGCGCCGCGGCCAGTCCCGCGCGATGTCCTGCCACGCGGGGCAGTCCGCGCCGCGCGGCCCAGCGGCCGTTGCCATCCATGATGATTGCCACGTGCAGTCCGCTACCCACCGTTCCAGCCATTCCCTCGTCTCCGCTTGCTTCGCGCTTCGCCTTACGCCACACCCGGGCGCCCGCCGCCGCGGTTGACCGCCGAGCCGTACCAGTCGATATCGCGCGTGAAATACATCGCCGCCGCCACCGCTGCAAAACTCGCCACCGCGCCCACCAGTAGCGCATAGTCCTTCAGCCGCAGCAAGATATAGATCAGCGCATACAGTGGCAGAAAAATCGCAAAGGCCCGCACGCCCTGCTTCCAGCTCGCGAAAACCCACCTCGCGTTGATCGATAGCAGCGCCACCGTCGCTCCGCCCGCAATCAAAAATCCCAGATCGAATCCGACCTTTTCCGTGATCGACAACAGCAGCAGATAGAAAATGATCTGCGCAATCCCCACCAACACGTACTGCGCGGGGTGCAGGCGTTTGGCGCCCGTCACCTCGAACGTGAAGTAGGTAAGAAACACCAGCCCCTCGAAAAGCAGAATGTATTTGAGTGAGCGGTCCACCGATCGATACGGATCGACCGTCATGTCGCCACTCGCTCCGCCAATCCTCGCCGCCGCCTCGGCAGCCCGGTTCATACGCTCCGTCACCAGCCCCTGCACAAACAGTCCGGGAATGTTCATCGCCAGCGCCAGCAAACAAATCACCATGAGCTTCACGCCCGCCGACCGCGCTCTGATCCTGGGCTCGAAATTCGCGTGCGGTATTGAAAATCCATCCATGGTCCTGCTCCTTTTTGTCATTTACTTTGCATTGCAAAGTGTTTCCCCAAAAAAAACTATGCTTCTGAGACTGCAACGCCCCCTACGGTTTTCGGCGCTCGCGTGCTTTCAGCCACCTTCGCCGCATCGCGCACCACTTGCTCCAGAGTCGTCAGGTATTCCATGTAGCGCTTGCGCCCCGACGCCGTCATCCGGCAAACCGTCATGGGGCGGTTCTTTTCATATCCCTTCTCAATCTCCACTAGCTTTGCCTGGTTCAGTACCTGCAGATGACGGCTCAGGTTGCCATCCGTCAACGCGCACAGCTCTTTCAGATCGTTGAAGGTCAGCCCCTTGGGATTTGTCATCAGTGACGTCAGCACGCTCAATCGCGCCCGTTCGTGAATCACACGGTCGAGCCCCTCGTAAGCAAAGCGGCCCTCGCTCGACTGCGTCCCCGCGCTCGACCGCAACCCCTCGTCCGATCGCAATTTAGTCTTCTTCATTTGTCTCCCTCGCGCGAAACAGCAGCACTCCGCACACCATCAGTTGCCCCACTCCGTAGGGAACGCCCATCGCCCACGGCGACAAAGCACGCGCAGGCCCCAGCGAAATGCAAAGCAAGCCGGCGATCAGGTACCACGCACCAGCGGCAATCATCGGCTTGGGCAAAAACCTGCACGAGGAAAACACCCCCAGGCTGAAAATCACCTGCCACAACCCCGGCAGCATCCACGCTTCTGCAGGCGCAAAGTGGGCCAGCGCGTAGGTCATCAATCCGCCTGCGGCCACTGACGGCAGAAACTGCTCTACCGCCATGCGAATCATCTCGTCCGCCATCCCGCCGTGCACGCGCCGCGTGCGCGCAAACATCTCCACGGCGATCAGCGACGCACTCACCGCTGCCGTCGAAACCCAGATCGCGAGATACGCAGGCAGGTGATGCGCGGGGTCGTGCACCCAGCGCCACTGCGCTAGCGCCGCAGCCATCGCGATCATCCCCGTCGCCGCCAGTGTCGCCGGACCGTACCCTCGAAAGTCTGTGCTCCGCGCCACTTGCAGCCGGATGCTGCTGATGTCGTCGAGCGCTTTGTTCAGTTCGTGCACCTGCCCTCACTTTGTATTGCAAAGTACCTTAGCTACCGCTCGCCTGTCAAGCGGCCGCAACTGCAATGCCGGAAAACCCAGTTCCAAGAGTAACCCGGTATTTCTCTACTTTTTCCGCCCGTATTGGCCCCGCCTCGAAGGCAGGATCTGTATTTCGTCGAATTTCGCATTCCGCTCCGACCACTCGGATTCTGGGGGTTTCGACGGAACCGCATCCGTCTTCGCCTTCGTCTTTGCCGAATCTGGCGACTCGGAAGCGATTGCGATTTCTTCAGTCGGCTTCGGTTCCAGCCTTGACGCTTGCGCCACTTCAACGATTCGCGGCTCCCGCTCCATCGCGTCCCGCTCGCGCACCTGTGCCTCCGGCCGCCCCTGATTCAGTTCCTTCAGATCTGCATGCGCCACCAGGCCTTTAAGTCCACTCAGTCGCCCGGGCGTCTCCGTGAGCGCCTCAATTAATGAGGGCGGTACCGGCTGTTGCGCTTCCGCAACGGGCCAACGCGTTGCCTCCGCCGGTTTCGGCTGCTGGTTCAGCGCGCGAAGTTCCGCGGCTGTCACCATTCCCCTCAGCCCGCTCAGGCGCGACGGCTTTTTCTCCGCTGCGAGGTCTTGTTTCTCCGCTCCTTGACCATTAGTCGGCAAGTTCTCCGCCCCGGCCGCAGGCGTCATCGGTCCGTTTTCCCGCATTGACCTATTCAAATCCATCGAGAACAGCATAGCTTCGGCCTCGCTCTGGTGAGATTCTTTTCCCTTCAAGTGATCCTCAAAGGGCAATGCCTCTTGCATTTGATCGCCGTGCTCGCTGCTCTTCGCAGCCCCTGCTTGATTCGAGGATTTCGCGCCCGCTGGAGTTGCCCGCTCCACACCGGCTGGCCTTTGTCCCTCCTCTGCCTCAAGCTGGACAAGCGCCGCGGAAAGCCAGGTCGGAATGCCCGGCGCGTTCCATTCCGGCGCGTTCCACGCAGAGGATTCCTCCGCTCGCTTTGTCTTCGTTATGGCTGTCTCCACCACATCAGGAGCCTTCGCCGGTTTTCGCGACTCCGCAGTCGTGCGTTGCGTTGGTGCCCGTTTTTCGTTCTGAATGGGTGCATCCGCCACCGCGCGGCGAACTGCCGCCGCAAACTGCCCTGGAGCAACACCCAGGGCGGCAACCGACTCGCTTAAGCTCCGGCCGGAGTACGCCTGCTTGATCCGGTTCACGACGTATTGAACTGCGACCGCATTCAGTTTTTCAAGGCAGCTCACAGTGCGCCGAAGCTCCGCGCGCGTGGTCACGCCCGACTCAATCACCACCAATACGCAATCCGCGAACCGCGCCAGATACTCGGTATCGGGCGATGACGCAATCGGTTCCGCGTCGGTAATCACCAGCTCGTCGCGCCGTTTTCCGCTTTCTCCCGACTCCCAATCGCCGCTCAAACCCGCGGATTGGAGGGCCTCGGCGCTTGGTGCAACCGCCGGATGTGGGGCACCCGCGGCATCCACAAGCATTGTCGGTCGATCCAGAATGTCGAGCGACTGTTTCACGCGCAAAGCCAAAGTTGTTACGCCGGCTCCGGGCCCTGTGCCGGTAAATACACATCTCCTCGTCCGGCCTCTTTTGCAGGAGTGTGCAATTCCGTTGGCCAGTCGCAATAGATCCACTTCGCTGTATTCTCCGGGCGCCTCGGCAAAATCCGGCAGCTCTCCCATGGGCGCGACGCCCAGAAGGCTTTCCACATCCGTGCCGTCATAAATTCTCTGGTCCAGGTTGCGTGCTGCAATCGCAGCTATCAAACCAACTGCGGCCGGCGCCAGCATCAGCAGAGCGGCATAAACGGTGATCGCAGTCGGGTTCGCAGCTGCCCTTAGCCCATGCGGTCCATACGCTTTGAGTTGCCATGCAAAGAGCCAGATTGCTTCAACGGCCGCCGCTGCAAGCGCCATGCCGATGGCGAGCCGGCGGTGCATCCGCAGGCAGCGGCGCAGGTCAGCGCGCGCCCATCTCAGCCTCTTCAGCCGCTCCGCTTTCGTTGGCAACCAGCGCTCCATTCCGGCCGTCGCCTCGGCCAGGCAAGTGCCATCGCGAGGCCGGTGATCGAACGGCAAACAGCCGGCAAACCCGGCCCTGCCAGCATATGAAGTTGAGGGGGAGCTTCTGAATCCCACAAACTGGGTGCAGTGAGCTTGACGCAATGGTAATCAGTCGACGCACCAAGGATTTCCTAGGCCGCGTCAACTTCTTGCAATTTGGAATGACACTGAAATCGCGCGCATTCGCCGTCACACGCCTCCCAGCTTATTTGCAGTTTTCTTGGATATTCGGCTAGGGGCCCGGCGCAATCCCGCTCGCTACGCGTCGCTCAGGTCTCTTCCCTTCGCTTCGCGGCCCAGAGATGCAAGCACCGCAAGCGAAAGCGCCACAATCAAGACGGTCAACGCCAGCACCGCGCGATAGCTGCCCCAGCGCTCAGCGGCCAGCGCCTGTCCCTTCCCATTCCAGGAGGTGACAAGCGCGCCGAGTTGGTAGGCCAGTCCAGGGGCCGTGGCCCGCACCGGCGCCGGAGACAACTCGGTAAGATACGCAGGAACCACACCCCACGCGCCCTGCACCATAAATTGCATCAGCACCGCTCCTACGCCCAGTGAAACCGCGGAATGGCCGTACGCATAAAGTGGAATCACGGGCAACGCCAGCAACGCCGCCGTAATAATCGCGCGTTTGCGGCCCCACTTCTCGCTGAGCGTGCCGAACGCGATGCCGCCCGCGATCGAACCCACTCCATAGAGAACTCCGATCAATCCAATCGTCTCCGGGCCGAGCTTCATTTGCACTGCGAGAAACGTCGGATAAACATCCGGCGTCCCGTGCGAAAA
>Ga0206828_1038_pt1 | contig 25698 bp, 16 predicted proteins | sample Alteio_BWOrgCont_78_FD_152858 | JGI IMG/M metagenome (GOLD analysis project Ga0206828, IMG submission 152858) | Enriched cells from forest soil in Barre Woods Harvard Forest LTER site, Petersham, Massachusetts, United States -... | ecosystem: Environmental > Terrestrial > Soil > Temperate forest >... | reverse complement strand
GGTGGTGCATGGATTTTACCGGCCGGGACGGCTCACCGAGCCGTCCCGGGAAAAGGCGGAAGGCCGGGTTGGGTCTTGGACGATGCCGTCCTTCGTGGGACGGGCCGGGGGCTGGATTTTGAGAATTGGTTTAGTGGGAGGACTTTTGGGCGCTTTGGTTTGGTCGAAAATTAAAACTACCGACGTGCTGCAGCAGATGTCGGGACTCACCCTCGCCAAGATCAGCGTGGAGGGGACCCATTACCTGTCGGAAGACCAGGTGCTGCAGGCCGCCCAGGTGCCGCTGGGGCAGAATATGTTCAAGCTGGATTTGGATGAACTTTCGGCCAAGGTAAAACAATTGAACTGGGTGAACCGGGTTTTCGTGGAACGGCGCCTGCCCCAAACGCTTCTAATCTCCATTCAGGAACGAAAGCCCGAGGCCCTTTTGGATAACGGCAGTCTTTACGCGGTCGACCGGGACGGACGGATTCTTTCCCCTTCCAACGCTTTGACAGGGGAAGACCTGCCGGTGATCTCCGGATTGAGTTTCGGCCCCGACGCGGTGGGAACCACGCTTTCGGCGGCGGCCTTGAGGCCGGCTTTGGATTTTTTAACCTTTCTTCAAATGAAAGACGAGGTGCTGGCGCAGGATGTTTCAGAGGTGAATCTTTCCGAACCCCAGTGTCTCAAGGTGACCTTTCTCGACGGCATCACGGCCCGGTTCAACCCGGTCGTGACCGAGACCGAATTGAGGCGGATGGCGATGGTTTTGAGCGATTTAAACCAGAAAGGCAAGCGGGCGGCGGGACTGGACTTCCGCTACCAGAACGAAGTTTTAGTCCGGACAACACCATGAACGATCAATTTAAAACAGGGAGGTGAGGGAAATGGCTAAAGAAATCAAACAGGACGTGGTGGTGGGATTGGACCTGGGAACGACCAAGGTCTGCACCATCATCGGCGAGCTGGACGACGAGGGGCAGGTTCATATTATCGGCGTGGGCACCACGCCCTCGACCGGGCTGAAGAAAGGCTCGGTGGTCAATATCGAGCAAACCATCGCTTCCATCAAGAAATCGGTGCAGGACGCCGAGCGGATGGCGGGCGTGGAAGTGGCCTCGGTTTTCGCCGGGGTCGCGGGGGGCCACATTAAGGGTTTGAACAGCCGAGGCGTGATCGCGGTTTCCCGCCGGGACAAGGAAATTACCGAGGAGGACCGGGAAAGGGTCATTGAGGCCGCCCAGGCCATCGCCATTCCCCTCGACCGGGAAATCATCCATGTCATCCCCCAGGAATATATCGTCGACGACCAGGACGGGATCAAAAACCCCGTGGGAATGTCGGGGGTACGGCTGGAAGCGGAAGTGCATGTGGTGACCGGGGCGGTGACCAGCGTTCAAAACATTGTCCGGAGCGTAGAGCGGGCCGGGGTACAGGTGAACGATATCGTGCTTCAGCCTTTGGCATCGGCGGAAGCCATTTTGTCGCCCGATGAAAAGGAACTAGGAGTGCTGTTGATCGATATCGGCGGGGGGACCACTGATACGGCGGTCTTCATCAACGGATCGCTTTGGCATACCGGCATCATTACCTTGGGCGGGGCCCTGGTCACCAGCGACGTGGCGGTGGGATTGCGGACGCCGAATACGGAAGCGGAAGGCATCAAGATTCAGTTTGGGTGCGCTTACACGGCCATGGTGAAGGAAGAGGAAGAAATCACCGTGCCGGGCGTGGGCGGAAGACCGGACCGGCGCATGCCCCGCCGGGTACTTTCGGAAATTATCGAGGCCCGGATGGAAGAAATTTTTGAGCTGGTGGCGGCGGAGCTTAAAAAGCACGGGTTTGAAGACCGCATCCCGGCAGGCGCGGTCATCACGGGAGGATCGGCCTTGATGGAAGGAACCGCCGAGCTGGCCGAAAAAATTCTTCAATTGCCGGTGCGCATCGGGTCGCCCAAGCGAGTGGGTGGGCTGACCGACGTGGTGGCCAATCCCATGTATTCGACGGCGGTGGGACTGGTTTTAATGGGCCTCAAGTCCCATTCGTCTACTCCAGGTACGAAGAAAAGCGGGGGAGCATCGTCCGGCGGCGGAGGGATTTTCCAGGACATTTTGGGACGGATGAAGAATTGGTTTGGAGATTCGATCTAAATAAGAAAATTAAAATCAAAGGGGGTGAGGGCTTGGCAATTGAACGAAAGGGATAAGGAGTGTAGGGGCGCGATGAATCGCGCCCGAGACGTGATTCGCCACGTCCCTACATTTCAGCAGCAAACCAATGGGGTTGTTTACTAAAAAAATCAAGATGAGGGGGATTTTATGATTGAGTTCGCGGAAGACGATGTGACGCAGTATTTAGCGCATTTGAAGGTGATTGGAGTCGGCGGCGGCGGATGCAACGCCATCAACAAGATGATCGAGGCCGGGATTGAGGGTGTGGAATGTATCGCCGCCAACACCGACTATAAATCGCTTCGCCGAAGCAAGGCGTCCAAGAAAATCCAGCTGGGCAAGGCTCTGACCAAGGGTTTGGGTTCGGGAGGCGTTCCCACGATCGGCCGGGAAGCGGCGATGGAATCGGTGAACGAGATTCAGCAGGCGCTGGAAGGCGCCGACATGGTGGTGGTGGCCGCCGGCATGGGCGGGGGCACGGGAACGGGCGCGGCTCCTCTGGTGGCCGAGGTTTCCAAGAAAATGGGAATCCTGACCATCGGTGTCGTGAGCCGTCCCTTTGAGCATGAGGGGCCAGTGCGCAAAGCCCAGGCGGAAGACGGGCTCAAGGCCATGCTTCCCAACGTGGACGCCATTGTGGTGATCCCCAACGAGCGCATCAATTTGGTGTGCGAACAGGACGTGGATTTGGCCTCGGCCTTCAGCCGGGTCGATGAGGTTTTGGTCCAGGCCATCCAGGGCATTTCGGTGGTCATCCACTCGGAAGGCATCATCAACCGCGACTTCGCGGACGTGAAGCGCATCCTGACCGCCAAGGGCAAGGTGCTGATGGGAACGGGTTACGGCACGGGCGAGGACCGGGCTTTGAAGGCGGTCCAGAAGGCCGTCAACAGCCCGCTGTTGGAGGACGTGGATATCGCCGGCGCCACCGCTGTTTTGGTGCAGGTGACCGCGGGAGCCAACTTCACCTTAAACGAGTTCAACCAGATCAACGGTTTCTTGCAGAAGGCCGCCCGGCCCGGCGCGGAAATCATTCCAGGCATCGTGAAGGATGAGAATCTGCGCGACGGCCTGCGGGTGACCATCATCGCCACCGGTTTCGATCAAGTGAAAGAAACGGAAGTGGCTACGATCATCGACTTGAAGAACTTTGTCAATCCCAGTTTCCAGACTTCCAAGAGCAACGGGTCGCAAACCGTCAGTTCGGAAGATTTCGAGGGGGATATGTCGCTCAAGTTGACCGATGGGCAGTATGAAATACCGGCTTACCTGCGCCGCCGTTTGGCCAGCAAGCCCTTTAACAATTAGTTTTTGATCGATTCGGCCCCTTCTTCGGTTTAAAGACCGGGGATGGGGCCGATGAGACAGGGGCACGACACCCGTTTTCGCGCCCCCGTCTCATCAAAATGATTTTCCAAGGGGGAAGTTTGGGTTTTTCCCGTTATTTTTTTATTCAACCAACGTTTTTAAAATCGATATTTCTTTTCGTCCTGGGTTTGGTTTTGGGGACGGGTTCCGCCGCTTGGGGAAATCCGACGCCAACGGCCACCCCGGCGGCGGCCGAAATTCCTTTCACGGTGCTTTGCTACCACCGGTTCATCAACCACCCGACCGAAAAAACGACCCTTTACAAGGTCAAGGTGGAGGAGTTCCGCTGGCAGATGCAGTATTTGAAAGATAACGGCATCACGCCGATCTCCATCCAGCAGTTATTGGATTATTGGTATCAAGGGAAGGCCCTGCCGCCCAAGCCGGTCTTGTTAACTTTTGACGACGGGTTTAAAAGCGTCTATGACGACGCCTTTCCGGTTTTGAAAGAATTCGGCTATCCGGGCGTCTTGTTCCTCATTTCCAGTTTCGTCCAAATTGGCGATATGCCCTTCTATACCGAGAAAAATAAAAGCCATCGGATGGCGATGAATGACGCTGAAATCAAAGAAATGCAAAAATACGGTCTCACGGTGGAGTCCCACACGGTCAGCCATCTCAATATGGGATTGGAAGCGGAAAAAAGAACCACGGCGGATTTCAAACAATTGGTGCATCGGGAAATTTTTTATCCGATCGGCTTTTTAAAACAAAAGTTCGGGCAAACTCCGGCCGTGCTGGCCTATCCCTATGGGGTTTATAACGACGTGGAACTAGCGGAAGTCAAACAGCTCTACCAAATGGCTTTCACGGTGAACGCGGGACCTAATGACCGGTCGGTGGACCCCTACAAGTTGCGCCGGTATCTGGTTTTGGCCTCCACCACCCGTCCCGAATTCATGAAAATGTTCGGGGATAAGGTGCTTCATATCGCCAACGCGGGCCCGGGTGATGGAGAGGTGATCTGGTCCCTAAAACCCTTGATCACCATTCAAATCCGGGATGAGGTCGATCCGACCTCGGTGGCCCTCAATTTGGAAAGTCGGAAGTTGAAAATAACTTATGACCCGAAATCGCGGTTGGTGCGGTACCGGGTCGAAAAACCATTGCGGATGGGCGGACATCAATTGACCCTCAGGGCTAAGGATAGCCAGGGAAATACCCGGGTCTTTAGCTGGTATTTCCGGATTCGGCACAGGGGCTTGGAAAAAACACAGGCGGGTCCCACGCCCGTCCCTGTCTCTCCGACTCCTCAGGTGACCCATGAAACAAAATAAATCGAAGCCCTGGATTCAATGGACGGCGGTTCTTGGGTTTTTCATTTTCTTTTGGGGCGTGATTTCTTCGGGGGCTGATAATTCGGTGATCTTGAAATATACCTACCGCCCTGAACAAACCAGTGTTTCTTTGCTTCAGGATTCTAAAGGAAAGGCTTATCTGCCGCTCATGGAAACGGCAAAGTTTTACAACATTCAATTGACCTTTGATCCTCAAACCCGAAAAATTTTATTAAAAAAAGGCGGTCAAGAAGTCAAAATCATCTTATCTCAATCATTTTTGTTGCTTACAAAGCCAAAGGAAACAGTTCCGATCAATCCCGTGGAAGTTGTTTCGGGTCAATTGGCCATGCCGGTTGAATCGGTGGAAGATATTTTAAGCGCCGCTTTGAATATTAATGTCCGCTTTCTCCCGGACTCTCAAGAAGTTCTGGTCGGAGGAGTTTCCGATTCTGAAATTCGTCAAGAAATATTGGAACAGGCCAAGCTTCAAACTCCCCTTCCTACCGTCACGCCGGTCTATTCTCTGGAAGCGGAACCAACAGCAACGCCCCGGCTGGTTTTGGAAGCGGTTCCCACCGCCACACCCGAAGCGGTGATTGAGGCCTTGCCGACCGAAACCGCCACTGAGGAAGAGGACGCGGATGAGACACCCGCTCCCATTCCCGGGCAAGATGACCAACCTCCCGCCCAAGAGGTTTATCAAGTTCGCCGGATCGTTATTGACGCGGGCCATGGCGGCGTGGATAACGGGGCGCGGGGTTACGACAAGCGATATGTTGAAAAACAAGCCACTTTGGATATCGCTAAAAGGGTAGTTGGGATTTTAAGCCAAGAGAAGGATTTAGAAGTCTTTATGACTCGTAAAGCGGATTATTACATCACTTTGAAATATCGGACGACCTTTGCCAATAGCCATAATGCCGACCTATTTGTCTCCATCCACTGCAACGCCAATCCAAACACTTCGGCATACGGAACTGAAACTTTCGTCTATAGTTCCAAGGCATCCAACGACGTGGCGGAGGTGGCGGCCGAACGTGAAAACGGCAAGGATGATTTTGTGGACTTTACTTTAAATGACTTACTTCATCATGCTTTTCGCGATCGCAGTTATGCCCTAGCCACTTATGTGGACGATCTTATCCGCGACCGCTTGGGTCAGAAAATTCGCCGGCCTCTACAGGCCCCATTTTATGTGCTGGCCCGGGTGAACATGCCGTCGATCCTGATTGAAACCGCTTTCATTACGAATCCGACGGAAGAAGAAAAGTTAAAAGATGCTGATTGGCGCGATAAGATGGCCCACGCCATTGCGGACGCGATATTGGCTTACAAACAACGAGTGGAGGGAAGCGTTGCCAGTTCCAACATTGAACGATAACGTACAGGTAGCCCGGTCGGGGGGTATTTCTTTTCTCACCTTTCCCCGTTTCGCGGATTTCAAGGCCGTCCGTCACGCTATTTCCACTCGGTTGGGGGGAGTGAGCGGGAAATCTTTTGGTTCCCTAAACCTCAGTTATAAAGTCGGGGACGAAGTCTTAAAGGTCTCTGAAAACCGATTTTTGTTTGAGAAGGCTTTCGGATCTTTTTCCCGGGGGCTGGTTTATCCCCAGCAAATTCATAGCGATATCGTACTCCCGGTGGGGCGGGACGACTTGAAAACCATGAAGCCGGGAGAGCCCTGGAAAGAGGGCGACGCGCTGATGACGAATGAGAAAAACGTGACGCTGCTCATATTGGTAGCCGACTGCTTGCCGGTTTTCTTTTATGATCCAGTTCACCAGGCCATCGGGCTGGCGCACGCGGGTTGGCGGGGGACCGTTACCCATATCGCGCCCAAAACCTTATTGGCCATGAGCGAAGCCTATGGAACCCAGCCCGCTGAGGTGAAAGTAGCTTTGGGTCCTTCCATTGGCGCCTGTTGTTACGAGGTGGGGCAGGATGTGAAAGGCCAATTTGACGAGATTTTTCCCTGGTCCGGCGAGGTTTTTACCCCATCCTTCGGCAAACAATGGAAGCTGGATTTGGCCCAGGCCAATGTGAAACAGCTCTTGGATATCGGCGTCACGGAGGACCATTTAACAAGGTCGAACCTTTGCACGGTGGAACATCGGGATCTTTTCTATTCGCATCGGGCGGAAGCGTCATCCCTGAACTCCACCGGCCGTTTTGGGGCTTTTTTGATGCTGGCGGACTAGAAACTTTTTATTTTTTGTCCATAGCCGGTTTAAAAAAGTTATTGTCTGATCCAAAAATGATTCTCGAATTTGTTATGATCTCCCCATGAAATCTTCCCTACCTTTTGTTTTAAGACTGGTATGCGTGGCCGGGTTTATCGGCGCCTTTTTAACCATGATCCTGATGTTTTCTCCCATCATTTGGCAAGTTGGAGCCTGGTACCCGGCTTATCTTTCCGTCAGTACCGCCGCGGTGGTTTTTTGTCTCTATGGATTATGGATGATGCGCCGACAGGCGGTCTGGGGTTACTCGGCCTTAACGGTTTTAAATCAGGCTGTCTACCTGTTCGCGAATCAATGGAAGCCGGTGATTTTAATTCTCCCGACCGCTGTTCTAGCGGCGGGGCTTTTTTATTACCGCCGGATGAAATAGATGCTTTCCGGAACCCTTTCCCTGCCCCGGCCTTTTTCCTTAGGACTCACCCTTTTGTGCGGACAATGTTTTCGCTGGGAAGGCCCGGATGAAAATCAATGGTTCGAGGGAGTGGCGGGGCAGGCCTATTGGCGTTTGAAACAAGAGGGGGACCGTTTGCGCTGGGAATGCAACAGCCCCATGGTTCGAGGCGTTCCGCCCGAACACTGGATGGAAAGCTATTTGAATTTGAAAGAGGATCTGGCGGAATGGGCTAAGGCTTATGAGGCCCATCCGGTGCTTGAAAAACCCTTAAAGGTCTTTCCGGGGTTAAGGCTTTTGCGGCAGGAGCCCTGGGAATGCACGATTTCCTACATGTTCGCCCAAGGTCTTTCGGTGAAAGTGATCCGACAGGCCTTGCGTAAGTTTTGTGTTGAGTATGGGAAAAGGCTGGAAAACACGGTGAGCCAATTCGGTTTTCCCGAGCCCTCCCGCCTCGTCGGATTATCCGCCGACTTTCTCAAACCCTTTACCAATAATTACCGGGCCCGGGCGGACCGCATTATCCGGGTAGCCCGGGTCGTTGAGTCCCAGGTCATTTCACTCGACCATTTAAAGTCCATCCCTTGCGACGAAGCCCGGGAAGCCCTGATGGCCTTGGATGGAATCGGCCCCAAAATCGCCGATTGCATCATGCTTTTTTCGCTGGATCACTGGTCGGCTTTTCCCGTGGATCGATGGGTTTTAAGGGCCATGAAGCGCCATTTTCGATCGGTCAAGTTATTGGGCGCGGGAGAAGAAGCTCCAACCGCCACCCAATATCGAAAGATAGTGGAAAAGGCCCGAAAACATTTGGGGGATCGATGCGGTCTTGCCAGTGAGTATCTTTTTCTCTTTTTAAGGCTTTTGGAAGACGAAAAACTTCGACAAGAACTGGCTCCTTATTGCTCAGTGGGTGATTTGAACCTTTCTGTATAGACAAAATTTTTTAAAAAATGGTTTATGGATTTAGCGGGTTGATTCTTGAGATTCTTGAAAAGAGATAAACGATCAAGGACTTTTATTGGACTTTTCTCAAGAATCAGGTGACAAAATGATGGATTTATGTGTACTTTATAAGTGATTAGAAAACTCGTGACGCTGTTTTTATTTAAAACCATTGTTTAGGTAAGCCCATGAAACCAGACCTTCTTATTGTGGATGATGATGAAAGTGTCCGTGAATCTTTCCGTCTCGCGCTTCAGGAGGATTATGAACTCACTTTCGGCGAAGATATCAAATCCACATTGGCCCTTCTAAAAACCCAGGTATTTGACTTGATCCTTTTGGACATTATGCTTCCGGACGGTTCCGGGCTGGATTTACTCCGGCAGATCAAGCGGCGGGACGAGACGAATGAAGTCATCATGGTCACCGCCCTCCAAAGTGTCGATACGGCTTTAGAGGCGTTGAAATGGGGCGCTTACGATTACATTACGAAGCCTTTTAAAATCGAAGAACTATATGAAATCATCAAGAGGGTTTTAAACAAGCGGGCCTTGGAAAGAGAAAACCAGTTTTTGCGGGAAGAAGTCTATCGGCCTCAAGCGGTCAGCCTCATCGGAAACAGCAAGCCGCTTCAGGAAATGTTGAAAAAAATTGAGTACGCTTCCAAAACGGACATGCCGATTTTAATTAAAGGCGAAATAGGCACCGGCCGCCAGGAAATAGCCCGGGAAATTCACCGATTGAGCGGCCGCCAGAAAAAACCGTTTGTGACTGTCCATTGCGGTTTTCTTTCCAAGGACCGATTTGAAAGCGAATTGTTTGGTTTAGAACGGCAAGAAGTAAAGGGGAAGACATTTCCGAAAATCGGGAAGTTGGAATTCGCTAACGAAGGAACTCTTCTTCTTGAACAAGCGGATCGTTTGCCGGAAGAAATTCAAGAAAAGCTCCTCCGCGTTTTCCATGAAAGGAAAATGACGCGCATGGATCAACCGATCACCATTCCTCTTGATTTGCGGGTGATTGCTTCCATGAATATGGAGGGTGAATTCCGAAACAAAGAACATACGCTGCTCCCTGAATTCCTTCAATTTTTGAGTGGTTTTCCTTTGGTCGCATCTCCTCTCCGGGATCGTCCGGAGGACATTCCCGAATTGATTGAGTATTTCTTGAAAAAGGTGAACCAAAAGGCAAAATTGAAAGTGAAGAGTTTATCCAAGGAAGCCATCCAATTTCTGACGGCTTATGTTTGGCCTGGGAATCTGCAAGAACTAGAAAATAGCATTGAGATGATGGTTCTTTTCGCCAGCCGCGACACACTCACCCTAGAAGATATTCCCTTGGATATTCTGGTCAAACAAATTGATCTAGCTAAAACCAAGGAAGAAGCCAAACTTTCACTTAAACGCGTGCGTAACCAGTTTGAGCGGCACTATATCCGCAAGGTACTGGAAAGAACTCGCGGTAATCAAACCCGCACGGCCGCTACTTTGGGGCTTCATCGGAATACCTTGATATGGAAATTAAAAGAATTAGACATGGAAGAAGATTACAAAAAAATTGTGAAAAAACGCCGTGAGAGAGGATTGGGTTTTCGAAATATCTGAGGTTTATTGCTCCGGCCCCATATTCAAAGGATCGGCCAAATCGCCTTGATGAATGGGGTCTGGGAACATTTCAGCCCACTATTTCGGTTTAAACCCTTTCCGAAGGGTTACAAGGCTCCAAAAGGGCCAAAAACAAGGGAAATGGGCCAAAAAAACCTTGCCAAGAGCCTGGGACTCTTGTAAGAATACATCGGGTTTTAAAATCCAGGAGGTGGACGTTGACCAAGAGCGAACTGCTGGGAAGCTTAGCGAATGACACGGGTTTGAAGAAAAAAGACGTGGATAATGTTTTGCAAGCCCTGCGAAACACCATTTACAAGACTTTGAAGACCGAATACAAAATCAAGCTCGATGGTTTGGGAGTGTTTCAATTGAAAGACCGCAAGGCTCGTCAAGCGAGAAACCCCCGTACCGGCGAGATGGTAAATGTGCCGGCGAAAAAAGTCGTGAAATTCCGCGTATTAAAAGATTTGAAAGAAGCCGTATTGTCGTAATCTTCTTTTTTTTTTGAATTTTTCCAAGCACCCTGTTGAAAAACAGGGTGCTTTTTTATTTTCGGCTAAACTCGGGGGAATTCGATGAGGGTTCTTGCGGCTAAAATAATATCGAAACCCCATCGATTTAAAATCAAAGAATCCCTTGCTTTAGGCCTTTTTATCATTTGGATTCTATTTGTTTTTTCCCATTATTTTCAAAGAATTCCCAATCCCTTTTTATCTCTACGATCATTATTCGATTTTGATCGTTTTGCCCCAGTTTCATGGTCTTTACGCAGGCTTTTATGGAGCGAATCTCTCGGAATTTTTCTGATCACTGGATTAAGTCTGCTGAACACTTGGTGGCTGGGTAGGATTTTTCGAAATTGGATGTCCGTAAAAGTTTCTTCTCAAGGAATTGCTCTTGGTTTAGACCTAGGCTTGGGGATCTTAAGTTGGAGCCTGTTCTGGCTGGGAACAGGTTTGGTGCGTTTGTGGTTTCCGGCTTTTCTAGGTTTCGTTGGCATTTTAGCCGCGATTCCCGCGATCAGGCTTGTTTTCAAAGAAAAAGACAAGATCTCATTTTGGAAAACCTCACCCGGTTGCGGTTGGATGCTGAAAACACTCGGGTTGACGGCGATTTTTTATGTATTGTGGGCGGTTCTTCAGAGTCTGCTTCCGGAAACCTTTTATGATTCTCTCAACTATTTCCTCGGAATCCCTCAATTTTGGATTTTTCAACATGGAATCACCGATAATCCGGCGCACGCTTATTCCGGAATGTTTCTCGGCGGAAGCCTTTATTTTACGAATGGGTTCTATTTTGGAGGGACTGAGGCGGCCAAGCTGCTGAGCCTGACTTTTGTTCTTTTATGCGGGGTTTTCGCGGGCGCTTGGGCTGGTGAAGAAACGGGTAAAACCGGAGGTCTTGCCGCATTTTTGTTGGTGGTCACCTTTCCCCTGCTTTATTTAAACGGCTGGGCCGTCAGGGTGGACGGGCTTTTAACCCTGGAAATGCTTTTGTTTTTTTATTCCTTTTGGCGGTTTCTGGAAGAAAGGCATTTGAAGGGGTTTCAGCCCTGGGGATTTCTTTCGGCGCTTTTAGCCGGGTTCGCGGTGACCATAAAACCCACGGCTGTCATTGGGATCGGCTCGGCCTTTTTGGCTTCTTTTTTCGCGGGTCCCCGGCTCACCCGAAAGGGTTACCGAGTTTGGATTGGGATGGCCGGTTGGACGCTTTTAGTCTCAGCGCCCTGGTTATTGAAAAACTGGGCTTATACCGGAAATCCGTTTTTTCCTTATGGCGGTCACTGGCTGGGCGGCCGCCAATTTTCTCCCGTGGGCGATTCAGCTCTTTTGAATGATAATCAAGAATTTGTTTCATGGGGGTCGGATTTCAAATCTTGGGTTACTTTTCCGTGGCGGCTTTTGATGCCGGGGAATGAACCTTCCCAATTCGTGGGGCCCTTGGTCATGGTTTTATTCCCGTTGCTTTTGGTAGTTCGGTTTAAAAGTCCGTCTCGACAATTTTGGGGGTTAACGGCTGTTTTTTCGATCATCCTCGGACTTTGTGTTTCTCATCTGCTTCGCTTCATCATGCCCGCTTTTTTGCTGTTTTTTCTTCTTTCGGCCACGCTTTTGGAAAAGAAGAATTCGCCTTGGGGACGGTCGGTGATTCTTTTGGCGCTTTTTTCCTCCGTCTTGTGCCTCCCGTTTTTTTTGAACGCCAGCGCGCAATATTACGATGAGGCCGGAATTTGGCTCGGCTTGGAAACCAGAAGTCAATATTTGGGTCGAATGGTCCAGAACCCTTATCAGGATTTGGTGGAATGGACGGATCAAAACCTGCCTCCGAACGCTCATTTGCTCATCGCCGGAGATACACGGGGCCTTTATTACCGCCGGCCCTTTCTCGCCAATTCCGTTTTCGATGAGCCAATCCTAGAGAAAGTGGTTCGGGAGTCGGCGGACGCGGATGAGGTGGCCGAAAGGGTTCGTCGGTTGGGATTGAATTACGCGGTCGTCAATATCCCGGAAGGCATCCGGGTGAGCCAAGACTATCACCTTTATGACATGACGCCCGCCGAGTGGGAAAGGCTGAACACTTATCTGGCGGAATATTGGTGCCCGATTTATTTCAAGGACTTCCGGGCGGTCTACGAAATCCTTCCACCGGGCAGCGCGTTGTCCCCTTCTTCGCCCAAGACTATTTCTCAAAATCCCTATGTGGTGAACCCTTTTTCTTTTTTCGCCACGCCCGCCTATGATTTTAGCGCGGCCCTGCGTTCGCGAAATCTTCCAGCCGCCCAGGAGGCGGTTCAAAAGGAACTACAACTTTTTCCCCAGGAAGCTTATTGGTGGGAGAAAAAAGGCGCGGTCGACGCGGGCTTGAAAAAACCGGGGGTGGCCTTCCGGGATTTCTTCCGGGCGGACCAACTGGGAGGATTGACCCGGGCTGGATACACCCAATGGACTTCCGCGGCCCACGCTCAAGGCCTCTTGTCCCAAGTGAAAGAAATTCAACGAAGGGCCCAAGCGCGTTATCCTGATGCCCAATAAAAGAAACTAAGAACCTATAAAAAACCTTTTTAACCACCAAGACACCAAGTCGCTAAGGAAAACAAAAACCGAGATTTTGATTTAAAAACTAAAGACTTTCTTGGTGTCTTTGTGCCTTGGTGGTGAAAATTTTAGTTTTGCTAGAAACTCTTAATTTTGTTGCCGTTTCTAAAGCCTTCTTTAAAACCGGAGCGAACCTGATTCATGCCCGAAAACTTAAAACTCCCTCCCGTTTCTTTTAAAAATCATTGGCCTTTCTGGCTGATGTTTTTTCCCGTGGTTTGGGTTTTTTTTGTTTTTATTCATTATTTCGCCCATTTGGGCCAAGCCTTACCCATGGGGATGGAAGTTTTTGACACCCATCGCTGGCCCTCGGCGGAATTTTCGGACCGCCTGCCCATTTGGGGACAATCCTTTCAAATCCTGGTCTCCGCTTTATTTCTGGTCGGCCTCACTTGGGGATGGGGAAGGCGGCTAACTCAATGGATCGGCTTGGAACTTTCAGACTCTTGGGTCCGGGCGGCCTGGGCTTTTGGACTAGGCCTTTTCTTCCTGGATAGCTTTTGGCTGGGAACGGGGCTTTTGGGACTCTGGTCCAAACCCTTCACCATCGCCGCCCTGGCGGGGCTGGCTGTTCTCCCGCTTTGGGATGGAATTAGTGCTTTCCGGGAAAGACAGCCTGTTTCATTTCGGGAATTTTATCCGAAGGATAAAAGTGTTCTCGTCCTTTGGGCCTTGGGAATCTTTTATTTTCTTTTGACCCTGGGCCACGACCTGGTGCCGGAAACCTTTTATGATTCCATGGTTTACCACTTGGCGATCCCCCAATATTGGGTGCTTCATCACGGAATCGTGGATTGTCCCTCGAATTTTTTCTCCAATTACCCTTATGGGGCCGAGCTTTATTTCCTCAACGGACTTTGGATCCAGGGAACGGAGACGGCCAAGTGCCTTCATACGGCGGCCTTTTTCTTTTGCGCCCTTTTGGCGGGGGGCTGGGCCCGGGAGGCGGGCGGGGCAAAGGCCGGATGGATGACCTTCGGGATGGTCTTGACCCTGCCCCTGTTCGCCCTCAATACCTCGACGACCCAGGTGGAAGGTCTATTGGCCCTAGTTCTTTTGCTTTTTCTTTACGCTTTGGAAAAAGCCCTCCGGAATGAAGGGGATTTACGGTGGGCCTTGGCGGCGGGGCTTCTAGGCGGGCTGGCGCTGTCCGTGAAATATACGGCGGCGCTGGGAATGGCCAGCGGATTTTTGGCGTTAGGACGAGCCGCCTGGCGAAAGAGAAGTTTGAAGTTCTGGGGCTTTCTGGTTTTATTACCTCTCTTGTCCTGGGGGCCATGGCTTTTAAAAAACATGACCTTCACGGGCAACCCTATTTTCCCCTATGCCCTACGTTGGTTCGGCGGGCGCCAGCTTCCCGACGCCGGTTACGCTAGGCTTTTAACCGAGCAAAGGGCTTACGAAGTTACCGATTGGCTTTCCTGGCTGACCCTGCCCTGGCGGTTGGTCATGTCGAATCCAGACAGCTACAATTTCGCGGGTCCTTTGGCCCTGGCGCTTTTGCCTTTTCTTTTCTTTTACTGCTTTCAAACAAGAACCTCCCGTTATTGGGCCTGGACCGCCGGGCTTTTTTTCGTGGGCGGCCTTTTGATCACCCATATTCTCCGCTTCATGGTGCCGGCCTTTGTGGTGCTTTACCTGCTGATGGGAGTGGTCCTCACGGATGGGGAGAGGCCCCGCTGGGCCAAAGGTTTCGCCGCTTTGGCCGCGGTCTCCGCCTTCCTCTGCTATTTTTATTTCGCCGCCATCAGCAGTTTTTATTACGCCTGCGCGGGGGTCTGGTCGGGCCGGGAAAACCGGGTGGATTACCTGTCCGACCGGGGTAAGATTACCCCCTATGCCGGGATGGCGGAATGGATTTCGCAAAACCTTCCGGCGGACACCAAGCTTTTAATCGTCGGCGACGCCCGGGGGCTTTATTATGACCGCCCCTTTATCACCAATTCGGTTTTTGATACCCAGACCTTGGCCGGTCTGGCCCAAACCGAAAAGGACGCCGACGGAATTGATCAAAGGTTGAAAGAAATGGGGGTGACCCATCTGGTCATCAACGCCCAGGAGGGAATCCGGGTCGGGGCCGATTACCACCATTATGATTTGACCCCCGAGGAATGGAGCCGGCTGGATCAATTCTTTCAAACCAAGTTGAAAGTGATCTATGACCGGAATTTCCAGTATGTTGATGAACTCAATGACGCCGTTCAGTCCGCCTCCGCGGACCGGCCGCCGCTTCCCCTGCTCTTTTTTACCCAGCCGGGCACGGACTTTATCCGGGACACTCAGCGTCAAAACTGGGCGGGAGTTGAAAGCGACGCGGGGCAGGTTCTGGCGCTGGACCCCCAGTCCTCTTTCTGGTGGGAACAGGAAGCCCGGGCGCAGGTCCAGCTGGGCGAGCGGCCCGAGGCTGAAAAAAGTTTTGAAAAGGCCGGTCATTTGGGAATATTGGAACCTGACAGTTATCGCTTGTGGGCCCAAACAGCCCGATCTTTAGGGTTGAAGGCTAAAAGTAACGCTATTTTGAAAAAAGTCGGGGAATTACACACTTAATTCTCTATGTTTTGCATTATCTGTCATTGCGAGGAACGAATTTGGTGACGAAGCAATCTCAGTTCATGGGATGTGTTTGCCTTACTACAAAGAGGTAGGCAAAATCAAAGGCGTATCAATACCCATAAACTGAGATTGCCATACCGACCTTCATTTTTAACTTTTAACGAGGTCGGCATAGTACCGATTTCCATAAAATTTATACCGAGAATCGGCACACGTCGCTAAAAATATGGAAAGACGCTCCTCGCAATGACACATACAACTACGTCTCTTCATTTCGTAAGGGAATGAAGTATGTAATTCCCAAGTTTTGATTCCCATTCCACGTAAGGAACCCCATGAATCAAAAATTTTATTCCCTGGCCCTGGGTCTGCTTTTGTTATGGGTCCCCTTGGCTTTTTTTGTCCGGGCCGCCGATGGGTTTACTTTGACGAAGGCGGTCGTCGCGGTTTCCGCGCTGACTTTCTTGGGCATCACCGTTGTCTTTTCCAAACCCCAATGGCTTTTCCGATTGCCTTTAATTCAAGCCGCTAGTTTATTTTTCCTCTGGATGGCGGCGGATTCTTTCATTGTCGGTCCCGTGAAAATGGAAGTTTTGAAAGGGTCGCTCCATCTTCTCTTGAGCGTCGGAACCCTGATAGCGGTCGTTTTCGTTTGCGGGCGGGGAATGGCCTATGAAAAATTACTCCATTTCGCCTTGTTGGCCGGCACTTTTATGTCGCTTTATGGAATTCTTCAAAGCCTGGGCGGGGACCGCACCAATTGGACCAACCACTTTGAAAGCCGGGCCTTTTCCACCCTGGGAAATCCCGATTACTTGGGAGACCATTTGGCGGCTTTGGCTCCCCTGGCGATGGTGCTGACCTTGAGGACGGTCAACCGCCAAGGTTGGCTTTGGCTCAGACTGATCAGTTTGGTTCTGGTGGCGGGTTTGATCTTAAGCCGGGTGCGGGGGGCGGAGATCGCCCTGATCGCCGCGGTTCTCTTTATCGTTATCTCTTTCTTGGGGCCTTGGGGACGGAACCTTTTCCAGCGCAACCGGCCTTTCATCCTGGCGACTTTGGGAATGGTGATCATCGCCGGGGCCATTTGGGTTTTGTGGAAGGGCGGCCTTCCGTCACTGGCGGATTCCAAAACTTCGGTGGATCAAAGGGTGGCGATTTATAAGGTGGCCTGGGAAATGGTCAAAGAGAATCCCTGGTTCGGCATCGGCGTCGGGCAGGTCGGGGTGGTTTATCCCGCCTATCAATTCAAGCCTTACGACCCCTCGGAGTATTCCAATCATCCCTACTTTTATACCGAGCATATTCACAATGAGTTTTTGCAGTTTTGGGCGGAAGGGGGAACGCCGGGGCTTCTGCTTTTCTTTGTTCTTTTAGGGGCATTTATTTTGGCGGTTCAAAAGGCCAATGCCGACCCACTGATCACGCAACGGGACAAGGAATTACTGTTAGGCGTGACCGCCGGGGTCATCGCCCTTTTGGTCGAAGCCATGAGCAATTTCCCCTTTCAAATTTTTCCTACCGCGATTCTGTTCGGGTTGTTCCTGGCGGCGCCGCTGTCCTTAAAGCCCGCGCCGGTTCCGGCGGTGGAGGCGCCTTTCTCCCTTCCTCAAAAAGCGGTTTTGATTTTGTGTCTGCTTTTGACGACCGGATGGGGCGTTCGGGCGGTGGCGGCTTCCATCGCTTATCGGGATACGGCAGGGGAGAGCAATTTGGGCCACGGCCCCAAGGCGGTGGGTTATGGGAGCCGGTTGATCCAACTGAGTTCAGTGAATCCCAAAGCCTGGAACGCCTATGGCAAGGCCCTGGAAGTGAACGGCCAGCCGGACGCCGCCTTCGACGCTTATCAGAAGTCCTTTGATTTGAATCCCTATTACGTGGAAAACCTCATGGCTATGGCGGATTTAAAGGCCAAGGCGGGGCAGTTTCCCGAGGCCCTGAATTTAAGCCAAAAGGCCCTGATTATTACGCCCAATTACCTTGGTCCCCTTTGGGTCCAGGCCTATACCCAATATCAGCTGAAGCAATACGGCCCGGCGGCGGCCAGTTTCCAGGAATTTATTCAGTATGCCCCCTCAAGCCTGGATGCCTATGTGGGGCTGGGGGTCTGCGATATCCACCTGGGTCAAAAGCAAGAAGCCATTCAGGCCTGGGAAAAGGCCCACCAGCTCGATCCCAACGAACCCCAGGTGATCCAGTTCCTCAAAGGGGCCGGGGTTAAGCTTTAGGTTTTGAAGGTGGCGGCTTCGGGTGTTATTTCCTAAACCCCAATATTTTCGAAGATTTACCCGGTGTTATTTTCGGGTCCACCCAGTGTTATTTTTTAGCTACCCGGTGTTATTTCTAAATGCCGGGTATTTTAAGGGATTTTCCTGGTGTTATTTTTTGATGCCCAGTGTTATTTCTAAATACCCCAAATTACTGGGGATTTGCCCGGTGTTATTTTCGGGTCTACCCAGTGTTATTTTTTAGCCACCCGGTGTTATTTCTAAATGCCGGGTATTTTCAGGGATTTTGCCGGTGTTATTTTTTGATCAGCCAGTGTTATTTCTAAATACCCGATATTATCAGGGATTTACCCGGTGTTATTTTCGAACGCCCCCAGTGTTATTTTTTAATCGCCCGGTGTTATTTTTGGGTGGCATAACTAACTTTTCCGGCGTCATGTAAGGAGCTTTTCATGGCCGTATACCCGAATCCCTGGATTGGCTGGATGACCTGAAAGCCCACCTTCCGGCCAACCCCATTTACGGCGAATTGACCCGAAAGGGCTTGGAGCATATCCGCCGGACCGGCCAGGCCAAAACCGGCGGATTAGTCGAGGTTGTGAGAAGCCCGAGGCGGACGGTGATCCGGAACCTGAACAAACTACTCGCCAATTGGCGGCTGGTTCGGGAAGGCAACGGCCCGGGCGCGGTTTACAAGCTCAATCCCGGTGCGAAGAACGAAGAATAAAATTCGTAAGTGGGCCTTCATTTTTGGGCCTGAAAGAGTTGATTCTAAAAATGGAATGTTTCAATGGGTTCAGGACCTCTAATTTTCTTTTTTTAGACCCTTTTGTGGGCATTGTCCATGGGCACTAAACTCGATTGTCCACTAAATCGGGAGAATTCCAACTTCACCCCTTTTTCGTGCGGGGTTATCTAAATTTTAAATTATTTGGTTTAAAATTTAGAGGCATCTTGATCTGAAGCGTCTTGAGGGGTTGACAAAGAAAATGAATACGAAAAAAGAGAAGACAATTTTTGTAATAATGCCTTTTGAAAAAACGCCCATTAGAGGCAAAGAAGAATTAACCGCTTTTTTTGAAGACCAAATTAAAAAACCCATTGAAGAAGGAGATTTTCTAAATAAATATATTGTCCATAGGTCTGATGACGCATTCAACATTACTGAGAAAATAATTACTGATATTTTTAACGCTTACATTGTTATTTGCGATTTATCGGGAATCGAAAGTAATCCTAACGTGATGTATGAACTGGGAATGAGACTTACATTAAACAATAATCCTGTAATTTTAATTCGCGAAGAGAATAAAGAAAATAAACCCATATTCGATATCAGTGGATTTTACGCCCATCCCTATAATCCATTAAATTATAAAAACTTATTGTTACATATATCTGAAAAGATAAAAAAATTTGAAACTGGGATAGAAAAGTACGAATCACCAGTTTTAAAAGTAATAAGACCTGAACATCCTTTACTTCAAAAAATGGTGAAAGACAGAGCGCACTACTTATTGCTTACTATGAATAATTCTGTTTTATATCTAAACACAATGTTTGCGGGTTTATTACGTACTTACTTAGAACAGAATAATTTTAAATTTTCTGGCGAGAACTTTCCGGTAAATGAACTCTATTTGAAAATAAAAGCAGAGTATGAGAAGTTTAGTAAAATTGATTTTTCTGGTTTTGATTTCGAATTTTCTTCTTTACCAACTATTGATTTTTATTTGGCAAATCAATATTTGACGGATATTGTCGAAGGGGTTTTGATAACGAGATTTTCCGTATACGTTAATTGCTATCATTTGGCATTTTTAGGAACGAACATTACATATCGGCAATGGTCTGCAAATAATATTTTAAGTTTTTGTTTTGAAACTCAAATTTTTATAAAGCTTACAGAAGCAATTATTCGGATTTTAAGGGCTGAGTCAGATGAAGATTTAGAAAGATCAAATATTTTGTTTTACGATCTTCTTAGTCGCTCACAGTTACAAAATGCAAATATGCCATGGGATTGATCAAATCCCTTATTAAATTGCGAACCAATTCGTACCCCTGTTTTTCACCATTAAACGGTGCTAGATTATAGAGACGAAAGGGTGTTTTTCGGCTATGGCCGGGGAACGCTGAGCGGGATAACCCACCTCTGGGGTGGGGATTGTCCGAACGGATAGGGAACGGATAAAACCAAGGTTTTATTGTTCGATTCGTTTAGCCCATGGGGCAGGCTCGAACCCTGCGAGGTAAATTATGGGTATCCAGGCTTTACTCGATCCATCCAATCCGTCTCCGGCCGGTCTTTCCCCTTCGGAAAGCCACCTCAACCGCCCCCTGATTCAAAAAGCTTATGAATTCGCCAAGAAGGCCCATGAGGGTCAACAGCGTTTATCCGGCGACGCCTATCTGACTCATTTAGTAGGTGTGGCTGAAATTCTCGAAGAACTCCACATGGACTCGGTTACTATCGCCGCCGGGTTGCTACATGACATCCTAGAAGACACTCCCATTACCTATGATCAACTGAAGCAGGAATTCGGCGAAGAAATCGCCAACCTAGTGGAGGGGGTTACCAAACTTTCCACCCGCAAGTTTCAGGACGCCACTCTGCGCCAGGCCGAAAGCACCCGCAAGATGCTGGTGGCTATGGCGAAAGATGTCCGGGTTATTCTCATCAAACTGGCCGACCGCACCCACAATATGCGGACCTTGGATTATTTACCGCCGGACCGGCAAGCCAAAATGGCGCGGGAAACCCTGGACATCTACGCGCCTTTAGCCCATCGGCTCGGCATGGCCAAGATTCGAAGTGAGTTGGAAGATTTGTGCCTGCGTTATCTGCAGCCCGAAGTCTATTATGACCTCGTCAAAAAAGTTTCCATGAAGAAAGTGGAGCGCGAGAAAGAACTTCAAAACGTCCGGCATATCATTGAGGAGGCCCTGGCCGAAGCCGGTATCAAGGCCCAGGTACAGGGGCGGTCCAAACATTTCACCAGCATTTACCACAAGATGACCGAGCAGGGAAAAGACTTCGACGAAATTTACGATTTGATGGCGATCCGGGTGCTGACCAATACCCTGAAGGAATGCTACGAGGTTTTGGGAATGGTCCATACCCTTTGGAAACCCCTGCCGGGGCGTTTCAAAGATTATGTCGCTATGCCGAAGAACAACATGTACCAAAGCCTGCACACGACGGTGATGGGCCCGGGCGGACAGCCGCTGGAAATTCAAATCCGCACCTATGAAATGCACCGCACGGCCGAGGAAGGTATCGCGGCTCATTGGGTTTATAAAGAGGGTCGCATCGCCGAGAAAGAGGACCAGAAATTCGCCTGGATGCGCCAGCTTCTGGATTTACAGCAAGACATTAAAGACACGACCGAATTCTCCGAAGCGATGAAGGTGGACCTGTTTGAGGATGAGGTTTTCGTATTCACCCCCAAGGGCGATGTGAAAGAAATGCCCCGGGGGGCCACCGGTTTGGATTTCGCTTACACGGTTCATACCGACGTGGGAACCCATTGCATGGGCATTAAGGTAAACGGCCAGATGGTGCCGCTAAAATATATCTTGAAAAACGGCGATATCGTCGAAGTTTTGACCCAGTCTTCCCGCACCCCCAGCCGGGACTGGCTCAAGATCGTGGCTACCAGCCGGGCCAAAAACAAGATACGCCATTGGTTCCGCACCCACTTGTCCGCGGACGAGGTGGACAAGGGAAAACATCTACTCGAAAGGGAAGCGGTCCGATTGGGAGTGGACCTGAATGAGGCCATCAAATCCGGCATGCTGGAGAGTATGGTGTCGGCTTTCGGCTGCCATAATGTGAACGAACTTTACGCCAATATCGGACATGGGGAAATCTCAGCCAAGGGATTGCTGAACAAGATCACCGCTAAAATTCAGGAAGCCCATCCGGAAAAAATTGAGAAGATCGAGAAACCGGAAGACCGAAAGCCCGAACTGAGGCCTTTGCGCGGCCTGGCCCCGGAGACTATCCAGAATATTCCCATGGAAAAGGGAATTTCGATCGCGGGAAAGACCGATTGGCTGATCCGCTTTGCCCGCTGCTGTACGCCGGTGCCGGGTGACCCCATCGTGGGCTACATTACCCGGGGCCGGGGCGTATCGGTACACCGCACCGACTGCCCCAATACCCTTTTGCTTCCCGACGGGAGCAACCGTATGATCAAGGTTTCCTGGGAAGCCAACGAGGGCCAAATCTTTGAAGTGGCCGTGGAAGTCAAGGCCCGGGACCGGGAGAAATTACTGGCGGATATGTTGCTCGCGATCTCCGCCGAGAATGTCATCATCAACGAGGCCAGCGCCAAGACGGTCGAGGGAGGATGGGCCCAGGGTTATTTCGTGCTGGGGATCACTTCCACGGATCAATTGCAAAAAGTTTTGAAGAAATTGGAAAGGGTGCCGGGAGTCGTCAGCGCCCGGCGGATTGAGCCGCGTTGAACTAAGAATCTTTAAAATCTGATTTTCACCACCAAGGCACCAAGACACCAAGAACGACGGGAAAACAAGTTTTAAGGGGAAAGGTTTGAAAATCAAAGCCTTTGGTCTTTGCTTTCCTTGGCGTCTTGGTGCCTTGGTGGTTAAATAGTCTGGGTTTGAAACAAAAGAAGCGGGAAAAGGACATGAATCGACAAGTGGTGAATACCTCAGGGGCACCCCAGCCGGTTGGACCCTATTCACAGGCGGTTACGGTGGGCGATTTTATTTTTTGCTCGGGCCAGATTCCTCTGGATCCCCTAACCAACACGTTGGTGGAAGGCGGCATTCAGGTTCAGACCCGCCGAATCCTGGATAATTTAGAGGCGGTTTTAGAGGCGGTCGGGTCTTCATTGGAAAAAGCCGTGAAGTTGACGGTCTACTTGAAAGACATGAACGATTTTAACGATTTGAACCAGGTTTTTGCCGAACGGTTCAAAACCCATCCCCCTGCCAGGGCGGTGGTTCAGGTGGCGGCTTTGCCGAAGAACGCGTCCATTGAAGTGGATTTAATCGCATGGGTGGGAAAATGACGTTTCAATTCGTCCGGGGAAAGGCTCAACTATGATGGGAACCGCTTGCGCCAATCATCCTGACCGCGCCGCAGTGGGGAATTGTTCCTACTGTCACCGATATTTTTGCGTTGATTGTTTAGGGCTGGATGACCAGATGAAGCCTATATGCGGATCCTGCGAAAATAAACTGGAAGCGGGGGAGATTCCCAGTCCGGGGTCCGGCGCTTCAACCCCCGAACCCGCCGCTTTAGAAGTGGTATCCGAGGACAAACCCGATTTGGCCCAACCGATGTTCTCGGCCGGCCCGACTCCGAAAGCGGCTTTGAATGTTTCCATTCCGGAGGCGCATTCCGTTCCCGAACCAGCCTCTTCGGAGCTTCTGATGGAAGTAGACGCGGAAGTGGATTTGCCCGGTGTTCTTCCCACGGCTCCCGCGCCGCCCGCCGTTCCGACTCCTTTTCCGCGGCCCGCGGCCAAGCCCGCCCCCGCATCCGCCGGCAGTTTTGACGTTTTGAAACACAAAGTCGTGGACGATGACCCCTTGGGACTTTTTAGTGCTTCCGCCGCTACGCCGACCCCGCCCGCCGCTTCTCCCGAGCCGGCCGTCCGTGATTCTTCCGAGTTATCTTTGGACGAGGTCGATGAGCCTCAAAAGCCTCCGGTGAAGCTGACGGCTCCCCCACCGGCTTCCTCTATTCTGGATGACTTACTTTCGGCGCCCGTTTCTCCCAAGGCTTTTGATCTCAAGCCGGCGCCTGTGGTTCCGCCCGCACCGGCTGTTTCTTCGGCCGGCCCGATGGTGCCGCCATCCCCGACAATTTCCACCATGATTCCACCGTCTCCGGCTATTCCCCCTTCACCGGTGATGGCTCCCAAGCCTTCGCCGATAGCGCCGCTTCCGTTGAGCGCCGTTTCCGCGCCGCTCCCCAAACCCGCGCCGGTCATTCCACTGGCTCCCGTTACGCCTCCCATTACCGCGTCGCCGGCTCCGAAACCCGCTTCTTCCGGGCCCGCGAGCCTGGATGATTTATTCGGCGCGCCCATCGCTAAGCCAAAGGTTCCGGTCGCCGGACCCGTGACGACGCCTAAAGTGAATCTGACGATGGACCCGGGAACAGCCTCGGCTCCTGTCCGCCCGCCCCTACCGACCCTTTCGCCCAAGCCCGTCATGCCGACCCTCGTCCCGACGGCCGCTCTTCCGTCCTCCGCTACCCCGACGGGACCTTCAGTGCTTCTTCCGGATGAAGATTTAAAACCGAAATCACCCGGGTTTCTGGCTGGTTTGAAAAGTTCCTCGGTCACCCTCTTTAAGTTCAAGGTTCCTTATTATGCGGTGGCGGCGGGCCTGCTGGTCCTTTTGGGTTTAGTGGGTCTGGTGACCGCCGCGGTTTTGCAAAAACCGTCTCTTGAAATTGTGGATACGGTGACACCCCTATCGCTTGTTCAGGTGGACTCCAGTCAGATAACCGATATGGATATCACGTCCTATAGCGACTTGCAGACCCATTTGCAGACGATGCAGTTCACCAGTTTCCTTCAAATGACCATTCCCCAACTACCCTCACCGAACTTTTTTAACGTCCAGATCAAGCCCGACGTGAGCACTTACGCCGAGATTATCAAAATGCCCGGTCAATTGAAGCCCGTCTTATCCTTTGTGACAGTTTTTACCAACGGGGTCTGGTATTCAACCAACGCTTGGGACGGGCAGAACCAGGAAATGGAGTATTTGGTCAGCGAGTTTGATCCTGGGGAAGACCCGGATCAGCTCTATGTGACCCATATCCAGGGAATTGATAAACTTAAACAGGATCGGGGATGGGAAACTCAGGAAGTGAATCCAGACCGTTATATGGCCGCCTTGACGGACCATGTGCGCTGGTATTTAAACGAAAAAAACATCGCCGCTTATCAGGCGGATTTCGCTTCGTGGCATTAATTGAGCGGTTCCAAAATTGTTAATTAGAAAAACATAATTTAGATATTTCAGAACCCCCAATCCGATCTTTTGTTCCGTCTGAAGAGGCTTTGGAGGCCCCGTTGACAGCCCCTATGCCGCGCCTTATAGTAACGCCTTATTTCTTCCAGCCGAATGAGGAGACTTTTGCCGATGGAAAACCCGGATAAGCTAGAACTGGCCCTCACTTATGACGATGTGATGCTGATACCCCAGAAATCCAATGTGCTTCCCCGTGAAACTGATGTCTCGACTTATTTGACTCCCCGTCTCAAACTTAATATCCCCCTGATCAGCGCCGCGATGGATACGGTCACCGAGTCCCGGCTGGCGATCGCCCTGGCCCAGGAAGGCGGGTTAGGTATCGTTCACAAAAATTGCTCGGTCGAACAGCAGGCCGCTGAAGTGGACAAGGTTAAACGGTCGGAAGCGGGCATGATCAGCAATCCCATCACGCTTTCCCCGGATAAAAAGGTTTCAGATGCGCTGAACATCATGCGGCAGTATCACATCTCTGGCATTCCCATCGTTCAGAAGGACGGCAAGCTGGTCGGGATCGTCACCAACCGCGACCTGAGATTCGTGAAGAAAATGGACATCCTGCTGAAAGATGTCATGACCAAGGACGAATTGGTCACTGTGCCGGAAGGCACCAACCTGGATAAGGCGGAAGAAACCCTTCACCATCACCGCATTGAAAAACTGCTGGTCGTGGATAAAAAGGGAACCCTTCGGGGCCTGATCACCATCAAAGACATCAACAAGCGCATTAAATTTCCCAACGCCTGCAAGGATGATCAAGGCCGGCTTCGAGTGGGCGCCGCGGTCAGCGTTTCCGACGACACGGATGAGCGGGT
>Ga0206828_1037_pt1 | contig 26358 bp, 18 predicted proteins | sample Alteio_BWOrgCont_78_FD_152858 | JGI IMG/M metagenome (GOLD analysis project Ga0206828, IMG submission 152858) | Enriched cells from forest soil in Barre Woods Harvard Forest LTER site, Petersham, Massachusetts, United States -... | ecosystem: Environmental > Terrestrial > Soil > Temperate forest >... | reverse complement strand
TGGGAAATCTTTTCGCCGGCACGGAAGAATCGCCGGGCGACGTCATCAATCTTCAGGGCCGCATGTTCAAGGTCTATAACGGAATGGGTTCGCTGGCCGCCATGCAAAAGGGAAGAAGCGCCGACCGCTATTTCCAAGAAAATGACGCGGAGACCAAAAAACTGGTGCCCGAAGGCATTGAGGCCCGGGTGCCTTACCGGGGTCAATTGTCCGACCTGGTTTATCAATTGATCGGCGGCCTCCGGTCCAGCATGGGTTATTGCGGTTCCAAAGATATCAAGGAGCTAAAAGCCAAGGCCCAGTTCGTACGCATCACCTCAGCGGGTTTCCAGGAAAGTCATCCGCATGACGTCGTCATTACTAAAGAAGCCCCCAACTATTACACTGACTGATATTAGATTTTTACAAACGAAAGATTTTCACCACGAAGGCACCAAGACACCAAGAAAATCTTTTAATTTGAAATTAATTCCTCATTATTTGCCTTCCTTGGCGACTTGGTGTCTTGGTGGTAAAAAGGGGTGAGTCTTGAAACATGATTTAGTTATTGTTTTAGATTTTGGAGCCCAATACAGCCAATTGATCGCCCGGCGGGTAAGGGAAGCCAAAGTTTATTGCGAGATTCTCCCCTTTAATACGCCCCTTTCCAAAATCACGGCCAAGCAGCCCAAGGGCATCATTCTTTCCGGCGGGCCTTCCAGCGTTTACGCCCCCGGGGCGCCGCATGTGGACAAGGGACTTTTCAAAAGCGGCATTCCGATCCTTGGTATCTGCTACGGCATGCAGCTCATCAGCCACGCCCTCGACGGAAAAGTCCAAAAGGCCACGAAACGGGAATTTGGGCTTGCCCCTCTTCATATCAAAGATCAGCGTCTGCTTTTCGCCCAACTTCCCAAAACGCTCAAGGCCTGGATGAGCCACGGGGACAAGGTCACCAAAATTCCTTCCGGATTCAAGACGCTGGCTTCTACCGCCAATTGCGCTTTTGCCGCCGCGGCCAACGAAAAAATTAAGATTTACGGCATCCAGTTCCATCCGGAGGTCGTTCACACCGAAAAGGGCAGCCGGATATTGGAAAATTTTGTCCTTAAAATTTGCGGTGCCAAGCCGACCTGGACGATGGATTCCTACGAAAAAATCGCCATCGCTCAAATTCGCGAACAGGTGGGCAAGGGCCGGGTGCTTTGCGGCGTTTCCGGCGGGGTGGATTCGACCGTGGCGGCTACCCTCATCTACCGGGCCATCGGCAGCCAGCTTTCCTGCGTGTTCGTGAACAACGGGGTCTTGCGCCTGCACGAGGCGGAACAGGTGGTCCAGATGTTCAAGGATCAACTGGGTATCCCCCTTCATTATGTGAACGCCGAAAAGGAGTTTTTAAGGCTTTTGGCCGGTGTCACCGAACCTGAAAAGAAACGAAAGATCATCGGCGGTACTTTTATTAAAGTGTTCGAGCGAAAGGCCCGGGAATTACAAAAGAAGAAGGGGCCCTTTCAATTTCTAGCCCAGGGCACCCTCTATCCCGACGTGATTGAGAGCGTGTCGGTAAAAGGACCTTCGGCCATGATCAAGAGCCACCATAACGTGGGCGGATTGCCCAAGGACATGAAATTCAAATTGGTGGAACCCCTCCGGGAGTTGTTCAAGGACGAGGTACGGGAACTGGGTAAAAAATTAAAAGTTCCCGCCGATCTTTTGTGGCGCCAGCCCTTTCCAGGTCCGGGTTTGGCTGTGCGGATGATCGGCCCGCTTAGTCGGGAACGATTAGATATCCTGCGCAAGGCCGATGCCATCGTGCGGGAAGAAATCGAGGCCGCCGGCTTGTCCCGGTCCATTTGGCAGTCCTTCGCGGTCTTGACGCCGATTAAATCGGTGGGCGTCATGGGCGACGAGCGCACTTACGAAAATACCTGCGTCATCCGGGCGGTGAATTCCACCGACGGCATGACCGCCGATTGGGTCCAACTGCCTTACGATCTTTTGGGAAAAATGTCCAACCGCATCATCAATGAGGTCCGCGGCATCAACCGGGTGGTGTATGACATAACTAGCAAACCGCCTGGCACTATTGAGTGGGAGTAAAACGACCACTCAAACAACCAGCTTGTTATAGCGCAGACAACATTGAACATTTATGAAAGGTCTGTGCATCACCAGCAAACCACCTGGCACTATTGAGGGGAATAGCCCACTGATTGTCCCAGTCAATATAAATAACCCTTCTTGCGGGCATTTTGTTCCTTGTGGCTCCGGTCCAAGCCCGATAAAATCTATCCGTTTCGACATTTCACCGGGGGTTTTCATGAAACCATTCTTCGCCTTGCTGGCTGGTCTTTTGTTGATAGTTTCCAATCCTTGCCGTGTTTGGGCCTGGGGGGATTTTGGGCATCGGGTCATCGCCCAAATCGCATTTGACAACCTGAATGATACGGCCACCGCCAAAGTGAAAGAGTTGATTCAGGATTGCGGCTATACCCAATTGGATCAGTTGGCCGCCGATGGTTTGGGGGAACACGCCAGCCAGGAAGGGATGCCCACGGACCTGAGTCTGCTGGACATCTCCGTTTGGCCCGACCATATCCTGGCCCTGCCCGAATACCGTTTGACGACCTATCCCTGGCATTACACCGCCGTTGAGTACGGCCAGAACGCTCAAAAAGGCGACATCGACAGCTTTTGCCACGGCAATAACTGCTTGACCCTTCAAATCGATACGGAGATTGGGGTTTTGTCCGATGCCACAGCCTCGATCAAACAAAAGTTTGTGGCCCTCGTGTTCCTGACCAATCTGGTGGGGGACGCCCACGTTCCCTTGAACTGCGCCGACTATAACGACCAGGAGGGAAGCGCCAAATACTTCATGGCCAAGGGCCATCACGAGATCAGCCTGCACGGATTCTGGAACAATCTGCTCAGCGGAACCCCACCCCCGGGAAATCCGACCGACTACGCCCGGGATTTGGAAACCCAGATCACGGCCGACGATCGCAAACAATGGCAGGCGGGAACGGTTTATGATTGGGTTTGGGAAAGCTACATGATCGCCGCGACTAAAATTTATCCCCTGTCGGTTTTCCAGTCGGGTCCGCAGAACGTGAAAGTGGACAGTCTGGGCTTTATGGCCCTGATCAACGGCAATCCCAAGATCACGAAAAAAGTCCCCTTCCCGGATGAGTTTTACACGGACGAGTATAAAAATATCGTGCAGGACCAATTGCGCAAAGCCGGCCTCCGGCTGGCGTGGCTCTTGAACAACGCCTTGGGGCAATAACTGTCAAAATAGATTATTTTGGTTTGAGCCCAATGAATAAAGGCCTTCCGATTTTTCGGAAGGCCTTTTTAGTTTTACGATATTAATTTATTAGTTGCCGCTGGGGTTCGCGTCCGCATCGGGAGGAGCGTTGCTATCGGTTGGGTCCCCCTGATCTCCCATCTTTTGATGATCGCCATGCCCGCCCCAATGACCCATCCGGTCTCCCCACATGGGGCGCATGCCCAATAGCATTTTAGCCTGCTGGGTCGGTGTCAAAACCGCTTGAATTTTCTCCATATATTTTTCCCGGGAAAGTTCGTCGGCTTTCTTGTCTTTCTTGATTTTCTCCAATAAGGCCTTGATATCATCGTCCGAGCCGTTGGATTTGACCAATTCCGCCAATTTCCTGAAGTCCTCGCCCATCGCCTTGCGGTTATCCATTCCGTCGGCTTTCATGCCCGTTTGAATGGCGGCCAATTTGTCGATCTGATCATCCGTCAAAGCGAGTCGGTCCTTCACTTCCAGAAACTTCGCGATGGTTGCCCAATCGCCGCCCTCGTTCCCACCCATCTTCGGGCCCATACCCTTATGACCGTGGGGGCCTCCATCCATTCCGTCGCCGTTCATTTGGGGGCCATCTCCCTGCGTCATCCCTCCGTCATCAGCCCATAACGGCAAAATTGAAGCCAGCGATAGGGCCGCCGCTAATCCGCACATTCCTAGTAATTTTTTCATTTTCAACCTCTCGAAGAAACAGAATTAACCTTCGCCGGTTTGGACGAAGCCTTTTGGGGGAAAGTGTCGGTGAAGCGGGTTCGACGGGAGAGGGTCTTTTAAAAAATCAACGCGGAACGACACTTTTAGAACGGGACAGGAGTCGGGAGGATGCCGTTATTCTTTCAGCTTTTTTCCCAGCTCTCCCCATTCGCGGTAAAGCACGATATCGGGGAACCGGACCAAACTGTTTTTGTAAAGAAAGGTCAAAGTGATTTGCTTTTGAGTTTTCAGCCAAAAGCGGGAAAGGGTGGATAAGGCCCGGACAGTTTGTTTCAGGTCGCCGCGCTGGGCGACCCATTCCAAAAGTTTTCCGGCGGAGTCCAGGTCGCCGACCCTCAGGCAGACATCCCCGGCCTGAGCCAACAACCCCGGGTCCAAGTTCGAAACATTGAATTTCTTGAGGATGTCCTTGACCACCGCGTAGGCCTGGGAATATTTTTGCTCCGCCTCAAAATCGTCGAATTCGGTTTGGAGCTTTTTCAAAAGTTTGGGCAAGTCGGTTTCATCGTGAACCAACAGATCCCCGGTTTGGCTAGCATGGGGGCTCAAGAGGGTTTTGTAATGACTTCCGATTTCCTCGGCGCCATAGGGCCCCAAGATCTTGGTGTAAAGGGCGACCGCTTCGGGGGATTGGTTCTCTTTTAGGTAGCTATCCAGCGCGAAGCGGTAATGACCCAAAGCCTCTATTTTTTTGACCGGGTCGGTTTTAATGACCACCAGCGACTGCTCGAACAGGCAGTCCGCCAAACCTAAATGGGCTTCCCGGTGATCGGGAAGTCTTTCCAGCAGGGACCGGTAATGTTTTTCCGCGATGCCGAAGGAGCCTTGGGCCAGGGCCTTATAGGCCTGATCCAAATCCATTTCGTCCTCTGTCTTTTTTCGAAACCCGGACCAACGGGAGACCCCATGGTTCCGAAAGGGGTCTTTAACAAGCCAGGTCTTCCAAATCCAGAAGGCGACACCGAATCCACCGGCGATGGCCAAAAAAAGCCAGATGAAATCTCCGCCCACAGTCCGCCTCCGCACCCTCATTTTTTTAATTATGGCATTAAAGGGTTGAGCGCCAAGAAAATTTACCCGTGCAACTGAATCATCCCATCGCTTTTCATGGTAAAACTATGGGGCCGAGGGTCTATCCAGGAGGGGTGGCATGCGCCGAAAGCTTATTTTTATCATGGTGTTCCTGACGGGGGCCGGTTTCTGGACCGGCCGGGCCGGGGCGTTTCAACAGTTGGACGGCCATGTTCCGGACGCCGTGAAAGCCGGGGCCCCGATGGCCGGGCCGGTGGACGATTCCCAGGTTTTGCGGCTGGCGGTCAGCCTGCCCTTGCGCAATACCGGCGAGCTTCAGGGTCTGCTTCAGAATCTTTACAACCCCAAAAGTTTTCAGTACCGGAAATTCCTCACTCCCGAGCAGTTCACCCAGGAATTCGGCCCCAGCTCCGAAGACTATCAGGCCCTCATTAATTACCTGGTTTCCAGCGGATTCCAGGTCATACAGACCCAGCCCAACCGCATGCTGGTCGATGTCAAGGCGACGGTGGGGACCATCCGGAATGCCTTCCATCTCAATATCAACTATTACCGCCGAGAGGATGGAACCCTTTTCCGCGCGCCCGACGCCGAGCCCTCGCTGGATTTGGAAGTGCCGGTTTTGAATATCAGCGGCTTGGATAACTTCGCCCGACCTATCCGCAAGCTGCGAAAAACAACCTTGGATCATCGGAAAGTGGGCCGGAAAACTTATTCACCCCAGGGGACCGGAGCTGGCGGGTTTTACCAAGGGCAGGATTTTCGGGACGTCTATGTCCCCAATTTACCCACTTCGATCAACGGGGCCGGGCAAACGGTAGGGCTGGTGGAATTCAACGGTTTTTGGCAGTCGGATATTTCTTATTATGAAAGTACGGCCAATCCACCCATTACCGCTCCCGCTCCAGAAACGGTTTTGGTGGACGGCTTTAATGGCGCGGCAACGCTCGAGAGCAATTGTGACCAAGGCTGTGATAATGACGAGGTCTCTTTGGATATTGAAATGGTGATGGCCATGGCGCCGGGGGTTCAAATTGTTTCTTATGAAGGACCCGATCCCACCCTGAACCCCGCTAGCTATAACACTGCGGCGGAGGATGAATTTGTGGATATGGCCACCCATCAACCACTGTGTCAAGAAATTAGTTCTTCCTGGGGGGGATATTCGGCAGGGTCTAGCCACGCTGTTTTTTCCCAGGCCTTAACCGAATTCGCCGCCCAGGGTCAATCCTATTTCGAGGCCGCGGGGGATGAGGGTTCTTATGGAACTTCAGCGGTCACGATGATCCGCAGCAGGAGTGTCACCCAAAGCGGGCCCCCTCTCAACTCCGATCCAAGTCTTTATATCAATGCGCTAGAGACCCTCGTAGGCGGAACCCAACTTTCGGCGGTGACCATTCTTTCGGGGGGGCTAACCATCGTTTCCTATGTTTCCGAATCTACCTGGAACGATGGTTATATCGGTTCGATCCCGGACAATGGAAACGGGAGCAACGGCGCGAGTGGTGGGGGCATTTTCACAAATCTACTGGCCATTCCGTCCTATCAATCGAATGTTTCTATGGCCACCAATGGCGGATCCACCAGTTGGCGAAACATTCCCGATGTTTCGCTCACCGCCGCTTATGTGTTACTCGTTTCGGAAGACGGGGGATATGACGGGGATATTGAAGGGACCAGCTGCGCTTCTCCGCTTTGGGCGGGTTATATGGCTTTGGTCAACCAAGTGTCCGAGGCTTCGGGTAAAGGGACGGTGGGATTCGCGAATCCATTTCTTTACAGTATTGGGGAAGGGTCCAATTACAATTCGGACTTCCACGATATTAAAGACGGCAGCAACAATTTCTACTACTACCCGGACTTATCCGCGCCCTATACCGCTGTATCGGGTTACGATCTGGCCACCGGCTGGGGAAGCCCCAATGGACAAAATTTATTGAACGATCTAGTGGCCCTAGTCCCCACCTTCACGGCAACACCCACTATCACGAATACGCCGACGATTACCAATACCCCCACTATCACCAATACGCCGACCATCACGGACACGCCCACCCATACGCCCACCGTGACTCCCACCTATACTCCGACTCCAACCCCGACCATCACCTTAACCTTCACTCCGACCTTCACTCCCACGGCCACTCCCACTTACTTGGCATCGCCGAACGGCCAGTTGGAACTGGGGCCCAGTGTCATTACCCCGGGACAGACCCTTCGGTTGTTCCTCGATAACCCGGCGGCCTCAGCCCAATGGACGATTTACGACCTGGCCTGTGAGAAGATTAAGTCCCTTAGCTTTGGAAGCGGTCTCGAAAGCTGGACGCCCCAAGGATTGGCGGCGGGTTATTACCTGATCCGTGTCAACGTTCAATATCAGAGCGGCAAGCCAAAACAGGTTATCTTGCCCTTTGTTCTCCGTTAGAAATTCCTGGAAACGTCCTTAGAAGCTAGGTAAACGATGGTTGGATATTTTATCCACCAGGGATAGACTCCGCCCGCGCCAGACTGTTAGCTTGTCACCATATTTGGCGCTTGTTTGGTTGATGAAAGCCAATCCGGTGAAGGTTTATGACACTGAAACAAGTTCTTTTTTTGATTCTTTTAGGTGTTTGTTTTTTCGCGCCTTCCTGGTCCGCCGCGGATGAACCGGCGCCCCAAGCCACTTTCGCTTCGGTCGTGGGTACGGTAACTTTGGAAAGCCCCAACGAAACTATTCCGGTTACCGTTACCACCGGTTCGACAGCCCAAGAAGGGGATCGGATCACTACCCAAAAAGATTCCTCCGCCACCCTGGTTATGTTTGACGATTCCCAATTGGAAATCGGCCCTGAATCTTCCCTAGTGTTGTCGAAAATGCAAAAGCCGTCCCTGTTGGATAAAATTTTCAGGTTCAAACTTCTGGTAGGTTCCTTGACGGCACAGGTGAAAAAACTAACCTCTTCGAACTCTCTTTTCGAGGTCCAGGCAGGAGGGGTGGTCTGCGGCGTCCGGGGAACGAGATTCCACATGATCTACCATCCGGATCTTCAAATCGTGGATTTGGATGTCTCCCAAGGGACGGTTTATACCACTCTCAACGGAGAGAACGAGACCGATTACACTGCGGGCCAGAAGGCTCATTTTGACCACGTTTTCTTATCCCCGGGACCGGGCCAAACCTCCAACAGTCCGAATCCCAAAGGCCTACTGGGCAATCCCGCCCTGATCCGATTGAACAACGACTTCCAATCGGGAATTTTGGTGAACCACGATAATAACCTGAGCGCGGCCGACCAGAACCTCAGCATTGTTCTCCATGTCGCTCCGGGAGAGGCGGTCCCATGAAATTCCTCCCCATGCCCGCGCTAGGGTTTTCGTTTTGGCTGATGGCTGGCGGGGTTTTTGCGGGACAGTTCAACTTGGGCGCCCAGTATCAAAGCTGGACAACGAATTTTATCTCTCCACTTCAGGGACATGAATTTCTAGTGCCGATGTCCCTCTCCATCGATTCGATTCAAGATGTCCAACTCTACGCCCAGGGCGAATTCGCCGACGCTCAATATACTGATCCTATTAACGGCACCCAAAACCTGAGTGATTTTTCGGACACGGTGGCGGGTGGTGAAATCGGTTTTAAAAGTTTCGGTTTTGATTCCTTCGTAAATTTGGCCTTCAACTTGCCCACAGGAAACCAGGCCTGGGAAATTGAGACAGCCGATGCCAACATCCCCACCGAGTTTGTGGATAGCCGCTACCAGGGAAGGGGATTTGGCCTCAGCGGCATTTACGGGCTGGCCCTGCCCGACGGGCCCACCCAATATGGGCTGGGTGTTGGTTACCTTTATTCGGGTGCCCTCAACCCCAATTTCGGAGCGGGTCTACCGTCTGAAAATCTGAAATTGGGCGATTCCATCTTCCTCTCCGCCAACCGGGCGACCACCTTTACTTCCAATCAAACCCAAACCATCTCGGCCTCGGCTTATATTTTTCTGCCGAGCCTTCAGGCAGGCCAAAACTTTATCTGGATGGGGCCTAACTTGAACCTGTCCTATAGCTGGGTCGATCTAACCGCCTTTTCATTTGAGGCTGGGGTGCAGTATTTCTTGCCGGCCCAAATGGCGTTCAACGGCCAATGGGTGGCTGAGTCTCACGATTCGCTCGGGACTCGGTTTTATCTCAATCCGGCCTGGGCTTTCGGAAACTTCGTCTTGGCGGGCGAGGTAAAGGTGGTCTTAGCCAACGGCTATGATCCCAGTCCCAGCGACACCCTTTATGACGGGGGAGGACTATTGTTGGGCCTGGACCCCTCTTATAAGTTCACCTTGGACAAGCTGTCGGCGATCAAGGTTTCCGCCTCTTACGACAACATTACCGCTAATGGAGCGGCGGCCGATTCCCAGGGAAACCGGGTTAATGTCATCTATAACTATTGGACAGTGGGGGCCGATTATGAAATTACCCTATAATCGGCTGATAGTTTTATCCCTTTTGTTGGCCCTGACTGGCTGCCGTAATTCCACCAATGCCCCGGTCGCGCCCATCCACGGAATGAACCTGACGATCTCCCTGCCGACCAGTTCCGCCAGCGGATCCCTTTTGGGGGCTTCCAGCAATGAGGTGCTTTACCAGGTTACCGGCCCCGGCATGCAGCCGGAATCGGGAACGATCGGGCCCTTCAGTACCTCGGGCAATTCGGGCTCGGTGACTTTTTCCCTCGTCGTGCCGCAGGGTCCATCCCGGCTAATGGCCTTTGAACTGACCGACGCTTCCAGCCGCCAGCCACTGGCTTTGGGAGCGGTGGAGATGGATATTAACTCCTCACCCGCCAACCCAGTCACGGTCGAAATGGGGTCGGTCGCCCGTGATTGCTATAACATCAGCGCGGGCCTGCTTAACCTGGGGAACTATTTCACTTTTGAGACCGATGCTTTGGCTAGTGCGGTTACGGTTCTTTCACCGACGGGTTATGACGTGGATTTTTTGCCGGTCTTAACAGGATTTCAAATGAACGCGTTGGGCGCCGGCACGGTGGCTTATTTGGGCAACGGCGATTTGGTTGATTTCGCCATGGCGCCTTCGGGCGGCTATGTGGCTTCCTCTGGAGCCGCCAAATACGCGGCCGGGGCGCCGGTCACCCTTCTGCAGGCGGGGGATATTTATTGCGTGAAACTGAGCGGGGGAGGACATGCCTGGGTGCAGATCACCAATCCCGGATCAATCCTCGTTGGGCCTTCTTTCCGGTTCCGGGTGAATACCACCTTGCCTTATTACGCTTATGAACAGACGACCATCGATCAATCGGGCAATTGCCCCACGGCCCTGCCGACTCCCACGGGCGTGCCCACCGCTACCTTTACTTATACTTTGACCCCGACGGTGACCAACACCCCCACCGCCACGAATACGCCCACCATTTCGCCAACCTTTACCATTACCAGCACGCCAACCGCTTCTTTCACGGAGACCTTGACGCTCACCCAAACCAATACACCAACCATTACCCCTACTCCAACGATTACATTTACTCCACCTCCATCCAATACGCCTACCATCACCAATACCCCTGGCGGCACCGGCCCGATCACGGTTTCCGGTACAGTTTATTACGGGTTAGGATCGGTAGATTCCATCCAAGGCCTCTGGTTGATTTTAGAACCTGTGGGCGGAGGCCAACAGGTCTATGAGGATGTCATTGTGAATAACGGACCCTACACCTTGGTCTCGACAGCCGGTTCCTATAACCTTCTTGGTTTTTACGATGAAATCAGCGGCTATGAGGGCGGCCCCATTCCGACCGGTGAGGAGCCTGGTTATTATCAAGGGGGAGGCAGTGGCACAATGGCCTGCCCCATACCGTCCAGCCCGCAGATTACGGGTTCAATCAGCAATTTGGCGATCACCCTGACCGGCGGCTGCGGCGGAACCAGTCCCACACCCGTCATCACGCCTATTCCGATTTGGACATCGACGGCCACCCATACCCCTACACCTTCATCGACTTCTACGATTACACCGACGGTTACGCCTACCGGGACGCCTACTTGGGAGATAGTGGGAACACCCCTCACGGATCATGCGCTCTCCGAGCAGTTATTCGTCAACAGCAGCGGCGTTCCCTATATCGCGTACGAAGATAACACCAATAGCAACCGGCCTACGGTTATTTCCTACAGCACGGGCGCTTGGACCACCGTCGGCGGCAGTCCGGCAACTTCCGATGTGGATGGATCGGTTCCGTCCCTTTATGTGGATGGTTCCAACGTTTATGTCGCCTACCAGGACGCGGTGGATGAAGCTCCGGAGTTGTCGGAGTACAACGGGTCCAGTTGGTCTCAGCTCTCTGGATTTGCCACGGTCGGGGCCCAAGCACCCTCTCTTTGGGTGAATAACCATAATCCTTATGTCGCTTTCCAGGACTACCCCACGCCTTATGCTATGGTCGTGGAATATACCGGGAGCGCCTGGACGACCATCGGCAGCGCTGACTTCTCGCCGGGTTCGGTCGACTACCTGTCCCTTTCCATTTCCAGTACGGGTACACCTTATGTGGCTTATGAGGATGAGTCCAATAACAATTACGCCGCGGTCATGGCTTATACCGGAGGAGTCTGGACCTACATCGGCAGTAACTCGCCATCCGCCAACACGGTTGTCAGTGGTACCCAGATTTTCGTGGATCAATCCACGGGTATTCCTTATTTGAGTTATACCGATTCGACCGTCAAGGGAACGGTGATGGAATGCAGCGGTTGCGGGGCCGGAACAGGAACCTGGACCCCCGTGGGCGGCAGCCGGGACTTCACCGGTTCGGAAGCCGTTTATCCATCGCTGTACGTTTATAACGGTACGCCTTATTTGGGATACATTAATTCGACTCAGCCTGAAGTAATGGAATATACGGGGAGCGCTTGGGTGACTGTTGGCGGCGGCACTTTCGGGATTGGAACGGCGGCGACCAATTCATCCCTTTCTGTTGCCAACGGCATACCTTATCTGGCTTACGAGAACGGAACTGCCGGAGACTATCCCACTTTGTATGAATACCCTTGAGAAATTTTAAGGCCGGAAGGCCTGGGTAAAACCAAAATTTTCTTTTTGATGGAGGCTTAAGGCCCGGGCCGTTATGATTGGCCCATGTCCAATCCCTACATCGTCATTGGCACCCCCTGCTACGGGGGCCAAGTCACCGGTTATTACACCCTCTCGATCTCCGCCTTGAAAGACGCCTGCCAAGTCCGGGGCAATGTTCAATTCGGCCTCAGCATGGTCATGGGCGACGCCCTCATCCCCCGGGCCCGGCAGGATATTGTGGCGCATTTTTTAGCTAATCCAGCCGCCACCCATCTTTTGTTTATCGACGCGGATATCGGCTTTGACCCTTCGCAGGTCTTCCGGCTTTTGGAATTTGACGCCGATATCGCCGCTGGGGTCTATCCCATTAAAACCTTCGATTGGGACAAGGTCAGAGCCCTGGCGAAGGCGGATGTCGCCAACCTGAAAACGGCGGCCCTTTCTTACGTGGTGGCGGCGGAAGACCCCAAAAAAATACCCTTCAAGAACGGCTTCGCCCAGGTGCGGTTCGCGGGTACGGGTTTCATGATGATCAAGCGTCAAGTGCTGGAAAAGATGATCGCCCATTATCCCGAACTGAGCTATTCGACCCAATTTTCCAATCAAGACCCGCTGAAGCAAAGCCCCAACCGCTACGCCTTGTTTAATTGCATCCTCGATAAGCAAAACGGCATGTACTTGAGTGAGGATTTCAGTTTTTGCCAGCGCTGGGTCGACATGGGCGGCGAGATTTGGGCCGACCTCCAGAGCCGGCTGACCCATGTGGGCATGATGGCCTTCGAGGGCGACATGGGATCTCAACTTCCTTCTTCTAAGTAAAAGACAAATACTATTTATTCTTTTGAGTATCTCCTCGGTTTGGTTTTCGAACCCGTGGTTACGAATTGTTACAAAGTGAAACAATCCCGAAAGGCTTTTGAAAAAACGAAATGGTAAAAAGGAAGGAAGTCAACCCCTGACGGACTTTGGTTAAAGCCCGGAAAAATTCGAGTCTTGGTCTTTCCTTTGACGGGAGTTTTGGCCATAATTTTAAAAATTTTCGGATCGTTAAACATAAATAGACGAAAACCTCCCCGGGTGGATCAATCCCTGTGATACCAATTCTTTGTTTTAGTGGAATTGGTATATTCAAGGCTTGCCCTTCGGTTTGAGACCTCAGGGCAGAAGAGCCCATGGGCCTGTGGGCCCAGGTAAAATAATGTTAAGGGGTACCCGATGACTGAAATTGTCTCCATTCAAAACGTGTTCAAAGAATATCCGTTGGACAAGGTCGTGGTGCCCGCGCTCCAGGGCGTTAGCCTGTCCGTGGCGCAGGGGGATTTCCTTTCCATCGTCGGCCCCTCGGGATCAGGCAAGACCACCCTTTTGAACCTCATTGGCTGTGTGGATACGGCCACCTCCGGCGTTGTCCTTATTGACGGCCGCGACACCAAAAGTCTGAACGATCATCAGCTCACAGACTTGCGCCTGAACACATTGGGGTTCATCTTCCAAAGCTTCAACTTGGTTCCGGTTTTAAGCGTGTTCCAGAACGTCGAATTTCCCCTGCTCCTTCAACGCAAATACACTGTTGAGGAAAGGGCCAAGCGGGTTGATTCGCTTTTGGTCAAGGTTGGGCTAGACAAGCATTCCAAGCACCGGCCCAGCGAGCTTTCGGGCGGACAACGCCAAAGGGTGGCCATTGCCCGGGCCCTGGTGACCCGGCCCAAGATTGTGCTGGCGGATGAGCCGACCGCCAACCTGGATTCAGTGACCGGCGAGAACATCATTGATTTGATGAAAGAAATGAACCGGGATGAAAAGACCACCTTCATCTTTTCCACCCACGACGCCAAGGTTATGTCCCACGCCAACACCGTGATCCGGTTAGCCGACGGACGCATCACCGACGGCAAGGCCGCCGCGGCGGGGGCCCATTAATGGGCTGGGCGCGGCTTCTTCTTCAAATTTCGCTCCGGAACGTTTTTTCCAGCTTCCTGAACGTGGTTATCGGCCTCATCATTTTGGCGGGCACGCTCTTTTTCGTGGTGGGCGGTTCTCTGGTGGACAGCATGGACAAGGCCATGAGCCGCAGTATCATCGGCTCCGTGGCGGGGCATTTGCAGGTTTACCAGGCTTCCTCCAAGGATTCGCCGGCGCTTTTTGACAGCTGGCAGATCCCCGATCTGGACGCTATTCCGGATTTTTCCAAGATTAAGGGTCCTTTGATGAGCGACCCCAACGTCGCCAGTGTGGTGCCCGAGGGCGTCAACACGGCCATCGTGGTTTACGGCAATACGGTGGACCTGGTACTGGAAAAACTGCGTAAGGCGGAGTCAAGCCGTCCCAAAGCCCCGAAAGAGCAGATCGAAAGCCTGAAGGCCCATTTGCGGCAGATGATTTCGGTCATCCAGACCGACCTGACCAAGCTGGACAAGGTATCCTCGAAAGGCGCGGTGGATCCCGAGTCTTATAAGGACCTGGCAAAGGCCGCTTCGCCGGCTTTTTGGAATAGCTTCGACAGCGACCCGCTGGATCATTTGGAATTTTTGGAAAACAAAATCGCTTATTTGGTGCCCGACTCGGACCAGATTTTCCTTTCCTATGTCGGAACCGATCTGGACGCCTTCCAGAAGTCCTTCGACCGCATGGAAATCGTGGATGGGACCGCCGTTCCACCCGGGCACCGTGGAATGCTTCTTTCCAAATACATTTATGAGGACCAATTCAAACTCAAGTCCGCCCGAAGGCTCGACCAAATCCATGAAGGCGTGACGCTGAAAGGTAAAAAGATCGCAAACGATCCTGATTTGAAGGATTTGGTGAAGCAAAACCGGCTTCAAACCCGGGAGATTGTTTTGCAGTTAGACCCCCTTTCCACCCAAAAAGCCGTGTCTATTTTGCAGGGGGTTTTGGGATCGCAAGAGACGGACCTTCCCAAACTGCTCTCATCCTTCTTCGATACCACCGACGCCAATATCGAGGCCCGGTATAAGATTTTCTACGACCAACTGGCGCCGATGTTGGACCTTTACCGTCTGAGGCCAGGAGACATGCTGACGATTAAGGCTTACACCAAGTCGGGTTTTGTGGAAGCGGTTAATGTGAAGATTTACGGCACCTTCCAATTCAAGGGCCTGGAAAAATCCGGCCTGGCAGGAGGCTTGAGCCTGATGGACCTGATGAGTTTCCGGGACCTTTACGGTTATGTGACGCCGGAAAAGATGGCTGAGACGAAGGCGATCCAAAAAGAAGCCGGGGTAAAATATATTTCCCGTGAAAATGCCGAGGCGGATCTTTTTGGCGGGTCCTCCAGCGATGTGGAGCAAGCCCAGCAGAAAAAAATCGACGTCAGCGCCGAGATGGGCGGAAGTGACAAGGTCCAGCGGATTGATTTGACGAAGCAGGTTTACAGTCAGGATGTGATGGACAAGGGTGTTGTCATGGGGGCCGCTATTCTTTTGAAAGACCCTTCTAAAATAAAACAGACGATGAAAGACCTGCAGGCCATCTCCGACCAGCAGAACCTGGGCCTGAAGGTCATTGACTGGCAGAAGGCCGCCGGCAACTTGGGCCAATTCGTCTATGTGGCCAAGTTCATCCTTTATTTCGCGACCGCCATTATTTTCGTCGTGGCGCTGGTCATCATCAATAACGCGGTGGTCATGGCCACCCTCCAGCGGGTTCGGGAAATCGGAACCCTCCGGGCCATCGGCGCCCAACGGGGATTTGTGCTGTCCATGGTGCTGACCGAAACGGTGGTGCTGGGGCTGGTCTTCGGCACGGTAGGGGTTCTCTTGGGCAGCGGTTTCGTTCTTTGGCTCCAGCATTACGGCATCGGCGCTGGCAACGACTTTCTTTATTTCTTCTTTTCCGGTCCCCGGCTTTATCCGGCGATCAGCGCGGGAAGCATTGTGGGGGCCTTTATTGTGGTGGTGATCGTTACCTGCGCTTCGGCGCTCTACCCGGCCCTCATGGCGACCCGGGTTTCACCCATTCGCGCCATGGCTTCGGAGGATTAAATGAAACAGCTATTCCTAATCGCTTTCCGTAACTTACTAAGCCACGGACGCCGAAGTCTGCTTTTGGGCGGGGCCATCGCCGGGGTCACGGCTCTTTTGGTGTTCCTGGGCTGCCTCTCCTCGGGGGTCAAAAAAACTATGCTGGATTCGGCCACCACGGTGGCCACGGGCGATTTGAATGTCGGAGGGTTTTATAAAGTTACCGCGGGACAAAGCGCCCCCTTAGTGACTGACTACCGAAAGATTCAGGACATCGTGGAAAAGACTCTGCCGGACCTGGATTTTGTGGCGGCCCGGGGCCGGGGCTGGGCCCGGCTGGTGTCGGACCAGGACAGCATGCAGGTGGGAATCGCGGGGGTCGATATGGCCCATGAGCCGAACCTGCCCAAAATATTGAAGATGAAAGAAGGGAACTTGGCCGACCTGGCCAAGCCCGGCTATGTCCTCATTTTTGAAAGCCAGGCGAAGAAGCTGAAGGTGAAGACCGGGGACAGCATGGTCTTTTCCGTGCTGACGGACCGGGGCGTGAATAACACGGTGGACGTACGGGTCGCGGGAGTGGCGGAAGATATGGGATTGATGACCTCCTGGAATACCTTTTTGTCCCAGACTACTTTGAATCAACTGGATCAGACCAACGACAGCAGTACCGGGGCACTTCTCATCTATATCAAGAACATGAACCATATCCCGAAGGACATCGACCTTTTGCGCAAGGCCCTCATCGCCGCGGGCTACGACGTGATGGACCGCAGCAGCAAGGCTTTCTGGATCAAGATGCAGGAGGTCAACAAAGAAGACTGGACCGGCCAGAAGCTGGACGTTACCACCTGGGACGATGAGATCAGCTATGTCACCTGGACCCTGTCGGCCATCGACGGCCTGAGCTTTATGCTGACCTCGGTACTGCTCATCATTATCGCGGTGGGGATCATGAACACCCTCTGGATCGCCATCCGGGAACGCACCCGGGAAATTGGGACGCTCCGGGCTATTGGCATGCAGAGGGGATCGGTCATGGCCATGTTCGTGATGGAGGCCTTCTGCCTGGGGCTCATGGGAACGGCCGCGGGAGCGGGACTGGGATGTTTGTTCTCCCTATTTCTTGATTCGCTTCATCTGCCCGTGCCGGAAGGCGCACAGTTTTTCACCATGTCCACCACCCTACGCTTCGCGCTGGAACCGGCCCGTATCATCGGGGGCGCGGCGATCATCACGGTTTGTTGTACGCTGGTGTCGTTGATTCCGTCGTTCCAGGCCGCCCGGATGAAGCCGGTCACGGCCATGACCCATTTAGGATAGGAGAACCATGAAAAGCTCGAAAATTATTTTAGCCGCCCTGATGGCGTTGGTGCCGGGAAGCCTCTTCGCCCAGGCGCTGACCACCCCCCAGATGGTGGAAATTTTAAAAGGCATCGACCTGCGGATCCGCAGCGGCGGGGATTACAAGGCGCTGGTTTATATCGAACAGCACCAAAAGGATAAGCCCGACGTGGCCCAGGAAGCTATCGTCTACCGGCGGGACGCCGACCAGAAACTGATGATCCTCTTCACTAAGCCTAAGACCGAGGCGGGGAAGGGCTACCTGCGGGTGGACCGGAACCTTTGGTATTACGATCCGTCGGTGGGCAAGTGGGAGCGCCGAACGGACCGGGAACGCATCGGCGGGACTGATTCCAACCGGCAGGATTTCGATCAGTCGGACCTAGCGGACCAATATGATCCAGCCTTCGTCGCCGAGGAACAGCTGGGCAATTTTAAGGTTTGGCACCTGAAACTGACGGGAAAACCCGGACAGGACCTGGCCTATCCCCTGGTGGAATTCTGGGTGGACGAGGCGACAGGCAATTATTTGAAGCGACAGGATTTCGCCCTGTCGGGGCGCCTTATGCGCACCAGCTATGACCCCAAATGGGAAAAGCTCTTTAGTGTGAGCAAAAACGCGGATCAGTGGTTCCCCAAAGAGATCCGCATCTACGACGAGATCGACAAAGAAAATTCGACCCTGGTCATTATCCAGTCGGTGGATTTGTCGGCCTTGCCGGAAAACATGTTTACGAAGGCCTGGCTGGAAACGAAAAGTAGGTAAATATTTTTTTTAATTTGTCATTGCGAGGAATGTCCCCGAATAGGGGACGTTTATGACGAAACAACCCCAGTTTAAAATAAACTTCCAGTCGTTAAGCCTTAAAGCGAACACACCCCATGAACTGAGGTTGCTTCGTCGCAAGGTTCGCTCCACGCAATGACGGATTTAAAAAATGATAAGGATGAAAGAATGAAACGAATCGTTTTATTAGCGACAATCGTTTTTCTAACAGCGGGTTTCGCCCGGGCGCAGGATGACAACGCCCGCGTTTCTGAGCAGGACATGTTTGGAGGGCCATCGGCTTCCCCAACACCTACCGCTCTTAAAAAAGGAAAAGCGAAGGTTGCGGCGACACCCGAAGCGGACGAATCCGCCACGACCTCTCCCGATTTAAGCTCCGCGTCCATCGACAATAAGTCCGTCACCGAAAATAATTTCCAGATCGGCGGCACCCTTTCCACCGAGGCCGATTATTACATCCAACACAACGTTCCCTTGACCCGGGACATCGTCAGCAACCCCAACATCCTTTTCCTCTATATGGATTCCAAATTGGATCAGGACAACCGGGTGTTTGCCCGCCTGCGGACCTTTTACGACCCCACGGGAATTTCTTCAGGCAATCCAACCAGCGCTTCCAATTTTACCAACCCTTACGGATTTGGCAATGGAACCAGCGACAACCTGTCGATCGGTCTGGATGAGCTGAACATTTCCGCCAATATCGACCACCAGATTTTCCTCACCATCGGCCGGCAAAAGGTGAAATATGGGGCGGCCAAGTTCTTTAATCCCACGGACTTCCTCAATCCCGAGCCCTTCAATTTCTTCCTGCCCACCGATGAGAGGCAGGGGGTCGATATGGTCAAGGCCCAGTTTCCTTCGGGCATCTCCAACTTTTACTTGGCCGGATTGCCGGGCAACCCGACCACTGGGGGCCCCGCGGGGGGCTATATCCGGGAAGAACTGGCTTATGATTCTTTCGCGGGTATCCTCGACGCGGGAGAAATTTCCCTATCCGGGTTCCTGCCCAAAAACCAAAACGGCAAGGCGGGTTTTGATATTTCCCAGGCGGTCGGTGATTTGGACGTTTATTTCGAGGGAGCCCTGGAGCAGGATTCGCTGGTGGCGGGGAAATGGGATGACGCCAACAGCGTGGGAATCAGCTGGGATATCCGCTACGCGGACCGGGAAACCAACATCGTCAACCTGCAGGCCGAGCATTTTCAGGTGGGCAACCTGGAAGAATTCGGGGTCTTCGCCATTACCTTGGACCAGCCGGGCGACTTATCCGACATCACCTTTGTGGAAACGAATCTCCTGGATCTCATCGACAACAGCGGCCTGAGTCGGCTGGACACCGTGTACCAATTCACTCAGCAGATCAGCGGGCGGGTTTATGTTTCCGCCGAATGGGGCCATTTGGGCGGCCTCTTTAATCCGGCGGGTCAGGTGGCCCAGACCGGGATGCGGATGGACGTTAGTTTTTAAACAATCGGAGGAATTAATGGCGCTTTATCAAATCCTATTAGTCGTTCATGTGCTGGATGTTTTTGGGATGGCAGTCTTATTGGGGATGCTGGTCACCTGCCTGTGGCGGACCTACGATTCAGGCACGGTAAAGGACCTGCGCCGTTGGGCTGGATTCGCTAAAAAATTAAATACTTACGCCAATCTTTCTCTGGCCGTGCTATTTCTCACCGGCCTCTACTTGGCCATGATCGAGAAAAACTGGGATCAGGCTTGGATCAAAATCGCCCCGGTCTTTATTCTACTGATGGGCGGGATACTCGGGGGCGTTGTCAGCTCCTGGCTGCGGAAAATCAAAAAGGAATTGGCTCCATCTCCAGCGGAACTGACGCCGACTCTTCAAGCTCTTTTGACGAAAAGTGCTCCCTGGATTTTTTCCCAGGTTCTGTTAGGGCTCTTTTTGGGAGCGATTATTTTAATGGTTTTGCAGCCCGAAATCGGGATATCGGTTTTGATTCTGGCTATTTCCCTGGCAGGCGGGGGAACTCTGGGTTTTATGACCAAAATCCGAAAATAAAATCCTTTTCATCCTACCGAAAGCCGTTGAAATGCCGGGAAGATTTCTTCCCGGCATTTTTTATTTTTCTATTGGGATGCCGCCGAAAAGCCCCGGCCAACCCGGCCCGCTTCAAAATCATGATTTTAAAATAGATTTATGGGTTAAAGAAGTCGTAAAGACTGCCGGAGCCTATGGCCGAAAAAGTTCAAGCTGTTATGATTTCATCAGCGGTTGACGCCGCTTTTTCAAATGGTTTTCCGCCCCGGAAAAGGGCGGCGGCCCTAGGAGATGGTTCATGAAATGGCTTGGCCGGTCCCGATCGATCTTAACGGTTCTTTCTTTTGTTTTATCCTTCAACGCGGGTTCTCTTTGGGCCGCGACCTTAGCGGCTTTCCCGGGTGCCGAAGGATTCGGCGCCGCGGCTACCGGCGGCCGGGGCGGCACGGTCTACCACGTTACCAACTTGAACGATTCGGGCGCGGGATCCTTCCGGGACGCGGTCAGCGCGGGCAACCGTATCATTGTGTTCGACGTCGGCGGCTACATCGCCTTACTGTCCGCGGTTTCGGTCAGCAGCAACCTCACCATTGAGGGCCAGACGGCTCCCGGGGGTGGCATCGGCCTCATGGCCGCGGAAGTGTCCCTGAGCGCGCAAAGCAACATCATTATCCGCAACGTTCGCTTTCGCCAGGGCAACGAGGACCCGGACACGGGCAAAAGCGCCCTGAACATGGGGACCGGGAACAATATTATCTTGGATCACTGCTCGTTTGAGTATGGGCAGTTCGACAGCGTGGACGCCGTGGGCACGACCAATTTCACTGTGCAAAACTGCATCATCGCCGACCCCATCGGCCAGCAGTTCGGCGCCCACGTGGAAGTCGGCCCGGATACCTTCTACCGAAACCTCTGGGTCAGCGCCCATAACCGCCAGCCCCTGGCTAAATCCGACACCCAGTACATCAACAATATCATCTACAACTTCCAGGCGGGCTATACGGTGGCTGACACGGCCGGCGACTTCACCCACGATATTGTGGGCAACTATTTCATCACCGGACCCAGCACCACCAGCCCCGGCGACGCCTATTTCCAGATCGACGACAACCAGAGCGTCTACGCCGTGGGCAATTATATGGATAGCAACAAGGACGGCGTCCTCAACGGGTTTCCCGACAACACGGTGGGAAGCGCCGCTGTGCTGACCACGCCCTGGGCGGCCACCACCTCGTCGATCCCCACGCTCAGCGCGGACCCCTCCACCGATTGCCAGACCGGCGTCTATCCCAGCGTGATCGCGTCCTGCGGGGCCTTTCCCCGGGACAGTGTCGACCAATTTGTTCTCGATGATGTGACATCCCTGGGAGGCGCAGGGAAGATTTACACGAACCAGGCCGACACGGGCCTGGCCAACAACGGTTACGGAACCCTGGCCGCCGGAACACCTTTCACCGACACCAGTGGGGACGGCATCGCCGACTACTGGGCGGAAGCCAACGGCATCAGCACCACCAACGCCGCAGCGGGCGCCGCCACCTACGGCACGACGGGCTACACCAACCTGGAAGTTTACGCCAACAGCCTGGTGCTTCCGGCACCCTGGTCCGCGGCCGATCTTCCAGGCACGTCCCTCCAGGGTGCCAGCTCTTACAATATTTTCACCAATCAGTGGCTCTTGACGGGTAGCGGCGCCGCTTCCCCCATGGCCCTGACCCAGGGGCAGTTCGCGTCCCAACCCTGGACGGGGGACGGCACCCTCAGCGCGGAACTGTTGGGGTTGACCGGTTCCTCGTCAGAAGGCGGCCTCTTGTTCACCGGCCCGGGAGGCGCTTCTGTCGCGCTGGCGCAAAGCGCCTCGGGTACTCTTTCCTTCATTTGGCAGGCCGCCGGCGGAACGGCGCAAAGCGTCCAGACTGTCCAAACCGCATCGCCGCTGTATCTGGAGATCACCGCCAGCGCCGGAACCTATTCGGCTTACTACAGCACCAATGGAACCACTTATAAACTGCTGGGCCAGGCGACTTTCAACCTGGGCACAGGGATTCAGGCCGGACTGGTCTTAGCTTCCGGCAGTTCAACGGCGCTGGGGACCGCTACCTTTACGAACCCGGAGATCGTTCTCCAGGCTTGTGCCACACCGACAGCCACAACCGCCAGCACCACTCCGACCACCACCCGAACCGCGACGCTCACCCCGACTTCGACGATGACTGCTACCCGAACTGCTTCACCGACTTTCACCGCAACGGTTACATCGACAAGGACGATGACGCCGACTGAGTCGTCGACCTTCACCAATACATCCACGGCCACGAAGTCCCCGACGGGGACGGCTTCGCCGACCCCCACGTCCACCCCGACCACGACTCCAACGAAAACTCCTACGGCCACAACGACTTCGACTCCGACGGGGACGCCGACATGGACGGCAACAGTGACCTCGACCCAAACCATGACTCTCACGGCGACAGCGACTTCCTCCCGGACTTCCACCTCCACGGCCACATTCACGGCTACACCGACTTTGACGCCGACCGCCACTCCCAGCGCCACGCCGACAGATTCGGCCACGCCGTCACCCACTGTCACCCTGACCAAGACCCCTACGCCTACTTCAACGGATTCGGTGACACCTAGCGCGACAGCCTCCCAGACCCCAACAATGACTAATTCCCCAACTGTGACGGCGTCCTTTACCACTACACCTTCACCGGTCTTCACCTCGACAGAAACGCCGACGGAGACAAGAACTCCCTCACCTCTGCCGACCCTCACCTTCACTCCCCAGCCCACGCCTTCGCCGACGATCACCCCACTTCCGTTGAAGGGACCACCCATCAGCACACCCATTCCTTATCCCAATCCGGTGACCAGGCCCACGGTGACGATTTATTTTGTATTGCGGGATGACTCGGCTTGGGTTCATCTCGAGTTATTCACGACGGCCTTCCGCAAAGTGAAAGAAGTCACGCTGAATAATCTTCCGGCGGGGCCGCAAAATATTTCTATCCCCTTGACCGACAACAAAGGCCAGTCACTGGCCAACGGACTTTATTACATCGTTGTGGTGAACCAACAGGGAAGGGCCGTCGGCAAACTGCTGGTGACCCGCTGAACGGCGTCCCTTTCTACTTTCCTCGTTGAAATCGATGTTGAAAAAATGATCCGCAACCGATCCGCGCGAGCCTTCTTTTTCCTTTAAAAACCCTCAATTATTCTCAGGATTCCATTCGACAGAAATGGGGCCCCTCGCCATTTTTTGTCAAAAGCCACTTTATTAACTTAAAATGGAATAAAGTGACAAATTCAAAGGCTAATCTTTAGGGGGATGTTTGGAAGACCGGGAGTTGGTTCAAAAAATCCTCCAGGGCGATGAAGGGGCTAAGACCCAGTTCTACGTCCAATACCGGGAACGCTTATACAAAGACTGTGTTTTTCTTTTAGGTTACCGGGACCCGGAAGCGGAAGACCTGGTGCAGGAAGCCTTTATGATCGCTTTCAAAAAGCTTCCCCGGTTTGAATTCCGGTCGGCGCTCGGTACTTGGTTGACGCAGATCTGCATTTACCTTTGTTACAACCGGTACCGGACCCGGGCCAAGATGGTGGTTCAGGAAGAAGAGGGACTGGAAGAGCTTTTGCGGGCCCGATCGCTGGAAGGGGAAGTCGAGAAATCCAGGGATGAGGATAAAAAAGCCAAACTGCGGTTGATCGATCAAGGTTTGGAAAAGATCGGCGCGGAATGCCGGGAGATTGTGGTTTTAAGGGATAAGGAAGAAAAGACTTACATCGAGATCGGCCGGTTATTGAAAATTCCCTTGGGAACGGTGATGTCCCGGTTGTCCCGGTGCAAAAAAGCCTTGAAGGTTTTGATCGAACAGATGCTGCGAGAAGGATGAAATGGCCGATTTGATCCAGGAATTTTTTGAGAGGGAGTTGAGCGGGCCCGAAGCGGACTCGCTGGGAACTCTTTTGCAAGAATCCCCCGACGCCGCCCTGCGTTTTGAGGGCTTGTTGGAGAATCACTATTTGTCGACGGGGCTGCCCTTGCCCCAACTGCCGGCCTCCCTTCAAAGTCTTCCCCTTTCTCCCGGCGGGATGGGGACCATTGGCGGCTGGAAACTTTTCGCGCTTTTGATGGCCGCCGGGGCGGGTTTGGCCGTTTGGAAATATTGGCCTCAGTCCCAAGCCCTGCCGGCGAAAGCGGTTTTAGCCCCGATCACTTCCATTTCCCAGCCCGCATTCAGCGCGCCCGCCAAGCCCCTGCCGGTTCATCCCCGGAAGGTCGATCCGATGGCCGTTGGGGAAGAGCTCAGCGTGGTGGTGGGAGCGGCGGAAAAAACCCTCGTAACCGTGCGGGTCCTCGACGCGGAAGGCAAGGAAGTACGCGACCTTTATACCGGTTTCATTCAACCGGGCCATTGGTCCTTCCAGTGGGATGGACTACTTTCCGCCGGAGCGCCGGCTCCCACGGGGGCCTATCGAATCGAGGTCCAGACCGGCGCTTTGCGTCAAATCAAGGATGTCCATATCCAGACGAACTGATTTTTAGATTGGTCCCTATCCGGTTGGAAGTCATAATAAATGAAATCCCCCGGAGGCGCTCCAGGCCATGAATTTAAAACGTTTTAAATTTTTGCCTATCCTTTTTTGGCTGATGACTCCAACCGCCGGGCATAGTCAAGCCAATGGCAACGGTCTCCAGGCGGTTTATTACAACGGCCTCAATTTCAATACCGCCGCTGTCACGGAAGTCGATCCCGCTGTCATTTACTTTTGGCAGGGATGCCCGCCCAACCCGGGGGTTTCGCCCACCGCCTTCTCCGTGAAATGGACCGGCCAGATGGTGTCGGACTATAGCCAGCCTTATACCATTACGGCGGATGTGGATGGTGGGGTCAGCGTTATCGTCAACGGCCAGGTTTTGGTGAGTCAATGGGTTGAAAACACGCCGGTAGTGGCCTTTTCCGGAGGCATTTCCCTGACAGCGGGGGTCCCTGTTTCTATCGAGGTCGATTATTTCGCCAACAATGGTAATCCCCAAATCCAATTATTTTGGCAAAGTGTCTCGCAGCCTTATAGCCAAATTCCGCATGAAAACCTTTTTTCCGGCGCGGTTCTGGCGCCGACTCCCACGCCCCAAACGGTTTCCGCCTGCCAACAAACCGCGACAGTGGACGGGGTTCTCAATGAGTGGGCCTGGGGCCAAGGTCCATCTTTCGCATCCGTGACGAAGACAGTTTTGGGCCAGACTTTCGGCTCCTCGGCCCTCTTCAAGTTCTTGTGGGATTCCAACAACCTTTACCTGGGGGCGCAGATTACGGACAGCCAATTGACCAACACGGGAACCTCTCCCTGGCTCGGATCGGCGGTCGAACTTTATTTGAACACCGCCAATGACCGGTCCCTGACGATTACCTCCCATGATTACGAGTATGTTTTTGGCTGGGGAGACACGACTCCTTGGGAAATCAACAGCCGTACAACCGGTGTGGTGATGAAAACGACCACGACCACAGGAGGTTACATCGTCGAGGCCGCCATCCCCTGGTCGACCCTCGGGATAACTCCGCAGGAAGGAACGGCCCTGGGATTTGATGTGGGTTTGGATGTGAATCACAACGGGGGTAATTGCCGGGATGGCCAGTTAATGTTCAACGGCAACGAGGACGACTACCTGAATACCAGCGACTACGCGGTTCTCAATTTGGGGATGGCCTGTCCCACGCCCGTGGCCACGCCTCCCGAGCCCGTGAACAAGCCTTATGTTTACTCCAATCCGACCAGCGGTCCGACCGTTAAGTTCGTTTATTCCATGGCCCAACCGGGAAAGGCGAATATTAAAGTTTGGAACGCTTGGGGCAATTTGGTCGCCTCCCTCCAGGAGGCCAAAGACGCCGGAGAGGCTTCCAGTTCCTTGGATGTCAGCTCCTTCGCGCCCGGGCATTATTTTTATAAGATTATTTTGAATTATGATTCCGGTCAAACGGACCAGTTTCAAACCCAGATATTGGCCGTCAAAAAAATGAAAAGGGCCTTTTCTTTTTTCCCCCTGAAAGTTTTTTTAACCGCGGGAGCGTTCTTGATTTTTTCAGCGGGCGTTGGTTTCGGACAAACCGTGGCTTCCGGC
>Ga0206828_1034_pt2 | contig 26404 bp, 18 predicted proteins | sample Alteio_BWOrgCont_78_FD_152858 | JGI IMG/M metagenome (GOLD analysis project Ga0206828, IMG submission 152858) | Enriched cells from forest soil in Barre Woods Harvard Forest LTER site, Petersham, Massachusetts, United States -... | ecosystem: Environmental > Terrestrial > Soil > Temperate forest >... | reverse complement strand
AAAAACCGGGTCATTCTGGTTTCTTTGGACGCTCATGGCGAGTCGATGGATTCGGAACGATTTATCCAATGGGTCACCGGATCGTCCCAGGATATTTATTTTTTCGGCTGGGGCGCTTCCGGGCCGCCGCCCGAGATGAAAGCCCATTTCGCCAAAAGCATGAGCCTTTCTCCCATGACTTATTCACATGAATTGGCCCGAACCATGCTTTTGGAACAGCTTTACCGGGCTGGGGCCACTTTAAAAGGTCATCCCTATCCGAAGTGATGAAAAACCGGCTAGAATGGCTTATTCCTTAATTTTCAAACTGGAACCAATCAAAGCTTTGGCTCGTCAAATTTTCAGATTCCGAAATGAGTTTAATCTTTGGAGGAAATTTTTATGAAAATTTTTTCAACAGGTCCATGGTTAAGTTTTTCGGGATGGGGAATTTCCCTATTTTTCTTATTTCCCGTTATCGGCATGGGTCAGACAGCGAATATGAATAACCCAGCGCAGGAGCCGGTGGAATATACGGTGGAGGATATTCAAGGCTCTAATGTTCAGGTTTTGGAAAAGGGAAGCGCCCAATGGGCCCAGGCCCAGGAGGGGGAAACGCTGGAGTCGGGCGATGAAATCAAAGTCGGCGATAACAGCCAAGCCGTAATCATGCTTCAATCCGATACCAGCGTTAATTTGAGCCAGGGAACCGATATCAAAGTCGATCAGATTGAGGATAACCAAAAGGGCGGTTTTTTCAGCCGCTTGGAGCTATTGACGGGGCAGGTTTTGGCCGATGTTAAAAAGCATTTGGATGAAAGCGGCTCCAGTTTTGAAGTGGACGCGGGCGGAGTGGTTTGCGGCGTCCGGGGAACGGCTTTCGAGGTGAACAGCCAGGGAGGGGATGTGCAGACCCTGACCCACGAAGGCACGGTTGATGTCAAAAGCGGGGATCAAGAAAATTTGGTTCAAGCGGGAAACGCCTTTTCATTTAGAAACGGAAGGTTTTCGGGCCGGCGTCTTTTGGACCAAGAAGAAATTCATCGGTTCGAAAAGTGGCGGGAGCACCGCCAGCTGGTTTTTGAAAAACGCCGCCATCGTTTGGAAGATATCCGGAACGGCGTCCGCAAGCCCTGGATTCACCGGCATTGGCACCGCCATCGGCATTTTTCCTAAGCTTGAGGGCTTGGAACCGCGGGTCTTTCTCGGTTAAAATTTGAAGCCATCAAAAACGAGAGGAGTTTCAGCTCCTCTCGTTTTATTTTTAAGTCAAAGAGAACCATGAACATTTCCGAAAGACTTTCGACGGTTGTCCGGGGATTCACCATTGAAAACCGCCCCCAACAAAACGCCATGGCGAAATCCGTGGAAGAAACCTTGGCGAACGGCGGCGTCCTGATGGCCGAAGCCGGGACCGGGGTGGGTAAAAGCTTCGCCTATCTTCTGCCGGCTTTGGAATATGCCTTGAAAAAGGGCGGGCCGGTCGTGGTTTCCACCCATACCTTAACCTTGCAGGAACAGCTTTACCGCAAAGACCTACCCATTGTGATCAAGGCCTTGGAAAAAGAAGGGTTGGGACCGGTGAACGCAGTCTTGATGAAGGGAAGGGGCAATTATCTTTCCAAACGCCGTTTAAAACTGGCCCTGGAAACCCACCAGCAGATGGAATTGGTGGGAGAGGCGGGTGAATTTTTAAGTATGCAGGAATGGGCCGCCGATTCGGCTGAAGGAACCCTTTCCACCACTACTTTTCCCATTTCGGGGGAATCTTGGGGCGAAGTGAAGAGCGATCCTTACCATTGTTTGGGCCCCCGTTGTGAAACCTATGAGACTTGTTTTTATCATTCAGTGCGGCGAAAAGCCTATACAGCCCACCTGATTCTCGTAAACCACGCCCTGCTTCTGGCTGATTTGGCCCTGAAAATGGATGAACAGCAGGGGGTTCTACCGCCTTATGAGGTTTTGATCGTGGATGAGGCCCATCATCTTCCGGCCTTGGCCGCCGAGCATTTGGCGACCTCAGTGACTTTTTCCGAATGCCTGGCTTTGACTCGCCGCCTTCTTTTTTCAGACGACAAATCCAAGGAAGGTAAAAAAGGTTTGTTCGCCATGATGCCCACCTCGGGAGCCGGTGAGGCGGTGATGAATTTTAAAAACGCCGCGGAGCGTTTTTTCGGACAATTGGGAGCTGGGATGGGTGATGGCGGCCCCAACCGTTCTTATAAGCTTCCGGAAATAACGCCTCCATTAGAAATGTTGGCGGATCCTATCCGAAAAATAGAATCTCTTTTGGAACTGGCCGAGTCTTCGGCTACCAGCGAGGAACTGGCTTTGGAAGCCCGGGGTACCCGCGAAGAATGCAAAGGCCTCATTCAACGGTTGTCCTACATTCTAGACCGGGCTTGGGATGAGGAAGCCTGTTATATCGTGGAGCCGGACGCCGGGGCCCTTCGCCGGGGAGAAATTCGGGCGGCTTCGGTCAAAGCGATCCCCTTGGACGCGTCGGCGCTGATTCGAGAGCATCTGCTTTCCTCAGTCAAATCGGTGGTTTTTACCAGTGCTACCCTTTCTGTGGGCAAGGATTTTTCCTATTTCAAACACGCTCTGGGACTGGATGACGGGGAATTATCCATGTCGGTCCACGCCATTCAGGCGGGGTCTCCATTCGATTTCAAAAAACAAGTCACTCTCTTTTTGCCTCGATCCATGCCGCACCCCCGACGGGAAGAGGCTAAGTACACCGATTCGGTCATTGAGTATGTCCGGGCATCCTTAAAACATTCTCATGGAAAAGCCTTCGTGCTTTTCACCAGTTTTAAAATGCTCCGCCAGGTCGCCGAGGCCATTCGTAAAGATTTGGATCAGATGGGCATTACTTTGTTGGTTCAGGGCGAGGACGGATGGGATCGTTCCAAACTGCTTCAGGTTTTTCGGGAGGACGTGAATTCGGTTCTCTTGGGCGTCAACAGTTTTTGGGAAGGGGTGGATGTGCCGGGAGAGGCGCTTTCCAACCTCATCATCACCAAACTACCTTTTCAAGTTCCCGAAGGCCCTTTGATTGAGGCCCGTCATGCCCGGTTGAAGGAGCAGGGATTAGAACCCTTTCAAGTGGAAAGCCTGCCGGAAGCAGTCTTGCGTTTGAAACAGGGTTTTGGACGGCTCATCCGCAGCGCTACCGATGTCGGAACGGTTACCATTCTGGATTCCCGGGTCACTACCGAGCGATGGGGAAGAATTTTTTTGAACGCCCTTCCCGAATGTGAAGTGGTTTATCTATCCAAACCCGGTACACCCGAGGGACATCCTTCCCGAAAGGGCAAAAAGGGGTAATTTGTGCGTTGTAGGCGTGGCTTTTGCCTGTAAAATACCCTCCATGCCGAGACCTAAAACCAAACTTTCCGAGTCGTCCTCATCCTCCCTGCCGGATGAAATTAGAATGGTGACTCCCGAAAAGACGATTGAGGAAGAGGACAATTCTTTACGTCCCCAGCATTTGTCTGAATATGTCGGACAATCGGCCTTAAAAGAATCCCTGGGGATTACATTGGCCGCCGCCCAGAAACGCAAAGAAGCTTTAGAACATATGTTATTGGCTGGGCCGCCGGGTTTAGGAAAGACCACGTTGGCATCCATTATCGCCCGGGAAATGGGGGTTAATCTCAGGCCGACCTCGGGCCCGATTATTGAAAGGCCGGGGGATTTAGCCGCTCTTTTGACTAATTTACAGCCTTACGATTTATTGTTTATTGATGAAATTCACCGTTTACCCAGCGCCGTGGAAGAAATTCTTTATCCGGCGATGGAAGACTTTCAGTTGGATATTTTAATCGGAAAGGGTCCCACGGCCCGTTCAATCCGGTTACAATTACCACCCTTTACCCTGGTGGGAGCGACGACCCGAGCCGGGAAAGTCAGCGCGCCTTTGCGGGACCGTTTCGGGCTTCAGTATCGTCTGGAGTTTTACACGGATCAGGAATTAAAGGAAATATTGAAGCGGTCGGCCCAGGTCTTGAAAACGAAAATTTCGGATGAAGGCGCCGAGGAAATCGCTAAAAGATCCCGAGGGACGCCCCGGATTGCCAATCGGTTATTAAAAAGGGTTCGCGATTTCGCCGAAGTTAGGCGCAAGGGTGGTGAGATTGACGCCGAAGTCGCCGATGCGGCCCTGAAGTTACTGGAAGTTGATCGGTTGGGACTGGATCGCATGGACCGCCGGATATTAGCCTGCATTATCGAAAAATTTGCCGGGGGACCGGTGGGAGTGGAAACTTTGGCGATCGCGGTAGGTGAAGATTCTGAAACGGTTGAGGATGTCTATGAGCCTTTTCTCGTTCAAATCGGATTTTTGCAGCGGACGCCGAGCGGCCGTAAAGCCACGGCTTTGACCTATCAACATCTTGGAATCATTCCGCCCGCGGGATTTCAGGGGAGCCTGATTTGAAGAAGCACGAAATGCGAAATAATGTTTTGATCCTTTATGGAGCGATTACCACGCTGGGGATTGCTTTGGGTCTTTTATTTCCTTTGTTGAGTGAATTGAAAACCCCAAATCATTTTTGGTTTTACGCGGTTTGTGTTTCCGCCGGTATCTTCGCCGCGGCGATGATCCTTTTGATCATTCAGAAAATTGTGCTGAAACCCATGGAAGAATTTTTAGACGCGATGGAAAAGGTAACGCAGGGGGACCTAAATATTTCCATTCAAGGCCATTATTCGGGGGATTTTAAGGTTCTGGCCGAGAATTTCAACATGATGCTGGATTACCTTCGATCCTCCGTCGCTCAATTGAAAAAAAGTTCCGAGGAAACCTTAGGGTTGGCCCAACAACTCACCCAAACCATCCAACAGATGCACGGAGCCACCGAGGAAGTTTCCTCCACGATCCAAAACATCTCCAAAGGCGCGGAGGAACAGGCCTCGAAAGTTCAGGATGCCTTTAATATCATCGATAAGATGGCCGGAAACATTCAAACATCCGCCGAACAATTGAGCAGCGCCGAAAAGGCAGTTTCCCGCTCCAAAAAAGCTTCTGAAGCTGGAACGGAAGCGGTTCAGAAAACCATCGCGCAAATGAATTCCATCCATGAAGTGGTTCAGGGATCGGCCCGTGAAGTTAATGAATTGGGGTTTCGATCCAAGGCAATTGGAAAAGTCGTGGATGTTATCACCCATATCGCCGATCAAACGAATCTTTTGGCCCTGAACGCCGCCATTGAGGCCGCCCGGGCGGGGGAATATGGCCGCGGGTTCGCGGTTGTGGCCGAGGAAGTGAAAAAATTAGCCGACGGCTCGGCGGAAGCGGCGAATCAAATCGCCGGGATGATTCGTCAAATCCAAAAGGAAATATCCATGGCGGTGACCAGCATGAGTACGGGCGCCGAAAAGGTCACGGAGGGGTTGACGGTTGTGGCAGGCGCCGGGGAAGCCCTGAACGAAATTCAAAACGCCTCCAATGAAGTAGTCAGCCAGGTCCAGGACATTTCAGCGTCTTTTGAGAATCAGGCGGATCAAGCTTCCCGAGTCGTGGAAGCCATCACCAATATTGTGGCCGTTTCTGAGGAAAATGCCTCGGCGACTGAGGAAATTTCGGCCTCCACTGAAGAATTGACGGCTTCCATGGAATCTATGGTGGCGGCCGCCCGGCAACTGGAGGGAGTGGCGGACCGGTTAAGACTGGCTTCAGCGAAGTTTGGGAATTAAGAATTTATTAGGGTTTTTGTTTAATGATTTTTCTTGAAAAATTATTAGATGTTAATATATTTCAAATCTGAATTTTAGCACTGATGGTTCAATCAGACCCCTTTTCAAAGGTTCAACAAAATGATCGAAGTCAAAGACCTGGTTAAAAATTATGGAAACTTGTCCGCAGTAGATCACGTTACCTTTTCCGTTCCTAAAGGAACTATCTTGGGTCTTTTGGGACCCAATGGCGCCGGGAAGACCACAACGATGCGGGTTTTGACCACTTCCTTGCCTTTGAACGGTGGAAAAGTCACTGTCGCCGGCTATGACGTGGTGAATAATTCCCAAGAGGTACGGCGTCATATTGGTTATTTACCTGAAATTCCCCCCATTTACCACGATATGACTTTGATGGCTTATTTACGGTTTGTGGCGGATATCAAGGAAATTCCCCAAACAAAGAAAGCTAATCGCATTGGGGAAGTGTTGGAAATGCTCGATTTGTCCGATATGACCAAACGGTTAATTGGTCATTTGTCCTTGGGCTACCGGCAAAGGGTGGGGTTGGCGCAAGCCCTGCTTCACGATCCTGATGTTTTGATTCTCGATGAACCTACCCGCGGATTAGATCCTAAGCAGATATTGGAGATCCGCAAGTTGATCAAATCCCTGAGCGGCCATAAAACTATCATCCTTTCAACTCATATTTTGCCGGAAGTGTCCTCGACTTGCGATAACGTGGTGATCATTGACCGGGGAAAAGTAGTGGCGGCGGATTCGGTTGAAAATCTCTCTCAAAAACTGGCCGGCGGTAAAACTTTAGAAGTTGAGGTGAAGGGGCCGGAGGGGGAAGTGAAAAAAGCCCTAGAGGAATGCGACGGCGTATCGGCCGTAAGATCACTGGGAAAAGAGTCGCGCGGGTTAAGCCGTTTGGAAGTAATCACCGATGGTTCGACGGGAGCCCGGGAATCTATTTTTAACAGTGTGGTCAAGAACAAGTGGGTTTTGTACCAATTGACGCCCATGGGGTTGAGCTTGGAAGAAGTTTTCTTGAAACTGACAACGAAGGACAACCTGCAATGAACTTTTCTAAAATTTGGGCTATCGCGCGTAAAGACATTTCCCAATATTTCACGTCTCCCATGGGTTATGTGGTGCTTAGTATCTTTTTTGTCGTGGCAGGTTTTTTCTTTTGGCTGATTGCGATCGGAAGCCGGACTGCCAGCATGGTGCCGGTTTTTCAAAATACGGTTATTTTGTTGCTCTTTATTACTCCTATGATCACCATGCGGCTTTGGTCGGAGGAGGAGAAGACGGGAACGGCCGAACTTTTGAGAACCTCGCCTATTACCATTTGGGAAATTGTTTTAGGGAAGTATTTGGCGGTCATTTGTTTTTTTGGGGTCATGTTGAGCGTTACTTTTGTGTATTTAATTATAATGCTTTCGGCCGGGAAGCCGGATTTAGGAATCATTTTTGCCAATTATATGGGTTATGTTCTAGTGGCTTTCTCATTTTTCGCCCTGGGGTTGATGGCCTCCACCATGAGTGAAAACCAGATTGTGTCCGCGGTTATTACCTACGGCATTCTTTTGATGTTATGGGTCATTGGAGCGGCCGGTAGCAACGTCCAAGGGCCTTTGGGGGATTTCTTAAAAGACCTTTCCGTTTTCGAGCACACGGATGATTTCTTTAAAGGAGTTATTGATTTGACCCATGTGTTGTATTTCTTCAGCCTTATTTTTATCGGTTTGTTTTTCTCGGTAAAAGTTCTGGAAAGTAAGAGGAGCTAACCTTGAAAAATTTAAATTTCTTACTGCAAGTGCGGACTTACAACCAATCGATTCTGATTGGCGGACTGGTTTCGGTATTGGCGGGTATCTTTGGAATGCTGATTTTTAATTCAGCGACTTGGTGGAGTTTGGTTTTGGTGGGGTTGGGAGTGGTTGCGCTGGCCCTCTTTTTAACCGCCAATTTGGCGGATGTGAAGGAAGTCGGCAAAAAGCGGTCCACCCAGGTGCGGGCTAACCTGACGTTGGTGGCCGCGGCCGTGGTGGCGATTGTGATCGCGGTCAACTATATCGCTTCAAGGCATCCCGTTCGGTTTGATTTGACCGCTAATCAGGCCTATACCCTTTCTTCACAAACCCTGGACATCCTCAAGGGGCTCCCTCAAGAAGTAGATGTGACCATGTTAATTTCAGGGAAAAGGGCTACCGCGGAAGTTCAAAAGGCCCAAAGTCTTTTGGAAGAATACGAGAAATATTCACCCAAATTTCATTTTAAAGTAGTGGATGTGGACAAGGATCCAGGCGAGGCGAAAAGACTGGATATTCATGAATACAATACTGTGGTTTTTGAAAGCGGTGACAATCGAAAAGATGTCCTTCAACGAGATTATTTAACCTATGCCTTTAACGGACAACAACCTGCTCCCAAATTTCAAGGAGAGGCCGCTTTTACTTCGGCGCTGCTGAAAATGAGCGATACCACCCACCCGGTTTTTTATTTTACCCAGGGCCATGGTGAAAAAGACCGTAACAACCCCCAGGGAGATGGATTTAATACCTTCGCGGACATGTTGGGAAAAGAAAATTACGAAGTGAAGGATTTAAATCTGCTAACGAGCGGAAAGATCCCAGATGACGCCTCCGTGATCGCAATTGTCGGGCCCGAGCGGTCGTTTCAGCCTTCCGAAGTTCAACTGCTTCAAGAGTATGTCCAAAAGGGCGGTAAGATTGTGGCTTTTATCGATCCCATAGTCCGGTCGGGGTTGGACCCGCTTTTGAAGGATTTTGGAATTAAATTAGGAAACGATGTCGTTATTGATCCCACGAGCTTCGCTTATCCCAACCTGATGGATGTGGTTCCTCAGTACAACTACCATGAGATTGTCTCAAAGCTTTCCGACCAACATTTGGCCACGGTCATGCCCTTTAGCCGAAGCGTTCAAAAAGTGGACCCAAGTTTGAAAGGTGTGACACAGACTATTTTGCTTCAAACGACTGACAAGGGTTTTGGAAAAACGAATTTGAAAGATAAAAGTCCGAAGTATCGTCCGGGGATCGATACCAAGGGGCCGATTCCCTTAGGTATTGCTTGCGAGTGGCCATTGACGGATAAGCCGGACACCATGAGTCGGATTGTGGTTTACGGATCTTCAACCGTCATTTGCAACCAGATGGTTCAAGCGCCCGGTAACATTGATTTGGGACTGAATAGTTTCAGTTGGGCAGTTGGAGAACAAAACAAGATTTCCATACATCCCAAAGAGGACGAAACCCAAGTTCTCAATCTCTCAAACGTCAGCGCCGCGTTTATTAAATACCTGACGATCGTGATATTACCCGGTATCGTTCTCGCTGTCGGCGTGTTCATCTGGTACCGCCGCCGTTCCCTATGAACAACTTTAAATCATCTTTCATTTTTTTAGCTATCGGAGTTCTTTTAGGCGGGTATATTTATTTTTTCGAGCGCGGTCCGGTGAAAAAGGACGATGAAAAGGTAAAACTATTCCCGACTTATGTCGCCGATGATGTTCAGGAAATTAAAATACAAAATCCGAGGGCCAAGGAAGCAATCGACCAAAAGTTGATTGATCTTAAGAAGGATGACAAGGGCAATTGGGATATGCTTTCTCCCGAAAATCTTAAGGCGGATGAGCCGGGAATCAGGTCTTTACTTTCCAACGTAGGGGACATAACTCCGGATGATTCAGTTTCGAATCCGGCAAATTTGACTGATTACGGATTAAATACAACTGCCGCCCAAGCCACCATCGTTTTTAAGAATGGGACCGCCAATACTCTTTTGATCGGGGATAAGAACGTTGTGGGCTCCTCGGTTTATCTCAAGTTGATTAATCAAAATGTGGTCTATCTCGTTCCTTCGTATACAGTGGAAAGTTTAACCAAAAAAGTAAATGACTACAGGGACCATAGTGTTTTAACGACTGATACAGTATTGGCTCAACGGGTTAGGTTAATCCATTCGGGGAAAGTTCTTGAGATTGAAAAAGATAAAGAAAATAACTGGAATTTAATCAAGCCTTTTTCCTCCAAGGCGGATATTGAGAAGGTTCGTAATTTACTGAACGCTATTAATGGCCTCCGGATCGACGATTTTGAAACGGACCGCCCCTCTGATCTGAAAATTTACGGTTTAGCCTCTCCCAAGACCGCGCTTGAAATATGGCCCAGCGACGGTGGAAAAGTTCAAACACTTCTCGTGGGGCGTCAAAAACTAAAAACAGCAAGTGTTTTTGCCAAAAAAGGGGATGGTGACACGGTCTTTTTGATTCCACAGACTTTTGAAAAGAATCTGGACTTAAAGCCCAATGATTTTAAAGATAAGACAGTTCTTCAGTTTGACGCGAGTCAAGTGACGAGATTAACCGTTTCTCATGACGACAAAACGATCGTTTATGTTAAAAACGCCCAAGGTCGTTGGGAGGCCGTTGGACGCCCCAACGCGAACGATGAGGGAACCAGTTTGTTGAGTCAACTGGCTTTACTAACCATTTCAGACTTTGTCATCGGAGGTGCTAAAACCGGACTTTCTCATCCCGCTTATGGAGTGGAAGTGACTTTGGCTAATCAAAAGGTTCGAAAATATTATTTGGGAAATCGAGAGAAGCAAGAGGTTTATTTATCTGTGGAAAAATCGAAAGACATTTATTTAGTGCCCGCCAATTTGATCTCGTCCATAGAACCCATTTTCAACGCTCCGCCGACGATACCATCCCCGGTTACCACATCCTTCGGAAAATAATCAAGCTGGTGGATTGATAAAAATTTGTTTATAGTTGGGCCATGTCCAAGAATGCCGATGTGGATAAACCCCGCCTCTTCAGCGTTCATTTAGCTGAACTTCGAAAAATGATGGTGCGTGTTTTAATCGTTTGCGGCATTGGTATTGTTCTTGCTTTTTTAAAATCAGATTGGTTGTTTACGGCCCTGCTCCACCCTTTTGAATCGGTTCTGGCCAAATACCCCCAAATCCAATCGAAAGTTCAAACCCTTCAAACCTTAACCCCGGTGGAGGCATTCATGATCAACATGAAATTGGCCACCCTGGTGGGGCTGCTTTTAGTTTCCCCTTATATTCTTAGAGAAATTTGGGTTTTTGCCGTCCCGGCTTTAAAATCCTCGGAGCGACAGGCGCTTCTACTCGTTTTAAGTTTGGGTTTATTTTTCTTTTCCGGCGGGATGGTCTTCGGCTATTTCATCGTTATTCCATTAGCCCTTCAATTTCTGATGAATTACAACATGAGTTTTCATTTCATTCCGCAGTGGACTTTGGAAGGTTATTTTAATTTCGTCATGAATTTTCTATTGGTTTTTGGACTGGTTTTTGAGCTTCCCCTTCTTTTGGCGGCTTTGGTGAGTATTGGGGTAGCCACTCCGGCTTATTTGGCCCATAAGCGTAAACATGCCATTGTGGCTATTTTCATTTTGGCCGCGTTTTTGGCGCCCAGCGCCGATCCGGTTTCCCAAACCATTGTGGCCCTTCCATTGGTCGCGCTATATGAAGTCGGGATCTGGCTTTCCTATTTGGCTATCCGCCGAAAGACGAATCTTTCTCCCGATCCAAAGCCCTAATGGTCTTGGAAGCCTGCGTTGACATTTGAATGGTGAAGGCTGATAATTTGTTTAACTAAATAAGTTATCCTTATGGGTAGCTGTGGAGGATGTCATGAAATTTTTCTTGGATACAGCCAATCTGGACGAGATCAAACAGGGAGTAGCTTGGGGCTTAGTGGATGGTGTCACCACCAATCCCTCGCTGGTGGTTAAAGAACAAGGTGTGGATTTTCATACCCGTATTAAAGAGATTTGCGCGATTGTCAATGGTTCGGTTTCGGCCGAGGTGACGGCGGTTGATTTTGATGGAATGATGAAAGAAGGCCACACCTTAGCTAAACTGCATGATAACGTCACAGTGAAAGTTCCCCTCATTCCGGACGGCCTCAAGGCCTGCCGGGCTTTAAGCCAAGAGGGAATTAAGGTTAATGTGACCTTGTGCTTCTCAGCTTCCCAGGCTCTTTTGGCGGCTAAGGCCGGGGCGACCTTTATTAGTCCCTTTGTGGGTCGTTTAGATGATGTTTCCCAAGACGGGATGCAGCTCATTCGGGAAATCATTCAGATTTACAAAAATTATGACTATAAAACACAGGTTTTGGCGGCGTCCCTTCGTCATCCACAACACATTGTTCAATCGGCTTTAGCGGGAGCGCATGTTGGCACGATGCCGATCAGCGTGCTGAAAATGTTGTTTAATCATCCTTTGACAGATATTGGTCTCAAAAAATTTCTCGCTGATTGGGAAAAAACCAAGGAAGCTCAAAAAAAGTAAAGATCGAAAATTTTTAGTGTGTTAAAAGGGCGGCCTTCGGGCCGCCCTTTTTGCTTATTGGGTCCGCCAAGGAGTCTTTTGAAAATATGTCCGATCTGCCATCAGTGGGTAAGGGATTGCTAGTGTTGGGTGTCATCTTAGGTTTTTTGGGAATCATTTTGATGGTATCCGGAAAGATTCCATTCTTGGGCCGGTTACCTGGGGATATTCATGTGGAACGGCCCAATTTTTCATTTTATTTTCCCCTGACGACTTGTTTTTTTCTTTCCATTTTTTTGTCTTTTATTTTTTGGGTTTTTTCAAAATTTAAATGAGACAACAATTATGGATGATAATCCCGCTTGTTTTTTTCTCCGGCTGCGCGGAAATGACTCCGCCCTCATCTGAGGATTATTTCATTGACGAGGCCGCGGCGAATTCCGACATGAAAACAGATGTGGAAATCCACCCTCGGATTCGGGTGGCCATTGTCATGCATCAGGTTTCCATTCATATAGTAGCTCCCGAATACTTTATGCTGTCAGGTTTTGATTTTGATGGAACGCCTCCGGCGGGACAACCTTCGGAAAAAAGATTCCAAGAAATTACTTTGACGCCGAATCAACTCTATGAAAAAAAAGCGATTTTAACCCCTGTGGGAGATGGTCAAATCGAAATCAATGGCAATCCTTATCGAGGTTCGATGGAAATTTCGGAGGAGCCGGATGGGACACTCACGGTTATCAATGATGTGGATTTGGAGGATTATGTGATGGGAGTGGTGGCAGGTGAGGTCCCTAAAAACTGGCCGTTGGAAGCGTTGAAGGCTCAAGCGATCGCGGCCCGCACTTTCGCGGTTCTAAAACGTGAAGAAGCCCGCGCGGCGGGAAATACTTACGATTTGGAAAACACGGCTTTATTTCAAATGTATCAAGGATCTGGAATCATCAATGATAACATTCAAAAGGCCGTTTCAGAAACCAGTGAGGAAATCATCACGTACGATAATAAGCCGATTGAAGCTTTTTTCCATTCGAATTGCGGGGGAGAAACATCCGACGCGAAGAGCGTTTGGAGTCAAGATAAGCCTTACCTCCAATCGGTTCGTTGCGATTATGGAAATCAAGGACCTCATTACCGTTGGAAAGCCGAAATTTTGATTCCGGATTTGGTCCGTGAATTGAGGGCGGCCGGAATGAAAATTGGCGATGTGGTCGAAATCAACCCGATCGATCGGGATGACAGCGGCCGGATTAAGCAATTGGCGATCGTGGATTCGGACGGTCAAATGAGAACTATTAAATCTTCGACCTTTCGAATGGTTTTGGGACCGGATTTGATCCGAAGCACCAATTTCGAAGCGCACGTTGAAAATGACAGGGTTGTTTTTAATGGACTGGGATGGGGTCACGGTGTGGGTTTGTGCCAGGAAGGAGCCTGTGGTATGGCCATGATGGGATTTAACGCTTTTGAAATTCTTCGGTATTATTACCGGGGTATCATGGTGGAGACACTCAAAATTCAATGAAAACAAGCCTTTTCCAATATCATTTGCCTGTCGAATTGATCGCCCAAAGGCCGTTGGTCCGGCGAGATGGCGCCCGTATGTTGGTGCTGGACCGGAAAACAGGAAGAATCACGCATAGTTGGGTGAAAGAACTGCCCCAATGGCTTTTGGCCAACGATTTGATCGTCGTTAATCAAACGAAGGTATTGCCCGCGAGGATGTTTGCTGAGAAAGTTGAGACTAGTGCCAAACTAGAGATTTTTTTACTGCGCCCAGCGGTCGGCGAAGATCCCAATGAATGGGAAGTTTTAATTTCCCCGGCGAAAAGAATTACAGGAAATTTAGTTCTTAAAATTCATCCCCGAGGTGAAGCGGCTGTTTTGGAATCGTTAGAGGATGGTCACTTTTTGGTCCGCTTCAATAAAACAGGGGCTTTAAAACGATTTTTTCAGGAAGTGGGACATGTGCCGCTCCCGCCCTACATCAAACGTTCGGACGATCAGCGTGATGAGAAGCGGTATCAAACCATTTTTGCCAAAAAAGAAGGTTCGGTGGCAGCTCCGACTGCGGGACTTCACTTTACGAAGGCAATATTAGCCAATTTGAAAAAAAGAGGCGTTAAAAACACTTCCGTCATACTTCATGTGGGACTGGGCACTTTTTTGCCGGTTTCCACGCCGGATACTGAAGACCATATTATGCATTCGGAACGGCTGGAAGTTTCACCTTCGGCGGTTAAGGCCATTGCCAAAACCCGCCGTGATGGAGGACGTGTGGTGGCGGTAGGGACAACAGTAGTTCGGGCGTTGGAATCTTCCATTGGCGATGATGGAAAATTAAGGCCAAACCAGGATGAAACCCGGCTTTTTGTCACGCCAGGGTATTCATTTAAAGCGGTCGACACCCTTTTTACCAATTTTCATCAATCCGAATCCACTTTATTGATGCTGGTTTGCGCTTTTGCCGGAAAGGAAAGGGTTTTAGCCGCGTATCAGGAAGCGATTAAAGAAAAATATAGATTTTTTTCTTATGGGGACGCGATGCTCATTTTGTGATGTCAGATTTTGTTGACCATCCATGCCGAAAAATCGTTTAGGAATTTTTTAAACCCCTCCAAATGCTCGGGCGGAAATCCGTACTTTCCCTCAGCGTTCACCAAAATTCGATTAAAGCAATCAAGCCAAGATTGCCGGGCTTTTTCATCAATTTCAAAGGGCAAGTGTCTCGCCCGCATGCGAGGGGGTCCGTGATCGATCACATAGAGGGGTGGTCCTCCCAAGACCTGAACGAAAAATTTGGCCGATTTTCGAGAAGCTTCCGCCATATCGGAAGGAAAGAGGGCCCGGATAGGCGATTTTTCCAGCTCCTTATAAAAATCTAAAAGCATACGGAAAATATTTTCCTCGCCCATTACGGAATAGATTTCCCGACTAGGGCCTGATTGAGGAGGTCCGTTGGGCGGGGTGAAGATGTCGCGGTTCATGGCTCTATTTTATAGCAGAGATATGGAAAAAGTTTATTATGATTTAAATTCGTCATTTTCAACTTTTGAGGCGATGATTTGTTTAAGAAACCAAACCGCATTCATTTTTTTTTAGGTCCGTTGTTTCTTTTGGGAATTTGGACTGCCTACTACTTTAAAGTGATTTTTTTGGGCCATACCGTCATGATGATGGACGCTTCCCGTGTTTTTTACCCGCTATGGAAATGGCAAGCCGGGATTTTTCGAGACGGGTTTATTCCTTTGTGGAATTCCGACGCGGCTTTCGGAACGCCCTCTCTTGCCGACCCGGAAATGGACAGTTGGTATCCCCCGGTGTCTTTTTTTTACTTTATTTTTAACCCTACCACCGCTTTTAACGTCCTCGTTTTAGGGCATCATCTCCTGACTCTTTTGGGATTCTGGGTTTTTGCCCGTGAACGAAACTTTTCTTATTGGTCCGCCTTGGCGGGAAGCTTGGTGTGGGGATTTGCCGTCCCAACTGCGTGTTTGACTTGGGATCCGGTGATGCTTTTTTCGCTGGCTTGGATTCCGTGGATTTTTTGGGCGGGGGACAAGTTACCTGTAAAAGATAGGAAATTCTGGTTATTTTTCCCGGTTTTCCTGGCTCTGCAATGGTCATCCGGTTATCCCATTTTCGGATATCTGACGCTTTTATTTTTGGGTTTGGAATGGTTTGGGAAAATCGCCTTTTCAAAGAGAGTTCACGGGCCAACGACTGGGATTTTGGTAAAGAGGTTTTTCATCAGTTTATTATTGGCGGGGGGATATAACTTGTCCTGGGGAATTCCCTTTATCGAATTTATGAAATTCTCGAATATTTCTCAAAGATTGGACATGCCGCAATCTTTAGGATTTGAACATCTGGGTTCTTGGTTGAACCCCTTTTTCAAAGGCCATCCCTTGTTTACTACGTTGTCAGTCCCTTATTGGTTGGGGACTTATTTCCTTGGTCTTCCTTCTTTGGTACTCATTTTTTGGAGTTTTTTAAGAAAAAAAGTAGATTGGATTACAGTTGGCCTGTGGTTGTTCGCGTTGGGATTGAGTTTAGGCGAAACGACTGGAATGGGGCATGAATTTAAACAAATTTTCCCTTTTTATCACTGGGTGGCCCGATCCGGGTATGTTTTGCCCCTGGTCACTTTTTTCACGGCGTTTTTAACGACACAGTCTATCTCGTTTTTGGAAAACTGGGAATCAAAAGGGACATTGGTTTGGGGAACTATTTGCTTGTTGGTCTATGGTTTCGCTTTGGTTGCGGGTGTGCCGATTGATCTTCTTAGTTTTTGGCTTTCTGCTTTAATGATTTTTTTGACGGGTGTCAAAACAAACTTTTTGACGAATGCGCGGCCCGCTTTATGGGTGGGAGCTTTTCTTCTTTCCATAGCGCCTGTCCTTCAAAGTTTAAATTTCACCCTAAGTCGCGATTATTTTGATGTGAAACCATCCGTTCTTGCGGGTGTGAAGGATCGAGAAAGAGTCTATTACACGCCTGATGCAATTCAACATTTTGAGATTGTTTCGGGAAAGGGCGTTGGGGATATCTATGAAAAATTAAAACAGGGGATTTCTCCTAATTGGCCTTTGGGATATGGATTGGGCGAGTGTTATCAAAACAATCCATTTTTTTTGCTGAACGGTTTTCGTTGGAATTTTTCAATTTTGAATGCTGCAGAACCGGAGGCTTCCAAAATATTGAATTATTTGGGAGCGGGGATAATTGTTGGTCATACCGATGAAGGGGGACTCAAGCGTTTCGCGGAGTTAGAAGATGGCATTCTTTTTTACCAGAATCCCAATGCTTTTCCCCGTTGGATATCGGTGGACCAAGCTTTTGAAGAAAAAGATTGGAACAATGATTTCGATTTGATGGCTTCGCCAAATTTTAGTTTTGAACGATTTTGTTTTATCTCCCATCAGGGGCAGGTCGGCGTTTATTCGAAAAGAACCATTTCGGAAATAAGCCGTGGGCCCAACCAGGTCCAATTGGATGCCGCTGGGAATGGGAAAGCCCTTTTGGTTTCGAACGAAACCTATTATCCAGGGTGGAAGGCTTTTGTGGATGGGCAGGAAAGAACGTTGGACGAGGTTAACTATGGATTTCGAGGGATTGTTTTACAAAATGGGGAAAGGCATGTCGCGTTAGACTACCGACCCGATTCTTTTCGTTTGGGGCTTTATTTTTCGTTGTTGTCCTGCATGGGTTGGATTGGTTTATTAGGTTTTGGAATAAGGATAAAAAAGGAACCGGTGTGATCCATTCATTTCAAGTTTTGAAAAAAGACGCCCAAACCCAAGCCAGGATGGGAATGCTCGAACTTCCGCATGGTGTGGTTCAAACGCCTTGTTATATGCCGGTGGGTACACAGGCTTCCGTGAAAGCTCTTTCACCGGAGGATGTCTTGGCTTGTGGTTCTGAAATTCTATTGGCGAATACTTATCATTTAATGCTACGGCCTGGCGCCGCCCTGATTGCCAAGGCTGGCGGTCTTCATTCCTTTATGCATTGGAATAAACCAATCTTGACGGATAGCGGTGGCTTTCAGGTATTTAGCTTGGCGGATCTTCGAAAAATTACTGAACGGGGTGTCGAGTTTCAATCGCATTTGGATGGGAAAAAATGGGAATTGACTCCTGAGACGGCTACTGAGATACAACATCAAATTGGAGCCGATATTATCATGGCCTTTGATGAATGTATCCCTTACCCATCGCCGGAAGAATATGTGGAACAGTCGGTCGACCGAACCACCCGATGGGCTGAACGCTGTTTGGTGTTGCACCGAAAAAGCGGTCGCGAAAAAGAACAGTCCCTTTATGGAATTGTTCAGGGTTCCCATTTTCCCCATTTGAGAGAAAAGAGCGTTAAATCCTTGATCCCATTTGATTTTCCAGGCTACGCCATTGGCGGTGTTTCGGTAGGAGAACCCAAGGAAAGCATTTACAAAGTGGTTGAGCAAACGGCTCCTTTTTTGCCCGTTGATAAACCTCGGTATCTGATGGGAGTAGGTACTCCGGAAGATCTTTGGGAATGCGTGGAAAGGGGTATGGATATGTTTGACTGCGTGATGCCGACCCGCATTGCCCGCAATGGGACCGCGCTGACTCGGAAAGGCCGTGTCATTCTCAAAAACGCTCAATATGTAGAGGATTTCAGACCCTTAGATGATCAATGTAGTTGTGAATGCTGCCGCAACTATACAAGGGCTTATCTGCGTCATTTGTTTCAAGCTGAAGAACTTTTAGTGCTCCGTTTAGTGAGCCTTCACAATCTCCGATTCATGACTGAAATTTGCGAGATCATGCGAACCGCTATCGAACAAGATTCCTTTGTTGAAGCCAAAAAAGATTTTATGAAATCCTATTTCGGATCTGCAGAAAATGCCAAGTAGATTTTTTTGATTAAACGCCATTCTTGAGCCTTATTGGGCTCATTCGAGGTTTGAAGTTTGCTTGAAAAACCCCTGAAATTATTGTAATTTAACACCCCACTGAACTAAGGCTTCTACAAAGTGGCCCTTTCATTGTGGCCTCTTTTTTTACTTTAGACCTGTCCCATTCCAAGCGGGCGTTTTGTTAAAGCCAAATTGGGAATAAACCCTGAATTTGAAAGCCGCAGCCAACAATTGAGGAGAATGCTAATGGCAGATCAACCGATTCAAATAAACCCAAATGAAAACCTAATGACTCCTTTTGACGCGGGGAAAGATTCCTGCGGGGTCGGCTTTGTGGCCAACATGAAGAACAAGAAATCGCATGAAATTGTGGAGCAAGGAATCGAAATTCTTTACAACTTGTCCCATCGGGGCGCCTGCGGTTGTGAGACCAACACCGGAGACGGCGCCGGTATTCTTCTTCAAATCCCCGACAAGTTTTTTAGAAAGAATGCGAAAAGTTTTAATGTCAATCTTCCGGCTGAAGGTGAGTATGGCGTGGGAGCGGTTTTTCTTCCCAAAGATCACGAACAAATGAAGACTTGCGAGGATTTGTTCACCAAGGTCATCCAAGAGGAAGGCCAGACCTTTTTGGGATGGCGGATTACTCCTACTGAAAATGTTGAGGTTGGACCCACGGCCCGGGCTTCCGAGCCGGTGATGAAGCATCTCTTTATTGGACAATCAAAAGACACAAAGGGTCAGAATGCATTTGAACGAAAATTATTCCTAATCCGCAAGCGCGTGGAGAACGCTGTCGCTGCGTCCAACCTGATTGAGAAAAGCCTATTTTACGTGGCCAGCCTCTCTTGCCGGACAATTGTTTATAAGGGTATGTTGACACCGGGCCAGGTGAATTCTTATTTCCGGGATCTGCGAGACAAGGACACTGAATCCGCTTTGGCTTTGGTCCATTCCCGTTTCTCGACGAATACCTTTCCTTCATGGGATTTGGCCCATCCTTTTCGTTATATCGCCCACAATGGTGAAATTAATACCTTGCGCGGCAACATTAATTGGATGCATGCCCGCCAAGCCCTCTTTGAAACCGAGCATTTCACAAAAGAAGAAATGAAACGATTATTGCCCATTGTTCGGGAAGGCCAGTCCGATTCTGCGACCTTTGATAATGCCTTGGAGATCTTAGTGATGTGTGGCCGTTCTTTGCCGCACGCCATGATGATGTTGATTCCGGAGGCTTGGACCGGACACGCGACCATGCCACAGTACAAAAAAGACTTTTACCATTATCATTCCTGCTTAATGGAACCCTGGGACGGCCCCGCTTCCATCGCCTTCACCGATGGTCGGATCATCGGGGCGGTTTTAGACCGTAACGGCCTGCGCCCTTCCCGTTATTACGTGACCCACGACGATCTGGTAGTGATGGCCTCGGAAGTCGGAGTTTTGGATATTGAACCTCAACGGATTCTCAAGAAAGGCCGTTTGGAACCGGGAAAAATGTTCCTGATTGACCTGGTTCAAGGCCGGATTGTCGATGATGTGGAAGCCAAGGAAGCGATCGCCAAGGAACATCCCTACGGAGAGTGGTTGAAAGACAATCTTACTTCATTGGACAAATTGCCTGAAGCCCCTCACGTTCCGGAGCCCGACCATGAAACCGTTTTAAAACGCCAAAAAGCCTACGGTTATACCCATGAAGATTTGCGGATATTGATGGCTCCGATGGCCACGAATGGGGAAGAGGCTATTGGATCCATGGGGGATGACACTCCTATTGGAATTTTGTCCAATTTAAACCAGCCGCTTTTTAATTATTTCAAGCAGTTGTTCGCTCAGGTCACCAATCCGCCTTTGGACGCGATTCGGGAAGAATTGGTCACCTCCGTCAACACGACCGTAGGACCCGAAGGAAATCTTTTAAAGCCAACATCGGAAAGCTGCCGGCAGATCGAACTCAAGAGTCCGGTATTGGATAATGACGAATTGGCCAAGTTTACCCATATCTCCTACAAGGGATTCAAAGCCATTACCATTCCCATTCTTTACCCAGTCGCGGAAGGTGGAGCCGGATTGGCTAAGTCGATGGAAGAGGTTTGCTCCAAGGCCAGTCAAGCCATCGCGGATGGGTATCAAATCATTATTTTATCGGACCGTGGTTTAAATCACGATTTGGGGCCCATTCCAAGTCTTTTAGCGACGGCGGGTGTGCACCATCATTTAATCCGTAAGGGAGAACGCACCAAGGTGGGACTTCTGGTGGAAAGCGGTGAGCCTCGCGAGGTACACCATTTCGGTTTGCTTCTGGGTTATGGCGCCAATGCTATCAATCCGTATTTGGCTTTTGAGTCTTTGGACGATATGATCCGCCGCAAGGTCCTTCCTGCGGACATCGATCACAAGACCGCGGTTAAAAAATATATCAAAGCCGCCAACAAAGGCATCGTGAAGATCATGTCCAAGATGGGCATTTCCACGATTCAAAGCTATCGGGGTGCTCAAATTTTTGAAGCGGTTGGTTTGAATCGGGAGTTTGTGGACAAGTATTTCAGTTGGACCGCTACCCGGATTCAAGGAATTGGAATTCAAGAAGTCGCCCTTGAGACGGAACGCCGGCACCGGGGCGCTTTCCCCGAACGTCCCTCCCGTGAATTGGATTTGGATTGGGGCGGCCGTTACCAATGGCGCCGGGATGGGGAGAAACATCTTTTCAATCCTGATACGGTTCACAAACTACAAACCGCTGTCCGCACGAGCAACTACAAAATTTTCAAGGAATATTCCAAAGACGTCAACAATCAGTCCGAAAGGTTGGCGACCATTCGGGGACTTTTCAAATTTAAGAAAGGAAATCCAATTCCGCTAGAGCAGGTGGAACCAGTGAGTGAAATCGTGAAACGCTTCGCCACGGGAGCCATGTCCTATGGTTCCATCAGCAAGGAAGCCCATCAAAACCTGGCAATTGCTATGAACCGGTTGGGTGGTAAGTCCAATACGGGCGAGGGCGGGGAAGACGACGACCGCTACATCCCTGAACCCAACGGGGATTCCCGCAACTCGGCCATTAAGCAGGTCGCCTCAGGCCGTTTCGGCGTGACAAGCCACTACATGGTGAATGCCAAGGAACTGCAGATCAAGATGGCCCAGGGCGCCAAGCCGGGCGAAGGCGGCCAATTGCCGGCGAAAAAGGTTTATCCCTGGATTGCCCAGACCCGTTTCGCGACCCCCTTTGTGGGTCTTATTTCACCCCCGCCGCACCACGATATTTACTCTATCGAGGATTTGGCCCAGTTGATTCATGATCTCAAGAACGCGAATAAATATGCCCGTATTTCGGTCAAGCTGGTATCCGAAGTAGGTGTTGGGACCGTTGCCGCGGGTGTTTGCAAAGCCCATGCCGATCACGTCCTCATCAGCGGCCATGACGGCGGGACAGGAGCATCGCCTTTAACCTCCATCAAACACGCCGGCATCCCCTGGGAGATGGGATTGGCGGAGACTCACCAAATCCTTGTTAAAAACAGACTGAGAGACCGCATTGTGGTCCAAGCGGACGGCCAAATGAAGACGGGCCGGGATGTGGCCATCGCCTGCCTTTTGGGAGCGGAGGAATTCGGATTCGCCACAGCCGCTTTGGTGGCCGAGGGCTGTATCATGATGCGGGTTTGCCATCTGGATACTTGTCCGGTGGGTATCGCCACACAGAATCCTGAACTGCGGAAGAAGTTCACGGGTAAGCCAGAACATGTGCTGAACTTCATGACTTACATCGCTGAAGAAATGCGCGAGATTATGGCCGAGCTTGGGTTCAAAACCATTCTTGAAATGGTGGGTCATTCGGAACTTTTAGAGATGAACGAGGCCCATACGCATTGGAAAGCCAAGGGATTGGACTTCTCGGCCATTTTCGCCAAGCCGGAAGAGTCGAAATTGGGCCCGGTTTATTGCGTGCAAAAACAAGACCATGGCTTGGATAAGGCTTTGGATAATGAAGTCATCATTGAGCGTTGCATGCCAGCGATTAATGACAAAAAGCCAGTTAAGTTCGAGGTCCCTATCCGTAATATCAACCGCACGGTAGGAACCATGCTGGGCGCGGAAATTTCCAGAAAGTACGGGGTCAAGGGGCTTCCCGATGACACCATTCAAATTACCTTCAAGGGGTCGGCGGGTCAAAGTTTTGGAGCCTTTGTGCCCAAAGGGGTGACTTTGCGGCTGGAGGGAGACGCCAACGATTATGTCGGTAAGGGACTTTGCGGCGGAAAGATCGCCGTTTATCCTTCGACGGATATCACGTTCGTCCCGGAAGAAAACATCATTGCCGGAAATGTTCTTTTATACGGCGCCACCAGCGGCGAAGCTTATTTTCGCGGTAAAGTCGGGGAACGTTTTGGCGTCCGAAACAGCGGTGTTTACGCCGTTGTGGAAGGAGTGGGAGATCATGGCTGCGAATACATGACAGGCGGCCGGGTGATCGTGATTGGGGAGACGGGTCGTAACTTCGCGGCGGGTATGAGCGGTGGAATCGCCTACGTCTGGAATAAGACGGGTGATTTTGAAATCCGCTGTAATAAGGAAATGGTTGCCTTGGAAGGGCTGGAAGACGAGGACGTGAAATTAATTCAGGACATGCTGCGCAAACACCAGGACTATACGGGAAGCACAGTCGCGGCGCAGTTCTTGAAAAATTGGGAAACGATGGCCAAACAATTGATCAAGGTTATGCCGGTGGAGTATAAAAAAGCGTTACAAGCCCAAAAAGAAGCCGCCGCCCAACCAGCGTCAGTCGCTTAATTCAGCTAAGGAATAAAAATGGGAAAACCTACCGGATTTATGGAAGCGGGGCGCGAACTGCCCCATAAAAGGCCCGTGGCTGAGCGGATCAAAGATTGGAAAGAATATTATCTTCCAATGCATCCGGACCATCTCAAGACCCAGGCCGCCCGCTGCATGGATTGCGGCGTTCCTTTCTGCCACCAAGGCTGTCCCTTAGGAAACATCATTCCCGATTGGAACGACTTAGTTTATCGGGACCGGTGGAAAGAAGCCATTGAACGCCTCCATGCCACCAACAATTTCCCTGAATTCACCGGCCGCCTCTGTCCGGCACCCTGCGAGAATTCCTGTGTCTTGGGTTTGGACGTTTACAGCCAGCCTGTCACGATCAAACAAATGGAAGTTTCCATTATCGACCGCGCTTGGAACGAAGGATGGGTGAAGCCCCAACCAGCCCATAAAAAATCCGGGAAGAAAGTCGCCGTCGTCGGCTCCGGTCCGGCAGGACTGGCTTGCGCCCAACAATTGGCCCGGGTGGGACACGCGGTCACTGTTTTCGAGCGGGCGGACCGGATTGGCGGTCTTTTGCGCTACGGCATTCCCGAGTTTAAAATGGAAAAACGCCACATCAACCGTCGGATGGAACAAATGCAGGCGGAAGGTGTTGAGTTTGTCACGAACGCCAATATCGGCGTGACCGTTCCCATTGAGGATTTGCGGAAAAACTTTGACGCGATCGTTCTTTGCGGCGGCGCCACCCAGGCCCGTAATTTGGACGTGCCGGGCCGCGAATTTAAAGGAACCTATTACGCGATGGAATATCTGCCCCAATCCAACAAGGTTCAAGAAGGCGACAAAGTCGAGAACCAGATTCACGCCAAGGACAAACATGTCGTGATCTTGGGCGGCGGCGACACGGGAGCCGACTGTATCAGCACCGCGATCCGCCAGGGTTGTAAGAGCCTCGTTTCCCTGGAACTCTTACCCCAGCCTCCTGAAAACCGTCCGGCGGACAATCCCTGGCCGCAATGGGCCCGTATTTTCCGCACCGCTCCAGCCCATGACGAAGGCGGGGACCGTCTTTTTAGTGTGATGACCAAAAAACTGATCGGCGAGAACGGCGTTTTGAAAAAGCTGCAAGCCGTTAAGTTGGATTGGATTCCCCAGCCGGCCGGCCCCCCGAAGATGCAGGAAATTCCTGGAAGTGAGTTTGAAATTCCGGCGGACCTGGTATTTTTGGCCATGGGCTTTCTCGGGCCTGAAAAAAACCCTTTATTTGAGAAATTAGGCATCGAATTGGATCCCCGCTCCAACGTCAAAGCGGACGCCAACAAGATGACCAATGTTCCCGGTGTTTTCGTGGCGGGTGATATGACCCGAGGTCAGTCCCTGATTGTTTGGGCTATCGCGGAAGGGCGTAAAGCCGCCCAAGGCGTGGACAAATGGTTGATGGGCGAGACCAGTCTGGAAGCTTCGCTGTAATTTTCGAACCGGACAGCCGTTCGGGCCCAACACTTTCCGATTTTGATCCACTCCATCCTAAAGCGGGGAAACCTTGGTGGTGAAACCCTTTCCACTCAAACGCGGGTCTTTTCGCTTTTGGATTTTCGCTTTTGTTCTTGTGGCCGCTTTAGGGGTGTCCCGATCGGCCTCCTCCATCGTGTTAACCGTTAACGATACCAGTGTTCCCCTCTCCATCGACGGGCATTTGAAGGATTGGCCTGAATGCCGCATGATCAATCTGGACCAGCCGTCCCAGGTGGTGGAAGGCAAGTTTTTCTGGAAAGGGAAGGATGATTTCAGCGGGCGACTCTTTGTGACTTACGATTCGGAGTATCTTTATCTAGCCGCCATCGTGACCCGAAACGGTTCCCCCAAGAATTCCAACGATAAATTGACTTTGTGGAATGGGGATTGTTTGGAAGTCTTCTTGTCCACGGACCCCGATTCGGCCGCCCATCAGCGTCTGACCAAATCGGATTATCATATTGGTCTTTCACCCGGCAACGACTGCAGGGACCCCCAGATTTGGTGTTTTAACAAAAACCAAGCGGTGCCAGGGGCGCGAATCCATGCCCGAAACTCTAAAAATGGCTACATTCTTGAGGCGGCGATCCCTTTGGAATTTTTTTCCGGATTAACGATCGGCCCCAATCGAACCTGCGGTTTCAACGTGGCGCTGGACGAGGGCGGGGCGGTGAGCGGGAATCGCCTCGTCCAGTTGGACTTTTCGGAAAAACCGAACAGCTGGCAGAATCCTTCCGTTTGGAGCTGGGTCCAATGGATCGGGACTACCCAGGTGTCCATTCCGGTCAAAAACGAAACCGATGAAAATTCCATTTTGGTCGCGGATGGAACCAAGGGAAATATTTTTGGCGGTTTGAAAACAGTGACCGGCCTTGTGACGGATAATAAGGGCCATCCGCTATCAGGCGCCCGCATCAGCACTTGGCCCGCCACGACCGTCGTCTTTACGGATGATCAAGGGGTCTTTAAGGTGGACCCGATCAAGGTCTACCGTCAAACGGTGGTTTACGCTGAAAAAGACGGTTACACCACCTCTTTGGGAACCCTGGATCAAAAATCGATGGCCGCGACAGTTTCGCTTTCGGCCATGCCGGTTTCCCTGTGGTCCACCAGCCATGACATCAGCCCCATCTTTTATGGCCAAAACCTTAGTTTCGATCCGATAAACCCTTGGATTCCCGTCGATGATAAAACCAACGCGGCCGTCAAATCCCTGCGTTTAAATGTCATCCGGTTGAATACTGAAAAGCTCATCGGCTTGTCTTTGGAACAACAGGAACAAGCCTTGGATCAATTTGTGGCCTATGCTCAATCGGTGGGAGCCTCGCCGATGATCGAGATTCCCATTCAACCGGGAGATTCCAGTTTAGCTTCCGAGTGGGTGAATTATTGCAACGTTCAAAAAGGCGAGGGGGTTCATTACTGGTGCGTTGGAAATGAGCCGGATCTTTACGCTCAAAAGCCCCCGGATGACGCTTTGGATAATTATAACGTTTACGATTACATCAATGACTTTCGCTTGGACTATAACGCCATGAAGCAGGTCGATCCGACTTTGGTCGTATTGGGGCCGGATCTGGCTTTTCCGGCGCAAGAAGGGGAAAAGGATTGGCTGACGCCCTTATAAACAATTGTCCGGCAAGAGAGGCTGGCCACGTAAAATAGGCTTTTCTCAATCAGGTTGGACGCAGCGACAGCGTTCTC
>Ga0206828_1031_pt1 | contig 26780 bp, 22 predicted proteins | sample Alteio_BWOrgCont_78_FD_152858 | JGI IMG/M metagenome (GOLD analysis project Ga0206828, IMG submission 152858) | Enriched cells from forest soil in Barre Woods Harvard Forest LTER site, Petersham, Massachusetts, United States -... | ecosystem: Environmental > Terrestrial > Soil > Temperate forest >... | reverse complement strand
TTTCCGGCCGTTAAATCCCACGCATGAAAAACACCGCAGGATTGAGCATCCCCACGCTTAAAAGGAAAGGCCTCCGATTTGGTATTTTCGAAGGAGACATTTATGGCTAAAGCTAATTTGAGAAAATTGAACAAAACAAGGAAAATCAAGCGAAACGCTTCCGGCAAAAAAGGCGTCCAGTTTAAAGCGTTATGGCTATTCGCAATTGTGGGGTTCCTTGTTCTGCTAGAAGTAGCCTTTTTCATTAAGAATCAAATGGCAGTTCCCAAACAATATCCCATGCAAATTGTTTCTTCTTTTAGTGGGGATGCTCAATCCTGCGGTGTTTTTCATGCGTGGGATTTAACGGCCGGAAAAGATTTTATCGCCGTTTCAGATCAGTCCAATAACCGGATTTTGATTTTTAATCTTCAAGGTATTTTTCAAAAGCAAATTACGCAGAAAGACGCAGGCGCTCCGGATTTTAAAGAACTTTCTGGAATTACTTCAGATGCTCAGGATCATGTTTACGTTATCGACACTTGGAATGGGATGGTTCGGGGTTTTGATTTGAATGGACATCCCATTGTGAAAGCTTCGCTTCAAGGGTCTTATGGCCCTCGGGGTGTGGCATGGGATAATGGGGTTTTTATGGTGGGTGATACAGGGACCCATCGGGTTGTCAAGTTGGGAATGGATGGTACAACTTTAAACGCATGGGGAAAACAGGGGAGCGGTCAGGTCATGTTTTATAATCCCACTTTGGTAGCAGTTGATTCCGAAGGATTCATTTATGTGGCTGATACGGATAACCATCGCGTACAGTGTTTAGACCCACAGGGTCATTTTGTGAGAAATTATGAGGTGGGTGTTACTGTGGGAAATGTGGCGGTGAATTCCGAAGGACAAGTTTTCGCTTCGACTTCGAACGGTGATTTTTGTAAGGTTTTTGAAAAAAACGGAAAACTTTTAGGTATTTTGGGTGATGCGGATAAGAAGGGCCAGCCGATCACCGGCTTAAAGGCTCTTGCTTTCTTGCCGGACGGAGATCTTTTAGCTTCGCAAGGTCCCCAAATTCTCGTCCTCCATGCGGTGCCGCCTAACCAAGTTCATTAAGACCATTGGCCATTCAACGGGAATGAGGAATGCCGTGTTTTTTTTTAGAGCCGATTGCCGTCATTTTACAGGGGAGAAACCCTGTTTACCTCATAAACAGGAAGGGGTTGTTTGTCGAGATTGTCCCCGATACGATCCGATTCATGAGCGCATATTAATCATCAAGTTGGACGCCGCTGGCGATGTGTTGCGTTCCACTTCGATCCTTCCAGCTTTTAAAAAAAATAATCCCGGACTTTCTATTTGGTGGGTCACTGAGAATTCCTCTAAACCCTTACTCGATAAAAATCCTCACATTGATGTACTTTTGGGTGTGGATGCCGCTTTATCCGGTCTTTTGGGCTCAACTTCATTTTCTCGTTCCTATAATTTTGATATGGGCCGAAAGGCTGCGGCCATTTTGGCCATGGCGAATAGCCCGGTTAAAAGAGGATTCGGACTTTCTTCTGAGGGTGCGGTGACACCTTTGGATACCTCAGCAGAAGAGTGGTTTGAAATGGGAATTTTTGACACCGTTAAACGGGCAAATCAACGCACCTATCAGGATCATCTCTTCCAATTAGGGGGATTAACTTACACTGGAGAAGAACCTCAGCTGATATTGACGGAAAAAGAAAAGAGGTGGGCCCAAGGGTTCTATGAAAAGAAAAAGCTCTCCAAATTCAAGAAAATTGTAGGTCTTAACATTGGATCCGGCGGGCGATGGCCTATGAAACGCTGGCGGTTGGATGGTTTCGTGCGTTTGGCCCGAGAGCTTAAAAAGAAACATCCTCATGACGGTATTCTGCTTTATGGAGGCCCGGAAGAACGAGAACTTATGCCCGAGCTGGTTAAAAAGTTGAAAGGATTAGTATTGCCGACTGGAACCGAAAACACTTTGCGGCAATTTGCTTCATTAGTCAATTTGGCCGATGTCATGGTTACCGGAGATACTTTAGCTCTTCATGTTTCTATTGCGCTGCGTAAGCAAACAGTGGCTTATTTCGGCCCGACATCCGATGCCGAGATTGACCTTTATGGTCGAGGCGAAAAGGTTATTCCGCGTTCCCCTTGTCAATGTTATTACCAAAATCAATGTACGCAGAAGGTTTCCTGTATGGACAATTTAAAAGAAGAGGACATGTTGGCCGCGGTGGAAAGACAACTGAAACTAGCATGAAAATATTCGCGATGATTCCCACTTATAATGAACGACAGAATGTTCGGGAACTGATTAAACAAATACATAAAAACATGCCGAAATTACAAATTCTGATTGTGGATGATTCCTCCCCGGATGGAACTTTTGAGGAGGTCAAAAAGCTAATGAAAAAAGACGAGAAGTTACACTTATTGTTGAGAGATAGAGAAATTAAGGGAAGGGGATGGGCCGGACGGGATGGTTTTTTGAAGGCTATGGCCTTGGGGGCGGATTTGGTTGTGGAAATGGATGCTGATCTCTCTCATCAACCAAAATTTATTCCCTCCATGGTGGCTCCACTTCTTTCCGGTATGACCGATGTTGTGATTGGAAGCCGATATATTCCCGGAGGTAAGGACATAGATCGCCATTGGCATCGTCAATGGATAAGTAATTTCGCCCGGTATTACCTGAAAACCGTTTTAGGCCTTCAGGCCAAGGACCCCACTTCTGGTTTTCGAGTCTTCACAAAGAGGGCTCTCGAACAGATTCAAGTTAAAACCCTTCGGGCAAGAGATCCTTTTACGGTGTCCGAGATTTTATTTCGTTGTTATCGGACAGGACTTCGAATTCGGGAAGTTCCCATTGAATTTATTGATCGAACTCAAGGAGAGTCCAAACTTGAATTGAGTACTCTGATTAAATATTTGGGGCGCGCATTAATGCTTCGATTGTCCGGAAATCCACTGGCTTCCTAATTTTTGAAACTTGAGTAAAATTCAGAGAAGTTTTCTGCTTAATTGCTCAATTTTTTTAGGATATTTTCCACAGTTAAGCCGGATTCTTTTCGATGGAAGTTTTGGGATCCGTAGTAACCAGAAAGGTATCCCTGCGCGCAATAGTGGTTAAATTGTCGAGGCGCCTCCCCATTTAAAAGCAGACAGCGACTCATCATCTCGCCGACCCCACCGTGGGCGACATGTTCTTCAACGATTATCAAATGGTCTGAAATTCTCAGGTCTTTCATAAATTCATTTGGGATTGTTTTTTCATCAAAAGGCAATTCAGTTAAAACCCAAGTTTTTGGACGTTTTTGTTTATTTAATTCTTTCAAATTACTCCAAAGGTTTCCGGCCAAGGGTCCAGTGATCAATAAAGTCGGGCCGTCACCTTCCAGAATTTTGCGCCACGGAGCGTAAAGTTTTATTTCGAGGTCTTTTGGTTTTTCATCCTTGCCCAAACGTAGATAGGCCGGATGTGGAAGATTTTGAAGTTTTTCAACGATGGGGGGAATATCGACTGCAAAGGCAGGAACAAAAACTCGCATATTTTGGAGAGAAAGCAGGATACCATAGTCTTCAATGGCGTGATGACTTCCGCCCATAACTCCGTAACCGTAGCCTCCGCCGTTGCCGACCAGTTTAACGGGTAAATCGTGAAGACAAACGTCATTGCGAATTTGTTCCAGGGGCCTAGCGTAGATAAAGGGGGCAATGCTAAAAGCCCAAGGCTTTAAACCCGTTTTTGCCAGTCCGGCGGAGACAGACACCATATTTTGCTCCGCGATTCCAGCGTTAATAAAACGCTCACCAGCGCTTTTTTGCAGAGGTTCCAAAGCCATAAATCCCAAGTCTCCGGTCAAAAAGACGAAATCTGGAAGATCGGAATATTGCACCAATGTTTGACAAAATGTATTTCTCATTCCCCCCCCAATTCCTCCAAAGCTTTCTGATATTGATCTTCGGTTAGAGCGAGATAATGCCATTCCATTTTGTTTTCCATGAAAGAAATACCTCGCCCTTTGTTGGTTCGGGCAATAATTGCCCGGGGACCTGATGAGGTTTTTTTGAAAACTTTTTCCAAGGCGTCTAAGTCGTGGCCATCCACTTCTTCGGTCGGCATCCCGAAAGAAAGAAATTTATCCTTTAACGACTCAAGCCCGGCCACTTCCTGAGTGGCGCCAAAACCTTGAAGTCCGTTCCAATCCACTACTAATGTCAAGGAGTTCAGTTTATGGTGGACCGCGAAAATTAAAGCCTCCCAGTTTGAGCCTTCTTCCCATTCTCCATCGGAGGTGAGGCAGAAAATATTTCCCGGGATTCCTTGGAGTTTTTTACCTAAAGCTAAACCCGCAGACAGGGAAAAACCATGGCCCAAACTACCGGTGGCAAAAGGGATTTCTTTAATCCAATTAGGTGCGGGATGGCCGCTTAGTTTTGTGTTGTCTTTGTGAAAAAGATTTAAATCGGCGTCTTTCAATCGTCCTACTGACCAAAGAGTAGTATATAAAGCGCCCGCTGAGTGGCCTTTGGAAAGAATAAACATATCATCTGGTGTTAAAATCTTGTGATGCAAGACCATGAGTAAATCAATAGAGGAAAGATTTCCACCAATATGACCCACCCCGCTTTCATAATGCATGCGAAGAAGGCGCTTTTTAGATTCGAGAATGATTTTATAAAATGGATCCACCAAAGCTCCCTGATTCAATGCGATTGAAATCTAATGATTAAATCATATCAAATTCGGAGATGTCGTTAAGCTTTAAAATCTCATTCCGCCGTAAACTAATATCAAGTTGGCGTTTGTTGTTGAATGAGAGGGGCCGTATAAAATGTATTTATTCGTTTTGCACGGCGAACTATGTGAACTATAAAGAAATTAGCGTTGATTTAAAGTTTTTCCGTTGAAACGAGTTTCGCTCGAGAAAGAAAGATGGTAAACTTCCGCGTCTTTCATAGATGAGTCGAAAAAGGTTAAATGAATGGCCCCGCGAAAAAACAAAAAAAGTTTGAAATATCAATCGAATTTGTTGATGAATAATTTATTTTCCAAGCTTAAATTTATCTTTGCAGGCCTCCTGGCATTTATTTTTATCGCGGGACAGATATTAATTCTGAAGGGATTGGAAGGATGGGGCATCCTTTTGTCCCTGGCGGCAGCCTTGGGTGGGTTAGCTCAATATTTTGGGTATTTGAATCATTTGATCCCATCGCCTGTTTACGGACAAAAAAACTCCAAGACTTTTTCGTCTCGAAATTTAAAAACTTCACGGATTACCCCCATTTCAAAAGGGAAACCTCGACCAGGTTTAAAACCACGGGATTTTTTAAGATACTTATCCATGTTGGTTGGGCTTTTATTAGCCTGTATAGGTCAAGCTTACATGATTCAATCCGGCGACGCTCATACGCTGCCCATCGCATTATGTTATTACTTTGCTGCGGTTGTTTTATTCGTTTTCGGTTTTTGGAACTGGCCACAAGAAGGATTGGCGAATTTGCCAATGACAGTTTCCGCCGAAAGAATTATTTTTATCATGATTATGCTGCTGGCTTTATTTATGAGGGTTTACCATATCGCCACGGTTCCTTCTGGGCTTTTTATCGATCAGGGTTATGAAGGCTATGCGGCCCTTCGAATTCTTCATGAGGGTTGGCATCCTTTCTATGTAGAAGATATTTTTCACGCTTACGCGCTGGCCCTTTATATGCTGGCGGCTTGGTTTAAAATTTTTGGCGCCACGGATATAACCCTCAAACTTTTTTATGTTTTTCTTTCTCTTGCGGGATTCTCATTCATTTATTGGACTTTTCGGCAGTTGTCTGGTCCCCGGGTAGCTTTATTAACCCTTTTTGTCCTGTCGGTTATGCGCTGGCACATGAATTTTAGCCGGAACGGTTTTCCAACCATCCAACTGCCCCTTTATATGTTCGCCGCATTAGCCCTGTTGCTTTACGGATTGAGAGAAGCGCAGGCTTGGACGGTTCGGCAATCGGGGCAAGTAGGCCTCGTAGCCCTGGCGGGAGGCGGCGCCATGACTGCCCACTTTGCCCTCTGGCCCGGAAACTTTTCCATGTTTGATGCTCTCTTATACATGGCCGTTGTGATGGGGATATCCTGTTACCTGTTGCGGGACGGGAAGAAATGGGTATTCGCCTTATCTGCCGCTTTTTTCGCCGGTGGATTCTATACCTACCAGGCCTTCAAGGTTTTCCCTCTGTTGTTGGCAGTTCTAGCCATCTGGGAAATATTCAACCACTTCCGGGAATGGAAAGCTAAGTCTCTCAATGCCTTGGGGTTCCTGATGCTGGCCCTAGCTTTCACGGCACCAGTCATCTGGGACATGACCCATCACGGCTTAGGTACACGTGAGACAGAGCTTTCGATTATGCCCAAGATTCAAGAAGCTCATAGTTTGACGCCGTTTTTTGATACAGTCGGCCGGACCGCGCTGATGTTCAACCGGCAAGGAGATCCGAACGCCCGGCATAATCTTCAGGATTACCGAATGTTAGACGATATTTCGGGAGTTCTTTTAATTTTGGGATTGGCTTACGCTTTATTTCGGATACGTCATCGAAAATATTTTTATGCGGTCGCTGGATTTTTCATTCTCAGTCTGCCCTGTGTTCTTTCCATTGATGCGGCGCACGCCAATCGAATGTTGGGGATGACCCCCTTCATCGCATTTTTAATCGCGGCCCCTTTGGTGGCTTTTTGGGGTCGAGTTCGGGAGTTCTGGGGGCAAAAGGGAGAATGGATATATCTGGTTTTATTGATCGTTCCCTTAGGCTTGATGGCGGCTCAAAATTTTGATGTTTATTTCAATAAACAAGCGAACAATTATGCCTGTTGGTCGGAATACTCCATTACCGAATCCACGATGGGAAAAGCCATCGGCCAGCATGGACTGGCTTATCATTCTTTTATCTCCCCTCGTTACTTTAATTATTATTCGGTCGATTTTTTCGCCTACAACTGTCTTTCTCAATTAAAACCTCTGAATATTCCCGACACGTTGATTCCTGTGGATTGTCCGGCAGACCAAGGGCTTTTTTACACTATGGATTTGGATCGGAAAGGTATTTTAGATTTGTTGCAATCTATTTACCCGAAGGGGATTTCCAGTTCAGCGTTAGACCCAAATGGAAAACCTTTTGTCTATTTCTTTGAAGTGCCTTCAACGGTTTGGTCGCAATCCAAGGGATTGAACGCGCAATATTTTCGGGGGAGAGGCGCTACTCTCGTTAATGATTTTCCACAAGGGGTTCCAAGTGGTCCGCTGCGCGCGGTTTTCCAGGGTTCGCTTTATATTCCTCAATCTGGCACCTATCGTTTAATCAACAAAGGATCGGGGGTGCTGACGTGGACAATTGGAGGGCAGCGGTCTGCGGGGCCTGTTTCGTTAATAAAAGGTTATTACCCCATTCGACTGGTATGGAGCGCGACCTCTTCGCAAGATAAATTGGAACCCTGGATTTCAGATCAGAATGGGCTCGTTACTTTTCCATTAGGTGCGGATTGTTTAACATCTTTGCAGATTCCTCGCGGGTTATTGACCCGTTACTACTCTTCGGAGAATTGGACGGGGACGCCGATTTTGGAACAATGGGAACCAATTGTTAATTATACCAACGGGAATGATTTTACTGTTCGGGCGGGGTCCGCTTCTTGGGAAGGGGCTTTGCGGGTTACCCAATCTGGGCCTTATCAATTTTTAATTGAGACAAGTAATCAGGCTCGTTTGGTGATCGATGGACGAGAAATCATACCAATGGGTGGAAGGAGTTCCGTTCCAGTTGAGCTGTTGTCGGGAAAACATCAAATCCAAATGGAAGAACAAGGCGGGCTTTCAGATATCAGTTTGTATTGGATTAAACCCCATCAGGTTCAACGGAAAGTGATTCCCGCAGAAGCTTTCGACTAATCTCTTTATAACTAATCTAAACGTCTCAAGACTTTATTTTTAAACGATAGGGGACTTGGAGCCGTCTTCAAGGATTTTGTCTTGGGAGATTCTTACGATCGAAACATTAAAATCGCCTGATTTCATCAAGTGCTTTTCTTCCTAATCGCTAGGTAATGTTGTCTTTCGCTTGGCATAGAAGCGGTAGTCCAATTGTTATATTGGACCATTTGACTGATTTTTTCCTCACGTGTCATTTTGTCCAAAAGATGGGTACCTTTTGATCTAGAGTCACGGATGGAGCGATGGCGGTCGCATGAAGGTTGGAAGAATTAAAGAAAAGATTAAAAATAAAAGACAGAAGTCTTTAAGTTTCATGTGTCCTCCAGCTTAGTGGAATAAAGTGGCAAGTTTTATCTGTAGGCTCGAAAGGTGGTTTAAAAATCACTTTCAAAAGTGTTTCTAAAGGTTTTTGGCGTTGACGCTTTATTTACCCTGTGACATACTTATTTAGTTTTCCAGCTTTTCTCCGGTTTTTTTTCAAAAAAATGATATTTTTTATTGATCAGCCTTGGGAGGTTTTATGAAAAACTTTCGTTTGTCGGTTTGGGCTATTACCTGCTTTATCGTTATAGTGGCAGGTGTGTTCCCGGGTTGTGGTTCCAAAGACGAAGGAACGAAAATTAAAATTTCATCTTGGGGAGATCTTCAGGAAAACGCCATATTGGTGGACTTGATCGCTGACTTCGAGAAAACCCACCCTGGCATTCAAGTGGAACTGGAGCGTATTCCATTTAATGAATATGTCACTAAGCTTTTAACTCAAGTGGCGGGTGGTTTGGCTCCGGATGTTATTTTCGTCGAAGTTAATAATTTTACCGACCTCTATTTGAGAGGCGCTTTAGAACCTTTGAATTCATACATGCAAGCCGATAACTTCTCTCTCGACGGGTATTATCCTCAAGTAGTCGACCGCTTTACGGCGGATGGTTCTACTTATGTCATCCCTAGAGATACGGCTCCTATTTGTGTCATTTACTATAATAAAACCGCTTTTGATGAAGCTCATATTCCATATCCCACTGACAACTGGGATTGGAATGATTTTGTCTATGACGCTAAAAAAATAATGAAGACGGACGACACTGGTAAAGTCACTCGCTGGGGTTTTGTGGATGACTGGCCGATGTGGGATACCTGGGTTTATGACGCTGGCGGAAGTTTCACGGATAATGTTAAACATCCCACCAAGTGGACTTTTGCCAGTGATCCGGACACATTGAAAGGTCTTCAGTTCAGAGCTGATCTCATGAACAAGTATAAAGTCATGCTTCCTCCCGCGGGATTGGCTGCCATGGGTGGGTCTGGAACTTCCGATATGTTCGTGAATGGTTCTACCGCTATGTTCTTGTCAGGACTTTGGAAGACCCCCCAATTTAGAGGGATTAAAGATTTTAAATGGGATATCGCTATGTTGCCGAAAGCCCCCAATGGGTTTCGAGCCTTTTCCACAGGTGGATCAGGTTATGGTATTTTGAAAACTTCGGCCCATAAAAAAGAGGCTTGGGAACTCATCAAATTTATCTCAGGGGAAGAAGGGGCCAAACGTTTGGCGGCCACCGGATTGGCTCAACCGGCTTTAATGAGTGTTTCCAACTCGCCCCTTTTCTTAGATGGTCAGGATCCTCAGAACAAGAAAATGGTTTTGGATGCTATGAAATATGTGAAATATAACCCAATGTGCAAGAACTGGTTCGAGGTGCACGATAGTATTATCGGACCCGAACTGGACAAGGTTTGGAACGGTACTGAAACTCCGGCGGAAGCGCTTGATAAGCTCAAACCCGCATTGGAGCAGAACCCGCCCGATACCGCTAAACCCTAGGAGGCCTGAACCATGCCATTTACTTCGGCGGAGCGAAAAGAAGCCATCAGCGCCTATCTTTTTATTTCTCCTTTTTTAATTTGGATGATCTTTTTGATGGGTGGTCCTATTTTGGCAGCCTTTTTTCTCTCGCTTTGCCATTGGGACGTGTTGAATCCCATTCAGTTCGTGGGGCTCCAGAACTATCAGGATATGATTCACGATTCGCGTTTCTGGAAATCACTTTACAATACGGCTTATTTCACCCTGTTATCTGTTCCTATTGGAATGGCCCTTTCGATCATTGTGGCTCTTTTAATGAACCAAAAGGTAAAGGGAATCAGTTTTTTTCGTACGGTGTTTTATCTGCCCTCAGTGGTTGGATCAGGAGTCGCGGTAGCCTTGCTTTGGAAATGGATTTTTAACGCCGATCACGGCATTTTAAATTACGCTATCTCGGTTTTGACAACCATTCCGATGGCCGATTGCCCTAAATGGCTGGCTAGTGAGACCTGGAGCAAACCCGCGCTCGTGATTATGAGTCTTTGGAATGTAGGTTCGGGAATGATCATTTATTTAGCGGGATTGCAAGGCATTCCCACCGCTCTTTATGAAGCCGCAGAAATCGACGGTGCGAATACTTGGCAGCAATTCTGGACAGTGACTCTGCCGGGCCTTTCTCCTGTTATTTTTTTCCAGTTGATCATCGGCATTGTTTTTTCTTTTCAGATTTTTACCCAGGTTTATGTCATGACTGATGGACTGGGCGGACCCGCCGACTCGACTTTAGTTATGGTGCTTTATATTTATCAAAAAGCTTTTAAGTATTATCAAATGGGCTATGCTTCGGCTTTGTCCCTGGTTCTTTTTGCCGTCATCATGGTGGCGACTTGGGTGCAATTTCGATACGCCAAATGGGTTTATTACGAAGGTGAATTAAGAAAATAAAGGTGGAAAGCCAATGACTGAACAAGTGAAAAACCATTGGGCAAGCAAGCGGCGCAATGAAGCCATTACAAAGTTGGTGGTGTCGGTGCTTTTGGTCGTAGGCTCGCTGGTAATGTTGTTCCCCATCATTTGGATGATGTCGACCTCGTTTAAATTACCGAACGATGTTTTCGCCATTCCGCCTGTTTGGATTCCGAATCCCTTACACTTGGAAAACTATCCCCATGCTTGGAATCTTATCGATCCTCAATCGGGCCGGGGTATTTATGCCGATGACACTTGGACTTTTTTAGGGGTGACTATCCAAGGTATCAATTTCACGACCTACCTCGTTAATACCTTGATTATTACCGTGGGGGCTTGCCTCGGAGTCACTTTATCTTCCTCGTTGGTCGCTTTCGCTTTCGCCCGACTTCGCTTCCCGGGCCGGGATATATTATTCCTGCTTTGCCTAGCCACTTTGATGGTACCCAGCCAAGTCACCATGATTCCAACTTTCGTCCTTTTTAAAAGTCTTGGCTGGTATGACACCTTTTATCCCCTGATCGTTCCGGCTTGGCTGGGCGGGGGCGCTTATAATATATTTTTGATGCGTCAATTTTTTATGAGCATCCCTTACGAAATGGATGAGGCGGCTAAAATTGACGGCTGCTCCGACTTTGGAGTGTTTTGGCGTATTTTGCTTCCACTGTGTAAGCCGGCGTTAGTCACGGTAGCGGTTTTTTCCTTTGTGTTTAACTGGAATGATTTTTTGAACCCGCTTATTTATCTAGACTCCAACAGTAAGAAAACTTTGGCTTTGGGGCTCACCAATTTCGTTTCCCTATATGGCCAGGATTATCATCTGCTCATGGCGGCTTCCTTGCTGATTTCGATTCCTCTCGCGTTAATGTTCCTGATCGGCCAGCGGTACTTTATTCAAGGAATCGCGACTACCGGTTTAAAATAAGACGAGTTTTTAATTTTGGACGCCTTTGAGCCCTTATTCCTTTCCCGGAATAAGGGCTTTCCTTTTGGGAGTCCTTCGGCGAGAATGCTGATCGCTTCGACCACACCTATAGCTGTTGATGATCGAGTTGTCGATTTTGTCTTATTACCAAATCACCAAGGAGCCTGAAGATGAAAAGCGCGTTGTCACCGCTGGGAAGAGAGCGGTTTTTCTTTACCTCGGAATCTGTTACCGAAGGTCACCCCGATAAGGTGGCAGACCAGATTTCCGACAGCATTCTGGACGCTTGTTTGAAGCAAGATCCTACCAGCCGGGTGGCTTGTGAAACCCTTCTGACCTGTAACTGGGTCGTGGTCGCCGGTGAAATCACCACGAACGCCCAAGTGAATTGGCCCGAAATTATCCGCGGCGCAATTCGAAAAATCGGATATTTGGACGCGAAGGCTGGATTAGATGCCGATACCGCTGGAGTTACGGTGGCCATCAACCGTCAGTCCCCCGATATCGCCATGGGTGTGGACACGGGTGGCGCGGGCGATCAAGGAATGATGTTCGGTTTTGCCTGCCGGGAAACTCCCGAACTCATGCCGATTCCCATTATGTTAGCCCATCGGCTGGTAGAAAAATTGGCTCAAGTCCGTAAGACCAACAAGCTTCCCTATTTGCGGCCCGATGGAAAGAGCCAAGTCTCGGTGGAATATATCGGCGGTAAGCCAATACGCGTGGATGCGGTGGTTCTTTCGACCCAACATGCTCCGATCAACCAAGCCAAGTTGAAAAAGGACATTATCCGCCATGTCATTCGGCCGGTCATTCCTTCCAGCATGATCGACGCCAAGACCAAGATTTTCGTGAATCCCACGGGACGATTTGAAATCGGGGGTCCATTAGGGGATACGGGTTTGACCGGGCGCAAGATTATTGTCGACACCTATGGCGGTTACGGTCGCCATGGTGGAGGCGCTTTTTCCGGCAAAGACCCGTCTAAAGTGGATCGGTCAGCGGCTTACGCAGCCCGCTGGGTCGCTAAGAATATTGTGGCGGCAGGGTTAGCGGACCAATGCGAGGTTCAGATTTCTTACGCCATTGGAGTGGTTGAACCCACTAGTGTTTTGGTCAATACCTTTGGCACGGGCAAATTGCCAGAAGAGCAGATCACCCAATTGGTTCGTAAAGTTTTCGATTTGACACCCCGGGGAATTATCAAAGCGTTGGATCTGCGTCGTCCGATTTATCAGAAAACCGCGGCTTACGGCCATTTCGGCCGGCATGACAAGGACTTTACCTGGGAAAAGACAGATAAAGCCACCGCCCTTCGTCAAGCCGCTCATTTAAAATAGTTTTTCCTTAATCAATAGAACTTTTGTCTTGTTGTTTTAAATTTTTCAGGAGAAATAAATGAAATATCACGTAAAAGATTTGAAGTTGGCCCCCAAGGGCAAAGACCGCATCGAATGGGCCGAGCGAAGCATGCCTGTTTTGCGGTTGATCAAGGCGAGATTTCAAAAGGATAAGCCATTGAAAGGTGTGCGGTTGGCGGCTTGTTTGCATGTAACCACTGAAACGGCCAATCTTTTGATCACGCTGAAGGCCGGCGGCGCGGACGTCTATACTTGCGCTTCCAATCCGCTATCCACGCAGGATGACGTAGCGGCTTCCCTGGTGAAGAATTATGGTATTCCGACTTTTTCTATCAAGGGTGAGGACCGCAAAACTTATTACAAGCACTTGAACGCCGTTTTGGATGCCCATCCTCATATCACCATGGATGATGGGGCCGATCTAGTTTCCATGTTACATTCGGAAAGGGCAGGCCAGGCTTCCGAAATTATCGGCTCCACAGAAGAAACGACCACGGGGGTTATTCGTTTGAAAGCCATGGAAAAGGATGGGGTTTTGAAATTTCCGGTCGTCGCCATCAACGACGCCAAGACCAAGCATTTCTTCGACAACCGCTATGGCACAGGACAGTCCACGATGGACGGTATCATCCGAGCCACCAACTTATTAATCGCCGGTTCAGTAGTCGTGGTGCCTGGTTACGGCTGGTGCGGCCGGGGTGTGGCCATGAGGGCGCGTGGGTTGGGCGCCCGGGTGGTGGTGACTGAAGTTGATCCCTTGAAGGCCTTGGAAGCGGTTATGGACGGATATGAAGTGATGCCGATCGCTCAAGCCGCTCCTATTGGGGATATTTTCGTGACCCTCACCGGTGACATTCATGTTATCCGCAAGGAACATTTTGCCCGCATGAAGGACGGCGCGGTCGTAGCCAACTCGGGTCATTTTAATGTCGAGCTAGATTTGGAAGGCCTGAAGAAAATAGCTCCCAAGACCCGGCAAATCCGTGATTTCGTGACCGAGTATAAATTTAAGAATGGCAAAAAAATATTCGTTCTTGGTGAGGGTCGTCTGATTAATCTGGCCGCCGCTGAAGGGCATCCGGCTTCGGTGATGGATATGAGCTTTGCCAATCAAGCGTTAGGCGCGGAATATGTCGTGAAAAACCACAAAATCCTGGACCGCAAGGTTTACTCGGTTCCCGAGGAAACGGATCAGGAGATCGCTCGCTTGAAACTGAAGGCGTTAGGTATCCAGATTGACACTTTGACCGCCGAACAGGAACATTATTTGTCCTCTTGGGAAATGGGGACCTAATGGTTTCGTCTTCAATAAAAAAAGTTAATCAGGCGGGTCCACCGGACCCGCTTTTTTTGTTTCTTCGATTTGTGAGGGTGCTTCCAGGGTTTATGATTTTCGGAGTGGCCTAAGAAATTCATGCGTTTTTAATTTTATGGAAGCCTTTTGGTAGCCAGATTATTAAAGGAGCCATTCTTGTTGTGGCGGTGGGAGCAGATATGTTGAGTCGGAAGTTAAAACCGCAGGTCCGCGCTTAAGGCCCCTCCCAATGCGATAGAATCTTGAAGATCAGGAATACTGCGGGTCACAAAAGACAAATCCACTTCCAAATTTTTGCTGTAATAACCACCGCCAAAAGTCCAAAGTTGATTGCCAGAGACATCATCGTTGAAAGTGCCAAGTCGAATCGCCAGATTGTTCTCGGGGTAAAAACGCTCTAAACCAAATTTCCAATGGGTTTGATGATTCACAAAATCCGCCTCCACATCCAAAAGAATATCCGCGCTGCCCGGGGTGGCAACTAGGCCGACCTTGGTCGTGTAAGGAAAGGGGGCTGAAACCGTAATGTTGGTTACCGGGCCAGCCGATTCTTGGCCCGTATTAGGGTCCAAACTTATGGATTGCTGTTGGGCCGACCAATTAAAAGAAGAAGTGAGATTTTCCAACATGACGCCTAACTGTAAGGCGTCACTAATTTTACCAAAAATCCCCACATCAGTGCTCAAGCCTAATCCGGAATTAGACGTGGTACGGGTATATTGGTAACCGGTTGCACTGCCCTGAGTATACGTACCGGTCAAAGAAGTCTGTTCGTATTGAGTGCCATAATTGTATTTGAGGCTGCCACCGACCGAAACGAAGGGAAAAGCACCTAAAGGAATAGGAGTGGAATAACTTAGGATGAGAGTTTCAATTTCCTGGGTCGTTTGCAGGTAATTTAAGTCATAGGTAGCGCCGGCATTAGACGCAATTGTTCCTTTTTGCTGGTTTTGAAAGAAATTCAGCGCGCCCTGAGATTCGGTGGTATTGATTTCGTGATCGTAAAGAATGCCGCCAGCATAGGAAAGATATTGAACACCGAAAATTCCCTGGATTTGCTGATATCTTAAAACCGGATCGGCTGTAGATTGCATCGCAGCCTGAGAGTTAAAACGCAAAATGGGTGAATTAGAATTGCTAGTGTCAAAAATCGAATATCCGCTCCCAATTGACCAAGAAGCGGGTGTTGTCTCTCCTAGGGGAAGGGCCAATAAGGCGGGATTCCATTCCATTCCAAAGACCCCGTTGGGCGAAGCGGCAGAGGCCCCGCCGACGGCAAAGCTTCGGGCGTCCTGCGCGAACGACAGGGAGGGGGCGCATAATAATGTGAGGAGGATTCCCGTCCACCGTTTCCAGTTCATGGAGTCATCTTAACCGTTCCTTATACCCAAAATCAAAGAATTTAAAACCGGATTGAGATGAACCGTTTCCACTTTGGAAAGGGAGGTGGGCTTGTTACAATCAAAAAAATGAAACGCTCTTCCAAACCATCTTCGAATTTTTTCTCTCCTCTTTTCTTGAATGTCATTTTTCTTCTTTTATCCCTGGCCCTTTGGACTGTGAATTTGTTTAAGCAGGGAACACTTGCGACGCCTGAGGGGCTTACGGCCTGGATAAAGGGGGCGGTCTTATTGGGGACAGCTTGGATGGTTTATTTTTTCGCCGCTCGGCCGATTTCGGCTAAAGGGAAGATATCTTTTTTGGGGTTTTTCCCTTTGGCTTGGCTGGCTTTGTCCCGCCCCCAGTGGAATTTGTGTACCTCCGAATCCATGATCAGTTGGTTTTCGGTATTTTTACTTCTTCTTTTATTTATTTGGATTGGAAAAGTAAACGATGGGAAGATTCTTTTAATCGGGTTGATTCCCTTATGGATACTTTTAGTTATTTTCTGGAAACCAGCTCTTTTACTTCCTTTGGCTTTTGTTACGGCAATGAAAGGCCGATTCAAAAATAGTCTTTGGACTTTATGGGGAGGTTTGAGCGCAACCTTACTTCTTTTTGGAGCAACTCGGGGATGGACTTATACTCGTTTCGATTGGCTTGATTTATATGACCTTATTATAGGACGTTATCATCCATACATCGCATTTGCCGCGTTTACTTGGCTCGGTTGGTACGGGACGTCCCGTCGGACAACAGCTCGGTTTGCTCTAGGCGGGATTTTAGGATTAACCCTTGGTTATTTATTTTTTGTCCCTGTTTTTTTCCCGTATTTGTTGATAGATTCCCTGAGCTGGACTTTGATTTTTTCCGCAGGTTTTGGATTTGAAGTTTTTCGAAAGGATTTATTGGATCCTTCCTGGCACGGCCAAGCTGTTTGGGTTGCTTTGGGATTGGCCGCGTTCTGGGGAGTTTTTTGATGCATCTCAAAATAGGATTATGGTAAACTCCGTGTCATTCCTGACTTTTCCTTAAAAATACCGATGGTGTGAGGATGAAATGAAATTTTTTAAACTTTCGATGGTTTTGCTTTTATTCCCGGCGGTTGTTTCCGCCCAGACGGTTAATTCCTCTCTACCCGCCTCGGCTGGGGTGCCACAAGCGCCTGCTTCTACCGCGACTGTTTCCACAGCCTTGGCGCCCAAAATTTATTTTCCCTATCCGAAGTTTGATTTTCACAACGTCGATGAAGGGCCGGATATTACCCATTTATTTCATTTCCGAAACAGGGGTAAATCTACATTGGTTATCTCTGACGTTCATACTTCTTGCGGTTGTACCGCGGCGGTGGTCCAACCCGAAGACAAAAAGCAGATTTTGCCGGGTGAGCCGGGCGTGATCAAGGTCACTTATCATACCCAAGGCCGTCCCGGCCATGCGACCAAGATTATTACGGTAACGACCAATGATCCCGTTAATCCAAGCTTTCAACTTCAACTGGATATGACTGTCGTGCGGGATGTGGATGTTCAACCTGAGCGGGTTTATTTTTATGGTTTGAAAAAAGGAACCTCGCAAACCAACCAAGTGAAAATTTTAGGAAAGCCCCATGCCCGTTTGAACATTCTTTCCGCCGCGGCGGCCAAGGGAAACGTGACGGTGGTTTTGAAACCGTTTGTTGATACCCAGGAACACCGTTATGGAGCTACCTTGGATATCACTGTGCCGGACAGCCTGCCGATCGGTAATTTCGACGATACCATCAACGTAAAAACGGATAATCCCAAAAAGACCGATCTGCAAATCAGTGTCCAAGGAGAAGTGGTCGGAAGGGTTCAATTTAATCCCAAGAGTCTTTATTTTGCCTCTCATCAAGAACAGCCGGTTTACGTTCAGTTCACGGTGGCACCCTCTCAAGGATTGAATCCTCCTCCGCGATTTGCTATCCGCAGTATCAGTAGTTTGAAAAACTTGATCAAACCTTCGGTGAAAAAAACGACAGCGCCGGATGGAACGGATTCCTATTCAATACAGGTTTATTGTGTTAAAAATCTTCCCGCCAATAGTGATGGCCAGGATGAATTGGATGTCATCACCAATGACGTGGAACAACCGACGATTAAGATTCCAGTGACGATAGCCAAACCATGAATTTAATGTTTTTAAAGTAAAGGGTGTTTTGGGGATTTAGTTCGTTTGAAGAAAGGTTTTTATGTCTTCCGAATCCGGTTTAGAGGGGATTGTCGCTACCAGCACTTCTATTTGCTCCATTGAGAATGATGTCCTCGCTTATCGCGGCATCAATATCAATGAGCTGGCTGAACAGGCTTCTTTTGGAGAAGTCACTTATCTTTTGTTTTATGGTTATTTGCCGAAACGCGAGCAGTTGGACGAATTACAGAGGCAAATTTCTGAACAAGGAAAACTTCCTTCATCTTTAATCAAGCTGGCTCGGCAGTTTCTCCCGAATGCTTCGCCCATGGAATGGCTCCGGACGGCGGTTTCCGCCTTGTCCTTTTTCGATGCGGATGCCCATGACAACTCGGCTGAAGCCAATTTGCGCAAAGCGATTCGACTCACGGGTCAAATATCGACTTTGGTGGCGGCTTTTGACCGTTTGCGCAACGGAAAAGAGCCTTTAGAACCAAAACCGGGAAAGTCTTTGTCCTGGAACTTCCTCTATATGCTCACCGGACAAGAGCCGGACGAGATTTCAGTGAAGACATTTGACGTTTGTCTGATCCTGCACTCAGACCACGAATTAAACGCTTCCACTTTTTCCGCCCGGGTCACGGCCGCGACCTTAAGTGATATGCATTCGGCTGTGACTTCCGCTATCGGAACTTTGAAAGGGCCCCTGCATGGCGGCGCCAATGAGCAAGTGATGATCATGCTTGAAAAGGTGGGTGACACCAGTAAGGCCGAATCTTTTATTCGTGACGCGTTAGCTCGAAAAGACAGAATTATGGGTTTCGGACACCGGGTTTATAAAAACGGAGACCCCCGGGCCCGCCATCTAATGAAATTGTCCGAAGCCATGGGAAAACTGAAGGGCGACCCCAAGTGGTATGAGATGTCGCTCACGATTGATCAAGTCGTCCAAAAAGAAAAAGGTTTATTACCAAACGTGGATTTTTATTCCGCGTCCACTTATCACTATTTGGGGATTCCCACGGATCTGTTCACCCCCATTTTCGCCTGTAGCCGTATCACCGGTTGGACCGCCCATGTGATTGAGCAATTGGCCCATAATCGGTTGATCCGCCCCCGGGCCGAATATATTGGAGCTCGGGATCAACATTATATTCCAATGGACAAGCGCTGATTTTAATCAGTTCAGGGTTGATTATTAAAAGCCGGGCATAAAAGCCTGGCTTTTTTCTTTTCGGTAGATCGATTGAAAAAGGTTCTTGGCTTCCCGGTTCACTGCTAAAATGACCCTTCTATATATCACATCTAGTCACCGCCTCACTTTAAGGGAGTGGCATGTCCGATCATTCGTTTAAGCAATCCTTCCGGCTTTACTTGCGGCTTCTCAAATATTCTCGGGCTTATCCCCTCCGGGTCCAATTGACCGTTTTGATGATGGGGCTTACCGCCGCTTCCACTGCCCTTGTTATGTACCAATTAAAACCCATTCTGGACAACACTTTTACCAAGACGGATGATCCGGTGGCGACCTTTCATAGATTAATTTGTGTCACGATCCCGATTACTGCTTTGGCTGCCCTCGTTCGGGCTGCGGCGGGTTATGGCCAAGGATACCTCAGCGGCTTTTTGGGACAAAGGGTGATTCAGGATTTGCGGAATGATTTGTATTCGCATTTTTTGGCTTTACCCATGAGCTATTTCAATTCCCAACGGACCGGGAGTTTGGCGGCCCGGATTACCAATGATGTCCAGGTGCTTCAGGATTCGATCGCCAATATTGTGGCCCGGGGAACTTCTTCCATCCTGACTTCCATTGCCCTCATTTTTGTCATGTTTTACCTGGATTGGCAGTTAGCCTTGGCGGCCCTGGTGGTTTTTCCCCTGGCCCTCCTGCCGATTTACCGATTTGGACGGCGGGTTCGGCACTCTTCGGGTGAAGGCCAGCAAATCTTGGCGGACTTGAACGGGCAGATTCATGAAACCTTAGCCGGGATCCGAGTCGTAAAAGCTTTTGGCGGGGAAAAGCACGAACTGAAAAAATTCAAGGAAACTAACGATAAATTTTTCGCGGTAACGATGCGCTCCATTCGGGCTTTTTCCGCCTCTTCCCCCATTGTAGAAGTGATAGCGACCATAGCCCTGCTATTGCTTATTATTTGGCTGGCCCATAGAGTCTTTTTTGAAAATAACATGACCATCGGTGTCTTCGGTTCTTTTGTGGTGGCTACGGCCACTCTTTACCCTCAGTTGAAAAATTTTAACGGTATATGGTCTGGTCTTCAGCACGCACTGGCCTCAGCTGAGCGATGCTTCCAAATTTTGGACATTCCGAATTCCATGGCGGATGAACCAGGGGCTGTTGAAGTGAAGCCTCTGCAAAAACAGCTGGAATTTAAGAATGTTTCTTTCGAATATGTTCCGGGGCATCCAGTTTTGCGGGATGTTTCTTTTGCCGTGAAGCGGGGAGAAGTTGTGGCTCTTGTGGGCCCTTCGGGGGGCGGCAAAAGCACTTTGGTGGATTTGGTGCCCCGGTTTTACGCCCCAACCCAAGGCGCTATTTTTTGGGACGGGATTGATTTAAAGAAAACCCAATTGGTTTTGTTGCGGTCGCATATCGGCCTGGTCACCCAGGAAACAATTCTTTTTCATGATTCTATTCTCGGCAATATCGCCTATGGAAAACCGGGGGCTTCTTTCCCGCGGGTGATGGAGGCGGCTCAAGCGGCTTATGCCAAAGAATTTATTGAAAACACTCCCCGAGGGTTCAATACCCAGATCGGGGATCGGGGCGTCAAATTATCCGGCGGCCAGCGCCAAAGGCTGGCTATCGCCCGGGCTATTTTAAAAAATCCGCCCGTGCTTATTCTTGATGAAGCCACTTCCGCCTTGGATACCCAAAGCGAGCAGTTGGTTCAAAAGGCCCTAGACCGGTTGATGGGACATCGAACAACCTTGGTCATTGCCCACCGGTTATCAACGATTCGAAGGGCTCATCGCATTTTAGTCATTGATAAAGGAAGAATCGCGGAACAAGGGAAGCATGGGGCTTTGTTGAAAAAACGGGGCCTCTATGCAAAACTGTATAAAATGCAGTTTAGGACTTCCGCGGATTTTCGGGCACATGACCCAGAATAAAATCAAAAGGCCGGCGGTTTTTTTTGACCGGGATGGGACGCTTATCCGGGATATCGGCTATTTGAGCCGGCCATCTCAAATTCGTATCTACCGGGGTGTTTATGAGGCTTTGCGAAAATTAAAACAAAAAGGTTATTGGATTTTCGTCGTGACGAATCAGTCCGGGGTGGCCCGGGGTTGTTTTCCGGAGTCGACAGTTCGTCGGATTCACCAAGTTTTACAAAAACAGTTAAAAGCCCAAAAGGCTGGCGTGGATCATTTTTATTATTGCCCCCATTATCCGAAAGGAACCGTCCGGGGCTATGCCAAGATCTGTTCCTGCCGCAAACCTAAATCCGGCATGGTACGGAAAGCCTTAAAATCCTTTCCTGTTGATCCGAAAAAGAGCTATGTGGTGGGAGATAAGTTGGATGATTTAGGATTGGCCAAAAGCGCTAAACTGGCCGCGGGGATCCTGGTGCGGACTGGAAACGGCCGCGTGAGTGAAAAGCAGTTAAAAAAGGCCCAGGCCGTAGTTATGAACGGCGTATCTCAAGCTGTAGACTACATTCTTTCAAGAAAAGGTTAAAATGAAAGCTTACTTTCCGTCCAACCTTCCTAATCGGGGTTTGGCGCTTCTCAAAAAATTTCAAAAACTGAAACTCATGGTCGCGGGCGACCTGGTCGTTGATGAAGCTATTTATGGAGATACAGAGCGGATATCCCGAGAAGCCCCAGTCTTGATTTTGCGATACACCCACACCCAATTGACTCCCGGGGGAGCCGCCAACGCGGCCAATAACGCCGCGGATTTGGGAGCGAAGGTTTATCCCCTGGGCGTAGTGGGAGACGACGAGCAAGGTGAAAAACTTCTTCACTACTTCAAAACTAAAAAAATTGATACTTCCGCCGTACTGACTGTGAAGAACCGGTTCACGGTTGTCAAATGCCGGATTATGGCGGGCGCCCATCACACGGCCAAGCAGCAGGTCATTCGAATTGACAAAATCGAAGACAAAGAGGTTTCTAAATCCGTCGAGGCCAAGTTGATCTCTCGGGTCGCCGCTTTGGCCCCTCAAATGGACGGTCTTCTCATCTCGGATTATCAATTGGGTGTTTTGACAGAGGCTCTCCGGCGGTCTCTGTTGTCCGCTTTCGCCGGAAAAGTCATCACGGTTGACTCTCGCTATAATTTGAACGAATACAGGGGCGTTTCTCTGATCACCCCGAACGTTTCCGAAGCGGGGCCAGCGGCAGGATTTGAAGTGAAAGACGATGAAAGTCTTTTGAGAGCGGGCCAGATCCTCCGACAAAAATTAGGGTCCCATGTTCTCATCACCAAGGGGCCGCATGGCATGAGCTTGTTTGACCGTCAGGGGCCGATCTCTCACTTGCCGGTTCACGGCATTGACCAGCCGGTGGATCCTACGGGCGCAGGAGACACGGTGGCGGCTACCACGACCTTGTCCTTGGCCGCGGGCGCGGATTTGATCCTGGCGGCGTCTTTAGCGACGGTAGCGGCGGGGTTGGTGGTGGCCAAGCGGGGCACCGCCACCACGAATCCGGACGAGATATCCAAAGCGCTTAAAATTTGTGATTTTAAAATCAAGTAAATCAGGGGCTTATGGCCGAAGTCATTCTCGATCACTCTAAACTCGCCGAAAGACTTCGGGCCTTTCAGGCCCGGGGTCAAAAAGTTGTTTTTACCAACGGTTGTTTTGATTTACTTCATGTGGGACACGTGCGTTATTTACGGGGGGCGAAGGCCTTAGGGGATGTGCTGGTTTTGGCCGTCAATTCGGATGATTCGGTAAGGCGGCTGAAAGGCAAAGAAAGACCCCTTTTGCCCTTAGAAGACCGCTTGGGAATTTTATCGGCTTTTGAAATGATCGATTTCGTCACGGCTTTCGAGGAAGATACGGTGTCCCCTTTACTCCTTCAACTGAAGCCTGATATTCACGCCAAAGGCACGGATTATACGCCCGATACAATTCCCGAAAAGGATACGGTAGCTTCTTACGGCGGAAAAGTAGCCGCTGTCGGCGACCCAAAAGATCACGCTTCCAAGAACCTCATTCGGGAAATTTTAGAAAAATACGGTCCCTTAAAGCGGGCGAAGGAATGAATCGTCAGGAACCACCCCGGCACATCCTTGTCTCCCGAACGGATAAAATCGGCGATCTTCTTCTTTCATTACCCGTTTTTCAAACCCTTAAAGATTCATTTCCGCAAACCAAAATTACCGCTTTGGTGAGTCCCTACACCCAGGAAATCGTGAGAGACCATCCTTCCATTGACGCGGTGGAACTGTTGAAGCCGGAAGAAAGCGTTTTTGACCTGATCCGCCGGTTTCGGCAATTGAATCCGGACGTTTTTATCGCTCTTTATCCGCGTCCCCTCATCGCTTTGGCCGCCTGGTGGGCTGGAATTTCGATGCGGATTGGAACGGCTTTTCGCTGGTATAGTTTTTCCTTCAGTTCAAAAATTAAAGTCCATCGATCGATCTGCGACCGGCATGAAGCCGAATACAATCTGGATCTGGTCCAACCCCTGCATCCAGACCGAATCGCCGAAAAAATTATTTTTCCTGTTTCGAAGGCCGATCAGGATTTCGCGGACGACTTATTAAAAGAAAAGGGAATTTCAAAAAGATCCCGATTCGTGGCCGTTCATCCCGGGCATAAGGGATCGGCGCTCAATTGGAAACCTGAACGGTATGCCGAAGCGATCCGTCAATTATGTTTAAGAGACCGTTTAAAGGTCGTCGTGACGGCGGGCCCGGATGAGACGGCTTTGATCGCCAAAATTAGTGATTTTCTTTTCAGCTTGCCCCAGGACAAAAAACCAATTCTTTTGATCGGCGAGTGCACCCTTAAACAATTAGCGGCGGTTTACCGGCGGGCGGATTGTTTTCTATCGGGGTCGACCGGAACCATGCACCTGGCGGCGGCGGTTGGAACACCCACCGTGGCTTTATTCTGTCCGATTCCGGCTACGACCCCGGTTCGGTGGGGGCCTTGGGGCAACCGTGCGGTGGTCATTCTTCCTAAAAACCTTCAATGTCTCCAGTGCCAAAACGGTTCTTGCCGAAAGCATGATCCGATGGACGCCATTACCCTATCCGAAGTGCTTGAAGCCATGGATCGATATATCGGAAAGGCCCTTTGATTTGAACTCTCTGAGATTCCTGTTAGTTTTGGGCCTGATGGGCGGCCTGGGGGGATGCTCCCTTCTTTTCGTGGCCAAGGGTGAAACTCGTTTTGTGGCTTCCAGATGGAAAGGAGAACCGACCACGGTTTCCTTGGAAACGCAGATGAGCCAACCCGTGGACGACTGTATCCCACGGACGAATGATGAGGAGGTGATCCAATACACCGTCCGCCAAGGCGATAATCTTTGGAAGTTGTCGAGACGGTTTTATGGAAACAGCCGGCACGTGCGTTCTTTGGAAAAGGACAATGGGTTAGGCCCCCATCACGCCTTTAAAGTGGGTCTGGTGATTAAGATCACGGCCCCCACTCGAAATCGGGAAAATGGGAAACCCGTCGAAACTCCCGTCCCCAATTTAACCCAAGCTATTTCCACGCCTTTTTCTCTAGCGGATATGGTTCCGCTGACCCAAGTTCCCCGGCCTCAGGTGAATTTGGCGTTTGCCCCAGGGGAAAAATTGAAATTCGAGGTGCGGGTTCTTTCAGTTTTAGGCGGTTACGCCACTTTGGAAGTTGGGAACCCGGTCAATGTGGAAGGCCGGCCTTGTCTTCCCTTAATTGCCCGCGCCAACTCGGCCTTTCCCTTCAGCACCTTTTACAACGTGAACGACATACAAACCAGTTACTTTGACGCGGTGGATTTTTTAACTTGGAAATTCGAAAACAACGTTTTGGAAGGTAATTACAAAGCGCATAATGTAGAACTTTATCATCAGCTTCAACACCAGTTGGTCCGCCAGCACAACGATGACATATCCGTGTCCAGCTCAATCCCCGCTTTAAGCTTGAACCTGATTTCTCTCGGCCTTTGCAACTTACTGATGGGCTTTTCCTTGTTTTGGATAATACAATTTCATTTATCGGGCGCTGTGCTTTTGCCGCTGATAGGTCTCTCGTTTTATTTTCAATGGAAGGCCTCTCCCTCGCGTTTTTTCAAGTCGTCCCCCTGGTTCTTGGCCGGAAGCGCCATCAGCGGGGCCTTCTTGCTGCCCACCTATATTAAATACGGCATCTCTCAAGGATCGGGGCAAACGGGCACCCTTCTCCAATGGCATCTGGACAACATCAAAAGTTTTTTCACGATTTTGGCCAGATTCTTGTCCTTCGCCAGCTTTGAGATTCCCCGTTTTGTCGGGGCCAACACGGCGGAAAGATGGGCCATCTTTCAAAGTCATCTCTGGCTCTTGCCCCTGGGTTTGTTTTTGCTTTTGGCGGGTTGGTTACAGGTTTTATTTTTAATCGCCCAATGGTTCTTGAAAAAAGATCCAGAGAAAGATTGGCAGGCGGTTAGACGCCTGATTTTAGGATTGATCTTGTTGATTTATATCAGTTTTTGGTTCACTTCCAAAACGCCCGCCGCCCACACCTATTATCTTTTCCTTCCCCCAGTGATGCTTTACTCCTTTTATTGTTGGAACGATTGGATGAAAAAAGATCGGTGGAGAAAATGGGCGAAAATATTCTTGGTTTGCGGTCTTTTCTACCAAGCCGGATTAGCGCTAGTCCGGCTGCCTATTCACTCTCTCTACAAAGACCGCTCGATTCCGGTTTCAGCGATCGTTCAAAAGAATTACCATCTATTGGGCGAAAAATTTTCCGATTCCTGGTAAAGCCTGAAAGGCCGCGAAATGAAATCCTCTTCCATCAAATTATCCATTCTCGTGCCTGCCTATAACGAGGACGAACGGATCATAGACAACCTAAAGGAAACTTGCCGGATATTTAAGGAAAAAGGATGGAAATTCGAAGTCATCGTGATTGATGACGGAAGCCGGGATCAAACCCTGACTCAGTTGAAGAAAGTGGCGCGTCAACATCCTCAAATCAAGGTCAAACGTCATTTCAACAATATGGGAAAGGGCCGGGCCTTGAAGTTTGGAGCGCGGTTCGCCCGCGGGGAATACATCGCTTTCCTGGACGCGGATCTTGAATTGCATCCCCGGCAAATCCTTTATTTTTTTGACATCTTGAAGAAAACAGGCGCCGACGTGGTGGTCGGCTCCAAATGGCATCCCGATTCGGCCATGAATTATCCTCCAGCGCGGGGCGTCATCAGCCGTCTTTATTATTTCGGGGTCAAGCTGTTATTCAACCTTCCCATCCGCGATACTCAAACCGGCCTCAAACTTTTTAAATCTTACGTTTTAAAAGAAATTTTCCCGGCCGTCTTGGTCAAAAAATATGCCTTTGACTTGGAAATCCTCGTAAATGTCAAAAGATTGGGTTACCTTATGGTCGAAGCTCCGGTGGAAGTTTTATTCCGGCGGAATAAGTTGGGGCGGATCGGTTGGAAGGATTTATATAAAACCTTCCTGGACACACTGGCCATTTTCTATCGTTTAAATATTCTGAAATACTACGATCGGCGGATTCACCGGCATCACCGTCTCTGACCGGAAGCTTCTATTTGCGGCAGGGTAGCGTCCAGCAAGGCGATACTGATATTTCCCACCACAATAGCGCTTTTGATCAAAACCGGAATATGTCGCTGATCGGCGGTCACCCAAAGGTCGATATCTTCTTTATTTCGAAAAACCGTCTCATACTTCACGACAGGCTTTAACCGAAAACAGTCAAAAGTTCCC
>Ga0206828_1033_pt1 | contig 27130 bp, 23 predicted proteins | sample Alteio_BWOrgCont_78_FD_152858 | JGI IMG/M metagenome (GOLD analysis project Ga0206828, IMG submission 152858) | Enriched cells from forest soil in Barre Woods Harvard Forest LTER site, Petersham, Massachusetts, United States -... | ecosystem: Environmental > Terrestrial > Soil > Temperate forest >... | reverse complement strand
GGTGGTGGTCTCGGTAGCTCAACAGATGGCGGAAGAAGTTAAGGCCGCCCCGACAACCGCTGAAGGCGCCGCCGCTGCGGCCGCTGTTCCCGGTGCTACCGCTGAGCCCGAAGTGCTTACCGCCAAGAAGAAGGAAGAAGGCGTTGACGCCAAGACCGCTGAAAAGAAGCCCGCCGAAAAGAAGTAAACAAGCCGTTTTTTTAAAAAACCTTTAAGCCATCCAGGGAAGTCTCTGGATGGCTTATTTTTTTAAGAGCGTTTATTTAAGATAAAAATATGGCGCAAAGCTTCAGATTAAGAATTTTGTGTAAACTGCGCAAGCCAGTTTCTGGTTAATGTTTTTTAAAAGAGGAAGACATGGCTGATCATTGGCTAGTCGTTGGTTTAGGCAATCCTGGCGAGAATTACCGCTTCACAAAGCACAACGTGGGTTTTCGTGTGGTGGAAACCATGGTACTTCGGCATAACGTTAAACTACGTGAGAAAGATGAGGCCATTTGGGGAAGTTTTTCCCTGGAAGGCCGCGAGGTTTTTCTGTTTTTTCCTCAAACCTTCATGAATGAGTCCGGCCGGGCCGCGGGGCCTTTCGCCCGTTACCGTCAAATTCCAACAGAGAGGGTTTTAGTTGTTTCAGATGATTTGGACCTGCCTGTGGGAAAGACTAGGTTGAAGGTTTCCGGCGGTTCGGGGGGACATCACGGTCTTGATTCCATGATTTTCCATTTGGGTTCCAATAACTTTCCCCGGCTTCGCATTGGGGTCGGAAAACCGCCATCCGCTGTCGCGGGTCCCCAACATGTTTTGTCGTCATTTCATCCCGATGACCAGCTTAAAATTGAACAGGCGATCGAAAAGGCCAAGAACGGCGTTGAAACCTTGATTTTGAAGGGCCCAGAAGCGGCGATGAGGGAAATCAACGGCGACAAAACCCCGGCTTGAGATCCGCTATTTCAGCTTAAAGATGTAATTCAGCGGCACACCTTCCCGTTCCACCACGTGGATGATTTTTGATGGATCAGCCAGTAGTTGTTTGTCGTCACGGGTGTAAGAAATGTAATAATCCGCGTCTTTCGGATTGTCCACCCATTTCATATTCGGGGTGAAGTAATAGAAAATTTGATAGGGGTTACCGCTTCCGTTGATTTTGTAGGATCTGTGAGGATCCGTCGTCTCATTTTTTTCAAGCCAATCTACCGCTTCTTTGAAACTGGCCCCCCAATAGTCATTGTCGAATTTTCCCTGAGAACCCCTGAGTCCGCCGGTTAATTCATTGAAATAAATATATTCATAAGGGTGCAATTGGATCAACTGAAAGGTCACGGTTAAACCGTTCAATAGGAATAAACCCATAATTATTTTAAAAACATGGCCGGGTTTATTTTGCTGAAACCATTCCGCCGCGCTTAGGGCCGCAATGACGGTTAAAATCGGAAGTAAAAACAAGAAATGCCTTAAGCCGTCGTAAATCACCGGCCTTAAAATCAGGTTGAAAGCTAGGTTAACAGTGACCGCGATTCCCATCAGAATATAAAGGGGGTTGGCCATCTTATTTTTGACGAATATAAAGGAGGTGACCAGAAAGAACAAAATGAAAAGAGGGGTGGTTACTAAGAACCAAACAGGCAGGTAAGTCCAAGGCAGCTGGGTACTCGGAATTTCTTTTCCCATAAATAAGACATTATTGTTCCAGGCGAAATTCTTCGAGATGCCTAATAAGTCGGTGAAATGGTTGAAATAATTAGCCCCCAGATAAGGCCAGGTGAGAATCATGATGAAACTGGAGATCATGAAAACCAGGGTAAGCACGCAGGCGGTTTCCATTAGATGATTTTTCCATTGGGATAAGACGGGTTTGTTCTTGTGGTAAAAAAAGTGAAGATCAAAAAGAATATAAACAGGATAAAGGGTTAAGCCGAGAAGGCGGCAGGATTGGGTAACCCCAAAAAGTAATCCCAAAACTAAAATTTTGAGATAAGGATTGGTTTGCGGTTTTTGGTAAAAAAGGTAAACGGCACATAGGGTTAATAAATAAAATACCGCGAAAGGCATGTCCTTAGGGTTGGCAGGAATATCACCTGAAAAACGGGGTGTCAAAAGTAAAAAAAGGGGCCCTAGAAGGGCCAATAGGGGCTTTTGGGTTTGACTCAACAAAAGCTCAAAAAGGGCGATAAAAGCCAACAAAGCAAAAACCATATTTAACCAGTGATAGTTGTCCAAATCACTGGAAGGGTTTAAATAAGAGAGCATAAGACTGTAAAAGTGGTCGTAAACCACTGCTCCGTCATCAGGCGAGCTTTTGTGCAAAAAGCCGATAAAGTCGTCATGAATCAGGTAGTGATTTAAGACGATACCCCTGGTGTAAACTCCCGATTCATCAAAGGTTTCGCCGAAATCCCTGAAAGTTAGATTAGTTAAGATTAAATAGAACAACCCGAAAAAGATGAGAGGATATCGACGGCGTAAGGCATCCGACATAAGGGGTTCTCTCCAGGTTTTGGCTTATCTTTTGAGATTATACTATTAAAAAGAACAAGGATAAGGTTCATGCGGTACTTGGTTATTTTTAGTTTTTGTGTATGGGCATCCGGGGCTCTGGCTTGGGCTCAGGATGATTTATCCACCGAAACGCCCGGTCCTTCATTTTCATCCGATCATTCGGATGACGACTCAGACATGGACGGGACAAGCTTGACCCCCACAAAAGACGGTGACGAGGATGATCAGACTTCTGCGGGTGAAGATGATGAAAATGTTGATAAAGATTCCGATCAGGAGGACACAAAACCAGAAGAAGACAAGGATGGGCAAGAGGATGATTCCAATTTTAAAGATCAAGGTTCGGATGGTTTGTGAAGAAATTTCACTGTAAATAAAAAAACCGCTGACTTAAAAAAAGCCGCGGTTTTTTTATTAAACGTTCACCGGTTTTATTTTTTAACTTTTGCCTCTTTCGAGTGTTTCTCATAACCCGTGGAGTGATGAGCTTTTCGGTTTTCTAGGCCGGACATGACGCTGTAGGCACAGGGGACGACCAAAAGAGTTAATACGGTCGAAAAAATCATCCCTCCAATAATCGCGATCGACATGGGCTGGCGGAGTTCGGCGCCGGGGCCAAGGGCCAGAGCCGCCGGTATGGCGCCCGCGACGGTGGCGAAGGTGGTCATCAAAATCGGCCGTAAACGTATGGGGCAGGCGTTCATCAGGGCCTCATGCACATTCATGCCCGCGGCGCGGCGCTGGTTGGTAAAGTCCACCAACATGATGGAGTTCTTTTTCACCAATCCCATGAGCAAAATAATACCGACCATGCTGTAAATGCTCAGGGCCTGTCCGGTTACGAGCAGCGAGAAGAAAGCGCCTGTTACGCTAAAGGGGAGAGCCAGCAGAATAATAATAGGATGGATGAAACTGTTAAATTGGCTTCCCAGTACCATGTAAGCCACTACAATTCCGAGCGCCATTACTAATCCCAACTGTTGCAGCGAATCCGAATTGGCCTGGGACGAGCCGGTCAGCTGAACATTGTATCCTTCAGGTAGGATGCTTTTACAGACCTGGAGGGCCTCATCCAAGGCTTCCTTTTGAGAATGGCCGCGACCCGCGTTGGCGTAAAAGATAACCGCCCGCTGGCGCATATCGCGGGTAATTTGCTGCAGAGAGCTGACCTGCTTGAGGACGGCAACATCTGAAATGGGCAGCACTTCCCCGCGGTTGTTGCGGACATAGATATGGTTGATGGCGTCTGGACCTTTGCGGTCATCCACGGGAACACGGATGGCGATGGGATTATCATGCCCATCCTGGTGAAAATAAGTTCCCTGGAACTGGTAACCACCGATAGTCGAGGCAATGACGTTTCCCAAGTCGGCCATGCTGACCCCTTCTAAGGCCGCCTGAACCCGGTTGGGAATGACCTGAATCTCGGGCTGTCCGTCGAGGAAATTATCATATTCATCGGTTAATTTGGGATTAGACCGTATGGCGGCCCGAATTTTTTGAACACAATCCGTCAAAACGTTCCAATCGGGGCCCGTTACGATCAATTCAACGGCGTAGCCTTTTCCGGTGGACCAACCCCGTTGGGAAAGATCCTGAACCGAAACCCGAAGATCCGGAGAGGCTTTTTTCAGGTTTTTTCTCACCCAATTTGCAAACTCATCCTGGGTCAGCCTCTGAGGGAAAATATAACGATAAATGTTGATCGCCCAGGCCCAGGGGCCAAGGGCCGGGTCTTTTTCGGAGGGCTTGACGATAGGCCGGTCGCCGGGATTCTTCATGGTGAGGAAAATATTGCCGACATTGGAAGTTGTGCCGCCGAAACCACCGACAGCCGCATAGACATTTTTAACCTCTCCCCTGGAATGCAGCATGGTCTCGCAGATTTTTACAACACCGTCGGTTTTTTCGACCGAATACTGAACGGGCAGGTTCAAGTTGATGATGAAGACACTCATGTCGGTATCGGGAACAAACTCCTGTTTGATCATTTTGATGGTTGACAGGGAAGCGGCGAAAATGGCGAGGGCGATAATAGCCACCCACCAACGATGATCGAAAAAAAGATGGGAATAGAGAAAGTGGCGTTTATTCCAAAGAATCCGGAAAAATCCCAGGAGAAAAAGAACCGATACGCCGAGGAAAATATCGTGTCCGAGGGACCCACTCCACTTGGAAAGCGCCAGTAACAGGATTAAGCCTAGACCGATATAGAGAACCGCAGTTTTTGAATAGAGAGGTTTTTTGAGTTCGTTTTGGACTTCCAAAACCAGCTTTTTTCTATCAATTAGGAATAGCCATGAGAAAAATCGGTAGAAGGGAGAAATCTTTCCGGATTTAAACTGGGTCAAAAGAACTTCGGTTTTCCAGCGCAGACAAACGCCGAGTATGCGGATGTAAGCATCCGAAAGTTTCTTGAATTGTGCATTCACAAAATGATTAAAGGTGCTGTTTTCGTCGGCTTTATGGACGAATTCGGCGCAACGCATAGGGGTAAGGGTGATGGCTTCCAATAGGGAAATCAGGACCGCGCCCGAAATGGTGACGCCAAACTGGAAGAAGAACTTGCCAATGACTCCCGTCATGAACGCGATCGGTAGAAAAATGGCCACGATGGCCAGAGAGGTGGCGGTGGCCGCGAAGGTAACTTCCCGCGCTCCGTTGAGAGCGGCTTCCACCTGACCTTCACCCTTTTCCTGGTGCCGCACGATATTCTCCAAAACCATGATGGCGTCATCCACCACGACGCCGATGGAGAGGGAAAGCGCCAGGAGCGTAAAGGTATTGAGCGTGAAACCGAAAAAGTACGCCACGATAAAGGTGCCGAAAAGGGAAGTGGGGATCGCCAAAAACACATTCAAGGTGGAAGACCAACTTCCGAGGAAAACAAAGCAAACCAGAGAAGTTAGAATGGCCGCTAAAATAATAGTCAACTCCAACTCATGCACGTTGTCCTTGATGAAGGTGGTGGTGTCGAAATTGACGGCGATGTGGTAGCCCTTGGGCAACTGGGAAATCAATTCGGCCGCCCGTTTTTTAGCCGCGCTGGCGATATCCACCGCGTTGTAGCCGTCCTGCATAACGACTCCCAAACCGATGGCGGAGGTGCTGTTAAAGCGGGATAAACGGACGATGGGAGTCGTAATACCGTCCTCAATGGAGGCGATATCCTTAAGACGAGTAAGGGTATAGTTGGGACTTCCGCCACGGGCCAAAATGGGAAGATTGGCAAAATCAGGAACCGTATAGGCTTCTCCCATCATGCGGATCGAATATTGTTGGTCAGGAGTCTCCATATAACCGGCGGGAACTTCAGCATGCTGGGTTTGGATGGTGTTAATGATATCAAGGGCCGTTAATTGACGTGCGTTCATCTTCTCATTGTCGACCCATACGTTGATTTCGCGGTTCATGTAACCGCCAAGGAAAACCTGTGAAACTCCGTCCAAACTGGTAAATCGATCCGCGATGTGATCCCGGGTATATAGATTCAAATCTCTCAAAGTCAAAGGCGGATCGGCGGTTACCGCGAACCAGATAATAGGCGAATTATTTGGGTTATATTTTTTGATGACGGGAGGGTAAATGTTGGTCGGCAGCTGTTTTTCAACCGAGAAAATCTGGGTTTGGACTTCCTGTACGGCCGTGTCGGGATTCCGGCTGAGGTCGAGATAAACGGAAATACTGGCCTGGCCTTCACTGCAGGTGGATTGCACATCCTGCACGCCTTCGACTCCCATGACAGCCTGTTCTACCGGGTCCGCGATATCGGACTCAACCACTTCAGGGGCGGCATTAGGCAGGGTAATGGTGACGTTGACGACGGGAAAAGCGACGTCCGGCATTTGAGCTAAACCCATGCGGAGCCAGCAAATGACCCCGAAAAAGATAAGTCCCAGCATGAGCATCCAGGCAAAAACAGGATTTCGGATCGAGATATCAGATAAAGTCATGGGTTTCCTCTCAGAAAGTTACCGTTTTCACGTGAATCCGGCGGTAATTCATCAACAACGTTCCACGAAACTTACTTTTTTTCGCCGCCATATGACGACATTTTGGGCAATTCACCTGTCGCCACTTGCAGCCAAATCTGATCGTAAAGTGTCTGGTACTTCGCTTTAATATAACTGATCTGGATAGTTTCCAAGGATGTCATGGTTTGGAGCAACTGCAAGTTGGTGGTGAGGTTTAATTTGTAATCATGCAAAACGTCTTGGTAGTCGGCTTGATAGGAGTCCACCGCTTTTTGGTAAGCGTCCGTTTCACCGATGGATGCGACAAGATTTTTATAAGCTTCCCGAATATCGTCGAAAGCGGTTCGGCGGGCCAGGGATAAATTCATTTCGGCTTGGCGTTTTTTAGAGGCGTCGGAATCCTCCTGGGCGACAATCTGACCACCTTCAAAAACGGGCAATGATGCCACTAACTCGGCGTTCCATTCGGCCGTAGAACTGTCCCCGTCTTTTTGCAAATAGTAGGTTCCTTCAACGGCAATGGTCGGCAAGTGTTCCCCGTGGGCTTGCAGTAATTGGGCGTCCGCGATATCCACGTTGGATTGGGCCGCCTGCACATCGGGCCGTTCGTCGACTTTGGCTTCGGCTCCTTGCTCGGTATAAGTGGGAGTGGCGTAAGTTTCCTCCGAAACAAGTGGCTGGTCCGCCGCGATATTAGCTAAGGTGGACAAAGTTTCCCGGGCTTGGGCCAACTGGTATTTGTTGTTTTCCATGTCTCCCAAAACCTGGGCCAACTGGGCTTCGGTGCTGGCCACGTCCTCGGTTTGGGCGCGTCCCATGGTCTGCCATTGTTTTTCAACAACAAGAATCTGTTCATTTAAGTCCCTGGACTTCTCATAAGCGGTTTCGGCTTCTTCCAAAGCCAAAACATTATAAAAAGCGTTGGCGACATTCAGTAAAAGTGTGCGGGACGCGTTTCGCAGGTTGTAATTTTGATAGTCAATATTAGCTCCCGCACCTTGAAGAGCCGCCACCTGATTTAAACCGCTGAGAAGAGTTTCAGTTACGGACAAAGCAAGTGTGTTGGTCGATGGAGCGAAAAGAGGATTATAAGTGCCCGTAATATATTGATCCGATTGTTGCTGAACCACATCGCTCAAATAAACCTGGGGAAGCCATGCGCCTAGGGCTTGGTTGTTTTGGGCTTTGGCTTGCTCTACGTTTTCGGCACTGGAAGCCAGGGTCTCGGTATGTTTTACGGCTAAAGCGTAAACATCCCACAAATTCATGGAGGTCGCTTGGACAGCTTTTTCCACATCGTCGGTAGTAAGTCCTGTCACGTCCTGAAGAGATTGCTCCACATGATTATCGCCTACTTTTACCGGAGCTTCGGCGCAGCCGCCCCATAAAACAAGCCCACCCAGTAATAAAAAAAAACCGAAAATATTTCGTTTCAAGAGAAACTCCCGTTAAGTGAAAAACTCACGACACAGTGACTCAAAACAAGATCAACAAGAAATTAGGACATTAATACAAATAAAACCCCGAAACAATAGGTCCGAGGCGGCCCTGGCCCGGAGTTTAGATGATTTAATCCGAAATTAATATTCGGATTGAAATGTTACTTTGAACCAGGCGTGGAAGCGGCGCCGGAAAAACACGCGGTTCCGGGACCGCCCGCGGCGGGACCCGGCGGCAGGCCGGGAATATGCCATCCTTTATCGTCCGTGTTTCTTTTTTTTTCCCATTCAGCCCGGAGGGAGTCATATTTTTGCTGTTGATCCGGGGTTAACAAGAGACGGATCTGAGCAGACGTGGTGTCCCTGACGATTTTCAGCTTCGCATTGGTTTCCACGCGAACCGCTTCCAAAGCGGGCGCATTGTCATCGAATATTTTTTCGATTTTTGTTTTTTGATCCGCGGTTAAACCGAGCTTGGAATCCAGAACCTCCACGGCATGATTGTGGTTTCCGCTGTTGATCCAGGCTCGGATAAAACAATGATGAATATAAAAACCCGTGCCGGCAACGCCGAGAAGAACCCCGACAATAAATACGATGATAATTTTAATGGTGTTGTTCATGGTTATTCCTTCATCCAGCTGACGACCATTTCCTCGTTAGATTTGGAAGTGGGGACAGGGGACCAAGAGCTAGGGGTGATTTCAGCGGCGTCAGAAGAGAAAAAAGTCGAGCCGTTGATCGCGTTTGAAATTTCGGGAGTACCGGGAAGGACGGAAAAAAAAACCCAGGCCGCTATGGCCGTGGATCCTAAAAGCGGCAGCAACCAGCGGATGAGCACGTCTCCTACCGGTTGGTCCAAAGGCGAAAGTGTTTTGACCCGGGCCATCACCTTGGCGGTGAAAATATCCTCGTCAGCCTCGGAATAGGACGGGACGGCGAACAAAGCCGAAGAGAATTTTTTATATTCTTCCACGCTATGACGGCAGTCGGAGCAGGACGAAAGATGATTTTCAGCCCAGGCTCGTTCTTTTTCCGTGACCGGACCATCGTAGAGGCCCAGGATTTTTTCTTTTAATTGATCGTGCGTCATGACCCTTTTTCCTTTTCGTTCCTTATGTTATTGACGTCCCAGCTTTTCTGGATGTGTCGTAAATTTACCTGTAATTGTTTGCGGGCGCGGGCCAGGCGGCCCTTGACCGCGTCCAGAGAGCAGCCTAGGACTTCGGCGATTTCCTGGTATTCCAATCCTTCGGCCTCCCGGAGGGTCAGGATATTCCTGTGATCCTCACTCAAGGTGGAGAGAATCTTATCAGCCAATTGGCGGTTTTCCATATGAGTATCGGCCAAGGCGGGCGTGGCGAAAAGTTTTTGAATCTGGCTGCCTTCCTGCTCCACTAAAGATTCCAGGGACACGTTCTTGCGGCGGTTTCGTTTTCTTAAAACATCCAGGCAATGATTGGCCGTAATCCGGTAAAGCCAAGTGGAAAAAGAGGAGTCGCCTTTAAACTTGTTTAAAGACTGGTAAACCTTCACGAAAATATCCTGTGCGGCTTCCTCGGCGTCCGTATGGTTGGACAGCATGGAAAAACAATAGCCCATCACCCGTTTATGGTACTGTCGTACCAAATCGCCGTAAGCTTCCGTATGACCTTTTCGGATTAATTCAATAACTTGAGCGTCGTCGATTTGAATTCCCTCCATATGTAATTGAAGTATTGTACTTTAGACGATAGGAAATTCTAAAGCACCTACAACAACCTCGAGAAAAAGGCAAAAGCCAATGAATGGGCTCTTTTTCGATATAATTGCGGGCTTATTACAGAGCTGTTGAAAAGAGGATGTCTTGAGTCTACTACTCACTTCGTCGGAGAAGAGGGTTTTATCCTTTGTCTTGTTTTTGTCCTTCTTGGGTTTGGCCACGCTTTGGCTGGAACATTCTTGAAATAACATGAGGTTAAATGTGAATCGTAGGATCAGCTTCTTAGCCGCGGTTCTATGGCTGAACGCTGCGATTTTGTCCGCTCAAAGCGTTACTGTTTTACGGGATGTTCCCTCAACTTATGTTTATCCGTCCGCCGGATTCCTCCCCTTCAATCTCCACCGGGGCACCCAGACGCTACTTTCCCTGATGCTGCGGGGAACGGCTTTCGACAATCCCCAGGGCGTGGCCTGCGCCCTTTTAAAGTCCGATCATGATCCAAATGACCCCAAACAAGACATAGTGGTAACAATCGTTGGGGTCAACTCCGGCGCGGGAGAGCTAATTTATAACGTCGGGCTCAAGGATCTTCGTCGTTTTGGAAAGACCGGTAAAGGTGAAGGCGAGTTTCTCAATCCTACCGGGGTAGCGATCGATCCCGACGGGGATGTGGCTGTGGCCGATACGGGCAACCACCGGATTGTTCTCTTAAAACATGACGGCCTGCGGCTTCGCTGGGTGAAAACCTTGGGTAAAAAAGGAGGCGGCACCGGCCAATTGAAAAATCCTTTGGCGGTGGCTTATGACTCCCGGGAAAATCTTTATATCGCGGACGCGGGGAACAACCGGATTCAAATGCGGACTCCCCAGGGGCAATTCCATGTTCTAGATATCCAGGGGTTGGAGGCACCTTGCGCACTGGCCGTTATTGATGGGAAAGAGGATTGGGCTTTTTACCGTCAGGGAATTTATGCCGACCGGTTGGCGGTCATTGACCGCCAGGGAAGCCGCCTTGAGGTTTTTACCCTGGAAGGAAAACTTTTGGCCCAGGTCACGGCGGACCAGATCGCCGATCCGCCGATGAAACTTTCGGCCTGCGCTTTTGATTATTACGGCAATCTGGTCGCAACGGATTTTGTAAAGTCGTGCCTGAGAAAATTCGACAGGGACCTTCATCCCATTGTTTCCTTCGGCGGACCGGGAGAAGGGGATTTTGAGTTTACGGAACCCCGGGGCATTGCTTTTAACCGCCAGTTCGGGCAAATCCTTGTTTCCGAAAAAGACAGCGTCCAGTATTTTTGGAATGGCGCCGATGCCCTGAATTTAAAGGCTTCCCAGGAAAACGAGAAGGAGCGAATCTCTTTCTTTTTAACCGAGAGGGCACTGGTGACGGCTTCCATCGAAACACCGGATGGAACGGCTGTTCAAGAATTGACTTATGGACAAGACTTGGAAGAAGGGAGACAAGAGTTGGACTGGACACCGGGCACGGCTCTGGCTTCTGGCGATTATCAAATCAAATTGACTGTGATGGCAACCTATTCCTCCCGAGACCGGGTGGCTAAAGAACTCATCCAGGCTTTTTCCTATCAAAAATGAAAACATCTCGATCCTTAGCTTCCCTTTTCACGGTTCTAGCTCTTATTTTGGCTTTTCGCTTTTGGCAAAACCAAAATGATTGGCAAAGACAGATCGGAGTTTTTCCGCCGTCAACTCAGGGAACTTTTAAGGCCTGGATAGCGGAAGAGCCGGAAATTTTTTTCGACCATCAGCCTCAAAGCCATGATATGGGTAGGGGTCCCCAAAACTATCAGCCTACTGTCAAAGAGGTCAGGGCGGTTTGCGAGATAACGGCTTATAAGGGTGCGGCCATTGAGCCGGTGAAGGCCCGCTGTGTTTTTAAACTTTTTCCCTCCCAGCCTCAGTCCCTTTTGTTTTATGGAGAATCGCTCGAATTGGAAGGGGAAATGCTCAGGCCGTCCCCGGCGCTCAATCCGGGACAGTTCGATTACGCCCAATATTTAAAAACCAAAGGCGTGGCTTATGTGGTTTATCTGTCGCCGGGTCAATGGCGTTCCGCCGGACCCAGGATCAATGGTTTTTTTCTATGGCGCTGGGCCTGTTCGCTTAAACGCTGGGCTGAGGATCGAATTTATCAGTTTCTTCCCTATCCGGAGAACGCGTTATTGTCGGGAATCCTTTTAGGCGACCGAACCTCCCTGCCGGACGAGGTGGTGGAATCCTTTTTCCTGACGGGAACAATCCATATCCTTGCCGTGTCCGGCATGATCACAGGATTCGTGGCGGGACTGTTTTTCACTTTTTTTCGGACGCTTCAGCTGAATCGAAAATGGGCGGCGGTTCTGGCCATCGGAACGGTCCTTTTTTTTATTTTGATGACAGGCGCCCATCCGCCGGTTTGCCGGGCGGGGCTTTTTTCCATTTTGGCTCTGCTGGCGGTTGTTTTTGAACGAAAAGTAAACGGAGGGGTCTTACTTCTTTCCACCGCGTTTATTTTGATCCTGATCAATCCCTTCGTGGTGGAGGACCTGTCCTTTCAAATTTCCTTTCTGGCTACCGCGGGCCTGATGGTCATGGCGCCATGGATGATGGCGAAACTCTCGTTTCTGCCCCGGCCCCTGGCCTGGCTGGTTACGGCTTCGGCGGCGGCCCAGCTGGCGGTTTGGTGCCTGATCATTTACGACTTTAACCAGTTCTCCATCTACTCAATTATTTCAAACGTGGTCATTGTCCCCCTGGCGCTTTTTGTGACGGCGGGCGGATTGGCCCTTTTGGCAGGTTCGCTGATCCATCCCTTTTTGGGAACACTTTGGGGAGCCGGCTGTCTATGGCCCCTGAAGCTTTTGGTGTATTTAACTTCGGTGATGGAGCATTGGCCACTGGCCCAATACATTGTGGCCTCGCCGCCTTTTCTATGGGTCATGTCGTTTCACGGCCTGCTTTTAGCCGCTTTCTTTTTCTTTTGGCCCAAGCCCAAGCCGGAAAAACCTTCTGAATCATGGAAGGAGATTCAGGTTTTCTTTTTAAAGGGACGCCGCTGGGTTTTAACCGCGGGGATGCTCTTTTTAGCGGTCAGCGCGGTATGGGCGGGGTTCAATCGTTGGGGAAACCAGCCCTTTCGGGTGATTTTTTTGGCCGTGGGCCACGGCAACGCGGTGGTCCTCCGCTCTCCCAACGGCCAGGTGTTCATCGTGGACGCGGGCAAGGAATCCAAAGGCCCGGATCGTTATCAAACCGTGGTGGCCTATTTACGTCATGAAGGTATTCAACATGTTGATGGAGTTTTGAATACGCATCCGGATGAGGACCATGTGGGAGGACTTTTAAATGTTATCGGTGCCTATCCGGTTTCGGTCGCTTACGAAGGATCTCAGGCCAGGTCGGATAGTGAGATTTACCTGAACTATGAAACGGCGCTTCATCAAAAGGGAATTAAGGATATTCATTTAAATGAAGGCGATCAGGTTTTTGGTTTGAAACCGGTGGACTGGAAAATTGTTCATCCCTCAGTGTGGTTTCATCCCCGTCTGCATGAAGACAATAACCGGTCGGTGGTTTCCCTCATTTCCTTCGGCGGGATCCGCTTGGTGTTGCCCGGCGATTTGGAAAAACCGGGTATTCAGGAAATGCTCCGAAATAATCCATCCCTTCAAAGGGTGGATTGGCTGATGGCGCCCCATCACGGACGCAACAGTGGGGAGCCGGCCTTATGCGAAAAAGGATTGAGCCCCCGGTTTGTGGTGTTGAGTGATTACCGGGATTATCCCGACGCCCGTGAAGCCTATGGTTCGGGCGGCGCTGAAGTTTTCTCTACTGCTCTGGATGGGGCGGTGGAAGTGGAGTGGAACGCCAACGGCATGGGACGGTACCGCGTTTATCGGGAAGCAAATTGGCGGGCATTTGAGGTGACAGAACCGTCCGCCTCGGTAAAATGAAACGATGAAACGCGTTCCGATCATCGACTTTATCCGCTTCGCCAGCATTTTTATCGTCATCGGGGGGCACTTTTTCCCCCGGTGGCTTGTCCATTTCATTGGTTTTCCGGCGCTTCAGAAAGTTGTTTTGAATATTTTCCTCAACGGAGCTTATGGAGTGAGTTGTTTTTTCGTGGTTTCGGGGTTTTTGATCACCCGGATGATGGCGGAAAACACCGCGGATTTTTCAACGATTGACCTGCGGCCCTTTTACGTCAAAAGAGCCGCCCGGATTTTTCCCCTGCTGCTGGTGGTGGTTCTGGCGGCTTATGGTTTGGAACAACTAAAGTTTTTGCTGGACTCCAGAGTCCAGCAATACCATGTGTGGAACAACGATTCGGGTTTCGGATGGCTTTTTTGGATCTCGCTTTTTTCGTTTAATTTTAACTGGTATTTGATCGCCCACTATTCGGCGGTGGGGTTTCAATGGTCCGTCCTTTGGTCTTTGGCGGTCGAGGAGCAGTTTTATTTTTTTTATCCCATCACGGTGAAGCTGTTCCGAACCAGAAAGAGAATTTTAACTTTCCTGTCCTGTATTATTCTTTTTGCCCTCGTTTTTAGATGGATAGCTTCCTTTTATTTTCTGGAGAACGGCCATTGGATGCAGCTGGCCTCTTTCGCGGCCTTCGACCAGATAGCGATTGGGGGTATTCTTTATTTTTTCAACGAAAAAGCCGGCGATTGGCTCGGGGCCAGAATGAAAATGTCCTTTGGATTGCTGCTGCTGGGGACGGCATCCTGTTTTTATTTGTGTCTTTCGACCTCTATGTTGAACGGCCAAGAATTGATCGTGGTTCCAACCCTGATGGCGGTCGGTTGCGCCCTCGTGATTTTGGGCGGTCTGCATGTACCCATTTTCAATTCCAAGGTCGCGCATATTCTTTCCTGGCCAGGCAAGCTCAGCTACGGCTGTTACTTGTGGCATCCAACGGTCATGTTTTTACTTATGCCCGTTCTTGTTTCCTTGGGAGGTCTTTGGGGTTTGATTTATTTGGTCCTGGCGGTTTCCTTTTTCGCTTTTCTTTCTTATAGATACTTTGAGGTTCCGGTCAACCGCCGGATCCGGGCTTGGTTTAAATTGAAACCGTCTTTAAGCGTTTAACTTCGGGAAAAGTATTTTGAGGATTCATAGGCGTATTTTCACGAACGACCGTATATAATTAGGGCATGAAGGTTGTTCTGCAAGATATCGTTCGAGACGTCGCCCAAGCCGCCCAGTTGGCTTTACCGGACGCGCAAGTGGTGGTCAAACGGCTCCTGTCCACTTTGGAAGAAGGCCTGACATCAGGCCAGCGGATTGAAATCAGGGATTTCGGTGTTTTCCAGGTAAAAAAGGTCTCGGGTAAAAAGGGCCGTGACATTTTAAACAAACGCTCCATGCTCCTTCCCGATTACAAAAAAGTTTCGTTCAAGGCGGGTAAAAATATCCGCAAATGGTTCAGGGTTTTACCCGGCGGAACGCTGGCGGCCGATAAAGACGGCCAATTGGAATTGTTGTAACCATTTTTGGAAAGGAAAAACATGTCCACGACCATTCACTATTTTGGGAAAATTAAAAGCACCGAAGCCATCCGTGAAATTCAGGACGAGTTTTACGAGATCGCCCAGGTCAGCGGCTGGACCCATGAGGTGGTGGATCATGTTTTCGCCCAGGAAGGCGACCTGCAAGGCAACCGATTGACCCTGCAGGGAGTGCGGCTTATTCTCAACCGCCAGACCACGCCGCTCCAGTTGACTTTCGACAAAGACGGCTACCTTTCCCACATCTATTATGAAAAGGCGCCGGTTGAAATGGGCGACCTGATCGCCCCCAACTCCGCGCCGGGAAAAACCCGCCAGCTTTTGCACCAAATCCATACCAGCACCACGGTCCGCTCCCAGGATCCCCAAACCCACAGGACCCTGGTGAAGCTTCTGGATTACGTGAAAAAACGTTATGTGCCCAATCTGGAAGTCATCGACAATACGGGTTATTGGTATTCCCGTGACGAGGCCGTTTTAAACGCGCCCAAGATGGAATTGGTCAAAAAGTAACCCAAAACTGTTTAAAAACCCGCCCCAAGATTTATTTAAATGAGATATCCGTCCGTCCCCCGTTAAAATAACGCGCTGGTTTATTTCGCGCAGAGGAGGCTTCTTTGGATATTCATATCAATTATTGGGCCGTTTTAGTTTCGGCCATCGTGTTTTTTGTGATCGGCTGGGCCTGGCATTCGGTCTTATTCGGCAAGGCCTGGGCCAAGCTGATGGGTTTTGACAAGCTGGATAAAAAGAAACAACAAGCCATGATGAAGACCATGGGCCGGTCCATGGCGTTTAATTTTTTGACCAATTTATTGACGGCTTATTGCATGGCCTGGGTGGTTCAGTCGGGCGCGGCTTTTTATCATGTTTCCGGTGTTGTGCTGGGGTTGCAGACCGGATTTTGGATTTGGTTGGGATTTATCGCCACGTCGCAGCTCAACGCCGTGCTTTGGGAAGGCAAACCGTTCAAACTCTATTTGATCAATGTGGGCCATTTCTTGGTCGCTTACCTCGCGGTCGGGACTATTTTGGCGGTATGGCAGTAATTTAAATCGGGAAGCTTGCGGGAGCGTGGATTGAAAAAGTGCCGGATGGTTCTTTGGATCGGCCTCTTTTTTTATTCCACGCTTTCTTTTTTACGGGCCGAGTCTTTTCAAGTCCAGATTGGCAGGCTTTTTGACCAAGGCAAGATCAGCGAAGTTAATCAGTTAATCCTCGTTCAAATCCAGCAAAACCCGGACGACCTGACCCTCTGGCAGGAATTGGCGGCTTTGCGCAAAAGCCAAGGCGATTACGTCGGGACGGTTTCAGCCTATCAAAAATATTTGGCCCGGAAGGAGGACTGGCAGATCCGGCGGGACATGGCCCTCATGCTGGAACAAATGGGCCAGTTTGCCAACGCCGCCGCGGATATCCGCGGGCTTTACGCCCGGCATCCCGAAGATGAAGAAGTGCTTTGGGGCATGACATTGTTGTCCCAATTCCAGGCCAAATCTAAAAGCATCCGCACCCAGCCGACCGCCTGGGAAGCCCTGCAGGCCGCCCAGAAATATCTTTTGACTTTGACTTCCCTCAAACCCGACTCGGCGCTTTATCAATGGCAATTGGCGGAAGTTTCCCGAAAGCTGGGCGATCAGAACCGGGCGCTTCAAGCCTATGAAACGGTACTCCGTTTGGATCCCAGTTTTAAACGAGCGCACCGGTATATGGCCAGGCTTTTGGCCCGGATGAAAAATTATGAAGAATCCCTGGACCAGTATGAGAAGGCTGTCGCCATCGAGCCGGAAGACCAGGAATTAAAGCGGGAGGCCGAACAGGTCGGCCTGAAGGCCCCCCAAGCGGCGGAGCGGCGGGAAATCCAAAAGATGAAAGACTGGAAAAACTGGACTTTGCCGGAAGAAATTCCCATTGCCTCTTCTCCCGTCACTATCCGGGTAGGCCTGGCCGTTCACGTGACCCGTCTTTTGATGCGGAGTCCTTCGGAGATTCAAATTTTCGAGCCGGTCACGCCTCCGTCACCCCTGTCGACTCCTCTGGCGGTTTTGCCCCCCGGCGGCGATTATCGTTTTGCCTATCTTTCAGCCAAACGTTCGGCCACCCATCAGGAAGTTTGGCTGATTAAAAATTCCCGGGGCCAAACCGTATTCCGGTTTACCCGGCCGGTTTGGCTGATTTCAAAATACAGCCTTCAACCCCTTGTCTTTCACGACATGCCGACGAACAAAGGCTATTTTTTCGGCAGGGACCAGGACCGGGCCTACCGGGAAACCATCGAAATTCTTCCCAAACCCAATATCGGGTTCAACGTGATCAACCGGGTCTCGTTAGAAGCCTATACGGCGGGAGTCCTGCCTTCCGAGATGATCTCGTCCTGGCCTTTGGAAGCGCTCAAGGCCCAGGCCATCGCGGCGCGTTCCTACGTTTTGACCAAGCTCAACGGATATAACGGCGAGGGGTTTGACGTTTACGACGGGGTCCAGTCCCAGGTTTACGGCGGACTGGGCGCGGAAACCAAAAGGACCGATTCGGCGGTCAACCAAACCGCCGGACTGGTTTTGAAACATGGGGACAAGGTCATTCCGGCGGTTTTCTCCGCCCAATGCGGGGGCCATACGCAGGATTATGAGGAAGCCTGGGGAATAGAAGAACCCATCGTGGGAGTGGCTGATTACGACCCCCAATATAATCAGGATATGGAGTTTCCCTTATCGCCTTATCGTTTGGAAAGGTGGATCAAGGAAGACCCTGTTTCCTATTGCCGGGCCTACGGCATGAAAGGCTACCGCAATTTCCGATGGGTTACCGAGGTGCCGGTTGAGACCATCCAGGAAAAAGCCCCCGGCGTCGGAAGGATCCGCCGGCTGGCGGTTATTCACCGGTCGTCGGCGGGATGGGCGGACCGGCTGGTGGTGGAAGGCGACGGGGGCAGGCGTGAGTTTAAAGGCGATTCCATTCGCAGCTTTTTCGGGGGTATTCGAAGCAACCTGATATGGATCGAGCCGCAATTTAACCTGAAAGGGTGGCCCGAAGAGTTTATTATTTATGGTGGCGGGTGGGGCCACGGGGTGGGCATGTGCCAGGTGGGCGCCTACGGCCTGGCCATCGCGGGGAAAAGCAGCGAGGAAATTTTGAAACATTATTTTCCCGAAGCGGCGGTTGAAAAGCTTTAGACTCGTCTGAACGCTTGAATGAGCATCAAATCCGAATGACGAAACGGCGGCCATGAAAACAGCGGTTCTCCTTAAAAAACTAACCTCTTGTCTTCCACTTCGCGCCCTCGTTTACATAGGCATGGTCGCGGTCCTGATGGGCGCCGTTTCCTGCACTGAAATCGCCAGGGACATGGGTTTGGAAGAGGTGGCCGATGTGGAACTGCGCTCCGGCCTGACAGGCACGGCGATCAATCCAGCCCCGTTGGATCCGTTCAAAAGGTACGACCTGGTGATGGCGGCCAACGAATGCCGTTTCTTTACGATGAAAGTGCCATCCAACTGGTACTGGAAGGTTTACATCACCGCCGCCAGCCGCAAAGAAAACGCGGAGGGCCGCCTCTCGGCGGACATCAGCCAGCCCGACCCGCCTTGGGCTTCCCTGGACGGCACATCTTTCAGCAAAACGATGGTTTTGAACCACGACGGCGACCAGGCCCTGCTGGCCGTGGGGAACACCGCCCCGACCCGTTTGGCGCTTTTGCGCCTCTGTCAGGAGGGAGCTCCGATCAACGTCACTATTGAAAGCCAGGTTTCGACCACGACCGACCTTTTAGGACCGAGTTCGGATAATTCGGATCTCAAAGAATTGAGCCACTGACATGCCCCTTTACTTCGCTTACGGCTCAAGCTTGTTGAGGTCCCAAATGGAACGGCGCCTGATGGGCAACCGGCCGGTGACCCGCGCTTATTTAAAAGGCTACCGCCTGGCGTTCATGGGCCACTCCGCCGAGCGCAAGGGTCCGGTGGTCAATTTAATTCCCGATCCCTTCCGGATGGTACCGGGCACGCTTTATGAGCTTAACGAGGTCATGATCCAGTATTTGGACCGGGCGGAAGCCTGTGAGAAGGGTATTTATCAAAAGCTCGAAGTGGAAGTGGAGAAGGACGGCGGCGAAAAGGTAAAGGCGGACTGCTATCAATTGGTTGAAACCAATCCGGTTTTCGGCAAACCCAATTTGGGATACCAGATGCAGGTCAAACAGGGCTACAAAGAATGGGGCCTGCCCGAAGAAGTGCTGGAAGAGGCTTTGAAGTGGAGCGAAGAACAGAGGACCAGTTGAACCGGATTCCTATTCTGAAGTTTACAGTTAGAAAAACCGCACGGCGGCATTGAACCGGGGCCCTGAAAAATCCAAATCGATAGCACTGCCGTTATTATTGATGAGCGTCCCTCCGGAACCATTCGTTGAATTGGCGTAGTTTACCGGCGTAAAAGTCAGCAACCGGTAGCCCAATCCCAGGTCCAGAGCCCATCCGTCGTCCTGAACCCATTCGAATTCGACCGCCAATAAACCGCCGGGGTCGGCGGCGGTGAGGCCGCCCGTTTGAACTTGAGCGCCGTTGGTGGCGTTCAAATTGGAGCCGGCCAAAGCGTAAAAACCGCCCTCGCCGTGAAAAGCGAGGTTAAGTTTCGAATCCAGGGAAAACCGGTATTCAGCGGTTAAAACTCCTCCCACGCAGGTCTCCGAATAGATTTGGGTGACGCCCGAGTTATTTAACGAAACGGATTGGGACGGCTTGGCGATAGCCTGGAACTGAACCCCCAGTTCGAAAGAACGGGAAAGGGTGTAATCAATACCCAGATCAAACTCCGCCCCGATAAGAGGACCGGAAGGGGCGCTGAAAGTGGCGGGCGCGTAGGCGCTTATTAAATCCTGCCGGTCCAAAAGCTCGGCCGCACCGCCCAGATTCCATATCCATTTACCGCTTTCAGGCAAACTCTTGACGATATGGACGGGAATAGTACTGGTTTGGGACAACTGGTTCACGAAGCTTTGCAAAGAGGGATTATTCGGGTTGATGTTCAGGCTTTTTTGAAAATTGTTGATGGCGTTTTCCCTGTCGCCCATGCTGTATTCGCAGTTTCCAAGGGAAAGATAGGCTTTCCAGTTTTGCGGATCCACTTGAACGGCGGCCTTGTAATACAAAAGGGCCTTATTAAAATCCTGGGCCTGGTAAAGCTGATCCCCGGCCGCGAGGTATTGGTCCGAAGTGGCGGCGAAAATGACGGAAGAGCCTGAAAAAAAGATCAGTGCTAATAAAAGGCCTGCTGTTTTTGCCATGAAATCTTCTTTATGGATTTTGAACGAAAAACAGAAAGATCCCGACTCGGATTTCCAAAGTTGTATTTTACTACACTGCGGATTAGCCTCGATTCATTAAATTCCGGACAAATTTAATGAATCGTTGAGATTTGATAATGTTTTTCGATTTTTAAATTACGAAGAACGTTAGGCCCGCCTGAATGGGAATAAACACCGAGGGCGTTCCATTGGACATTCCCACTGAGCCGCCGTTTGATCGGAAATCCATATCCACCCGGCCTTCCACAAAGATGGCGGCTTTAGGCGAAATGACTTGAAGAAAGCCGACCGCCGGGGATAAAAACAATGAGGTTTCATAGACGTTTGTCTGAAGAGAACTGCCCTGGACCGAACTGGTTAAAGAATAGGTGTTGAAGGCCGCGCCAATCCCGAACGACACATAGGGACGGAAGGACCCGGCGCCAAAGTTATAGTTGATCACCGTTTCCAAAGGAACGTAGGAAAAATATCCGCCGGTATTTCCGGAAGGAATGTTTTTGACGGCATATTGATAGTACCCGCTGGCGACGGAAAGGCTCAGGTGCGGTTCCAACCGATAACCAATGGCCAAGCCGCCTCCAAAGCCCAGGTTGAGAGCGGAAGAAGCGTCGGAGCTGGCGGGAGCGCCTAAAGTTCCCTCAACCCTTTCGATCCATTGTTGATTGGGTCCCAATTCATCGGGTTGGACGGCCACCAGTTCATCGGCCCATAAAGGGGAAACGGACAAAACAGTTAAAAAAGCGAGAGCAAGGATCTTTTTCATGAGGCGCTCCTGGATTTGATTTTGGCCTACCCTTCAATAATAGGCTTTCGGTTAATGGATAGTAAGGTATTAAAAGTTTATTTAAAGAACAGCCATACTACTTTTGACGATGTAGAATGAAAAAGTTGGCCACTCATTTTGATGGAAGACACAATGATTTATCTCGATAACGCCGCCACAACGCCGCTTGATGAAAAGGTATTTGAGGCGATGCTCCCTTACTTCAAACACGAATTTGGAAACCCCTCCAGCGTGCATGAGGCTGGCCGTCATGCCAGGGCGGCTCTGGATAAAGCCCGCCAGGAAATCGCTTCCACACTGAATGCCAATCCTAAAGAGATCGTCTTTACCAGCGGCGCCACCGAAAGCGTCAACGCGGTTCATAAGGGCGTGGTTTTAGCCTCGAACCACAAAACCAAGCACGTCATCACTTCGGCCATTGAGCATCACTGCGTATTGGACTGCCTGGAATGGCTCGGCCGCCAGGGCGTGGCGGTCACCCACCTGCGGCCGGATCCGGAAGGCTGGATCGACCCCCAGGCGGTTCAAAAGGCCATCCGGCCGGGAGAGACGGTTCTGATTTCCATTATGGCGGCGAATAACGAAGTGGGCACCATCGAGCCTTTCGGGGAAATCGGAAAGATCGCCAAGGACCACGGTGTTCTTTTTCACACCGACGCGGTGCAGGCTTACGGCAAAATTCCGATAGATGTCCAAAAAGACCATATCGATTTTTTGTCCATGTCGGCCCATAAAATTTACGGCCCCAAGGGGGCGGGTTTTTTTTACCAGCGCCAGAATGTCCAACTGGTTCCCTTGGTTCACGGCGGCGGCCAGGAACGGGACCTGAGGGGCGGCACGGAGAACGTGGCGGGCATCGTGGGCATGGCCGAGGCGGCCAAACTGATTTTTGAGCGATCATCGGATAGAAACCGCTTGCGGACCTTGACCGACGCCTTTTGGAATCAATTAAAGGAAGTTTATCCCGGGGTGAAGCTCAACGGCCCGCGGGATTCCCAAAAACGGGTGCCGGGGCTTTTGAACATCACGTTTCCCGGGGTTGAGGGGGAAAGGCTGGTCCAAAGCCTGGACGCCCTGGGATTCGCGGTCTCCTCCGGCGCGGCCTGCGCGGCGGGGGCGGCGCCCCCTTCCCATGTTTTAATGGCCATGGGCCGCAGTCCGGCGGAAGCCAAACAGGGCCTCCGGATCAGCCTGGGTCATTCCACCACCGAGCAGGAACTTCAGCGTTTATTAGAAGCTTTGCCCGGCGCGGCGGCCCAGCGGCTGGTTCCCGTTTCGTTCTCAGACGATTAAATTTCCAACTCCCACCGGACGGGTTCATGAAAACTAAAAACTCGGTTTTGGGGGAAAACTTTCTTTTACTGCTGCCAGCCGGATTTTTCCTTTTTGAGGCCCTGAAACCTTATTTTTTTTTACCCTATACGGATAACGAAGGCGCTTTTGTGCTGATCGGCGGGGAAATGGCCCGAGGGGCCAGGCTCTACGCTGATATCTGGGATCACAAACCGCCTTTGCTTTTCGGACAATCCTGGCTGTTGCAGCGATTTTTTTCCCTGACTGAAATTCATCTGCATCTTTACGGTCTGCTGATCCACGCGGCGAACGCCTGGTTGATCTACGGCGTGGCGAAACGACTGTGGTTTTCCCGGGCGGGCGCCTGGGCGTCGGCCATGGCTTACCTGCTTTTTTTATTCCCGCCGCTTTTCCAGCCCTGGGCCGTCGAGGCCGATTTATTGATGCAGCCCTTACTGCTTTTGTCCTTCTGGGCGGCTTTTTCCCAAAAGGGCTGGAGGCACTTTTTTTCGGGCGTCCTTTGGGCTGGGGCTTTTTTCACCAAACAAAGCGCTCTCTTTATCCTGCCGGTCTATTTGATGGCGGGGGCTTTCGCTGACGTTCCCAAAATTCTCAGATGGTGGGCGGGGGCGGGGTTAACTGCGGTCATGGTAATGCTTCCTTTCATGCTGGACGGCCGCTGGACGGATTTTTACTCCGCCCTGATCGGATTTAACCAGTATTACGTCGAAAAGGGCTGGCTTTTTTTCTTTGCCACTCCGGTATTTAGGGATTTTTTGGTCCAATGGTTCAAAGTCGCGGGGTTCACCTATGGTTTGGCTTTTTTGGTTTGGGGGTTGGGAAACTGGGGGAAATTTTCCCAGCCGCTTCATCCCCGGACCTTTTTCTTTTTGACCGTCTGGTTTTTGGGCGCGATGGTTTCCTGCGGCGTCAGCGGCTATTTTTTCACCTATTACTTTATGGCCCTCTTGCCGCCGCTGGCTTTGGGAACGGGTTTGGCCTGGATGAAGTGGAAGAAAACCCAGCGGAAAGATCTGATGGCTTGTTTTTGGCTGATGGGGGCAGGCGTAGCGGCGGCCGCGATTAATTTAGGAGGGCTGAAGGATAAAGTCTTCTCGTATGCCCAATATCCTGTCCCCCGGTATTTCGCCGATAAGGCGATGGGGCATTTGATCGCGGGCCAGGCCAAGCCCGGCGACAAACTTTTGGCCTGGAGCGACGACCCTCAAATTTACGTTTACGCGGGGTTAAGGCCCTCGGTTAAAACCCCCTTCATCAACCATTTGACCGGCATGCCCGATGAAGCCTGGAATACGCTCGATAATTTCAACCGCCAGCCGCCGGCCTATTGCGTCGTTAGCCGGATGGACCAGGTAATCACGCCCCCCCCCAGTGTTCGAGGCCTCGTTGAAAACCCATTACACCCTGGTCCAAAGCATAGGGGATTTGGATTTATACCGCCGCCGCGAAGCCGTCAAAAGGCCTTAAAAACCGTCTTTTTTCCATATCAATCCAAACCAGGGACTGTGCGCAATGACCGCGGCCCCTTTCCCAAAGATGTCTTGAAATAAAGCGGTCGGAGGGATTTAATCAGGGGCGGTTGTTTTCATCCTATTTTATTGACGAAGGGAAACCCCATCATGTCCGAATCTATATCGAAGGTAAAACCCGTTAAAGAAACCCTGTCGCTGGATCTTTCCTATATTTCCGAAGTGGTGACCGAACAAGAAATTGAGGCGATTTATCCCCAAACCCAAAAAGCCCTCGAAAGCCTTCTCCAAAAAACCGGCAAGGGCTCGGATTTTCTGGGATGGATCAACCTGCCCTTCGACGCCGAAAAGCAGTTGTCCGCCATTAAAAAAGCCGCCAAGAAATTTGATAAATGCGACGAAGTGGTTTCTATCGGTATCGGCGGTTCCTATCTGGGTATCCGCTCCACCATCGAGGCTTTGGGCGGTTCAAAAAAAATCCATTACGCGGGCAATCATCTTTCGCCCACGGCGTTCAGCCAGCTTATCGCCAAGTTATCGGGCAAAAAATTCGGTCTGGTCGTCATTTCCAAATCCGGCACCACCACGGAACCGGCAGTGGTCTTCCGCATCCTCAAGCTCCTGCTGGAAAAAAAGGTGGGCAAGAAAAAAGCCGCTAAACGCATTGTGGCGGTCACGGACCAGTCTAAAGGGGCGCTCAAGAATATGGCGGACCACGAAGGGTATGAAACCTTCGTGATTCCCGATGACGTGGGAGGCCGCTACTCGGTCTTGACGCCGGTGGGGTTACTACCCATCGCGGTCGCCGGGTTCAATATCGCGAAGCTTTTAAAGGGCGCTCAGGCTGCGGCGAAAGACTTGCAATCCACCGACATTTCCAAAAACATCGCGGCCCGCTACGCGGCGGCCCGGTACTTGCTCTTTAAAAAAGGAAAGACCACCGAAGTGCTGGCCAATTTCCGTCCCGAACTGCATTACGTGAGCGAATGGTGGAAGCAATTGTACGGGGAGTCCGAAGGCAAGGAAGGGACGGGCCTGTTTCCGGCCAGCGTGGATTTGACCACCGACCTGCACAGCATGGGCCAGTACCTGCAGGAGGGCCAGCGCAATCTGCTGGAGACTATCCTCTGGGTCAAGAGCGAGGCCAAGGACATCGTGGTTCCCAAGGACAAGCAGGATTGGGAAGGGCTGAATTTCTTGGCGGGCAAAAAACTTTCCTGGGTCAATGAGCAGGCCATGAAGGCCACCAGCGTGGCCCACCGGGACGGCAATTTACCCAACATCCGCCTGGGTTTAGACGGTTTGAATGAATATTCACTGGGTTATCTCTATTATTTCTTTGAGATGGCCTGCGGTATTTCGGGCACCCTTCTGGGCATCAATCCCTTCGACCAGCCGGGTGTGGAAGCCTATAAAAAGAACATGTTCGCCCTCCTGGGCAAAAAAGGCTTCGAGGATTTGGCGGCCCAATTGCACCAAAAGGGCGTCTAAATCTTTACGGATTGCTGAAAAATTTCTTTTCCGTTCTTCTTTCCCCGCGCCCCAATTTTTCAGGAGCGCGGGGAAGCGTCCGGCCGTCTCATTCCATTTTCTTTGAGGTTATTTCCTATGCGTTTGAAACTAGCGGGCACTCTTTTGGCTTTTTCAGTTTTGTGGACGGTGAGTGTCCCTGTTTTTGCCGTTGATGAATCGGCGGCCGACCTGGTGGCCCACGGCCGCCTGCGCCTGGCCTCGATCACCGACGAGATCAACCGTAAATATTCCGGCGAGAGGGAAACCTACTGGGATATCGCCAGCATCGCTTATCACGATTTCACCGGCGTGCCTGAAGTGGACGTGGTGGTGGGACTGGAAGGCTACCGGGACAAGGGCGAGATCAACACCGCGGGCAAACAGAACGTGGAGGACGCCGGGGCGGGCTTCGGTTATTTCCACAAGGAAAAAGACGACTGGAAATTAAAACAGGTTGAACTGGTGCGCGGAAAGAAATACGAGGGGTTCGAGGGCGCGGACCTGATCGGACTGGGCAAAGACCAACTGGTGATTTATTCTTCGGATGGCGACGAAAAAATCGCGACCGTTTTTATGGAAACCATGACGTACGATTTAAGGAAGGTGGCGGAAATTTCGGGGAAGGACTACGGCCCCCGCGTGGCGCAGGACAACGGCAAGGCCTTAATGGTGGATTTCCGCCGGGCACTCGTGAAGGATCTGGGCGACAGCCAGATTTACAACGGGCAGGCCTATCTCTGGGAAAACCACAAGTTCACCGGGGAAGACGACGGCTTTTTAGAAGCGGTCGAGAAATATTCCGCTCCCGGTTTGAGCCCGGCGGATCAACAAGCGGGCCTGGCCTGGTTTGAAAATTATTTGAGCGCCCACCCGAAAGATTTTTGCGCCCTGGCCAATTGTTATGACTTGAGTCAAAACTTAAATTCAACGGACAAGGCCGCGGAGTATAAAAAGAAACTCATCTCACTGGGCATGGACGCGGACCTGAATTTAAAATATTGCGACCAGTGGATGACCGGTAAAAACCAGGCTTTCCAGCAGCAATATTTGGATCAGTTGGAAGGCCAAACCAAATCCGGCGACGGTTCCGAAGACCATTAATTCCGTCTTTTTTTGAGCATTTAGCAGGTTCTTGAGTCTTCAGAAGTCTTAGCAATCCCTCTCCTGATTTAAATGGAAAAATTAGTAATAATTTCCTTTCATAGTACTAATGCTAGTGGTATATATACTCAACTGTCTAAATATGGTGTTAATTAGCTGTTTTTCCCTTTGTTTTAAAGGGTTTGGGGAAGGGCCTCCGTTTACGGTTTGAGGCAAAAAAACAGCCAGCCTATGGAGACGACATTTTTAACGCGAATGGGGACCTCTTTGAAAGGCCCGGATTTTTCGGACCGGACAAAAGGACAATGAAGCGTTAAGGATGATTTCGGGGAGGGGTAAAACGGGGGATCCGACGACCGCCATTTCTCAACTACTGTCCGCTTCATTTCCCACAGACGCAGTGCTCGGTGTCCGGTTGCCGCCGGAAGTGAAGGCCGAGAAATCCAATCAACATCACCACTACCAAGAGGTTTTGAACTAAGTTAACGGATCGTTAACCTTGGCCGGAATTCTTGGCTCATTTT
>Ga0206828_1030_pt1 | contig 27639 bp, 25 predicted proteins | sample Alteio_BWOrgCont_78_FD_152858 | JGI IMG/M metagenome (GOLD analysis project Ga0206828, IMG submission 152858) | Enriched cells from forest soil in Barre Woods Harvard Forest LTER site, Petersham, Massachusetts, United States -... | ecosystem: Environmental > Terrestrial > Soil > Temperate forest >... | reverse complement strand
AGACATTAAATCGCTTTTTGAGTTCACTCAAAAACTGATATTGCGGTTGAATAATAGGATTGAAAAATTTTATGGCGTCACCTTAAAACCTGAAGATTTGTCTATTGATTATCTCAGTGAAAAAACCGGTAAAGTGATAGTGAAGTTCGAGAATGGTCAGTACTTGAATAAGATGGCAGGAAACAGCGGCTCGACACCGACCATTCCTCCAACGCAAACGGACAACTAAAACTCATTTCAATTTGTCGGCGGATGGGCACCACTTGGCCAAGGTGCAGATGTTGCATAAAGGTTTTCTGGCGTCACAAACTTTTCGGCCGTGTTGAATGAGTCGATGGGAAAAGTGTATCCACTCTTCTTTGGGAATGATTTTCATTAAATCCTGTTCAATTTTCACGGCATCCTGATGTTTTGTCCAACCGAGCCGATTTGACAAGCGGGTGACATGGGTGTCGACGGTGATGCCTTCCGAGAGTCCATGAATTTCTCCCATCACGACGTTGGCGGTCTTGCGGCCGATACCCGGCAATTGAGTTAGTTCCTCGATGGTTTTCGGAAGTTTGCCGGCATAGAGGCCCAATAATCCTTGAGCAAAACCGATCAAGTTTTTTGCCTTATTGTGATAAAAACCGGTGGACTTAATCAGTTTTTCAACGTCTTTTTGTCTGGCGGCCGCCATCTTTTCGGCAGTCGGGAATACCTTGAAAAGCTCCGGGGCGACCATGTTCACCCGTTCGTCGGTACACTGGGCTGAAAGAATCACGGAACAAGTTAGTTGAAAGGGTGTCTTGTAATGAAGAAAGCAACGGGTATCAGGGTAAAGTTTTTGAAGTTCTTTAATAATTTTGGATGTATTGGGATTTGGCAAGCTGATTTCCTGTGAAATGAGAGATTTTATTTAGCCCTTACCTTTGAAAGCCTAAAGGCGATTCTTATAATACCGACTCGCTGCCGAAATAAAAAAGACCAAAGAGAAAATTAATCCATGTCCACCATCGAAGTCGAGAACCTCACCAAAGTTTATCGAGTCAGCAAAAAGAAGCCGGGTATCGGCGGCGCTATTGAGGCGATGTTTAAACGGGAATATACCGAAGTGCGCGCGGTAAGCGATGTTTCTTTCAAAATCGAGGAAGGCGAATTGGTCGGGTTTTTGGGCCCCAATGGGGCCGGCAAGACCACTACGCTTAAAATGCTCTCCGGTATCCTTTATCCCACTTCAGGCAGCGCCAAGGTGATGGGATTTACTCCCTGGGAGCGCAAAAACGAGTATCGAAGCCAATTCGCGCTGGTGATGGGCCAGAAGAACCAGTTGTGGTGGGACTTGCCGGCGCAGGAATCGCTTTACCTGAATAAAGAAATCTATAGCGTTCCGGATGATGAGTACAAAAGGGTTTTGGATGAGATGACCGAACTGCTTCAGGTGAAAAAGCTTTTAGGCGTGATGGTGAGGGAGCTTTCACTAGGTGAGCGCATGAAGTTTGAATTGATCGCTTCGCTGTTACATACACCCCGGGTTCTGCTGCTGGATGAACCAACGATTGGATTGGACGTGGTGGCTCAAAAAAATATCCGTGAATTCATCAAGGAATATAACCGACGGACCAAGACAACCATTCTTTTAACGAGTCATTATATGAATGACATTCAGGCGCTTTGTGACAGGGTCATCATCATTAACCATGGTAAAAAGTTTTTTGACGGCGGACTGGACGAGATTATTGGAAAGTTTTCAGCTTCCAAGTTGGTTTCACTCACTTTCGAGAACGGCGGAGTGGGGAGGGAACAATTAGCTCAATTTGGCGAAGTTCTGGAATGTGAAAAGCTCAAGGCCGTGTTGAAGGTCAAACGGGAAGATGTGGCGAAAATCTCGACCAAAATTCTCGACCTCTGGCCCGTGTTGGACATCAATATTGAAGAAGTGCCTATCGAAGAAATTATCCAAAAAGTATTCGTCAGTTCGGAGACGCAGCCATGATGGAAGCCCTTTTAAAAGGCACGCCGGCTTGGAAATATTGGGTCATTCTTTCCACCCGCACCCAGGAAGACATGGCTTACCGGGCAAACTACATGGTGGGAGCGCTTTTTCGTTTTTTGCCGCTTTTGACCACTATTTATCTCTGGTACGCGGTCTTTCATTCTCCTGGATACGCAGGGTCGGGCCGCATGGGCAATATGAGCTTTCCCGATATTGTGTCCTATTACGCGATTATGTTTGTGGCTCGGGGTTTTTCCAGTATGCCCGGCATGACTCGGGATATCAGTGTGGATATTAAAGACGGGCTGCTCAACCGCTACCTGATCCGGCCGATTAGCTATTTTTGGTATCAAACCATGTACCGTTTGGCTCATAAGCTGATTTTTTGGCTGGCGGCGTTAATCACCTTTCCGCCAGTTTTTTATCTGATCCGCCAGTATTTGCAACACTCACCCACGGCGTTGGAATGGTTCGGTTTTTTTGTTTCGTTGGTTATCGCTTTTTGGATTGGGGTTTTATTTTCTTTCCTGATCGGTTGTTTAGCTTTTTGGTTTTTGGAGATTTCGACTTTTCTCTTTGTCATTATGACCATTGAGTTTTTCCTATCCGGCCATTTAATACCGTTAAATCTTATGCCGTCGGCTATTGTGAAATACGTCCAGTGGCTGCCTTTTGGATATGAAGGTTACTGGCCCTGCATGATTTTGATCGGCAAGGTGCCGCCCGCTCAAATGGGAACGGTGTTAGGCGTCGGGTTTTTATGGATCGGTGTTTTTTTTGTCTTAGTAAAACTGTGTTGGAAATGGGGAACCCAGCGCTATTCGGCGGTGGGGGGCTGAACCATGAAAGACTTTTTTCGATATATCCACATGACTTTTCTGATGATGAAAAATTGCCTGATTCGGGAAATGCAGTTCCGTTCAAACTTTGTCATCCGTCTTTTTACCGAAGTGCTTTGGTTGGGCATGCAGTTTATTTATGTGGAAGTGCTTTACAGCCTGACCCAGAGTATCGGCGGGTGGAATGTCTGGGAGATGGTCATTCTGTTGGGCACCAATCACATTATTAACCAATTGTTCGAGGCTTTCTTTTTTGACAACTGCACCAGGCTGGTAGATCAAATCCGGCTGGGCGATTTGGATTTCATACTGGTCAAGCCCATCAATTCCCAATTTATGGTTTCACTGAGATATACGGACTATGCTTCGATTACGAATAGTTTGGCGGGGTTTGCCATGATTGGTTTTGCCTTGCACAAGCTGGGAACGGCGATTACCGCGCTGGATGTGCTTTTGTTTTTACTCTTGGTTTTGAATGGCATTTTTATCTTGTACGCCATGATGTTTAGCCTGTCGATTTTGACTTTTTGGATTGGCCGGGCCAGTAATCTTTTCGAGTTGTATTACCAATTAACCCAGTTCACCCGCTATCCGGGCGAGATATACCGGTTTGGGTTGAGAATCGTGCTTTTAACCGCCATTCCCATGCTGGTCGTTTCCAATTTTCCGGCCAAGGTGTTGGTGGGGGGGCTTTTGAACGATCATCTGCTCTATGCCTGCGCCATCGGCCTTTCTTTTTTGCTGGGCACAGGCTGGTTATGGAATCTGGGTCTTAAACGGTATCGAAGCGCTTCTTCTTAAGGGATGGGGTGACAGCCGTTAATATGGTTTAAAACGTTTGACCTGTTTTTGGCTCAAACCTACAATAAGCGCCATGCCCGAAGCCTCCGAAAAAAAATTAGTCCGCTATAACACCAAAATCGCCCTATGGACAACCCTGGCGATTATTGTTTTTGTATTTGGGCTCAATATTTTTAATGTTCTTTTAAAGATTGAAAATCAAACAATAGACTTCCGATTTAATGTCCGCGGTATCCGTGTTCCGCAGGCTCCCGTCAAAATTATCGCCGTTGATGAAAAAAGTCTTCGTGAAATAGGCCAGTGGCCCTGGCCCCGATCGGTTCATGCCCAGCTGGTTCGCCGTTTGAAAGCGGACGGTGTTAAATGCGTTTTTTACGACGTTATGTTTCCGGAACCCGAACGAACCCAGGAAAAAATGCTGGGTCAATTGCAGTCTTTGTTGGATTCCTCGGATCCGAACGCCAGTTCCCAGGAGAATACGGTTCGCAATAAGGTTCTAGCGGACATCCAGCGGTTTCAGGAAAGCCAGGACGGCGACAAGGAATTCGCTAAAGCCGTAAAAGACGTAGGCAATGTTTTTATGCTGCTTCAGCCGCTTGATACCACCTATGGCAAAACGCAGGACGCGAGTAACTCAAAAGTCACAGGCAAAACACCGGACCCGGACAGTTTAAGGTTTACCGAGGCTGAGTTATTTGGCGGTTTTACCCAGGATTTTGTTCAGGCGAAATCACTGATCGTCAGTATTCCTGGGCTTCAAGCCGCCGACAAAGATGAGGGTTCCACTCGATGCTTCCCCTACGGCGATGATATTTATCGCTTTTACCCGACCGTCGTTAGTTATGACGGGAAATTGATTCCTCATCTGTCTTTACAAGTTGTTCGGAGTTTTTTGGGGGATGATCAACCTATCGAAATTCACGACGGACAATACGCGGAAGTTGCGGGAAGAAAAATCCCCATTTTATCCAATGGTTTTGCGTTTATTGACTACTGCGGTCCCACTGGCACGATTCCGGCCATTTCGGTAACCGATGTTCTGAACGACCGTATCAAGCCGGGTGAGTTAAAAGATTGCATCGCTGAAATTGGCACTACCGTTGACGGCTTAGAAGATGTCCGTCCCACGCCCTTTTCCCATAACTCGCCGGGTGTGGAGATTAACGCTAATATTATGGAAAATGTTATTGCCAAGCGTTTTTTATATTTGGCGCCGGAGTATCTAAAATATCTTCTCATTATTTTACTGGCTTTCGCTATGTGGTACTTGATTCCTCGGTTGACCCCGGTTCAGGGGACGGCGGTTTTTCTGGCGATCTTCGCCGGCTATGTGGCGTTGAGTTGCCTATTATTTAGTTATTCCGGTTTGGTGATTGATGTAACCCATCCTTTGACAGCGATGACGCTTTGTTTTGGCGCTTTAACGACTTATAAGTTCCGGACCGAAGTTCGCCATGGCCGTCATATGAAGAACATGTTCCAGAGCATGGTAACTCCCAAGGTTGTTGACGCTATTTTGAAACTACCTTCCGGCATTGAGCTGGGCGGCGAAGAAAAAGAATTGACCGTTATGTTTTCGGATATCAGGGGGTTTACAACTTACTCCGAAAAACATACCGCGAAAGAAGTGATCGGGGTTTTGAACGAATATTTAACCCAAATGACCAATATGGTTTTCGTGACTGAGGGAACATTGGATAAATACATCGGCGACGCCATCATGGCTTTTTGGGGCGCCCCGGTGATACAAGAGGATCACGCTTATCGGGCCTGTAGTACGGCTTTGGGTATGACCGAATTTTTGCATGATGTTCTTTGGCCTAAATGGAAGACTGAAGGGAAAGAAAAACTGGAAATAGGTATCGGTTTAAATACGGGCAACATGGTGGTGGGGTTTGTGGGCTCTCAGGCGATTAAAAACTATACCTTAATCGGCGACGCGGTCAATTTGGGCAGCCGTCTGGAAGGCACTACGAAGGAATATCGGGTCGAGATTATCATAAGCGAAGCTACTTATGAGAAGGTCCAAATGGATATGTTGTGCCGCGAGCTGGATCTTATCCGGGTCAAAGGTAAAACCCAACCCATTCGAATTTATGAACTGGTAGATCGGCGGTTTAAGGCTAAACCCCACATTCAGGAAAAAGTCTCGGTTTTTGCCGAAGGGTTGGCTCTTTACCGGGCGCAAAAATGGGACGAAGCGATCGAACGGTTTCAAAAGTGTTTGGAAGTCGATCCGCAAGACGGGCCCGGCAGTATCTTTCTGGAGCGTTGTCATCAATTGAAAAAAAGTCCCCCCGGTACGGGATGGGATGGTGTTTTCGTGATGAAAACCAAGTAATTTATCTAAAAACGGTGATCCAGTCGGGGATATTTGATGATGAATTTGTTTTGTACTTTTAATACTTAGTTTGATTTTGTTTGTTAAAATGCCGTTTATTCGGGAGCGTATCGTTTCTGAAACGGAGAGGAGTGATTATGGAGTTGGCTAAAAAAGCGTTATTTACTTTTGTTTTAATTGGCCTGGCGGCAGTGCCTGTTTTTGCGGATATCCAAACGACTCCGAATCAAGGAATTTTTACGTCGGTTTCCGGTCAAGTTCAGGTCAAGACTGCCAAGGGGCATAAGACTAAAAAAGCCCAAAAAGACATGACTGTATTCGAGGGAGACCGGATTATTACCCAGGATCAGTCTTCGGCTGTCCTACGCTTATTCGACGGTTCTTCGTTGGATATTTCGGCTAACACCGAATTTGTTCTCTCAAAACTACAAAAGCCGTCGCCGCAGGATAAGGTGATTCAATTTAAACTCATTGTGGGCGAGTTGTTGGCGGCGGTTGAAAAACTGACTACCTCCAAGTCGTCGTTTGAAATTGAAGCGGGCGGGGTGGTTTGCGGCGTCCGGGGAACTAGGTTTTCCATGAAATCGTCCGGCGGGCACAAACCGCAAGTGGATTTGCACGTTTTTGAAGGGATTGTTTATGTCGTTGATAGCAAAGGCAATAAATTATTCTTCCGACCTGGCCCTCCCGTGCGATTTTCAAAGGGATTGCCGGTGGATGTGCCGAACCCCCCAGTGCCTCCTCCTGATTCGGGCAACAATAACACAGGCTTAAATGATCTCAACCAGCAATTCAAATCGAACGTGATTATTAATCAAGACAAAACGTTGGGTGCCGCTCAAGGCGGTACAAACGTGACTATCAAACCTTATGTGGGTAATTAAGACGTTTAAATAGGAATTTTATGATCCTGAAAAATTTAAAGGTATTGGTTTTTTTTATGTTGGCGAGTTCAAGCGCTTGGGCGGGCAGCGGACAGTTGAGTGTGGGCGCGACCTATGACGGATGGAATTCCAATTACGCCGCTCCGGCGCAGGATAACGGATATGAAGTATTCGTGCCTTTGTCCATTTCATTTCAGATTGATCCCCAACTGAATATCTACAGCCAAGGTGAATTTATGACGGCCGCGGATACTTATACCAGCGGCGGGGTCAACGGGACTTATAATTTAAGCAACTTTTCGGATACGGTTTTGGGCGGGGAATTAAATTTTAAAAGTTTTTCTCTTAATTCCATTGCAAACCTAGCCATTAATATTCCAACCGGCGACACTACCTGGAACACCAAAGAACAATCTTCCATTGTTCCGACTCAATTTATCGACAGTCGTTACAGCGGACGTGGTCTGGGTTTTAGCGCTTTTTACGGTCTTTCGCTGCCTGAAGGCAGGGGGGAATACAGCGCAGGTGTGGGTTACCTCTATTCGGGAGCTTTTAATCCCAGCTACGGTACGGTAACCACGACGACTTCATTGCAACTGGGCGATGCGGTATTTTTGGCCTTGAATCGGGTGACGCCCTTTGAAAATGATCAAAATGAAATTATTCGAGCTTCGGTTTATCAATCCTTTCCAACCTATTCCAACGGCCAGGCTTATTATCAGCTAGGTACTAATTTCAACGCTTCTTATGATTGGAACAATCCGAAAGCCTTATCGCTAGAGGTGGGAGGACAGATTTATTTACCGTCCGCTTGGAGCAACAATGGCGGCCCTTTGACGACGGAAAGCCATAATTCGAATGGCCCGAGAATTTACGCCGATTCGACTTACGTTTTTGGCGATTTTTCCTTGATGGAACAGATTAAATATATTTTCCAAAATGATTATGCCGTGGGCGATCAATACTACAACGGCGGCGGCTTTTTGGTTGGGATCGAGCCGGCTTATTTTTTCAAGATGGAAGGTGACTCGGGGCTGAAAGTCGCCGCCGACTTCGACTTCGTCGACGCGAATAACTACGGCGTCGATGCGAGTGGCGATGTCGCCAGCGTCAATTTCATCATGTGGACTCTTGCGACTTCCTACGAAATAAAGCTGTAGTTTTTGCAGGCCCATTGAACAAATATCCCGTTTGAAGAAGTGTGGCTGTTGTGGCAGGCACCATCTGCCGATCGGCGGCGCTATAATAAGTCTGTAGGCGGGTTTTCCGCTAATGCATCGGAGCCAAACATGACTTGGGCAGATTTTCTTAGTTTGTTCCTTCCTCTTTTTGTCGCCATGGATCCTTTGGGCATCTTGCCGGCTTTTATTCAAATGACCTCGGATTTATCCGTCAAACGCCGTCAAAAAATATTGAATGGATCCATTTTTTTGGCCGGATTGGTTGGAGTTTTATTTATTCCGGTAGGCCCCCGAATCCTGCTGGCATTGGGTTTGAAGGTGGGGGATTTTCAGATCGCGGGCGGATTGCTGGTTTTGGTCGTCGCCCTGCGGGATATTGTTTGGGAACAAAAAATGTTTTCCGCGGATGAGTCGGGCGACGAAGGAGTGGGAATAGTGCCGATCGGCATACCTTTGTTGGTGGGGCCGGCGGTGCTGGCGACCTTGATTCTTTTAAGACATAATTTTGTTTTCTGGGAGATCGCGGGCAGTCTTTTACTGAATCTTTTAATCTCCTGGGTTATCTTTCGGAACGCCGGTTTTTTAATGCAGTTTATGGGCGTGACGGGCTCCAAGGCGGTTTCCAAACTGGCTGCTCTTCTTCTTTCCGCTTACGCGGTCATGATGATCCGGGTCGGGCTGATGTCGCTTAAATAAATTGAAGGTCGAAAATAATGCCTCATTCAAAGGTTCTTGTTGTTTATAAGGAAAGCACTTACAGCCGTTATGGCTCCCTGAAAAACCTGGTGCGCGGTTTTAAAAAAAATAAATATTGGCGAGTCCTGAAAGGGAGCCACGAGAGGCATCTTCAAACGCTCGAGTCCGTTTGCGATGTCCTTAGGCAAAGAAAGTTCGAGGTCACGACGCTGCTTCGCAGCAAGATCGAGGATCTTCAACGTGTTGATCGGCGGTTTAGGTTGGTTGTGTCCGTAGGCGGGGATGGAACTTTTTTGGATTGTTCCCATCACCTTTGGAAAACGCCGCTTTTGGGCGTCAATTCGGACCCCCAGCAAAGCGTGGCCCGCTTAAGCGGCAGCGACAAGGCCAGCTTCTCCAGGGTTTTGGACGGTTATTTATGCGGTGCCATTAAGCCTTCGCTGCTTTGGAGGCTTGATTTTTTTATCAACGGCAGAAAAAATACCATCCCGGTCATGAATGACCTTTTAATTTCAACGCTGAGTCCCGCGGGCACCTCGCGGTACATTCTCAAAGCGGGCAGCCGTTTGGAAGAACAAATGTCCAGTGGAGTCTGGATCAGCAGCGCGGCCGGATCGACGGCGGCAGTCCTGTCGGCTGGAGGAAAACCTTTTGAGGCAACCGCCAAACAGTTTCAGTTCGTCGCACGCGAAGTTTACCAGCGAAAATTTGGGCTCCGTAAATTTCTAAATGGTGTTTTTAAAACAGGACAGACGCTGGAAGTTATTTCCTATATGCGCCAAGGAAGAATTTTTATTGATGGTTCCAATCTGGTGGTGCCTTTCAAGGCGGGGGATCATTTAAAAGTCCAGCTTTCGTCCCGCCCGTTGAAAGTGATCGGGCTTAAAGCTTAATCCCCGCAGGCCGGATTAATGGAGTTCTTCTCGCCTTTAAGTATGCGGTTGAAGTTTTTCATTAAATAGTCCACGTCTTCCACGTTGACATCGAATATTTTTTTAAAATCCTGAATGCCCATGAATTGCTTCTGGTATTTTGTGGAATAGGGAAGATAGGACCAATGCCAGGGTTCATTATGCACGGCACCTTTTTGCCCTAAATAAACCTGGCAAAAGCCGTATCGGGGGGCGTTTTGCTGCATCCAAGTATAAAACTTCATCACTCTCCCGGGGGTATCAGGCTCCACGTTCACCAATTGCCCGCGGAGGCTGGACTCTGAAATGTCCAATTCGGTACCCCAGTGATGACGGGAAAGCCCGGGGACTGAAACCAGGCTCATGACCGCCTCCACCCGTTTTTTCTGGTCGGTCGCTCCCCGCTGAAGGTAGGCGTCGTCTGATTGGTTCCAGACGCGCCGCTGATCCCGATAGGAACGATAGGCGGAAACCAAAATCAGGTTCCATCCCTCGGTTTTGGCCTGTGCTTTGAATGCCCAAAAAGCCCGCATGACCGCCGGGAGGGCGCGATGGCCCGTTTGAGGATCTTGAATCATTCCGGGCGGGCGGACAAAGCCCAAAAGTTGTTCGTCGGTTAAATTGGGCGGAGGAGGAATTGGCTCGGCGGCGGATTGGCCTGGAAAAGTTTGGTACACAATCGTCCGAGGGGCGCAGGCCATTCCCAGTCCAAAAATGAAAAGAAAAAAATATGGTTTGAGGCGCACTGTTCTAGGCGTTCCCGTGAATTTCAGGCTACTGAAGATTTTTGACAGATAGTATTTGAAGGTCCTTCTCCAGCTGGTAAACCCGCGGAACGGCGGTTTCCAAATTCAATTCCAAAACCTGTTCCTTGGTCAAATGCTCCAAATGCATGACGATAGAACGTAATGAATTGCCATGGGCGGCAATTAAAACATTTTTGCCTTCTTTGAGAATAGGAACGATTTTGGCGTCAAAATAGGGTAGTGTCCGAGCAGCGGTATCTTTGAGGGACTCGCCGTTGGGCGGGGCGATGTCGTAGCTGCGACGCCAAATTTTGACCTGTTCGTCGCCAAACTTCTTTGCGGTTTCCGCCTTGTCCAAACCCTGTAAATCGCCGTAATGACGTTCGTTTAAAGCCTCGTTTTTTACGATAGTCAGATTGGTCTGCCCGGTTTCTTCCAAAATGACCGCAAGGGTCTTTTGCGCTCGCTGCAGGTTGGAAGTGAAAGCGATGTCGAAATGAAGGCCTTTTAAGTTTTTTCCGGCGCGTTGGGCTTCCTGCTCGCCCTGGGCGGTAAGGGGAACGTCGACCCAACCGGTAAACTTGTTGTCCAAATTCCATTGGGATTGACCGTGACGAACCAGGACCAGGGTTGGCATTTTCTTGACCTCTTTGGGGGGTAAATTGTTTTTACAGGCTTACGAAAAGAAGGCAAATTTTAACCTTTGATCGGTCTTTTGGAAAGAGCAAAGGTTTTTCAAGATGGTTCAACGGGGGTAAATCCTGATGAGCGGTTGCGCCGCTCTGGCGGCTGTAGCATACTGAGGCCATTCCTGTTCCAATGGTATTGAATTGAAAAACTCAAATTTTTTATATATGAAAAGGGCTTTGGCCTTGGCTCAAGCCAAGGGCCGGTATGTTTCTCCCAATCCTCGGGTTGGCGCCGTTCTAGTGAAAAACGGAAAAATAGTCGGGGAAGGCGCGCATCGACAATACGGCGGCCCCCACGCGGAAATAGCGGCTTTAAAAGAAGCGGGTTCCAGGGCAAAAGGCGCGATCCTATACGTTACGCTGGAACCTTGCAGCCATTACGGTAAAACCCCGCCTTGCGCTAAAGCGGTGAGTGAGGCTGGGGTGGTGAAAGTTGTGGCTGCGATGAAAGACCCTTTTCCGTTGGTGGCAGGCGGGGGATTTGCCTTGCTTAAAAAAGCGGGAATCAAGGTTCAAACAGGTGTTTTAGAGACGGAAGCTAAAAAAATGAACGAATCTTTCGTTTTCAGCGTGGTTCGCCAGCGTCCCAAAGTTATTCTAAAAGCGGCTATAACCTTGGATGGGAAAATAGCCACGGCGGCAGGAAAGTCTAAATGGATCACGGGTTCCCTGGCCCTTAAAAAAGCCCATCAAATGCGATCGACAGTGGACGCCGTTTTGGTCGGCAGCGGGACAGCCTTGATAGATAATCCCTCGCTCACGGTCCGCTTGGCCGGATATGGGCGCGAGGATGGCTGGCCCTTACGGGTTCTTTTAGATTCGCAATTGCGGGTGAAACCTACAGCCAAGCTTTTTCAGGGTTCGCCCAAAACTCTGGTTTTTACCTCGCCCAAAGCTTCTTTAGTCCGTGAAAGGGCTCTTCGACAAAGGGGCGCACAAGTTTTTCGGGTTCCTTTAAAAGGAAAAATGTTATCGTTGGAAGCCGTTTTAAAGACGCTTTACACCCTGCCGGTTCGGAGTCTTTTGGTGGAAGGCGGAGCGGAAGTTCACGCTTCCTTTTTAAAAGAAAAACTTGCGGATGAGCTGGCGCTTTTTATTGCCCCTAAAATTTTTGGCGGCCATTCCGTGGGATGGGTCGGTGGGGCCGGGGTGTTAAATCCTGGTCAGGCCTGGCAGGCCAAGCTTATCAATATTGAAAAGCTGGACGGGGATTTTTTGATAACCGCCCGTTTGAAGGAATGAAATGTTTACCGGTTTAATTCAAGAAGTGGGATTGGTTCAAAAGTCGCAAAAAGAGGGTAGGGATCTGCGTTTAACCCTGCAAGCGCCCCTGTTATCCCCAAAAGTAAAGCTAGGCGACAGCGTGTCGGTCAACGGTTGTTGCTTAACCGTCGTGGACATTCAGGCGCCCCTTTTGGCCTTTCAAGCCGTTCCCGAAACCTTGAACCGTACGGCATTAGGCGGTCTTCAAGAAGGCTCAAAAGTGAATCTTGAATTACCGCTGACCCTTTCCGATCCTTTAGGAGGTCATTTCGTTCAGGGACATGTGGACGGAGTAGCCGAAATTACGGCCATTGTGCCTGAAGGACAGGGTGTTCGAATGACGGTTAAAATTCCGAAAAATTTGTCCCGTTATGTGGTGGAAAAGGGGAGTATCGCTTTGAATGGGATTAGTTTAACAGCCGCCGCCATAAAAGAGGATCAGGTAGAAGTGGCCTTGATTCCACATACGCTTCAACATACCGATTTGGGCTCGAAAAAAGCCGGGGATTTGCTTCATGTGGAAGTGGATATTTTGGCCAAATACGTTGAAAAACTCTCGGCCGGTTATTTGAGTGCGAAGTCATGAAAATAGAACCCATCGGCAGCAATGACGAGGAAAAGGAACTGGAGAAACTCAGCGCTGTTTCGGCTTTCTTCGCTCCGGCGCTTAATGAGCGGATCAAAAAGGTGGCGGACCCGGCGCTGCGTTCCGAAATGAGCCTTTTTATTGTGGACGTGGAGCAAAAAGGAAAAAAACTCCTGTCGTCCAAAGGTCGTAAAGAGTTTGACGATTATAAAACGGCCGTGAAAAAGTTCATGGACAAGATGGTTTCAACTTCATTTAAGGTAGAAGAAAAGCAGGGCCGTCAAAAAGACGGGAAATTCGTGGTTTATCTCATGACCCAGAGAGTAGATGAGGCGCTGGAAAATTTGGGACAGCTTCTCTTGGCGGGCCAACAGGATTCGATGAGAATTCTGACCGTTCTCGACGAAATCCGGGGCATTTTAATGGATTTATACTTGTGAAAAAGGGTTTATGAATTATCTAACGGTTGAACAGGCGATTAACGATATCCGCCGGGGCAAGATGGTCGTGGTGGTGGACGACGAGCACCGTGAAAACGAGGGCGATCTGGTGATGGCGGCGGAAAAAGTCACGCCCGAAGCCATTAATTTTATGGTGAAGGAAGCCCGTGGATTGATCTGCGTGCCTATGGTGGCGGAGGATTTGGAACGGTTGGCCTTGCCCATGATGGTGACCCGTGAGGAAGACCAATACCGTACTGCCTTCGCGGTATCGGTGGACGCCAAAGAGGGAACGACGACGGGTATTTCAGCCCAGGACCGGGCCCGAACCATTCGGGTGATCGCGGATCCCAAATCGAAATCCTCTGACTTGGTACGTCCGGGCCATGTGTTTCCCCTGAAATACCGCACGGGCGGTGTTCTCCGCCGGGCGGGACATACGGAAGCGGCGGTGGATTTGGCCAAGTTGGCGGGCCTGAGGCCAACCGGCGTCCTTTTGGAAATCATGCATGACGACGGCACGATGGCCCGGTTGGACGATTTAAAAAAATTCGCTCAAAAACATTCCTTGACCCTCATCTCGATCGCCGACCTGATCCGCTACCGGCGGGAAAAAGAAAAACTGGTCAAGCGGGTTTTGGAAGTTCCTTTGCCGACCGACACTGGGGACTGGAACGTGATTGTTTACCAGACCCAGACCGAGGACGACGATAGTCTTGCCTTTGTCAAAGGCGAGATTGGCTCGGAACCAGTTTTGGTGAGGGTTCATTCCGAATGCCTCACGGGAGACGTGTTCGGTTCCCACCGCTGCGACTGCGGGGAACAGCTGCACGCGGCCATGAGCCAGATCGACCGGGAAGGCCGGGGAGTGGTTCTTTATATGCGTCAGGAAGGCCGGGGAATCGGTTTGTTGAACAAGCTGCGGGCCTATCAACTGCAGGATCAAGGCCTGGATACGGTGGAAGCGAATGAAAAGCTGGGTTTTCCAGCGGACTTACGGGATTATGGTATTGGAGCCCAGATTTTGGTCGACCTGGGTATTCGAGACCTTCGTCTTTTGACGAACAATCCCAAGAAAATCGTCGGGCTGGAAGGATACGGGCTCAACGTGGTGGAACGGGTGCCCATTGAAATTGAGCCCAATAAGACCAACGCTCATTATCTGGACACTAAACGTCTAAAGATGGGACATTTTTTAAACAAAAAAATAGATCGAAAAGAACCCTGAAAATATAAACTGGGCCCAGCTTTCGGCGGAAGCGCCGGAAAGGGCCAGGCAAGGATTTGAGCGATGGCCGTGAAAATAATTGAGGGGAAACCAGAGGGCGGGAAATTTAAAATCGCCGTCGTGATCAGCCGGTTTAACGATTTGATCGGCCAAAGACTGCTTCAAGGCGCTTTGACGACTTTAACATCCAATGGAGTGTTGGACACTCATATTGAGGTGGCCTGGGTGCCGGGGGCCTGGGAAATTCCGGTGGTCGCCGCCAAGATGGCCGCGACGGAAAAATTCGACGGGATCATCACTTTGGGCGCAGTGATCCAGGGCGAAACCAGCCATCACGAATACATCGCCAATGAGGTGGCGGCGGCTTTAGGACGATTGACCGATAAAACCGGATTGCCGGTGGCTTTCGGGCTTTTAACGACGGCTTCGTTGGATCAGGCCTTGGCTAGAGCCGGGGAAACCAGCGATAACAAGGGCGCCGAGGCGGCCCTTCATCTTCTCGAGACCTTGATGGTCTTGCACCAGATCCGGTAAGGGGCCGTCATGGGATTGAAACGGCGCAGCCGCGAATTGGCGTTACAAATGCTGTTCCAGATGGATATGGGAACGGTGAAGTTAAAAGACCTGGAGGAAAATTTTCTTCCGCAGGCCAGCGCACCCGAGGCGGCGAAGATCATGGCGCTGAGAATTACCCGGGATACCTGGGACAAGCTGGCGGACATTGACGGGCAATTGAGGGGATTGGCGGCTAACTGGGATTTGACCCGAATGGCGGCGGTTGACCGCAATATTCTACGGCTGGCCGCCTACGAAATAGTCTACGATTCCGAAATTCCGAAATCGGTGGCGATCAATGAAGCCATCGAAATCGTCAAACGATATAGCACGGACGAATCCAGCAAGTTCGTCAACGGTATTTTGGACAAGCTGGAAAAGAAGAGCTGAATTGAGGCGGGGTGTATGCCGTGGAAATAGATATACCGAGTGATATTAAAAAATTTATCGACGGAGTAGTGGATTCCTTCGTGATGTGGGACCTGTTGATTTTCACCGCCCAGCGCACCGGTGAAATTGACACGCCGCATCGCACGGCCCAGCTTTTGGGCCGTATGGAAATGGAGGTGGAAAAGCCTTTCTCCAAACTGGTTCAATTGGGAATTTTTGCGGTCGAAAAGAAACCTGACGGCAGTTCATCTTGCCGGATCAACCGGGAATCCCCGCTTTTTCCCGATCTGCAGCGGTTTATCGCCTTCAACAGTGTTCAGGAAAACCGCTTGAAAATTTTGAGTTACCTGCTTCAAAAGAAGATCAACTAAGTTTTTTTAAACCTTTTAACCATTGGTTTTCATATCCTCCATTCAAGTCCGTGTTAAAATGGCACCTCTTTTACTTTTCCCGGGAGACCTATGAAGTACGGATTATTTTCAGACGTTCACAGCAATTTGGAAGCTATGACGGCGGTGGCCGCCGCCATGAAAAGCGAAGGGGCCGAGGAGTACCTCTGCCTGGGCGACTTGGTCGGCTATTACGCCAATCCGGCCGAAACCCTCGATTTAATCGAATCGCTCCGCTGTTGGAAAACGGTACTGGGCAACCATGACGCCGCTTGTATCGGAAAAATGGACCTAACCCGTTTTAGCGCGCCCGCTGCGCAGGCCATTCGGTGGACCCAAACACAGCTCAAACCCCATCATTTCGAACTTCTCCTGAGCCTGCGTTACCGGGAAGAAATCGGCGAAATTCAGCTGGTGCATTCCTCGCCTTTGGAGTGCGAAGAGTGGCATTACATGACCAAAGTCGAGGATCTGGAACGCAATTTCCGCCATTTTCAAGGCTTCATTTGTTTCTTTGGACACGTCCATAAGCCTTTTATCGCCGAACAAAAAATAGACGGTTCGGTAAAAATTCTAGAAGAAACCGAAACGACCCTCCGCAAAGACTGCCGTTACATCGTCAACGTGGGCAGCGTGGGCCAGCCTCGGGACGGAAATCCCCAAACCTGCTATGTGATGTACGACTCGGACAGCAAAAAGATCGCCATTCGGCGGTTGGACTATGATCACGCAACAACCTCGAAAAAAACGCTTGAAGCGGGACTTTCGGATTACCTTGCCCAAAGGCTTACGACGGGTAAATGATGAAACAGCCGATTGCGCCGCCCGAGGCGAAAAAACGGGCCCAGGAACTTCAAAAGACCATCCGGTATCACGATCAAAAGTATTACGACCAGGCGGAGCCTGAAATTTCCGATTTTGAGTACGACCGGCTTTACCGGGAACTCAAGGATTTGGAAAACGCTTACCCTTCCCTCAAAACCGCCGACTCGCCAACCCAAAGGGTAGGCGGCACCACCGGCAAGCATTTTAAAACCCTGGCCCACCGGGTTCCCATGCTTTCCCTGGACAACACCTATTCGTTGGAAGAACTGAAAGAGTTTGATCAAAGGGTCCAGAAAGGCCTGGAAGGCGAAAAGTATGACTATGTCTGCGAACTGAAAATCGACGGGGTCAGCATCGAACTGGTCTATGAGGAAGGGGTCTTGGTTCATGCCCTCACCCGGGGCGACGGGGAAAAGGGCGACGATGTTCTGGAAAACGTCAAAATGATCAAGGGCCTGCCCCATCAGTTGAAAGGGGCGGCGATTCCCAAACGGGTGGAAATCCGGGGCGAGGTCTATTTTACCCGGGAGGATTTTGAAAAAATTAACCGGGAAAGGGAAGAACGGGATGAGCCGCTCTTCGCCAATCCCCGCAACACCGCTTCGGGAACCTTGAAAACCATCGACCCCAAAGAAGCGGCCAAAAAGCCCCTGCACATCCTGCTTTATTATGTTTTTTCCCCCAACGAACTGCCTTTCGACACCCAAAAGGAAAGCCTTCAGTGGCTTAAAAAACTGGGGTTCCACGAAGATCCCCACCACCGGGTCTGCAAGACCATTGAAGAAGTCCATGCTTATTGCGAGGAATACCAGGCCAAGCGGGATTCCATTGGTTTTGACTGCGACGGCGTGGTGCTGAAAGTGAACAGCTATCAGCAAAGGGAAAAACTGGGCACCACTTCTAAAATTCCCCGCTGGGCCATCGCTTTTAAATTCGCTGCTCAGCGGGCGGAAACGACCCTCAAGGCCATCACCCTTCAGGTAGGACGCACCGGCGCCATTACGCCGGTGGCCGAACTGGAGCCGGTGTTGCTGGAAGGGACCACCGTCAGCCGGGCCACCCTTCATAACGAGGATGAAATCAAACGCAAGGACCTGCGGATAGGCGACCGGGTGATCGTGGAAAAGGGTGGTATGGTCATCCCCAAGGTGCTCCAATCCCTGCCCGAAAAGCGCAAGGGCGGCGAAAAGGTTTTCAAAATGGCGTCGACTTGCCCGGTCTGCGGCTCCAAGCTGGAACGGGAAGAGGGGGAGGCGGCCTGGCGCTGCGAGAACGCCGCTTGCGACGCCCAGGTGGAGCGGCGCATCGAGCATTTCTGCGGGCGCGACGCTTTGGACATCCGGGGCGCTGGCCCCGCGGTGGTGAAGCGGCTTTTAACTGAAAAGTTTATCCATGATTATGCCGACCTTTACCAGTTGAAAGAAAAAGACGTGGCGGACCTGGAACGGAAAGCGGAAAAATCCGCCCAGAACCTGATCGGCCAGATTGAGGAAAGTCGCAAGCGCACCCTGGGCCGGCTTTTATTCGGCCTGGGTATCCGGCACGTGGGCGTGCATGTGGCTGAAATCTTGGCGGTCCGCTATAAAGACCTTTGGGCGGCCAGCGAGGCGTCTGAGGAAGAACTGACGGCGATCGACGGCATCGGCCCCATTGTGGCCCATTCCATCGCGGCGTTTTTCAAGTCCGCCTCAAACCTTAAAATTTTAAAAAAGCTGGAAAAGTTCGGGGTGAATTTAAAACGGCTCAAGGAAGAAGAACCCTCGGGCGAACAGCCCTTCTTGGGCCAGATCTTTGTTTTTACCGGGGAACTAAAAGGCTATAGCCGCAAGGAAGCGGAGGACATCGCCAAAAAGCTGGGTGCCAAGGCGGCGGGCTCGGTTTCCAAACTCACGTCCTACGTGGTGGCGGGCGAGGCGGCGGGCTCCAAACTGAAAAAAGCCAAGGAGCTGGGTGTGCCGGTCATCAGCGAAGAGGATTTTGAAAAAATGGTGAAGAAGTACCGCTAAGGGAGAGTCACATGGTTCGATTGGTTAAATGGGTTTGTTTTTTTACTGCCGTTTTTACCTGCGGCGTTTTATCGGCTCAAACGACGGCCCCGACAACGAGTGATAACGAAACCGTTCTGGGCCAGAAACTCGACCAAGCCAAAGCCGAGGTGGACCAATTTAAAACCGCTTGGGACAAAGCTAGGCTTGAAACCACCCTTTACGATCAACGTTCCAAGCGGGCCTACCAACGCTGGTTGAAAGCGGCGAAAAGCCTCAGGGCGAAAGCCCAGGAGCAAAGGGATAAGGCGGATATGGAGCTGCAATTGTCCGTCGAACGCCGCAAACTGGCTTTTTCACAGTGGCAGTCCGCCCAGCTGCGGGAAGCGGCCCAGGAATCACTGATTCAGGCCTTCGCCCAGGACCAGGATACCCAGGCCATTCAGGATAAAATTCGCCAGCTCGAATCCAAGTTAAATCCTCTGGCGACCCCTGTGGTTTCGTCTAAACCTTAATTTATTTCGCTTTTGTTTTAACGCTTTTACCGGCGCCAGCCGGGCCCGATTGCCTTGAACCCCCTTATTAAAGACCCTATACTTAGGCCTCTTTTGGCCCATTCAGACGACATAAACAACGAGGAAACATGATTAACACAATACTCACCAAAATATTCGGCAGCCGCAACGAACGGGAAATGAAACGCCTTTGGCCCAAGGTGGCCCAGGTCAACGCTTTCGAACCGGCCCTGCAGGCGCTCACCGACGAACAGCTCAAGGGCAAAACGGCGGAATTCAAGGAACGATTGGCCAAGGGCGAGACCCTGGACGATTTACTGCCCGAAGCCTTCGCGGTCGTCCGAGAAGCCGCCAAGCGGGTCATGGGCATGCGCCATTTCGATGTCCAGCTCTTGGGTGGGATGATCCTGCACGAGGGCCGTATCGCTGAAATGAGGACAGGCGAGGGTAAAACCCTCGTGGCGACCCTGCCGGTTTACCTGAACGCCCTGACAGGTAAGGGCGTGCATGTGGTGACAGTAAACGATTACCTCGCTGAACGCGACAGTTTGGGCCGGGGAACCTTTAAAGGTATGTCGACCATTTATAACTTTTTAGGGCTCACCTGCGGTGTCATTAAGCATGGATTGTCCCATCGGGACCGCCAGGCGGCCTACGCCAGCGATATCACCTATGGAACCAACAACGAGCTGGGTTTTGACTATCTTCGCGACAATATGGCCACTCACATCGATCACACGGTCCAGCGGGAACTCAATTACGCCATCGTGGACGAAGTGGACAGCATTTTGGTGGACGAGGCCCGCACGCCTCTCATCATTTCCGGTCCCAGCGAGGAATCCACCGACCTCTATTACAAGGTCGACCGCATTATTCCGTCCCTCGAGAAGGGCAAGGACAAGGATTACGACGTCGAGGAAAAAACCCGCTCGGCCTTTTTGACCGAGTCGGGCGTGCGTCATGTGGAAAAGCTCCTCAAAGTGGACAACCTTTATGACCATAAAAATGTCCAACTGGTCCACCATGTCAACCAGGCCTTGAAAGCCCACGTCATTTTCAAACGGGACGTGGATTACATCGTGAAAGACGGCGAAGTGGTAATCGTGGATGAATTCACCGGCCGGCTCATGGAAGGCCGCCGTTACAGCGATGGTCTGCACCAAGCCCTGGAAGCCAAGGAAAGGGTCAAGATCGAGGCGGAAAACCAGACCCTGGCCACCATTACTTTCCAAAACTTTTTCCGCATGTATAAAAAACTGGCGGGCATGACCGGTACGGCCGAGACCGAAGCGGCGGAGTTTGCTGAGATCTACAAACTGGAAGTTTTCAACATCCCCACTCACCGCAACATGGTCCGCATAGACGAGGCGGACGCGGTTTATCGCAGCCAAAAAGAAAAATACAACGCCATCGTGGATGACGTGGTGGCGCTTCATGAAAAGAAACAGCCGGTCCTGGTGGGCACGGTTTCCATCGATAAAAACGAAATGCTTTCCGAAATGCTCAAGCGGCGCGGCGTGAAGCATGAGGTGCTCAACGCCAAGTTTCACGAACGGGAAGCGGAAATTATTTCCGCCGCCGGCCAGCCGGGCGCCGTGACCATCGCCACCAACATGGCGGGCCGCGGTACGGATATTGTGCTCGGCGCTGGCATGAAGGAAGTGGGCGGTTTGGCGGTATTTGGCACCGAACGCCATGAAAGCCGCCGTATCGACAACCAGCTGCGCGGCCGGTCGGGCCGTCAGGGCGACCCGGGTTTGTCCCGTTTCTACGTGTCCCTGGAAGACGATCTCATGCGTATTTTCGGCTCCGACCGCCTCAAGGACTGGATGACCCGTCTGGGCATGCAGGAAGGGGAAGTGATCTCCCATCCCTGGGTTTCCAAGTCCATCGAAAGGGCCCAAAAGGCTGTGGAATCGCATAACTTCGACATCCGCAAACATTTGCTCCAATACGACGACGTGATGAATAAACAGCGGGAAGTGATTTACCGCGAACGCAACCGGGTTTTGCGTGAAAAGGATATCCGGGCCCACATGCTGGAAATCGTGGACGATGTGGCGGTAGAGGCGGTAGACACCTACGCCGCCGAAAAGACCAAGGTGGACGAATGGGACCTGGAAGGCCTGAAGAAATGGTTTAACGGCGTCACCAAGCAGGAACTGGACTGGAAAGAGGAAAACCTCATCCACCTGGACCGGGACGCCCTCTACAGCGCGCTCAAGGACGAATTAGTAAAGGCTTATGAAGCCAAGGAAAAGGCCCTGACACCCGAAGTGATGCGCAACTTGGAACGGGCGGTCATCCTCCAGATGGTGGACAGCCAATGGAAGGACCATCTTCTTTCAATGGATCATTTGAAAGAGGGCATCGGCCTTCAATCCTACGGCGGCAAGGATCCGCTGATCGAATACAAGCGCCAGGGTTTCGCTATGTTCGGCGATCTGTTGGGACGCATCAAAGAAGATTCCCTCAAAATGCTGTTGTTAGTTCAGAAGGTGGACCCTAACGACGAGCTTTTCGAATCAACCCTGCCGTCCAATATCAAGGAAGAGCATCCCGAGTTTGACCCCAAAGCGGCGGTAGTCGCGGCGGCTCCCGCTCCGGCGGCACAGCCCCAGGCCCTGATGGGCCAAAACGCGACGCCCAGTTTTGGCGCGCCGATGGGAGGACAACCTTGGGAAACCCAGGGAAGCCAGCCCCAACCCGTTGCCAAAGTGGCGCCCGTCCGCCGGGACGAACCCAAGATCGGCCGTAATGATCCTTGCTATTGCGGCTCAGGGAAAAAATATAAGAAATGTCATGGGGCTTCATGACATTTCGTTCCTGCGCCGAGTCCACTAGGCGAAGCGCGAGGTTTGGATATGCCATTCCAAGGGAATGGCGCAAGAAATGTCATAGGGCTTCATGAGTTGTGGCATTTCTTAAATTGATGTCATTGCGAGGAATGGCCCCGAATAGGGGGACGATAATGACGAAGCAACCTCAGTTTAAAAATTCCTCAAACAGGCCACGAACTGGGGTTGCTTCGTCGCAAACTTCGCTCCTCGCAATGACAAATTAGAAAAAGGAAGAACGTCATGATTAAAAAAATATCTTTACTTTTCTTTCTTGCGGTCATTTTTTCCGGCTGCGGCAGGGTGGACCCGAAAATTTACGACCAGGACGGCCCGGTATCGGACGGCGATATTCTCATCGAATCCTCCGTCAGCGACGCCCGTCACTTGAACCCGCCCCTGGTGGATGAAGTGGGCGGCGCGGACATCGACGGATTGGTTTTTGAGGGATTACTCCGCTACAACGAAAACCTGGAACTGGAACCGGCCCTCGCCGAAAAATGGGTTGTTTCCAAAGACGGCAAGACCATCACCTATTACCTCCGCAAGGGTGTGAAGTTCCATGACGGCGTGGAATTCACGGCCAACGACGTTCTCTTTACCTACAAGGTTTATTCCGATCCCGGCACCAACACTCCCGAAGGTTCCAATTACCAGGATATTAAGGATGTGGCCATCATTGACCCTTATACGGTCCAGGTGCGCTACAAAAAGCCCTTCGCTCCGGCCCTTTCTTCCACTTTCGACAACATCCTGCCGGAACATCTGCTGGAAGGCAAAGACATCAACAAAACGGATTTTGACCGTCATCCCATCGGGACCGGTCCCTTCCGGTTTGTCAAATGGGACACGGCCCAGAAAATTGTCTTGGAAGCCAACCCGGATTACTGGGGAAGCAAGCCGCATTTAAAACAATTCGTCATGCGCATCATTCCGGACCAGTCCACCCAGTTTTTGGAACTTCTTGACGGGGGCATCGACTGTATCGGGGCCTGGCTGCATGGCACTTTGACGCCGGAGCAATACACCAACCAGTTGAACACGCCCAAATTCAAGGATTACTACAATGCCTACAAATCCGACGAATTGGCTTACACTTATATCGGCTGGAACCTGAAAAACCCGCTCTTCAAGGATAAAAAAGTTCGCCAGGCTTTGACCATGGCGCTGGACCGGGATTCCATCATCCAGAACGCCATCTATGGTGAAGGCACGGTGGCGACGGGGCCTTTCGCCCTGCATTCCTGGGCCAACAACCCTAAGGTCAAACCCTGGCCCTTTGATGTGGAAAAGGCCAAAAAGTATTTGAAAGAAGCCGGTTGGAAACCCGGCAAAGACGGCATTCTGCACAAGGTCATCAATCACAAGGATACCCCGTTTAAATTCACTCTCATGACCAACCAAGGTAATGTCAGCCGCGAGCGTATCGCTACGATTGTCCAGCAGCAGCTCAAACAGGTCGGTATCCAGGTGGATGTGCAGATCGTCGAATGGACGACCTTCATCTCCCAGTACCTGAATCCCCGCAAGTTCGACGCGGTCATCTCAGGTTGGACCATTTCGGCGGACCCGGACTGCTACCAGATCTGGCATTCCAGCCAGATGGGCGAGCATCAGTTTAATTTCATCAGCTACAAGAACGCCCGTGTGGATGAGTTACTGATCGAGGGCCGCCAAACCATGGACCAAAAGAAACGTCAGAAAATCTACTGGCAGATTCACTCCATCCTCAACGAGGAACAGCCCTACACCTTCCTGTATGTGCCGGCGCAGTTGACGGCCATTCACAAGCGGTTCAAGGGTTACCACATGAACTCCAACGGGGTCTTGACCCATCCCGAAGCCTGGTATGTGCCTCTCAACCAGCAAAAATATAAACCCTAATTTTTAACCACAAAGGGCACCAAGGGCACAAAGTAAAGATTGAAAAATGAATCAATTTTTTTGATTTAAAACAATAGAGACGATGTTTGGGTTTGTATTTCTTTGTGCCCTTAGTCCCTTCGTGGTTTAAAAGAGGTTTTGAAGATGAAAAAATACGTTATTCGCCGATTACTCATGATGGTTCCGTTGCTTCTGGGTATTTCCTTGCTCAGCTTTGTCATTATGCAGTTGGCCCCCGGCGATCCGGCAACGCTGGGCATCGCCATGAACGCCAAGGTGGACCCGACCTACCTCGAAAAACTCCGCCAGTCCTACGGCCTGAACGATCCCCTGATGGTCCAGTATTGGCATTGGCTTAAGCGTATTTGTGAGCTGGATTTTGGAAATTGTTTCGGTGACAACCGGCCGGTGTTACAAGTTATAGGGGAAAGACTTCCAGCCACTTTTCTTCTTTCCGGGCTGTCCCTCTTTTTACTTTTTGTTTTGGCGGTGCCACTGGGCGTGGCGGCGGCCTATTACCAAAATTCCTGGCTGGATCGGTTTGTTTCCATCTTTACCTTCGTGGGTTATTCCATGCCAGGCTACTGGCTGGCGCTGATCCTGATGCTGCTTTTCGGCATCGAGCTGAATTTGCTGCCCGTCTCGGGAATGATGAGCACGGAAGCGGAGTATCTGCCCTGGTACCAGCAGATCGGTGACCTGCTGTCCCACCTAATCCTGCCTTTGGTGGTCACCACCTTCGGCGGGCTGGCCTCGGTTTCCCTCTATGCCCGCACCAGCATGCTGGAAGTCATCCGGCAGGACTATATCCGCACCGCCAGGGCCAAGGGTTTGTCCGAAACCCAGGTCATTTTTAAGCACGCCCTGCGCAACGCGTTGATTCCCATTATTACCCTTATGGGCCTGTCCCTGCCGGGGCTCATCGGCGGCAGTTTTATCATCGAAACCCTTTTCGCCTGGCCCGGCATGGGCCAATTGGGACTGGAGGCGGTCTTCACCCACGACTATCCCTTGCTCATGGGCATCGGTATCATCACGGCTTTTTTGACGCTCACCGGCAATCTTTTGGCGGACTTGGCCTATGCCTGGTTGGACCCGAGGATCCGTTATGATTAAACACTACCTTAAAACCCAGCCCCTTATGCTGTGGGGGGTGGGCATTATCGCGGTGCTCGTTTTAACCGCGCTCGGGTGCCAGTGGTTCGCCCCTATTGACCCGATCCAGCAGACGCTGGCGGACCGGCTTTTGCCGCCCTCGTCCCACCATTGGATGGGGACGGACCAATATGGCCGGGATGTTTTTTCCCGTCTTCTTTTCGGCTCCCGCATTTCGCTGACGGTGGGATTGGTAGCGGTTTCCATTTATATTTTCATCGGCACCTTCGTGGGGGCGGTGGCGGGCTATTACGGCGGCATCGTGGACGCTTTACTGATGCGCTTGGTGGACATTCTTTTGTGCATCCCGACCTTTTTTCTCATTCTCATGGTGATCGCTTTTGTGGGGCCCAGCATTATTAACGTGATGGTGATTATCGGCCTCACTTCCTGGACGGACGTGGCCCGGCTGGTACGGGGTGAAGTGTTGTCGCTCAAGGAAAGGGAATTCGTGCAGGCCGCCCAGGTGATCGGCATGAAAGACCTGCGCATCATTCTCAAACACATCCTTCCCAACGCCATGGGGCCGATTTTGGTGGTGGCCACCCTGGGCATCGGCGGGGCCATTTTGACCGAATCATCCCTCAGTTTTTTGGGCCTGGGCGTCCAGCCTCCTACGCCCAGCTGGGGCAATATGCTGCAGGAAGGCAAAGACCATTTAACCGACGCCTGGTGGCTGGTCACCTTTCCGGGTCTGGCGATTTTTATCACGGTGCTGGGTTATAACCTGCTGGGCGAAGGTCTGAGGGATTTACTGGATCCCCGTTTGAGGGGAAGTGGCGGAAAAGGATAAGCCTGAACCACGAAGGACACCAAGGGCACAAAGTAAACATAAAGAATTTTTGATGAAGACTTTATAGGTTATGTTGATGAATGTTGATTAAACAAAACGACTTACTTGGTGCCCTTTGTGCCCTTAGTGGTTAAAAAGGTTTCGATTTTTATGTTCTCTGATCAATTCGCTGAAGTGGTTTTTCCGATACCACTCAAACAGACTTTTTCCTACCGCGTTCCCGACAAACTCAAAGGCATCGCCGCTCCTGGTATGCGCTGTTTCGTGTCTTTTGGCCGCCGCCAGACGGTCGGGTTTATTGCGGGCCTCGCTTCTAAACCGCCCGAGAACGTCAAACAGGTCAAAGCCATTGACTCTTTGCTGGATACCCAGCCGGCCCTCACGGCGGATTTGATGAAACTGGGGGAATGGATCGCCGATTATTACTATTGTTCCCTGGGCGAGGCGCTTTTCGCTATTTTGCCCGCGGGTCAGCGCAAGAATCCAAAGTCCGTCCTAGAACTTACCCCCGAAGGCCTGGCCCACGTGGAAAAGGTGGAAACCCTCCTGGGCGAAGCGGGACCTTTGCGGGGCGTCAACTGGAAGAGCCTGCAAAAAAGCACGGTGGCGGTTTCTCCTCGAACCCTGGCCCTGGCCGAAGCCCTCAAGCGGGAAGGGCTGGGTTTGATCAGGGTCGCGGGCCAAATAACGGAAAGTCAGGGCGGTGAAAAACTGCTCTTGGGTAAACCCACCACGCCCCCACAGCTTCATTCCCAGCAGGAGGCGGCTTTTAAGGCCATCGGCCAGGCTTTGGACGAGGGTGTTTTTAAAACGTTTCTGCTCCAAGGTGTCACCGGGTCGGGCAAGACGGAGGTTTATTTACGCTCCATCGCCCGAACGCTGGAAAAAGGCAAGCAGGCCATTGTGCTCATTCCCGAAATCGCCCTCACGCCCCAGACGGTCGACAGGTTCACGGGCCGCTTTGGCGACCAGGTAGCGGTGGTTCACAGCCGCCTCGACCCGGAAGAACGGGCCAGACATTGGCGCCGCATCGCCGAGGGCAAGGCCAAGGTGGTCGTGGGCGCCAGGTCCGCTCTCTTCGCGCCGGTTCCCCAATTGGGTCTGATCGTGGTGGATGAAGAACACGAGGCTTCCTATAAGCAGGAAGACTCGCCCCGTTATAACGCCAGGGACGCGGCGGTTAAACGCGCCCAGCTTTGCGGAGTGGTGGCGTTACTGGGCAGCGCGACACCCTCTTTGGAATCCATCAAGAACGCTAGGGAAGGCAAATACGGATTTTTAACCATGCCCGACCGGGTCAACCAAAAGCCCCTGCCTAAAGTCCGGGTGGTGGACATGAAAGACGAATGGGGTGTTCGAAGCGGCGACAGGCCGATTTTATCCTTGCCCTTGGCGGAAGCGCTCCGGGAAAACCTGGAACGAAACGAACAATCCATCCTGTTCCTCAACCGGCGCGGGTTTAACACGGTCATTCTTTGCGTGAAATGTGGGGAACAGGTTCAATGTCCCCATTGTTCGGTTCCCATCACCAGCCACCGAGTGAAGGGGATCATTGAATTGCTGTGCCACTATTGCGACTGGCGCGGGCCCATTCCGGTTAAGTGTCCCAGTTGTGGCGGCGGACCGGTAAGGATGGTGGGTTTGGGCACGGAGCGGCTGGAAGAGGAAATTTTGTCCCTGTATCCGCAGGCCCGGGTGGAACGCATGGACCTGGACACCACCAAGGCAAAA